>Ga0209613_1000530_pt1 | contig 42090 bp, 44 predicted proteins | sample BioC13SIPDNA_2_FD_185747 | JGI IMG/M metagenome (GOLD analysis project Ga0209613, IMG submission 185747) | Anaerobic biogas reactor microbial communites from Washington, USA - Biogas_R2_A C13 SIP DNA (SPAdes) (version 2) | ecosystem: Engineered > Bioreactor > Anaerobic > Unclassified | place...
GTGTGGATCAATGGTGAAATGAACCTAATGATAGCGAACCTTAATGATAATCTTGTTAGGATTATTCGATTGTTGGGGCAGGATTGTGAAAAATACTACGGATTGGAGGGTTGATGCGGAAAGCCGGATTTCTGGTATCTCGCGTGGCCAGTTCCAGTGAGTTAATTTCGAGTAACTGCGGCGATAGATGTTGTTCTTCTACTTGCCACAAGACGTTTGTCGACGTGAATTCAGTGACCAAAACCAGCATCATGCAATCAATTCAGGGGGAGCTAAACACGTACTGCGATTCTTTAGATCACGCATATATCGTCGTATCTTCGGAAATTATGGAGTCAAAATTTATATCACTATTTTGTCCGCAGGTTTTACACTCTGATTCAGGGTTTGAGCTGGGCAAAGCTGCAAAGCCCCTCATCACAAGCAGCTCGTGAGCGCGGACGAATTTTGCCCCATTTTCTTCAGCATAGGCGATGAACCTCGTGAATGTGTCCAAGTAATCCCCATTTCCAGATATCGAGGTGCTCAAGCTTACAACCATTGGTTCATCTTTCCCTGAAATATCGTCAAATTTGCTCGTCAGCATATCGTACCATTGGGATGCACTTATGCCTTTACCATCTGCAATCTTGTCATCAAGAGGAATAGTCTCGTCAGAGAGAATAACTGTGCTCACAGGGACTGCGTAGAATTCATGGTTCTCAACTTTATAAGGCCAGACGTCATCCTCATGGCCAGAGGCATATAAAAGTCCGGCTTGGTATCCCAAATTGTATTCGATACCCATCTCATCGAGTATTTTGTATGTATCATCATTTTGATCAAAGGACTGAGGCATGAACCCCCTTACGATTACCTCGGTAACATCGCAAATGGATGTCCTCTCAACAGCTAGTTTGGTCTTTTCCAGAATATCTTTTTGACCCACATACGATTCGTCGCTCAATCTGCTTCCGGATATAATATACTCACTTTCTGCGCCAAATTGGGAAAGGAAGGTTCTGTCATTTATGGCAGCATCATTAACCAATACGGTGGTATAATTGAAGAATCTCGGCTCAGTAGCTAACTCGTTTCTCATGTTAATAAAAGCATTATTGGCGTCTGTCAACTCCTCATTTGTAGGTGATTCCGGAACATCCATACTAATTACCAGGGCAATAACCGGCGAATCGTCAGCTAACTGCGATGCGGCAGAAAATACCATGCCAAATAGGCCAACTATCAGACATAATGTTGCAACTAATTTCAATTTACACACCTCTGATAATACCTTTTTAGTACATTTCTCTTGCCTATATTTAATCCTAATCGTAACTAGCATTAGTTATGGAATTAAGTACTTTAAATACGTATTTTCAGTCATAATATGAGGTAATAAGCATAACTTATAATCTCACATTATGATCTCACATTCTCTGGATTTTTAATACAATGAATACCAAAATCTTAGCGTAGGTTGGCATTACCCGCCCAATCTTCAGAGAGCCGTTTAGGAGGGAAAAACAACTATGAACCGAATGTTAGCAGCTTTGGCTGGTCTACTGGTGCTGATGATAGCAAGTGCCTCAGCTTGCCATTGGTACTGTTGTCCGACTAGTGGGAACCCAAGTGGAATGGACGGTGTCCCAAGTGCAAGCGATGCAGACCAAGTAGTTGCAACGGGAACCACGCTTACGTTTACTGGAACAGAACCGGGCAAAACTTATACCTGGACTGTCAAGGACGAAAATGGCAACGCGAAAAAGTCCGGCACTGGCTCAGTGTCATATACGTTTACCGGATGTAATAACGGTTACAGCGTTATTATGAACGTAGCAGGCACTCAAGACGGATGCGTCATTTGCGACTGTTACACGATATATGTAACGTGTCCTGAGTGCCCATCAATCTCTGATTGGTGCATTGGACATGAGCCATTAACCAAACCATCGATGCCACCCCTTGCGGGGTTCACGTATTGGTGGGCTTATAGAACGACGGACTCATTGGGTAACCCCACCGGCGACTGGGTGTATTTGGGCTCCGGACTTGATCCCGTTACCGCCACCTCGGGTAAAGCATATAACACATATGCTTCAGGCTACTATAAGATGTGGCTGAAGATGGAACACGGCACCTCGATCAAAGACTGCTACATGCCCTTCTACGTTGAACCGCTCCCAACGGGTGCTTTCACCGTTACATAACCAAGTGTGGGCGAAACGAACGCCGAACATTGAAGTCGCGGCATATTGCCGCGACCAATTTCCTTTATACAATAAAATTTGTGGGAGACTTCTCAACTATGCTGAAGGGAATTGTGGGATTCATACTAGTGGCCGCATTATTATCTCAGTTCGCATGCCTTGTATGTGAAGCAAATGATTTTACTACGGTAGACCAAAATATATATGTTATTGCTGGAAAACAATACACTTGTACAGCTATTTATGATGGAGACTATAATTTCGAATGGAGTTCGTCCTCTGGTTATTTCGAGGTAATCGATAAAAATACTAATAGCACTATTATCTGGATAGCACCTGATGTGACCTCCTCTACAGAAATCACAATATCTGTATTGGTAACCACTAAAAGGTGTAAATGCCAAGCAATTTGGAATAAAACAATAACGGTTCTGCCTACCTGTATAGAGGGCCAAAAGATCGACAAGTGGACGAATGATGGCATTTCCGGCTGGTCGATCGCCCTCTACAACGCTACAGGAAAGCTCGATGAGAAGACAACCGACGCTGAAGGCCGTTACGTGTTTTGTGGACTTTCCCTCGACGACGAATACACCGTCTGCGAAGTTCAGCAAGATAGATGGACTCCAATCGTTCCCGCCGACGGCTGTTACCATAACATCACGTTGAATCCAGGCGAGAACAAGACCCTTGATTTCTACAACGACCCAAGTAACCTCACCATCACCAAGGAGGCAGACAAGAACGAGGTCAACGAGAGCGGAGTGGTGAACTACACCATCACCGTCTGCAACCACGGCGGAACCGACGTTGCCAACGTCACCGTCTGGGACGTATTCAACCGGCCCGTCGAGATCCTCTCGATGACGCCGCCTCCGGACCCCGACGGCAGATGGCGCTTCGACGTCATACCTGCAGACGAGTGCGAGCCGATCACCATCTCGATCAAAGTCCCCGAGCGTCAGGACTTCGAGTTCGGGATGGAGCAGGGCGTATCGGGTGAAGGGTTCGTCAACGTGGCCAACGACTACAGCACCACCTTCGAAGAGTACCTGATCAAGAACTGCGCCCGCGCCACCAGCGACTGGAACGCGGAGCCGATCTCGGCCTGCGTGACCATCACCGTCGACGAGGAGATTGGAACGCGGCTTGAGACCCGGGAGTACGGCTCCGGCCTCTTTGACGCCGAGGAGCGGGTCGCGGTCTTCACTGAGAACAAGTCGATCGAGTGGGAGGAGGACGTCTCTGCGACCTACAAGCCGACCTCGATCACCCTCTACCAGAACCGCACCGTCGACTACGACTCGGCCTGGGTTAAGAAGGCCCGGGCTAAGAACTACATCACCGGTACGACTATGACGGAGACCTACCACGACGCCTCATGGCTCGACCGTGAGTCGAGGATCTTCCTCGACAAGAACGAGTCGGTGATGGAGGTAGACAGCGCGTTCGACGGCCGGGGCCACGTGGGCTTCCTCAAGATGCCGACGAACAGGTCGTCGCCCCAGACGACGCCGCTGATCGAGGTCCGGGAGGAGTACGTCGGCAGCTTCAAGGTCGTCCAGAAGATCGACGAGTACGGCAAGGGCGTATCCTACGAGAAGGCTGCCTCAGGCGGGGGCCTCGTGGTGGGCGATCGCCGGATCGGCTCGACCCAGCGGAGCTATGAGTCAGGTTCGGGAAGCTACGACTCCGAGGAGGTGATCGAGACCTATACGAGCTACATAGCTAAAGATATCAGCCTCGTTTACGCCCCGACGACTACGAGGCTGACAGACGACGTCTGGATCAACTCATCGATGAAGTGGAAGGAGGGGATCTATTCGAGGGTCCCCGAGAGGAGCTACATCGGCGAGGAGTACACCGGGGCGTCTGAGCTCGATAAGGAGACGGTGGCCCGGGGCTTAAACGAGATGGATACCGTGGCCGATTTCTCGGGGCAGGCCCGTTACCGGGCCGTATTCGCCGATCCGAACGACACGGCCGAGCCGTTCATCGAGTTCGATGAGGCTTACTCCGGCGACTACTCGATCGAGCGTCGTGTCCTCTTAACGGGCACTTCGAAGTACGACCGGCCCCACCTGAACGTGACGAAGACTCTGGACGGGATCGTCGAGGAGAGGGACAGGTGCGACGGTGACAACTGCACCAAGACGAAACAGGTGGCGACCTACACCATCCGGATCGAGAACGACGGCAACTCTGCCCTGGGCCCGATCTACGTGCGGGACCTCTTCCCTCCGGGGGCGGTCTTCATCGAGTCGTCGCTGCGGCCTTCGGAACTGACGGAGACGACCGCCAATTGGACCCTGACCCACATTGCCATCGGCGGAGCGATCGAGATCGTAGTCAAGCTTGACGTCACTAAGTACTACCCGTCCGAGATCGTCAACCGGGTCGAGGTCTGCGGTGGGAAGGACGTCGATTGGGTATGCTTCGGAAACTACAGCGCCTGGGAGATGAACTGGCTTACTTGTTGTCTGAACGAGACGGTCTCGGTGGTGAAGACCGGCGAGGTCGATGAGGCGAACGGGAGCGTCGTCCGGTACAGGATCGAGATCGATAACCTCGACGCCGTCACCCGGGTCGCGACGGTGACCGACCATCTGCCCGCAGGGATGACGTTCCTCGAGTCGTCGACGGATATCGCCTCTTACGATGGGGTCGACGTCGTCTGGAACCTGATTGTGATCGGGCCTTTCGAGACGAGGACGATCGAGTTCTCGGCCCTCGCGCCCGGAGCCGGCCGGTACACCAACGCCGTCATCGTTGACCCGAGGTCCGTCGACGGGCCCGTCGTCGGGCCGGTGACCGCCAGATGTGTCGTCGAGGTCGGCTCTGCCGAGGAGTGCGGACCGATTTCCTGCGGCGGATGGAGCCCGCCGAACTGGGACCTTCAGCACAGCGGAAACGAGCCGGACGAGATGACCTGTGACCAGCTCACAGGCACCGGAACGGGGTCGTGCCCTGCGCCGTGAAGGGGCGCGGGGCATATCCTACATTTTTCTCTTCGACCAGATCCTCAGAGGAGGATCGGTCAGCTTCGGCCCGGCCCGGACATTTTGCGGGTGATTCGTGGGCCAGCAGCAGAACGAGATCTACTGATATCTGTATTAAAAAATATGGTGGTCGGAGCCCAACCAATACTGAATACCTGGGGACGTCAAAGATGGGATGGAAGATGGCGAAGATAGACGGAGGGTGAGGGGGCTTCTTTTCCCCTTCAGCAGTCTACGCCTCCACAGGGGCATATCTTTGGCTCTGCAGCAGGTTTCTCGTGGAACTTCAGCTCCCTCTGAATCTCGAACTCTCCAGCAAACTTTTCTCGTCTCTTAATATCGCTGTAGAAAGTCTTGTGGAGGCTCGACTCCGTCCCCCACATCCCCTCGAAGCTGTTTTGGGTATTCGACCCCACAGTCCGCCTGATGGTGGAGTTGCTGGTCTGGGCGAGAAACATCGTCTGGTCTGCCTCCATCCGTCTGGCGCTGAAGTTCTCGTGGATGTCGGCTCCGATGCCGCCATAACGCTCTAAGGATCGGATAGACCTGCTGCCCACCAGGGGCGTCGGTCCCGCGTAGACGAGCTTGGTGTTCTCGAAGAAGTTCAGCTTCTGCAGAGTCGTGCCGTTGGGATCGCTGCAGTTTTTGATCGGCCTTGTCAGCTTGTTGGGCTCCTGCGAATAAGCCTGGGCCGATTCGAGCCCTATGTCACCCTCGCCGAAGATCCGGTTCTGATAATCCATCGCCAGCTTCTTGTCCAGAACCGAGGTTTTGAGATCCACATATCCGGACCCTTCAACGAGCTGGCTCTCACAGAACTGCTCGTATTGGAGGGGCTCGTCGTGGAGGGCCCGGTAGTTTCCAGAGTCCAGATCTTTTATCGATCTGTCCTTTATGGTTACCTTGGCGGGTCTTCGGGATGAGATCCAGCCGATATCGCCCACGGGGGCGCTCTCTGATATGTAGTAGGTCCCCGCGGTCAGGTTGCAGATCTTCCAATATCCATTGACGTTTGTGGACGTCCTCCAGGCGTCGGATTCGCCCCGGATGGTGATCGTCCAACCGCGCAGACGCTCCTCATATGGATCGGGTTTTCCGTTCTGGTTTTTGTCCCAGTAAGTGTGACCGGAGAGGCAAAATCCGGCCTGATCTAGGGCATCAGCCGCCGATCCGTTCGATCTGTCCATTTCAACGGCTTTATGGGCTATAGGATCTGACTCGTTCTCCTGAGGAGAAGGAGTATGACCCACCAGGTCGGCTTCACGGATTCCCCCGGTTCCAGATGGCAGTTGGTGGTCCATCCGGAGTCCTTCCTCCTCGGTCTCCGGTGGCGAAACGCTCTCGCCGTTTCCAAAGATCTGCTCATCCTCGGCCATCTCTCCTGCCGAGGCGAGGAGCAGGATCAGAATCGCGACGGTTAGCCTCCGAGCATGAGCAAAGCTGCTACTCCCTTTCATAGAAGATTTAACTACCCCCCTTCGACTGAATGGCTGCGACTTCTAACTCCGACTCCACCGTTGAAAGGCCGACGAAGGTCGAGATATCCGGATCCGTTTCAAGCCCGCCCTTCTGGTGCCGGATACTCCGTCCTGCGATCTGAGATGACCTTCAACGATGAACCTCCCTCTTGGAGAGATGACCTCCATGATTGAAGATGTCTCTGTTAATGTTCCCTCGCAAAGTACTTAACATTTTCTGGAGGAGCTGCCTTCCGGGTCGCGGAGGTATCGGGACGCCAGTCCCTGAGGTGAGACTGTCCTGCAGGACGGTCTCATCGGCTCTCGATCGGGGGGAGGGCCTCCCAAGGTACGATCACGAAATTCTATATGGTCCGACGGATGAAAGGAGGCGGACCTCAAACTCTCAGAAGTCGAAGATCGACCTCTGCTCATCAGCCCTCTTCTCCCCCATCCTCTCCCCGTTCGTCTTATCCTCCCAGGCGGCCCGGAGGGCTATGGTGCCGTACTTTCCACCACCTCCCGGCTCCACCACCACCTCTCCGGACCTGAAGGCAGAGATGGCTTCCACCACCCTCTCCTCGCCAGCAAGCTCCGAGATGTCGGCGTCTAGAAGAACCTCGATCTCGCTTTTTCCGCTGATCAGATCGTTCCAGGCCCTCTGGACCTTCGCCGAATGGACGCTCTTCACCCCCAGGGCCATGGCGATGATCTCGGCTAGGGGTATCAGATGGACGTAGGGGGGGCGGTGGTCGGGATGGACCGGATTGGGGGAGTCGGCCAGCATCTCGACCCTATCCCTGACCCCCAACTTTATCAGCCCCCCGCACTCGCACCTCCCTCTCCTCTCGGTCATCTCCCGGGGGGAGTAATGCCTATAGCATCGAGTGCAAGCGGTCCTGTTGTACTTGCCCTCTTCTGGGGGAAAGCCGACGTTCAGGGTGGGTTGGCGCCCATCCTCTCGCCCGATCGCCCTCCTCAGATCCTCGAAGGAGAGGTACTTCATATACATCTGGTTGAACTCTCTTCCTAGCTTATCGGGCCAAGGAGAGTGGGCGTCGGAGTTTGAAAGAAAGGTCCTATCTCTCAGCTCGGATATCCGATCAGCGTAGTCGGAGTCGGCGCTGAGGCCCAGCTCGACGTACTTTATTTGAGACGATCGATCCTGGTAGCACTCCGCGAGGGAGGGATAGTGGGCGTACATCCCGGTCCAGGGGGTGAAGGCGTGGCTCGGACCTATCAGGCAGTCGGCCTCCAGGGCGGCGTCGGCTATCTCCGGCGGGGTCATGGGGAGGGCAGGCCTACCGTCGGCTTCGAGGATCCTTTCCCGGCACGAGAAGGCCTCCGCCAGCTCCGAGGCTTTGGAGAGGTCCGGGACGATGATGAGGTGGTGGACCTTCGACGAGTCCTCCACCTCCACGGTGAGGACGAAGGCCGTCCCTCCGAGCCAAAAGAGCCCCCCCTCTTCGGGGAGCTTCCTCACCTCTTCCAGCCACCTAGGATGGAGGCAGTCTCCGGTGGCCACGACCCCGATCCCCTTCTTCGCCGCCTCCCTTCCGATGGTGGCGAGGTCCATATTGCTGGAGGTGGCGGCGGAGTACCGCGAGTGGATGTGGAGATCGAGGTTGACCTTCATCGTCCCTCAGATCGCACGGCCCGGGATAAACCATTTATCCCCAAAAGAGATATATTATCTGTTGACTTCGAACCTCAGAGACGTCCTAGAGAGATTCGCGAGGGGCGAGATCTCTCTGGATGAGGCCGCCCGGGAGGCGAACCTCCTCTCCTATCGGGAGGTGGGAGAGATGGCGAAGCTCGATCCCCGCCGGGTAGACAGAATCGGTGTTCCAGAGGCGATCCTGGCGGAGGGGAAGAGCCCCTCGGACCTGGTGGATATCGTCCTCTCCTTCCTGGTGGCTTCGAAGGCTGTCCTCGTCACCAGGGTGTCCCCCGACCAGCTCGCAGCCCTGAGAGAGGCCCCCCTCCCCCCCGGCGCGGAGCTCCGGGAGGAGGCGAGGGCGAAGGCGGCGGTGATATCGAGGGGTTGGCCGCCTGAGCCCTCCGGGGGAAAGGTTGGCGTCCTCTCCGCGGGGACCGCCGACATCCCCGTCGCTGAGGAGGCTAGGGTGACGGCGGAGCTATTGGGATGCGATACGGCGGTCGAGTACGACGTGGGGGTCGCCGGGATCCACAGGCTCTTTCCCTCCCTGGAGAAGATGCTGGATAGAGACGCCCTGGTGGTGGCTGCAGGCCGGGAGGGGACCCTCCCAGCGGTGGTGGCGGGGCTGACGGAGGCGCCTGTGGTGGGGCTTCCCGTCTCGACGGGGTACGGCGCTGGCGGCGGGGGCGAGGCCGCCCTCCTTTCGATGCTCCAGTCCTGTTCTGTGATGGTCGTGGTCAACATCGACGCCGGGTTTGTGGCTGGCGCTTTTGCCGCAAAGATCGCCAACCAGGCGGCGAATAGGAGAAATATGTAATGGCTGTTTTTAATTATTGGCCGGAAAACTATTTATATGATCAAACAGAGCTATAAACACGAGCGGGTAAACTAATTTTCCACTAACCCCCACTCCCCTACCCGCTCACACCTAATCATGCCTCGACGGGTCTATGAGGCGGGCTTGATACCATTGGTTCTTTATATTGTCTCATTTATCCATCATCCTTGATTGAATTTTGCAAACCATATCTTATGAATAATATTGATTCAAAAAATTAATTACTCCTCACCCATTCCCAGGCTCCTCCATCATGATCCCGGAAGATGGGGAGAGCAGGTTCCCTCAACGCCGTTTTCCGGCGTTGGCGGGGGCGGGAACCGGGGTCGACCCCGCCCGGTCCGCACCTCTGCCGACGACCGAGACCTCGATCTTCATACCGCTCTGGCGGCAGTACTCCTCGATCCGCCGCTTCGCGTGCTCCACCATCCCGCCGTTGGTGATGACGAGGACCGCCTCTCCGCAGAGGGCCCGGAGGATCGTCCTGTCTATGACGTTCGATCCTATATCCGAAACGATCTTGTTCTTCTCGGCGAAGGCTCTGCTCTTGGTTCCCATCACCCCCACGAGGTCTATCCTCTCGTCCGCGAGGAGGCTAGAAAGGGCCTGGGGGTCCCCGCCGTCGGTGTCGTAGACGATCACCCGGCCGATCCTGACGGATTTATCCAGAGTCTCCACCACGGCTCGTCCGCCCTGGAGGTGGATCACCAAGACCTCTTCGGATTTGTCCCTCCCCGGGCCAACGCTATCGATCCCCTCGGGATGGATCCTCTCGCCCACCTCGGTCTCAGGAGGGACCTTCATCCAGCGTAGGTTCGGCGGGCTGAGATGGCCGACGAGCTCCGAGACCGTCCTCGGCCTCTTTCCGAACGCTGCGAGATCCCTCTTCGAGATCTCGTCGTAGACCTCCAGGATGAGGGGCTGCCGGAGCCCCGATCCGGAGAGGTGCCTCGGATCTCCGAAGATATCCTCGGGCCGCCCCTCGTCCATCACCATCCCGTCGGCGAGGAGGCAGACGCGGTCGGACCAACGGTATGCGAGGTCGACGTCGTGGGTGGATATGATGATCGTCGTCCCCCTCTGGCTCAGCTCCTCCAGGAGCTCCATCACCTCCTCCGATCCAGCCGGATCCAGGTTGGAGAGGGGTTCGTCGAGGATCATCACCTCCGGTTCCATCGCCATCACCCCGGCGATCGCAGCCCTCTTCTTCTGGCCGCCGCTGAGGTGGTGAGGGGGGCGCCCCTTCAGCCCCGAGATCCCGACGCCCTCGAGGGCCATCTCCACCCTCTCCTCCACCTCTTCCATCGGAAGGCCGAGGTTTACAGGGCCGAAGGCGACGTCCTGGCGGACGGTGGGGGCGAAGAGCTGATCGTCGGAGTTCTGGAAGACTATCCCCACCCTCCTCCTCGTCTCCCGGAGGGAGCGGGGGTCGTACTGGAGGGGCCTTCCTCGAAAGAGGACCTCTCCTGCCGTAGGGCGGAGGGTCCCGTTGAGGAGGAGAAAGAGGGTGGACTTTCCCGAGCCGTTCGGCCCGACGAAGGCTATCCTTTCCCCATCCTCGATCCTGAGGTCGACCCCCCGGATCGCCGGGGTTCCGTCGGGATAGACGTATCGGAGGCCTTTCGTCTCCAGAAGGGTCGTCGCCATAGCTGCCTCAGATCAGGGAGGTTCCCCGGGTGATGTAGGCGAGGGCTGTTATGGCGGCGACGTAGCCACAGGCTCCTAGAAGCTCCTGGACCTCCACCCGCCTCTTCTCCTCGAAGAGGGAGAGCCTACCGTCGTAACATCTCGCGTCCATGGCGGTGTAGAGCCGTTCTCCCTGCTCCCACGACCGGATGAAGAGGGTCCCCGCCATCATCGAGAAGGAACGGATCGATCGGAGAAGGCCGTCGTATCCGAGCCTCATCGCCTGGGCGTGGGTCGTGCCGACTGCCACCTCCAGGAAGACGAAGATGTACCGATAGATCATCATCGAGAGCTCGACGAAGGAGTCGGGGAGTCTGAGCCCCTTCAGGAGGGCGAAGAGCTCCACCATGGGGGTCGTCAGAGCGAGGAAGAATAGGCAGCTCGTCCCGCTGATCGTCCGGGATAAGACGAGGATGGATAGCTCCGCCCCCTCGGCCGTCGCCCCGAAGCTCTGGCCGAGAAGGCTGATGGAGAAGATCTCCGGGCCGGATCCGAAGAAGAGGAGGATGACGACGGTCCCCAAGAGGGCGAAGACCAGGGGCGGAGCCAACAGCTTCCCGTAAAACCCGGCCGGGACCTTTCCGAGCCGGATAGAGGCGAAGCTCATGGTGAGGGCGATGAAGAGGGGGGCGACCGGCGAGGTCGACATCACCCCGACGAGGAGGGCCGCGGCCACCAGGGCGAGCTTCAGCCTGCTGCTCTTTTCTCGGAGGGGGCTGGCGAGGGCGAGGTCGTCGAGGAGGGAGTTATGCAAGGCGGAACCCTCAGGCGGATTGTTTCCCGCGGTAGTAGCCGAAGAAGTATCCGATGACGATCGCCCCCAGAGCCGCCTGGAGGCTGAAGAGGAGGCTCTCTATCTCGCCGCTCGGCGGCTCGATGAGCGGCTCAAACCAGGGCTCGTAGGTGCCCTCGGTCAGCTCTGCGATCACCCCTTCCGCCTCGCCGTCGGCCCCGCCCCAATCGGCTCCGGTGTTTGACGCGGCTACGTATAGGAAGAGGGCGAAGAAGAGGATGATGGCAAGGCCGGCGATGATCTCCCCCTTCATGCCGGGATCGCCTCCCTCAGCTTTCCGAGCCCCTTCTCGTCGATCACCTTCAGCTTCACCATGACGTCCCCTTTCACCTGGATTATGTACTTGAATATCAGGGCGGTGACGACCCCCTCTACCAGGGCCAGAGGCACCTGGGTGAGAGCGAAGACGGTCCCGAAGGCATAGAAGGACCCGACGACCCCGCCGGTAGCCGAGGGGAAGGCGAGGGCGAGCTGGAGGGTGGTGACGAGGTACGTCGCCCAGTCCGCCAGGGTGGCGGCGAGGAAGATCGAGAGGTAGAAGTGGAGGTTGAGCCGCGTGCATCCCCGGTAGACGAGATAGCCGACGGCCGGCCCTGCGATCCCCATGGAGAAGACGTTGGCCCCCAGGGTGGTGATCCCGCCGTGGGCGAGGAAGAGGGCCTGATAGACGAGGACTATCAGGCTCAGGACCGCCGTCAGGGCGGGGCCGAAGAGGATCGCTCCCATCCCGGTCCCCGTGGGGTGGGAGCAGGAGCCGGTCACCGAGGGGAGCTTTAGGGAGGAGAGGACGAAGATGAAGGCCCCGGCCAGGGCCAGGAGGGGGAGGGTCTCCCTCCTCTCCTTCACAAGCCTGTTCATCCTGTAGATCCCGTAGGCTACGACGGGGAGGGAGAGGGCGTACCACACCTCCCACCAGGGGTGGGGGAGGAAACCTTCCATGATGTGCAAAAGATCACTTCCTATTCGAGCTTCGGTCTACTCCAGCGAGGTGGGTGATCATGGCATATAAAGTTTGCTTGAAATGGGATCAATCAACTTTATTTGAGGCCGGATAGGTCGACGGCGACCTTCCCGGAGAGCTCGATCCACCCATCTCGATACCGGGCGGCGAGGGCCATCGCCTCGACTCCTCCGGCCACCGCCTCCCGGAGGGCGGCCCCGAAGGCGGGGTCGGTATCGTCGTTGGGCATCAAGGCTGAAGCGTCGCCCCTCATGACGACGAAGACGATGGCGGCCCGATAACCCTCGCGGTGCGCTCCCGCCAGCTCCTGAAGGTGGCGGCGCCCCCGTTCGGTGGGGGCGTCGGGGAAGAGGGCGATCCCATCCCGGACGAGGGTGCAGCACTTTGCCTCCAGAAGGCAAGGCCTCTCGCCTGCGAGGAGGAAGTCGAGCCTGCTCCTGCCCCGGGCCGGCTCGGACCTCTCAAGCTTCCATCCCGCAAACTCCGGGAGTTCGCCGGAGGAGAGGGCGCCCCTCAGGATCTGGTTTGCGACCCTCGAGTCGACGACTATGGTCTCCCCATCGGCGACGGCGGCGAAGACGTCGAGCTTCGTCTTCCGCCGGTGGCGGTCGCCGGCCGGACGGAGGAGGAGTTCCGCCCCCGGGACGAGGAGTTCCCGGAGCCTTCCGGGGTTTGGGAGGTGGCAGCTATGGGCCTCTCCGCCATCTGCCACCTCGGCGATCACCGAGAACCGGCTCGTCCTGGAGAGGAACCTGCCCCGGACCATCTCCCCCTCGATCTTCAGTCGGGCCATCTCTTTCGCTCTGCGCCGCGAGTCCTTAAATATGGTAGGGTTCCCCTATCCTCCCATTGAACCGAGCGTTTACCGTCACCGAGCTGAACCAGAGGATCAGGGATAGGCTGACCAGCGACCTGAGACTATGTGACCTCTGGGCCCGGGGGGAGCTCTCCAACGTCGTCAACCACCGTTCAGGCCACCGGTACTTCACCCTCAAGGATGGAGAGTCTCAGATCCCTTGCGTCCTCTTCCGGGGGAACGCCTCCCGCCTCGACTTCGACCTAGCCGACGGCCAGAACGTCCTCGTCTTTGGGGACGTGGAGTTCTACCGCCCCCAAGGAAGGGTCCAGATCCTGGTTAAGGCGGCAAGGCTCGACGTTGGCCTCGGCGAGAAGCACCAGGAGCTGGAGCTTTTAAAGGAACGGCTCGCCGCCGAGGGGCTCTTCGACGCCGGAAGGAAGAGGCCGATCCCCGCCCATCCCGCCTGCATCGGGGTCGTCACCTCCCCTGACGGCGCGGCCCTGAGGGACGTCCTGAGGGTCCTCGGAGCCTGTCCCGCCCGGATCGTCATATCGCCGGCGGTGGTCCAGGGTGACTCTGCCCCCGCGTCGATCGCCTCGGCGATATCCGCCCTCCAGGGGATCGCGGACGTCATCATCGTCGGCAGGGGCGGGGGTTCGGCGGAGGACCTCTCCCCCTTCAACTCGGAGGTGGTGGCGAGGGCGATATATCAGTCGGCCCCGCCGGTCGTCTCCGCCGTCGGCCACGAGACGGACGTGACGGTGGCCGACTTCGTAGCAGACCTCCGGGCCCCCACCCCCTCGGCGGCGGCGGAGATGGTGAGGCCGGACCTCGAGAGGCTCGGGGAGGCTCTGGCGGGGGCGGAGGCGAGGATGATCCGGTCCCTCTCGGCGAGCCTCGATCGGAGGCGGGCGCGGTACCTCGACCTCGGCCGCCTCCTAGCCGGTCGCAGGATGATGGCTATCGTCTCCGAGGAGCGGCAGAGCCTCGACCGGATGACAGACCGGCTCGTCTCGGCGGAGGATCGGCGGATGGAGCTCTTCGCCGCGAGGCTGGAGGTGGCAGCGGGAAAGCTCGAATCCCTCTCACCTCTATCGACCCTCCGGAGGGGCTACTGCATCGCCCTCGCCGATTCAGGAGTCATCCGGCGCGCCTCGGATCTCGCCCCGGGCGAGCTCTTCGAGCTCGTCTTCGCTGAGGGGAGGCTCCTCTGCCGGTCGGTGAAGGAGATGGTGGATCGGAGTTGATGGGTTTGAAGGATGCGGTATTGACCGATTTGAGCGCCCCGGAGGATCTCAGCCTCGAGGCGTCTCTGGCGGAGCTGGAGGGGATCGTCCGGTCCCTGGAGGAGGGGGAGCTGACCCTGGAGGAGAGCCTGAAGGCCTTTGAGCGGGGGGTCTCCCTCATCAGGAGGTGCAACTCCCTCCTCGACGGGGCGGAGCAGAGGATAGAGATCCTCGTCGGGGAGCTCCCCGAGGACCTGGCGAGGTGACCTGCCATGGGGGAAGCCGAACTTTATCGTTCCTTCACCAGGAGGACGAGAGCTCTCCTGGGGGAGGGCGAGGAGGCGAGGATCGTCCTCTTCGGCGACTCCATCACCGCCGGCTTCGCCGTCCGGAGGGGCTTCGACCACTTCTGGCTATCGATGCTGAAGGAGACGTACCCGAAGGCGGCTGTCGCCATGCGAAACCAGGGGGCTTGCGGCGCCACGAGCTTCGACGGCCTCGCCCGCCTCGACGGGTCGGTCGTAGCTCACAACCCGGACCTTGTCACCGTCAACTTCGGGATAAACGACATGTATTCGGGGATCCGGCTCGGCGAGTTCAAGGGCAACCTCATCGAGATCGTCGAGAAGATAATCGAGGGTTGCGGCTCCGGATCATCTCCTGAGATCCTCCTCATGAGCTCCGAGCCGCTCACCACGCCCCGGTTCGATAGAATAGTCCTCAGCTACTACCAGATCCTCGAAGACGTCGCCGAGGAGATGGGGGTCGGCTTCGTCGACGTTTATGGGGCGTGGATGAGGCGGGTCGGCGAAGGCGTCCCTCTGGACAGCCTGATCCTCCCCGGGCTCGACCACCCGAATGAGCTGGGGTACAGAATCATCGCCGAGGAGCTGATGCGCTTCTTCTAGCTCCACCCGCTTCCAATCCCGGCCCTACCCTTTCGGCCCTCCATCATTTTCCCTCCCTCTCTACCGTCTTCCTTCCATCTCGTCGACGAAGGCGTTCCACCTCTTGATGTCCTCCACCTTCTTCTTAATCACCTCCCGGCCCAGGTCGGTCCTGTGCTCCTTCTTCTCCAGGATCTCCTTAAGGTCCAAAAGGGACCTGATGACGGCGGCGGTCTCCTCGTAGATCCGGTGGGCCTCCTCCCGGGTCAGCCGCGCCTCTTTCAGCATCTCCTCGTCGGCCGCCTCCTTCGCCTTCAGGACGCGGATCAGCTCCCTCACCTCCATCTCCTCCTTCTCTGATAGCTCCGAGAGGTGGATCAGCCTCCAGATGAGGTGGCGGAGGTCGACGGTCCCCGCGGCGGGGTGGACCTCGGGCGGGAGGTCGGCGGGGGCGATCCGGTCTCTTGCCATCTCCTCCTTCAGGAGGTCGGGGTCGATCTCGAGCCTCTCGGGGTCCTGGACCCCCACCCAGACCAGGGTCCGGTGGAGGTTGGCGAGGAGCTGGCCTCTCTCTCGGTCGGTGAGGAGGTCGGCTGGGACTTCTTCGGATTCGGTAATTGGGGAATTTTTGGGCATGGTAAATGATCGTGTTCTCCTTTAAATTTAAATACTTTTGAACCGAATCGATCGCAAATGCTTCAGGCAAGCATCATAGTGGTGATCTTAGTGTTCAAGGTGCTTTGCATCGTGGTCCCCTTTTGTTCTCTGGCTCGGAGGAAAATGCATTGAGACTATCGGTTAATAAAGAGGTCTTAGAGAAAAATGTATATGACGCAATGACTTCTAGAATGCAAAGAATGCTGACGCGGAGAAAAACAAGAATGGAAAACGATGACATGCCTTCAGAGGAGTTTACACCAAAATACAAAAAGCCAAAAATACTATTAATAGATTTGCCCGAAGAGGTAATTGAGAGGGTCCGATCAGCAGGGTTCAACGCATCAGCAGGAACGTTTGGATCTCCCTACAAGGTTACTAAAAGGGATGGTTATCTACCTGTAATCCCAAAAGCCGACCTACCGAATTACTCTGAGCAAGAAATTATATTCATAGATCTTACACCCCCTGAGACTCTTGATAATCCTGTCGGGGAGAAGTTAACATCTGACGGCGAACTAGATTGGTGGGCCAAATGTAGTCGAGGTGAAATCGATCCCCGTCCCAGGGTTATGTCAATGGTTAGTGATGATTTTGACCGTATTTTTCAGCATGGTGGTTTATTCGTAATTTTCGCGCAGCCTCGCCTTCTTCAAAACTTGGTTTTTGCAAGAGTAGAAGATCCCTATGGATTAGTCGAAAAGACGACGATCAAATATGATAATTGGTCTTTCCTTTCGATTCTATCTCGACTTAATGTAGAAGCAGATTATGGCAAAGAAATTCATATGATCGATTATGACTCTGACTTTCAGCTATTTGGACTTCTTCGAAAATTAATCGGCGACTTTAATTATAATGCCACTTTTCCATATTTGGAGAAAGAAAATTGGTGGGTTCCTATCTTGAACAATAAATACAAACGTAATGTTGGCGGCTTAATTTATCAGAAGGATTCCTTAGGTAGAATTCTTATATTACCACAAACATCTAAAAAGGTAGAAGTAGTTGTTGCTCTATTACAAGGCGTCTTACAAGATACCTCGCCGCATCTTTTCCCTGACGTAGAAGGAGCTCGATGGGTAGAAAGACCTGAGTATGAACTTGATTCCATCCTTGAATATAAATCCAAAAAAGAGGCCGTTAAGCAAAGGGCTAAGCTAGAACTTGAAGAAATTGATAGGAAAATAGCCGAGAAAAGGGAAAAACTTGGCTTCCTACATGGAATATTGACTAAAACCGGGGAAGACCTTGTATCTGACGTCAAATTAGCGCTTGAGTTCATAGGATTTGATAAAATTGCAGACGTCGATGAAGAAATAAAAAGTAATGGAAGTTCTGCTTCAAAGCAAGAAGATCTACAAATACACGATAGAACACCAAAACTTTTGGTCGAGGTTAAAGGCATATCTGGATACCCAAAAGAATCAGATACCAGTCAAGTTGACAAATATGTAACTCGACGTATGAGGGAGTGGGATGTAACTAATGTCCGCGGAGTTTCGATAATTAATCACCAAAGAAATCTCCCCGCATTGGAAAGGGATAATGTACACGTATTTAGCGAGGCCCAGGTCAAGGATGCTGAGGATCGATATATAACACTTATATCTACTTGGGATCTGTATCTTTTAATAAGAGGCATGATGAAATGGGGATGGGACCCTAAAGCGATTCAAGACCTATTCTATGCGAGTGGACGAATGACTCGAATCCCAGCCATATATAAACCTCTCGGAAAGATCGAAAAGCGTTTTCCAGAGAAAGGTGTGGTGGGAATTGAGATATCCGAGAATCTATGTAATGGTGATCGCATAAGTTATATAATTCAGGAAGGGTATTTAGAAGAAGATGTTTCATCTATTCAGGTTAATAACCAAGACGTAGATAAAGCGATTCCTGGGCAGAAAGTAGGCATTAAAACAGAATATTCAGACAAATTAAGCGAAGGAATGGACGTTTATAAGGTGTTTAAAGAAGTAACATGACCTCATTTGCGTTCGAAAAGCAGTACGTAGTAAATGAAAAGGGCGACCGAATAGGCGTCCTCCTCAGCCTGGAGGATTACAAAAAGCTCCTCGACGAGCTGGAGGAGCTGGACTCCCTTCGAGCCCGCGATGCTGCCAAGTACTCCGGCGACGAGGCTTTCCCTTTCGAAGAGGCCATCGCCGATATCGAACGTGAGAGAGATCGTCTATAGCATTCTCGTTCTTCCATCCAGCTGCTTTTGGCCATTTAAGGGTTTGGCGCCGCCGGCGCGAACCTCGCTGCTCGCTCTCCCCCCTCGAGAAAAATTGGGCGCAGATCTTCATAAGGGCGAGTTCCCTTAGCCTGCAAGAAAGCTTTTTCAACTCCATAAGCCAAGTCTAATCCATGAAGCTCAAGGTGACCCTCGAAGAGGCGGAAGAAGGGGGGTACATCGTCAGCTGTCCGGCACTGCCGGGCTGCCATTCTCAGGGGGATACCGCTGAGGAGGCTCTGGAGAATATCAGGGAGGCGATAGAGGGCTGTCTTGAATCTCTTTCTGACGAGAAAATAAGTTCTCTTACCACCCAGGGAAAGATCGTTGAAGTGACCGTCTGATCCCATGTCCAAGAAGCTGCCCGGGATCTCTGGGAACATGGCGGTTAAGGCCTTTGTTAAAGCCGGATGGCGATTCGATAGGACATCTGGGAGTCACGCCATTCTCCGAAAAGAGGGCTCTACTGTTACCCTTTCCGTGCCACTGCACGACGAACTCAGAAAGGGCTTGTTGAAGGCTCTGATAAAGGACGCTGGTATGGACGTGGACGAGTTCTCGCGCTATTTATAATATAATTAAAAACTAAATCAGATCGTTTTTGGGGATGCCTTCTGGTCGTTGCCAGAAACGTGGTCCTCTCGGAATTTTTATACATTTAACATATATATTTTTGGTTTGCATAAATCCAATAAGAAAAAGGAGAAGACGATTGCGTCAGAATGCGCTGGCCGAATCGATAGAAAACGCTCCCTCCTCATCTGCACCAACAACTCCGCCCGCTCGCGTGAATCCCGAAAGTCTCTTGCGCCACCTGAACGGTGATATCGGAAGAAAAGTTGCACGTTTTCAAGACTCAAACTTTGCGTCATGGCTCAAACCGTTTGCGTCGAGACTTAAAATTGGCTCGATCTTGGTCAGCACAATCGCTGCACTACGAGCGATCATGGCCGATGCGAGAAATCTCTTTACTTTTACATGCCGCATATCAACCATTGGCATCTGTTTGAATGCCGAGGCCTTTCTCCGCCTTCCCGGCAGGGGCGATAGGCTCCACCAGAGCATCCCCGACCTCGCAATCGCCACCAGGAGCGAGGAGGAGCGTATCTATCCATTCCGGGAGGTGAGGGGCGCGATCGAGGCCTGGATCGAGGAGAAGCTGGGGTTAGAAAGCGGGCTTGGCGATCAGCTTGAATAGTTGAGCATTTAGGCATGGGCCTCTACCGATAGGATGCGCTCCAGAATCTCCTCTTCGGTCGGAATCTCTTCACCGTGCTCTCTCAGGCTCTCCAGGTAGAGCTCGATCGCCTCTCTTGCCATCTCCACAGCCTCCTCGATGGTGTCGCCGTAGGTGACGCACCCGGAAAGAGATGGAACGGTGACGGTGTAGCCGCCTTCCGGCTCCTTTTTAAGAAGGATCCTGTAGGTCAGTGTGCCCATGGTGATTACTGGTCGTTTATAGTATTAGAAGCCCACCAGGCATCAAGAACAGAAAGGCAGGATCGGGGCGATGGGGGCGGGGCCGTGGAAAAAATCGCCGCTACCCCGGCCTCACGTACCGCACCCCCTCCGGCGCCCCGTCGTCGACGAGGACGACGATAGTCTCCGAGAGGCGGTTGAAGAGCCGCTGCCCCGACCCCGGCATCGCGATCCAGCCGATGAGAACGTCCAGGGGCAGGAGGAAGGCCTTCCCGAAGGACTGGATGGCGGCCCGGGGAAGGTCGATCGCATCGCCCCTCCGGTCGGTGACCTTCAGGCCGAGGGCCATCTTCCCCAGGGACTGGCCCCGGGTCCCCTCCAGGACCGTCCAGTAGGCGAATAGGATGAGGGCGTCGCCGGAGCCGAGATGGACGAACCAGGCGGAGAAGATCGGCCCAGGCGGGAGCCAGAGGTGGAACTGCGTGATGGGTCCGGCCGCGCCGGCCAGGAGGTCCCAGAGGATCCCCACCAGGATTATGTCGATCAGCCAGGCTCCGAGCCTCCGCCTCCAGGAGGCGATCCGAACCTCCCGAACCTCGCCATCTCTGCCGTTCATCCGATCACCAGCCAGACCGTATCAGGAAGGATTATTTGGGTTTTTGGGGGTGGCGGGGCGTTTCGGGCGCCGCCGGAAGCGGCAGCGCCGCTCGCCATCCCCAGCCCCTCAGTAGACCCGCTCGTTGTGCATCCTCGTGCTGTAGAGCCGGTATTCGTCCCTGTTCTTATCCTGGAAGAATATGTAGTTGTACCGGGAGTCGGTCTTGTGGGCCTCGTACTCCTCCCTCGCCTCCTCGCGGCAGCTCTTGCAGGCGAATAAGGGGACGAAGGTCCCAAACCCGCTCTCCGATTGGCCGTAGCCCCTGACGGCATCGGTGTCGATGGTCATGTAGCCGGGGCAGCTCTTATCGGGGCACATCTTCACCGACTCGGTCTGCCGCTCCCGGATCCCGTCGGTGTCGTAGAAGATGTTCTTATGCCTCCGGAAGAAGGGCCCCGCCCTCTCGACGGCCTTAGCCGTCAGCTCCTCCCTCGCATCCCAGACCCCCTGGAGGTACTCGACGGTCCCGGTGATGTTCGCCTCCATCGTCCTCGACATCGAGAACCTTCCGGGGTGGTAGTCTGGCTCCCGGACGTTCGAGTAGTCGAGGCCGGCCATGGCGAGGATGATCCCGCAGTTGACGTAAGGGAGGGCCGACTCGATGGCGTAACCCCCCTCCAGGACGGCGATGTCCGGCGCCAGCATCTCGTTCAATTTTGCATACCCCTGGGCCGAGAACCGCATATTCGCCAGGGGGTCGGTGTAGTGGTTGTCCTGGCCTGCGGAGTTGACGACGAGCTGGGGCCGAAACTCCTCCAGGATCGGGAGGACGAGCTCCTTTAGGACGTAGTGGATCCCCTCGTCGGGGGTCTCTGGCGGCAGCGGTATGTTGATCGTCCTCCCCATCGCCTTGGGGCCGCCCTGCTCGTCGACGAACCCCGACCCAGGATAGAGGGTCCTTCCGTCCTGGTGGAAGGAGATGAAGAGGACGTCGGGGTCGTGGTAGAATATCTCCTGGGTCCCGTCTCCGTGGTGGACGTCGGTGTCGATGATCGCCACCCGCCGGATCCCGTACTTCCGGCGGATGTACTCGACCATGATCGCCTCGTTGTTGACGTTGCAGAAGCCGCGGTTCCCGTGGGCGACCCTCATGGAGTGGTGGCCCGGCGGCCTCACCAGGGCGAAGGCGTTGTTGATCTCGCCCTTCATGTAGGCGTCGGCGAGGACCAGAGTGGACCCGGCGGCGATGAGATGGGCCTCGGTGACGAGGGCCTCGACGGAGGGGATGCAGAAGTGGACCCGGGCGATGTCCTTATGCTCCGCGAGGCGCGGCTTGTACTCCTCCACCTCCGGGAGGTCCATCAGCCCCTCCTCGAAGATCTGGTCCCTGGTGTAGAGGAGCCGCTCCTCCCTCTCCGGGTGGGTCGGGGTTATCGCCCAGTCGAAGGCGGGGAAGAATATCAGCCCCATCTTCCTCGCCTCCCCCTTCACCTCTCGGGGGCTGGTCATCCTCTACCACCCCCCGTCCACTCGGGGATCAGGCCCGCGGGGATCTGCATGCTGACGTCCAGGATCCTGCCGCTCGTCGACCACCCCCGGACCATGTTGAATACCTCGCTCGCCGTCAGGACCGCCTCTGCCGCGTACTCTCCTATCCCCATATCAGCGGCCCGCTCGATTATCAGCCTCTTTGCCATCTCTTCCGCCTCCTTCTGGCCGAACCTTCGATCCCGGATCTCTCCGGTCGTACCGTCCTCAGCGACGGTGTAGAAGCCCCGCTCGGTGTCGGCCCTGAAGGTGAGGGTGAGGGTGGGCCTCGCCACCGCCGCTCCGATGGCGTTGGCGACGGTGGCGTTATCGGGGATGATCCCCCTCGCTCCGAGCCTCTCCGCCACCAGGGGCACGAGGCCGAGGGATCCGCCCCCGACGCCGACGACGTTCTGGGGCCGGATCTTCTCCTTCTGGAGGATCTCCCAGACCCTATAGGCCGGCTCCTCCTCCCAGGCGAGGAACATCTCATCTATCTCCCGGATGAGGATCTCGACAGCCGCGTCCACTACCGTCTGAGCCGCCTCTCCAGCGGAGCAGCCCAGCTTTTTGCCCAGATTCGCCATCGCCTCCTCGGCTAGGTTCCTCTCGCCGATGGAGATCAGGTTCAAGATCCTCATAGCGTCGGTGGGGGTTGGCTCTGGGCCCCCCAGACAGAAGGCGGGACCCGCTCTCTCAGGCCCCACGGCGACCCTCCCGCCGACCGCCCTCACCCTGCTGTCGCCGCCCAGGGCCACCGACTTGACGGCGAAGGCCCGAATGTGCGTTAGATAGCTGTTCACCCTCGCCCCCTCCGATGAGATGAGGGGGGATCCGTCCAGGATCAGGGCGATGTCAGTCGTCGTCCCGCCGATGTCGACGACGACGGAGGTCTGGCCCGTTGGCGTGAGGGCGAGGACCCCCATGGTGCTGGCGGCGGGCCCCGAGAAGATCGTCTCGACGGGGTGCTCGATGGATGTCGCCAGGGGCAGGGTTCCGCCGTCGGCCTTGAGGATGTAGACCGGGGCTTGGATCCTCCGGCCGGCTACGGCCTTGGCCACCTCTCCGGCGAACTTTCTGTACTCGTCCATGGCGGCCGCCTTCAGGACCGTCGTCGCCGCCCTCCGGGGAAAGTTCAGCCTCCCCGAGGCCTGGTGGCCCATCTCGACATGGACCCCGGGGATCGTCCGCATGACGGTCTCCCTCATCCTCTCCTCGTGGGCGTGGTTCCTCTGGCCGAACTTGCTCGCCACCGCCACCTTCCTGTAACCCCGCTCGGCTATCTTGGCCGCAGCCTTCTCGACCTGATCTTCATCCAGGGCTTCGATCTCCCTCCCCCGGTAGTCGATCGCCCCCCGGACGATCTGGACCTCTCCCCCCAGGGAGTAGCCGTCGGGGTTCATCCCCGGCCCCGGCTCGATGATCAGGGCGACGGGGTCGGTCTTCCCCTCGGCGATGAGGTTTGTGATGAGGGTGGTGCTGAGGACGACCCGCTCTATCTTCTCCGGCGGGATGCCCAAAACGATCTCGTCGAGGGCGGCCATCAGGCACTCCAGGAGGTGGTCGTGGTCGGTCGGGACTTTTGACGTTTTTATGACTTTTCCTTCGTCTATCAGAACCGCATCTGTAGTGGTTCCGCCGACATCGATTCCGATCAACATGATTTTATCGCCTTCGGCGAACGGATTGCCCGAGGAGTATATCGGGCTTTTGGTTTACAGCCCCCAGATGTCGAACCATTTTATCGGATGAGAACAACGGATCGCTGAAGCTTGGGCCTTCTGCACCGAGATGCTGCAATCTCTTGGCTTAATGATCATGCCTTTTGGATGGAGAAAGATCGAGGCAGCGGGCGGCGGATCCGATGAGGCTCAAAAGAGGTGAGTGAGATCCGACCCTGATAAGCTTGATGATAGCAGTCATGATGGGGATCGTCGTCCTCGCCATGATGATCGGAATCTTCGGCGTCTTCCTCTACGACCGGGCCGCCGCCATTAAATCGGGCCTGCAGTCAGTGGAGGACCTGAGGGGAAGGCCGAAGAGGCCCTGAGAGCGGTCCCCTCTCTCTCATCTCAAACTTCCATCCCTGGTAGCCCCTCTCTCGAAAGAGGCTCATGCCACCTCCACCGCCACTTCGTTTCGGCGGATGAAGGGGGGCGTCCAGGGGTCGTTGTACTGCATGAGGACCGGCTAGCCCCGGGCTTCTATCCCTCCATTCCGGAGGGCATCTTCCAGGATCGCCAGGTTCATCCTCTGGCTCTCCCCGGTGGCGTATCCTGAGAAGCGGACCGCCGCCATCCTCCTCCCCTCCACGAGTTCAATCTTCACCCTCTCATCCCGGGGGCGGGGCGTCCCCTCCAGGTCGAACCTCTCGGGGATGACGAAGGCCATAAACGGCCTGCCGTCGGCGACGCTCGTCACCACCGGCGCCGTCATCTCGATCTTCACCTCACCCTCGTCAGCGCCGGAGATGTAGTTGGAGAGTAGGCCGAAGCCCCGGTCCTGGTCATCGCCGTCGGTGACGGCCCAGATCTGGTCGGAGTAGACCTGGATCTCGACGACCCGGTAGGAAGGCTCTTTTACGGTCATGGAACCGAACGCTCCGTAAAGGGTCCAAAGGAGGAGGGCCGCCAGGATCGCCACGGCCGCCTTCTGGATCTTTGACATCCTGATCATCTTATCACCTCCGAGGTTGACTGATCCGCTTTCCGCGTTCAGGGCTGAACCTATCAACTCCTTCTCTAAATTTTGGAATCAGAGGCAATAACTATTTTGACACCCTTGGTCATGGATACAAAGGAATAAACGGGGAGGTCCATCAACTTCCGGATGTAAGCCGGCAGGAAAATAATCGTCCGGTGTCTCGGGGCCTCGGGGCAGATCTGGCGGTCCCGGCGAAAGGTCGGTCCCAGCGGTGAGGAGGATTATCGTGGATAGAGAGGCTCCTGAAGAAGTTCCCAGAGATGTCCCAGGAGACGGCTTCATCGAGATCGCCGGCCGAAGGGTGAAGATGAGGCGGGCGAGGGGAGGCGTAGTCGCCACGGTGGGCTATCTACTATCGCCCGTCTCCTGGTGGAACGACCTCTTCGTGAACATACCAATCGCCTACGCCTTCGGGTCCCTCGTCGGCCTCGTCTCCGAGGACCTCTTTCTTCCCGCCATGGTGGTGGGCTACTGGATCACCAACGTCCTCGGCTTCGTCCTGATGCACTGGGGGATGAAGGACCTCCTCACCAGAGACGGGGGTGAAGGGCGGAGGAGGCGGGATATCATCGTCGATATATCTATCTCTCTAGCCTATACCGTCATCGTGGTCGCCCTGGCGGCGGCGGGGGTCCTCAGGCTTCCTGTCGAATACTTTCCTTGACGGCTCGCCTGGAGATCCCCCGGCGGGATGAGCTGAGGCTGCCGGAGGCCGCCCCTCTCCGCCCACTTCCTTCGTAAATTCCTTATACCATCCGGACAGCTTAAAGGCCATGGCTGCAAGTTGTGAAAGCTGCCCCATCAGAAGGCGCGCCGAGAAGAGGCCGAACTCCCTCATCGCCAGGATCTGGAGGTGGCACACTGGCTGGTGCCCCGGCTGGAGGGCCTACCGGAAGTCCCTAGCCGAGGAGCTTCGAGCTGACTAGAGCGGTTATGACCACCATCCTCCTCCAGCCGATGGGAGCCGTCGACGTTGACCTGATATCTTTTCTTCACGATGAGCTGGGGTCGCTCTTCGGCGCCGTCGAGGTGAGGCCGGAGGCGCTGATCCCCGAAGCCGCCCGGGTCCCCGGGAGGGGCCAGCTCGCAGGCGGCCTCGTCCTTTCGGCCCTTCCGGCGCCAGAGGGGGCGGAGGCCGTCCTGGGGGTGATCGAGGAGGACCTATTCGTCGCAAGAACGAACGACTCGATCCGATAGCGACTTCGGAACTTTTAGACCGGGTGATCGAGGAGGACCTATTCGTCGCAAGAACGAACTTCGTCTTCGGCCTGGCCCTGGGGCGGAAGGCGATGATATCCCTGGCGAGGCTCCGGCAGGAGTTCTATGGCCTCCCGCCGAACCAGGGACTCCTTCGGGAGAGGGCCAAAAAGGAGGCGGTCCACGAGCTCGGCCACGTCTTCGGCCTTCCCCACTGCCCCAACGCGGGTTGCGTCATGCGCTTTTCGAGAACCATCCGTGAGACCGACTTCAAAAGTTCGAGGTTTTGCGGGCGGTGCCTGAAGACGCTGGAGAGCTCTGGGGTGCTGGCGAGGTCCTGACCGGAAAGACCGCCCCAGCCTGCGTCCGATGGTCCGGGGCGGCCGACCACCCCCGACCGGAGCCCTCCATCTCGTCGATCCAAAGGGGCTTTGACGCCCCCCCTTCAGCCCACCCCCAGGCGATCGGCCCTATCAAACGCCTCCTTCGCCTCCTCCTCCCGGCCGAGCCTCTCGAGGACGAGCCCCTTGTTATGCCATCCCTCCCCCAGGTCCGGGTTGAGGGTAAGGGCCTCCTCCAGCCGTTCGAGGGCCTCCTCGTACCTCCCCAGCTCATATAGGGCGAGCCCCCAGTTGTTCCAGGCGTGGACGTAGAACGGGTAAATCCTGACGGCCCTTTCGCAGCACCGGGCTGCCCTCTTGTACTTTTCGCGGTCGGCGAGGATGAGCCCCATGGCCATCCAGAAGTCGGAGTTGTCGACGATGAACCTCTTCGCCAAGGCCACGACGACGGCCGACGCCAGGATGAGGCAGAGGAGGAGATGGATCGGCTCCATGCAGAGTTCCTAGGGCTTCTAACATCGATAAGCTTTACGTTCGCATTCCGTCCCCGCTACCACCAACTCAGCCCTCCATCCATCATTCTGGCAGGTCGTCCTCGCGTTGATCTCGTCCTTCCGACCTTCAATTCAGCCATCAACTTCTTGCTTATTTCCCGCCTCCGATCCGTTTTTGGGCCGCAGATTTATATTCTTAGTGGCATAATCTTATTCCGATTGGAAGATGATGCCTAAGAACCGACTCCGCCGCGAAGAGGAGGGGCGCCCCACCAGCCGAGGGCTCCACCTCCACGCCCACGGCGCCGCCGACCCCGCCCTCCTGGCGGCCGAGAGGGGGGTCGCGGCCGTAAAGGTCTCCTTCCTCGCCCTCCTGGCGACGGCCCTGGTCCAGGTGGCGATCGTCCTCCTCTCCGGGAGCGTCGCCCTCCTCGCCGACACCGTCCACAACCTCGGAGACGCAGCGACGGCCGTCCCCCTCTATCTCGCCTTCCGGCTCGGCCAGCGTCCTCCGACGGACCGGTTCACCTACGGCTACGGCAGGGCCGAGGACTTGGCGGGGCTCTTCATCGTCCTCGTCATCGTCGCAAGCGCCCTCTTCACCGGCTACGAGGCGGCGATGAGGCTCTTTCACCCCCGCCCCGTAGGCCACCTCGAGGCGGTGATCCTCGCCTCCCTCATCGGCTTTGCCGGAAACGAGGCGGTGGCCCTCTTCCGGATGAGGGTGGGGAGGGAGATCAACAGCGCCGCCCTCGTCGCCGACGGCCTCCACGCCCGGGCCGACGGCCTGACGAGCCTGGCGGTCCTGATCGGCGCCGTCGGGGTCATGGCCGGCCACCCCCGGGCCGACCCCCTGATGGGGCTCTTGATCGCCGGATCCATCCTCCAGATTGGCTGGAAGTCGGGGCGGGTCGTCCTGACGAGGCTCCTCGATGGGGTCGATCCCGAAGTGGTTGAAGAGGTGTGGGAGGCGGCTGCCGGCGCCCCAGGCGTCGAGGAGGTGACGGAGGTGAGGGCGAGGTGGCTGGGGATGAGGCTCCACGCCGAGATCAGCGTCGTCGTCGACCCCGATATGACCGTCGAGAGGGGGCACGAGGTCGCCGAGGAGGTCGGCCATCAGCTCCACCACGACCTCCCCTATGTCTCCAGCACCATCGTCCACGTCGACCCGCCCCGGGCCCCCGGGGAGGCCTACCATCAGCAGGCTGGCCGTCCCGGCGGGCCGTCCGGCCGCCAGCACCGCTGACGGTTAAAGGATGCCGGAAAGGGATAATAGCAAAAAGCCATAAAGAGGATATCATGACCGAAGAGCTCTCTTTTTACAATGAGGTGACCTGGACCGGCGGGGCGTTGGGGGAGGTAGCCTTTCCCTCCGATCACCGGATAGAGGTTTCCCTCCCTCTGGAGTTCGGCGGTGTCGAGGGGTTCCCGTCGCCGGAGGACCTCTTCGTCGCCGCCGCCAACGCCTGCGTCCTCACCACCACCCTCGCCGTCGCCGAGAGGAGGAACGTCCGACTCCGGTCCTACGCCTCCGAGGCGGAAGGGGTTCTGGAGAGGCTCGGGGACGGGCGGGAGGTGACCCGGATCGATATAAAGGTCAGGGTCGCGGCGGACGGAGACCCATCGGTCCTCACCGAGATCTTCTCAGAGGTCTCGGATAGAGTTCCTGTCGTCAGGTCGATGACATCCTCGGTGAGCATCGATTTTGAGGTGGTGGGGCCGTGATGACCCTTCCGCTCATCCTCGCCGCCTCGGCGATCTTTGCCTCTGCCTTCGCGGCCGCGGCCCCTCAGGCTTCGTCTACCAGTGGGGACGAGGCGGCAGAAGATTTGAGCCTTCCCGGCCTCAACGTCTCCCTCGGCTTCGACTCCTTCCCCGAGAGGCAGACCTGCGACGGCGAGGACCTCTCGCCTCCGGTTGAGATCTCTGGCCTCGACGAATCCGCCGGGTCGATCGCCATCATCCTGGAGGACCCGGATGCGCCTCGGGGGACCTTCGTCCACTGGCTGATCTGGAACCTCGTGCCGTCGGCGTCGATCCCCGAGGGGATACCTCCTTTGGAGGAGGTCTCGGCTCCGGAGGCCGTCCAGGGTAGAAACGGCTTCGGAGATGTCGGGTACTCTGGGCCCTGTCCGCCAGCGGGGATCTCCCACAGATATGTCTTGAAGGTCTTCGTTTTGGACTCCAAGCTCGACCTTCCGCCGGGCTCCGGGAGATCTGAGCTAGAGGCGGCGATGGAGGGACGCGTCCTCCAGTCGGGCGAAGCCGTCGCCACCTACGGCCGGTGAAGGCCTCTCCGGCCTTCCTTCTCCGGCCGGGGTTTTTGGCTCAGATCCGGCATGAGGTCTGAATCGGTCCCGATCATAATCGAGGCGATCCCGGTTCGGACCGAGGTCCGCGGTCCGAGACCGCCGCGGGACCGGTGGCCTCCCCCGCCGTCTCGGAATAGCGGCACCTGGGGCTGTAGATGAACCTGGGCACCTTATCCCGGTATTCCAGGAAAGCGGCCCCGAACTTCTCGGCGAGGATCCTCTCCTCGTGGATCGATCCGAGGATTAAGTAGACTGTGGCGATGATGATGAGGACTAGGAGGTTATCGGTCATGATGGGCGCAAGCCAGAGGACGAGGAGGGTGAAGAGGAATAGGGGGTTTCTCGTCCTGCAGTATATCCCCCGGACGATCAGCCGGCCCTTTCCATCGCCGGAGTCGGGCCTGATCCCCAGGAAACGGAGGGGCCCGGCCGCCAGGAAGGTCTTTGCGAGGCCGATGGCAGCGGCCGCCTGGACCGCCACCATCATCCAAAACCAGGGGGAGGGGACGGAGTAGAGGACCTCCCCCGGATGTAGATAGAAGAGGCGGGCCAGCGGGAGGAGGGTCACGACAGCGACGAGGGTGAAGAAGAGGCGGTACCACCTCATCCCTCCCGGACCAAAGGCCCGCCTCGCCCTCCTCTTCAGCCAGAGGCTCGCGAGGAGGCTGTGAAGGCCTGCAAAGCCAACGAGGTATAGGGCGAGGATTAGGGTGGAGGTGGTGACCATATCGAGGGCCTCTTTGATTCTCCTTTATCCTCTTCTGGTTCTCCGGACCTTCGGCCTTCACCCCTCGCCCGCCGGGGCTCTCCCTCGCCAGGGTACGGCCCTCGGGACCCGCTTCTGATACGACCGGTACTCGTCCCCGAACTGGGCGAGGAGCCTCCTCTCCCAGTGGAGCGACCCTAGGTAGAGGTAGACGGTGACGGCGGCGTATAGGATCAGGATATTCGTCGTCATGAAGGGGGTCAGCCAGATGATGAGAACGCCAGATAAGAGGAACGGGTCTCGAATCCAGCGGTAAACGCCCTGGGGCTCCAGGGCCTCCGCCCCAGCGGCCCGAGGTCCCGCCAATTGGAGCGAGACCCGGAACCGGTGGGGCGCGTCGACGAAGGCCCTGACCGACAGGAGCCCTGCCAGGATCTGCCCCGACACCATCGTCCACCGCCAGGGGGATGGGACGACGTACAGGATCTTGCCGGGGAAGAGGTAGACGAGGTACACCAGCGGCAGGACCATCACGAAGGCCGAGGCCGAGAAGATCGCTGGATACCACGGGTCGATCCGGCTTCCGAGGATCTTCGCGGCCCTTCTTTTAAAGGGGAGGCTCGCCATGAGGCTGTGGACGGCGGCGAAGGCGATGAGGTAGAGGGCGAGGAGGAGGGCGGAGTCGATGGGGGACATTGGATAATTATTTCATCGCGATGGTATTTGGGGCTGTTGATGGAGGGCGCGCTCCTGGCGGATCTCTCGTTTCGAAGCCCTTCGATCAATATGGAAGCACGGGCCTCATCAGAGCCCGGCTGAAAGCTCTTTCTCCGCCCGCCTCGTATGCTCGACGAATATCTCCACCACCCGAGGGTTCTCCCCCATCCCCAAAAGGTTCAGGTCGACCTCGTAGCCCGCCTCCTCAAAGGACCTCTTCCACGATCCCGAACCGTCCCCGGAGATGTCTTTTGCGGCGTGGCCTCCCGCCACCACCAGGAAGGGGACGAGCCTCACCCTTCGGACCCCCGATGCCCTCACCTCATCCAGCGCCTCCTCCAGCCCCGGAAAGCCGTCGATCGTCCCGAGAAAGACGTTCCTGTGATCTCTCTTCAGAACCATCGCCATCCTGGAGTAGGCGGCGTCGGCGGGGTGGGCCGTCCCGTGGCCGACGAGGACTACGGCCGTCTCCTCCGGATCTCGCGGCGAAGCCGCCACCTCGCCCTCGACGGTGACCCGGTCGAACTCCGGGGCAAGGGCCGAGGATACGGCATCGTAGTCCGGACCTGCGGCCAGGAGGGGCATCCCCATCTCCAGCCTCCGGAAGCCGAGCTTCCCGCGGCCGGTCCGGAGGGCGCCGCCCAGGGCAGCTACCTCGTGGAACTCCGAGCCCGGGACGACGTGTAGCGACTGGATGATGAAATCTTTGTGGCCAGCTTCGTAGAGCTCCACGAGAGCCGTCAGGGGGCTGGGGACGGAGGTGCCCTCACCTCTCAGCCTCTTTCGTATGAACCACGCTGTGAAGGCGATCTCGACGGCCGAGGCTTGAAATTCACGTCTGTATACGGCTCTTATCTTCTCGTAGGTCTTCCTCGCATCAAAGGCGAGGCTCCCATAGGCCACCAGGATGATGGCAGGCGGTTCTATGAACGACAATTCTTCCTCCTTTCCAATCTTGATGGCGATGTCTCTCCGGAATTTCCAGCATCTCGGCGTTGTAAAGATAATCGGGCGGGCAGGTCTTAAGCGGGATCTTTGGCGTGGGACAACTCGCATGCCGGATGGGTCTGTTTGGTTAACCTTCTCCTCAACACAGCTATCAGCTCAAAAATCGGCTGATATAATCTGAATAAATTGAGAAACTCACGGTGCTTGATGTGGTCTGATTCGTAAGGTTCTCGGGAGAGCGCGTGGATTGACTGAAATCCGTCCCGAAGGCGCTTCGACGCTCATCTAATAAACCGTTCTTATGCCCTCTTTTCAGCGAATACAAACCGCTCTCGAAAATGTCTTGCATCTCTAGCTGATCTCCCTCGAGGCTTATTAAGAAGGCCATATAGATCGCATCTTGATCCTCAGGCAGCAGGATCATCGTCAACAATGTGCGGCCGTCGTCATTCCTAACCCTGTAGATGAACTGCGCAACCTTATCCTCCTTTCCAGGAGCTTTGACGCTAAAAGTTCCCCAGCGCCAGATGCTGCAGAGTGGAAATATATCCATCATTGGCAGCTTAGATTCGGAAAACTCGAATACAAACTGCGTATCACCATAGGGACCGTATCCTGCCCATCTTCCCAGAATACTCCTCAGGGAAATGGGGGGGTTCAAAGCCGGCTGACCAGCGATGTCAACGCTTCTCAAAGTCAAATTCCAGTTGTCTGATAGATCTTTTACATACAATCCGACCAAGTACCTTCCCTCTTCCAGTGGTCGGGGTTCCAACCATATGCCACAGTCTCCGAAGGTTAACCCCTCCATCTCTATGGCTTCCATCACGTCCATTTCCCCATCAATATCAATGGATTCGGGCCTGAAGACGTCACCCACCTTTGGTTCGAATTCATTGATCAGCATATCATCGATCCTCCACGCTGATATCAACCTCCCTGTCATGTAATCGAAGATGAGCCTGGAGGAGAAGGGTTCTGTTTCATTCGATCTCCTGTACTTGCCGTCGATGGTGAAATAGTAATCTTCCGCCCCCAGGGGGTAAGCCGGCGCTATGACCGATGTCTCTCCATTTGTCAATACATCTATCACAGGGGCCCATGTGTAGTCGATGTTGTTTCTTCCATCCAAGAACTCCGGAAGCTTGCGGCTGCCGCTATATTCCGGATAATACCTAGAAACTTGATGTTCATTCAACATGATTAATCGGTCGCCTTCAACTCTACCTATTATCCTGGACATGTAAGCAATATTGTTCCCTGTGGCGTTTCCCAGGATTCGAGCGGGATGACTCAAATTGGATGGTTGTGGGGATATGCTCGTTATTTCAATGGTCGGCGCGATCGTATCGCTCTGTTCTGCTTCAATGTAGCTATGCAGGAACTCTTCCCATCCCACCTCTGAAGCAAATTTTGAGGAACCGGAATACTGATCACCATAATATACATAGATCTCTTCATCTTCCGGGAAGTAGACCGTCATGCCGTAGGCAAAGGGATGCGCCCGTCCGTGATACTCTGCGACAATTGTCGCTCTAATGGCTGTCTTCAGATCATTTACTGCATCATCTACATCTTTGTCCATGCTCTTTCTCCCCAAGAGGTCGGCAAAATCGAAGAGATCATAGTAGTTCGAATTCAGTTTGAATTGAGCAAGCCCATCCGATTTGGAAAAGGACTCTGAGATGCTCAGGCTTGTTCCTATCTGGGGCCATATCCGATCCATCCGCTCTCCAAGCATCACAGATAAGTGAGCAGTTGCATTGATCACCTCAGGCATCTTCTCAAGATCATACGCCGCCAGGGTCGCATACGGCTTAGGCTTCTCTTTGGCGTAAAACTCTTTATATGACTTCACAATAACTTTAGCTAGTTCTCTCTCATCCATCGTTGGGTCTTCATCAAGTTCAGAAAGAGGTAGGCTAAAATCTATGCCTTTGCCAGGAACCACATCCTCTGAAGCGATCATCACTTTTGCATATGGTCCCATCTCATTGGCCACATCGATCAGACCCATAAGGCATTCATCAAATATTAATAGGTCCAGCTTCTTACCCTGGACAAACCCGGCTCTCCTCAGAGCGTCTGATAAATCTCTTAAAGTGAGACAGGTATTCGAGGTATCATCGCAGGTATGCATCATCCAGCCTGCCCCATGATTCCACAATGAGAGGGCATATCTATCCGCGGGATAATTTTGGAGTGTCCAGTTGATGAACTCCGACAGGGAATTCATATCCCCCATATCAACCTCTCCCAGATCCTCCAGTTCTTGGGACCCGATGGCCTCCTCGTCGTCATCTTTCGATATGAGGAACCTCTTTGTACCGGTCCAATTGCCGTTACTAGAATCATATTCGGGGCTTCTGTCCCATTGAACTATGATTTTGGTGTTTTCGCTTGAGCCCACCCGCTCCAACTGGTTCATGTTGAATATGGAGGCGTCTTCCAGGTTATTATCCGCGGCCATGTAGATCATGATAACCCATTTTGCCGCCTCAGGCACCTGTTCATCGCTGGCTAATCCGTTGTCACCCACCATAAGATATATGGAAATGATGATGGCTATTTTAACAAATTTAGCTAGTTTTATATCTGGAAGTATAATTACCACATCCATCCCATCAATATTTTAACTTGATAACATGTATAATGTCATTTTAAGATATTTAATCATTACGATGAAATTCAATAATATGCATAATATATACATGTGCACTCCTAACCGGTTGATGTTCTGTTATAAGGATGGTTAACAGCTCCCTCAACGACCAGTCGCGGTCTATCAAACCAGATACCTTCGCCGGGCTGTTTTTTCTTATCCTCTAACAAATATAAGTATATAAATCGACCTATTATGAGGTCACGGCCCAAGGATTATTTTATAAAATACACTGCAAATTTTATCTTTTGAGGGGATCATAGGCACAGTACCTGGAGACGATAGCGGACCGCCGGAAGAGATCTTTCACCGGTTCGTCTCGCCCGAATTGAGCCGATCATCCGCAAAAAACCGGCTACTGGACCTCATATCCGTAGCTCAAACGACTATCATTTCTTCTGAGCCGCTGAACCAAGCCGCGTTGTAGGCCTCGTCCTCCACTAGGACGATCGGGACGTAGTCGCCGGCCGCCGCCTCCACCATTTCGAGGCCGACCCTGTAGTTGAAGAGGGGCGAACGGTCGAGGATCATCAGCGGGTGATATTCCGTCGACAGGATTTTAAAACCGGGGTCGGCGGTCACTTTGTAGAACGCGATGGCGGTATCGCCCCTGGAGGCGGTGACGTTCTTCGCCACGTACCCGACGTAGTCCACCTCCGGGGCGGTGGCGTCGAGGACCTCCCTCGATACGTAATGGACCTCGCCCGTCTCGTCTATCAGGCCGTTGAGCCTTCCGTCCTCGCCGAAGTAGGCGTAGGCTGGAACCTGGGTCTCACCAAAATCGAGGAGGAGGACGCAAGGGAGAGATCGAGCCAGGATAGGCTGAAAGCTCTCCGAGACGCCCTCCACCACCGACGGCAGGACGGGGTAGACGGTCCCGTTGGGGTCGGAGACCCGGAAGGTTGTCCCCGGCCAGGAGAACTCCGCTGTCGCCTCTCCCCCATCCAGCTCTCTAGTGTCAGACCAGACTACCTCCCTAGATCCTTTCTCAGCCAGGAAGAGGGTCGCCCTCCTGAGGTTCTGATCGGGGTCCGCAAGCTTCGCCTCCATCTTGGCCGGGCTCCTCTCGCTTGCGCCCTCGGAGAGGACCTCCAGGCTCACCACCTCCGGGGCGGGGGAGGAACCGAAAGCTCGGATCATCCACTCGGTCTCGTTTTTGGGGCTCTCCGCCAGCTCCCACGGGAGGATACGGTTGGGGTTTCTCGCCGTCAATAGCGATCGGTTGGTGGCGGGACCTATGTCGGTGCCCACGAAGACCCCGCCGAACTCGTAGAGGGCGACCAGGAAGAGGCCGAAGACCCGGACGTCGGGGACGTCCACCACGGACCAGCCGAACTCCTCGCCGAAGTAGGTGTCTGCCCTCTCCGTCACCTTTGAGACGGCGTTCAGCTCTCCGTCCAGGATCTCCAGGACGAAAATATCGGAAGATCTGTTCGGCTCGAGCTTCCCGTAGACGCCGACCGCCTTTATGGTCCAATCCCCGGCGGGGGCCTCGAAGACGACGGCGTGGCCGAGGTCGCCGCCCATCCGAAAGCCGTTCTCTGCCGTCCCGTCGTCGAGGCGCAAGGTGACCAGCCCATCGGAGGCTCCCGCCCCCGAGGCGAGGAGGAGAAAAATCCCCATAATCCCCATAACTGTTACCGTCATCAGACCGGCCCCGGGGGCCGGTCCTCTGCCATGAGCGTCGCCCTCCGGACGGGGCGCATCGGCGGGTCCACTTCCGATCATGCGGAAACTCTTAGAGCCATTGGCCTATTTCACTTTTTTGAAGCCTGGAGGTCGCAGCCCGAACAGATAACACCTCTGAGGTTGAGGCGTTCTGGGTGAGGTACGTTACTACGGCTGCAGCTGTGGTCTCTTCATCCACGTCGAGGACGGCCGGGCCGCCGGGGCGTCCCCAAACCCCGCTCATCCCATCTCCAGGGGGAGGCTCTGCGTCAAGGGCTGGCTCGCCGCCGACTTCGTCCATCATCCCGACAGGCGGAAGGCCCCCCTGATCTGGCGCGGCGGGCGGTTGGTCCGCTGCGCCTGGGATGAGGCCATCTCAGCGACGGCCGAGCGGCTGAAGAAGATAAGAGATGAGGCGGGCCCTGAGGCCGTCGGGGTCCTAACCTCGGCGAAGGGGACGAACGAGGAGAACTACCTCTTCGCAAAGCTCGCCCGAGCCGCCATCAAGACGGACAACGTCGACCACGCCGCCCGGCTCTGCCACGCCCCCTCGGTGGCGGGGCTGGGATGCGCCCTGGGGAGCGGGGCGATGACCAACCCCATAAGAGGCCTCCTCTCCTCCGACGCCATCCTCGTAACGGGATCGAACACCACCGAGCAGCACCTCCTCGTTGCTGCGCAGATCGTCGAGGCCCAGTCCCGGGGAGCCGCCCTCATCGTCCCCGATCCGAGGACGACCCCGGCGGCAAGATCTCCGGGAAGACGGAAGGCCTCGGCGATCCCCTAGGCGATGAGTGGCATGATGGTGTACTGGGCGAAGACCCCGTAGGCCACCACCTTCGGCTGGGCGAAGATATTACGGAACTCTTCGGCCCGGAGGATCATCCCCATCCCGAAGATGATGACTCCCAGGAGGAGGGGGACGTGAGGGAGGAAGAGCTCGAAGGTGGGGGGGGGGCGGAGGAGGCCTATGGCCGCGGCCAGGATCACCAGGTGGGCGAAGTAGCGGCTTTGCGATCAGGGAGAAGAGCGTTCAAAGCCCCCAGAGTTTCATCCCCGCCTCTGATCTGGGCTGCCGCCTATCATCTATCCCTTCGGTTCCTGTAGATCTCTCGCAGGACCTCCCGATGCATCGAGGCGACGGCGTCGCCGAGGATACCCATGAATAAGAGCTGGAACCCGACGATGATCAGAAGGGCCGTCAGGATCGTCAGGGGGATGTGCTCGGTCCGGGTGGCGAGCCAATCTCTAGCGACGTATAGCCCCAGAAAGAAGCCGGCTGCGCCGAAGAGGGAGCCCATCAGGCCGAAGTAGAAGAGGGGGTTGTGGGTCTTTGCCATCCGATATATGGTGGCGACGATCCTCGCGCCGTCCATGATGGGGTTGAGCTTCGTCTTCGTTCCGGTCGTCCTCGCCCGATAAGTCACCGGGACCTCGGCGATGGCGAGGCCCTTCTTGACGCTGTCGACGGTCATCTCCGTCTCTATCTCAAAGCCCGGCATGGTCAGGTCGAGCCTTCGAACCCCTTCACGAGTGAAGGCCCGGTAACCAGTCAGGATGTCGTTCAGGGGCACGTTGTAGATCAGCCGGAAGAAGAAGTTGATCAGCCGGTTTCCCGCCGAGTTGAGGCGGGTGAGGGCCCCCTTCTGGAGGTTTCCGAATCGGTTTCCCATGACGTGGTCGGCCTTCCCCTCGAATATCGGGTCGAGGAGGAGGCGGACCTCGGCGGGAAGGTAGGTTCCATCCCCGTCGATCATGACGATGTAATCGGCCTCGATGAGGCTGAAGGCCTCCTTGAGGGCCTGGCCTTTGCCCTTCTCTCTCTGGACAACGACTTTCGCGCCGGCCTCATCGGCCCGCTCCCGGGTCCGGTCGCGGCTGTGGCCGTCGATGACGAGAATTTCATCGAAGCCCATCTTCTTGAACTCGCCGATCACCTCGGCGATGGCGTCCTCCTCATTCAAGGTGGGGATCAGGATGCAGACGTCATTGGGGTTCAATTCGAATCAGCTCGTATTCAGGCTTGGCGATTGGGAGGCCAACAGGGCGACGGTCGGCCGATCTTTCGGCATCCGTCACCTCATAGCCCCTTTTACTAACCCCTCGAACCGCCTCACCAGCTCATCCACGTCCGTCCCTGCCGTCTCGACGTAGAGCCTGATGAGGGGCTGGGTGTTGGAGGGCCTGATCAGGACGGAGTAATCCTCCCCAGAGATCTTTAGGCCGTCGGTGGTGTCGGGCTCAAGAGATGCGAGGTCAGTTTCGAGGCGTCTCATCACCTCGGCGGCGGACCCCTCCGTCCTGATGCTCCGCTGGACGTAGGGGTAGTCGGGGATGGCGTCCGCGAGTTTCGAGAGCCTCTCGCCCCGGGAGACGATCTCGCCGAGGGCGAGGGACATGGCGAAGGGGTCGTCGGAGAGCTGGAACTCCGGGATGAAGAAGTGGGCAGACCGCTCGACGCCGAGGACGGCACCCTCCTCCTTGACCCGGTTTGCGACGAAGACGTCCCCCACCCTCTCCCGGATCACCTCGAATCCGAGGGGAAGAAGCTCCCGCTCGACGATCATGGAGCAGTCGAACCCCGCGACCACCTTGTCGCCGGGGCCGTACCTCTCCTTCGCCAGGATCACCGCCACCTTCTCAGGGGTGACGATCCTTCCTTGGTCGTCGATGACGAGGCCTCGGTCGGCGTCGGGGTCGAAGCCGACGCCGTAATCGGCTCCCATCTCCACTACCGTCCTTGCCGCGTCCCGGAGGGACTCTTCGGTGGGGGCGGGCCCCCGGCCGGGGAAGTGGCCGTCGGGGTTGCCGTTGGTCATCCGACAGTCGAAGCCCAGCCTCTGGTAGAGGGGGAAGGTGCCGCAGGCGGCGCCGTTTCCCATGTCCAGGACGATCCGGAGGGGCCGGTCGAAGGCGAGTCTTCCTTCGACGTAGTCGGCGTACCTGCGGATGGCGTCGTCGGGGGATCGGTCGGTCAGTTTGCCGTCCCCCTTCCGGAAGGCCCCCTTCTCGTAGAGGTCCATCATCTCCGTCTCGTGGTAGAGCATTCCGTACCCCTCGCTGGTCCTGAACCTGATGCCGTTGTACTCCGGGGGGTTGTGGGAGGCGGAGATGTACGCCGCGGCGCTGTAGCCCCCTCGCCACGTCTCAAAGCTGATCATCGATATCGGGAGGACGCCGTACCTCTCGGCGGAGCATCCGGTGGATAGGACGCCATCCAGGAAGGCCCTCTCCACGGAGGGGCCGCTCACCCTGGTGTCCCTCCCGACGGCGATCCTGCCGTCGGCGAGGTAGGATCCGAGGGCCTTTCCCACCCGTTCGGCGATATCCTCGGTGAGCTCCGCTCCATAGACGCCTCGCACGTCATAAGCTCTGAAGACTGTCACGTTCAAGAGGTGGAGAGGATATCTAAAAATAGTTTTCTAAAGCGGCCCCTCTTCTATCCAACGCATATCAATCCAACGCCGCCTCTCTTCCCTCGATCGTTCCGACGGCGTGGCCGGACCTGATCGGGCCGATCCGGACCCTCACCCGGTCGCCCAAGGCCGCGCCGGGGACGAATATCTTGAATCCCTCGACCTCAGCGAACCCGTCTCCGGACTTGCCGACGCCGACGATCAAAAGCTCCAAAACGTCCCCCGCCTTCACCGGCGGGACAAAGAACCCCTGGCCGACGACGTACATCTCGGCGCTCTCCTTCCGAGAGGCGGCCGGAGAGTGGGACTGGGCCCTCCGAAACCTCCCCTTCACCTCCGAAAGGTAATCCAAAAAGGTGTCCCCCTGGAAGACCTTGACGAGGAAGTTTCCGCCGGGCTTGAGGACCGATTCGGCGACCCGGAGGGCCGACCGGGAGAGGTCGATCGACCGCGCGTGGTCAAGGGTCCAGTTCCCCGAGAGGTTCGGGGCGGCGTCGCAGATGACGACGTCGGCCCTCCCTCCGAGGGCCTCGACGATCAGCTCCAGGGTCTTTTGGGCGGTGATGTCGGCCTTGATGGTGGTGACCCCATCGATCGGCTCGATCGCGAGGAGGTCGACCCCGACGACCCGGCCGCCGGAGATCTCCTTTGCCACCTGCAGCCACCCGCCGGGGGCGGCCCCCAGGTCCAGGACGGCGTCGCCCCTCCGGATCAGCCGGAACCTCTGGTTGATCTGCTGGAGCTTGAAGGCAGACCTGGCCCGGTACCCCTCGGCCTTGGCCTTCCGGTAGAAGTAGTCCTTTTGATCCCTGGCCATCAGGGGATATTTTCCGCCCAGGGCGATAAAGGGCTTGTGGTTCGACCCAGATGGAAAATCACTAGATTCACGTGAGAAGGATAAGGCAAGGAAGGGTGTATTTGAGTTCACCTGGGGAGAGCCATCTCCTCCCTCCCTCGCCTTCTTTCCTGATGTAGTCCTTTTCTGCCTCAGCCTCGATAGACCTCTTTGCCTCCTACATAAGTCGCTATAACTCTTGGATTATCCATGGACATTTCATCGAACGGTACGGAATAGAGGTCCTTTTCATACACGACCATATCGGCCTTATATCCGGGATATAGAACGCCGGTATCGTTCCTTGATGTGGTGGCGGTGCTGCCGACAGTGAAACCGCGAATCGCTTCCGTAACACTGAGTGGCAGGTGCGATTGCGGATCTCCTCCGCCGGTAACCGCGACGCGGATCACCATTGTGGCAGGAGAGTATTCTAGAGGTGAAACGCTGAAATCTGTGCTGATCCCAACAGGGGTTCCGCTGTCTATGAGCTTTTTAATGGGGTATGCATCTTTATTGTGTTCTCCGTAATAATAGGCGGTGTCATTCTCGACGGACCAGAAGGCAGGCTGGACCGTCATGACGACATGTCCGTCGAATTTGCGGATCTTCTCGATCTGCTCATCATTCGGGAATCCCATGTGTATCAGCGTGTGGACTCCAGTGAGATTTCCTCTGGCTGACGAAACCTTATCAAGAGCCTCAATTACCGCCCCGATGGCCCTATCTCCCTGGACATGGTAGTGCATATTCATACCGTAATCTTCAACCCTCTCGACTATGCGTGTGAGATTCATCTCCGGTCCACCGGTATCATCAGTATATATCTCCTGGAGACCGTAGTTGCCCTGAAGGTTCTGCCAGCTGGTCCAGGCCTGACCGCCGGCAAACGCTCCATCAACAAATATCTTGCAGCCTACAAACTGGACCATATCCGTGTCGTTGCCGCGGTATCTCGCAGCATCGTCCACGTCGCTTAGGTTAAATATAGTATAGCAGTAATTAATCCGCAGCGGAAGGGTGCCTTCTTCTTCCATATCATAAAAAAGATCTGGCCTCATCAGCCGCACGCCAGGACCACCCATCAGGTCTACCGCTCCCGTATATCCGTAGGATGCCCAGCGTTTCAGCAAAATAAGCGTACCGGCCTTGATATCCTTGCTGTTGAACAACGCGAATATCTTATTTCCCGGCAATGTCATAGCAGATTCCCGCAGCATTCCTGTAAGCCTGCCCTCCTCCACCCCCATCTTTCCGCCGAGAGGCACACGGGTTGTGGGAGTAAGGCCGGTTAGGTTCATAGCGGCGCTATTTATAATGGCGTTATGACCGAGCTTGTCGCCTAAAAAGACCGGCCTTGAGCCCGTTGCATTATCTATCTTGGCAAGGTCTTCAAGCGACCAGCTATCGTAGTCCCTCAGGGAGAAACCAGCACCAAGAATGATTTCGTTTTCCGGGATGTATTTGGCTTTATCAGCCAAAATCCGTGCAATAGAATCTGAATCGTTGCAGCCTATAAGGTTTGCTCCGACATAGAAGAAGTAACCTGTTTCCATGAGATGCACATGGCTATCGATAAAACCAGGATAGACGGCAGCGCCTTTTAGGTCGATAACTGTTCCATTTTTATATTCATCGGGGCTGACGTTCAGTGCCTTTACCACGCCATCTACGACGAGCAGATTATCAGCTTTTTTAGTTTCATCAATGTAAATTGATCCATTGGTGTAGAGCTGAGCGATTCCTTCTCCGGTGGCACTTCCAATAAAAGGCAAAACGCAAAGCACCACCAATATAATGCCGAAATCAGTGATCTCTATTCTCAGCATAGCCATCCTCCTTGTAATTGTCTTACTGTTAATCAGATATATAAGAATTCGGATGATTTTTAGATTTAGAGTCATGAAACTATTTCTCACCCCATCTAGTACTCCGGAACGAAAGTTATAAATTTTATTACTCACCATACAATAAAGATTGTGTCTAGGAAAATGTTATACTCGGTTAGACTCAAGGATGATGAGCGAGTGGAACTGAATCAATATCTTCGTCGAGGCAGATCTTCTGCAAGAAGTCTAACTCGGGCCAGGATCCTGCTTTTGGCAGACGAAGGGAAACCTGATGCCGAGATTGCAGAGACGTTGAAGGTTAGCAAG
>Ga0209613_1000534_pt1 | contig 41995 bp, 39 predicted proteins | sample BioC13SIPDNA_2_FD_185747 | JGI IMG/M metagenome (GOLD analysis project Ga0209613, IMG submission 185747) | Anaerobic biogas reactor microbial communites from Washington, USA - Biogas_R2_A C13 SIP DNA (SPAdes) (version 2) | ecosystem: Engineered > Bioreactor > Anaerobic > Unclassified | place...
ATCCTCAACAATAAGAACATCCCTATCTTTTATGGAATATTCCAAATCCTTGACAATTCGCACTTCGCCTGAAGAAGACGTTGAGATACCGTAGCTGGAAACATCCATAAAATCAAGCTCCACCGGAACTTCCATTTCCCTGATTAAATCAGCCATAAAAACAAAGGCGCCCTTTAATATTCCTACAACCAGCAAATCCCGGCCTTTATAATCCTGGGAAATTTGTTTTCCCATTTCTGCGACTTTTTTCTTCAGGGTTTCCCGATCAAATAAAACTTCAACCTTTACCAGATCCAATGTAAATCCCTCCCTATAAAGTGGATTATAACAACTTGAAGGGAAAGGTGCAATTAAATCGAGAATTAAGGCAAAAAGCTAAAAAAGCAGGGGCCTTGAGCCCCTGCCGGTATAATCTTTCAATTTTTTTTGCCATCACTGGTATCCGGTGGTCTAATATCAATTTTCTGATTCCAATCCGAGAACTCTACCATCACGTTTAAGCTGGTATCCGGGGCCTTCTTATTGACTGCTGTCAAGGCCGCTTTTTTAACCATCCTTTCCTTGTAATCCAACCATAAGCGGTACTCAAAACTCTTCCATAGACTTTCCAACAACTGGCTTTCAATTGAGGGCCTGCAGCCCACTACCAAACACTCTACACCATCTACCTCTTCAAACCTTAACTTTTCTACCGCAGCTATCTGTTTGAATCTAAAATTGGATAGGGGATTGAGTTCTGAAATGAGCAATTCCTCCGACTTATTGGTATCACTTTCAATTACCAGCCATTTCTTAGAAAAAGCATCGTAATTGTAGATAGTGCGGTCAATATAGTAGATATCAACAGCTGTGTTAACCATCTCCCCCTTTATATGCGTATTTGCACCACTCTTTTCTCCTTCTACCCGACTTATCACCTCCTTCCGTTCAGCCACGGTAAAGCATGAAGTAAGCTTATAGCGATAGCTATCAACCGTGGCCATATTTTTTATACTGGCTTGAAGTTCGATTTGCGGATCCAGTTGAGATTTTATATAGTATTCTTCTATGCTGCGGGCTGAAGCAGCTAATCCCAGTAATAGCAAGGCCATTATAATAAGAATGATTAAGCGGGTACGCTTCAGTTTATTCACCCCCAGAATGAACTAATCATTTTTTCTCGAAGAGTAGTACATTTTATTAAGCGAAAAGCGTATATATACCGCCATCTCAAGAAGAATTTTATTCCATAATAATGGTGCCAGGCACTTAAGTTGTTAACTTTTAGATAGATATATCACAGGGACGGCTCTGTTGATATAAGTGAGGAGTGAGGGATCGGAGATGGCAGTTACATTAATCACCTGGAGGGGATATGATTTTCCATCTATACGAGACCAAGGTAATATTGTATACTATTTATCCTCCATATTTACTATGTTCGACTAATCTGCTATAATTCTCACGGTATTTGTTGTATAAAGCAAAGGAGGCTTTATAAGTGTTTGGGAGTTTTGACGAGGCATTGGATTTTTGTAATGAACAAGCTATCAGAATGATTGATTTCAAGATAATAGACCTGCTGGGAAGGTGGCACCACCTGAGCATTCCCCTGGGCCGCTTCAAACCGGAAATTTTAGAATACGGCATCGGTTTTGATGGTTCCAATTATGGTTTTGCCCCGGTAGAAAATAGCGATATGGTGTTTATTCCCGACCTCAGTACCGCTGTTTATGATCCCTTTACCGCGGTTCCCACCCTCAGCATGATAGGCGATATCTTTGTTATAGCTCAACCGGACAATTACCGTTTTGACCAGGACCCACGCAGCATAGCGGTCAAAGCGGAAGAATACATGAAATCCACCGGTATTGCTGATGAGATGAGAATCGGGCCGGAATTCGAGTTTCATGTTTTTGACCATGTAAGTTATGAATGTTCCCCGCAGAAGAGCGGTTTTACCATAGATGCAAAGCAGGCTATTTGGAACAGCGGAGACAATGAGAAGCAGAACCTGGGCTATAAAATTCCGGCAAACGGCGGCTATCATGTAGCTCCCCCGCAGGATATACTCTATGATCTGAGAGCCCGTATGTGCCTGTTGATGGAAGAAAACAAGATTCCAGTCAAATACCATCATCACGAAGTAGGTGGTCCGGGACAGATTGAAATTGAGGTGGAGTTTGGTCCCCTGCGGGAAATGGCGGATAGAACTATGCTGGCCAAGTATCTCATTAAAAACCTGGCCTTTCAGGAAGGTAAAACCGTTACCTTCATGCCCAAGCCCATCTTTGCCGAAGCCGGCAATGGCATGCATGTACACATGCACCTTTTCAAAAACGGAGAACCCTTATTCTACGATGCTAGTGGTTACTCCAACCTGAGCCAACTGGCCTTGAACTTTATTGGCGGTATCCTGCAGCATGCTCCGGCTTTGCTGGCCTTTACCAATCCCAGCACCAATTCTTACAAACGTCTGATTCCGGGCTATGAAGCTCCGGTAAGCGTTTGTTTTGCTACCGCCAACCGCAGTGCGGTAATCCGGGTACCGGCTTACGCCAAAAGTCCCTATCACAAGCGTTTTGAATTTCGCTCTTCCGATGCAACCTGCAACCCCTACCTGGCTTACTCCGCTATCTTGATGGCCGGGCTGGACGGTGTGCAAAAGAAGATTGACCCTGTGGCGGCGGGCTTTGGCCCCTATGACATGAACCTCTATAATCTTTCGCCGGAAAAACAGGCTCAGATAAAATCCCTGCCCCGCTCACTGGATGAGGCCCTGGATGCCCTGGAAAAGGATTATGAATTCCTGCTTCCTGGAGGAGTATTCCCCCGGCGCCTGATAGAGATATGGATTGAAAACAAGCGTAAGGAAGCTCGAAAAGTTAACGAAATCCCCCATCCCATGGAGTTTGAGTTATATTACGACCTGTAGGTTGAAAAAGCCGAAGGATGAAACACCAGACGGGGAACCTGTTCCCCGTTTTCTCTTATTACAAAAACATCCCAATAGGATTCATCTCGCTTTCCAGCCTGGGTAGCGGAAGCCAGCCCATTTCCACCGGCACATCATACAGGCGGCCGGGGGCCAGGCGTTTCCAGAAGTGCCTTAATCCGGGTACAATTACCTTAACCACCGCTATACCGATATCGGGCCGGGTCTGCTCCAGGACCAGCATTTCCATGCCCTTGCGCTCTATGATTTGGCGACAGCTCTCTATATCGCTCAAGAAATCTTCCCGGACAAATCATTATAGTCTCCGGCTTTTCGCACGCTTTTGCCCGAATGGGGAAGCAGATAAGGCTGATTGGCCACCGTGGCTTGCTTCATCCATTCCAGGGTAACGTTATCAATAATAATGTCTTCCCCCCATTTGCCATTTTCCAGCTCCAGAACAAAAGGCATCATCTGATTGAGCTCGGTTAAAGCCCGTATAAGAGCCAGGCGGGCATCAAAGTGAGCACCAAACCCCATCATGATAGCCTCCTGGCCTCCGCTGCTTTTACGGGTCAGTGCGGCAAATGTCGGGATATTCAAATCGCTGCTTAAATCCAAAACCCAGATTTCCCGATCATGCCGACAATAATAACGCTGCATTTCATGAATAAAGGGTTCGTTGAAACTGGCCAAATCCACTTCCGGCATCTGAAGACGATTATACCACCAAATGGCCACACTATCGCGTTCCACCAGTTCAAAAAAGCCTTGTAAAATGGCTTCCTCCAGGATGTTGCCGGAAGCATTGCCATTGGAACAGGAAAAAACCGTTTTGTTTTCCGGGTGGCTGAAGTAACAAAAGGCCGTAGGCAGGTAGCGGAATTTTTTGCGGGTTAGGGACCATACCGCTGTCCAGTCCATTTCCTGATTCTCGTCAAAGGGTTCAGGTACCTGGTTAAACTTGCCCTCCCTGGCATTGGAAAGTTTCCGGTTCAGGTACTGGGTAGAGCTGAAATTCATAATCCGGTTAGGATGAATCGCCTCTTCCCCCAGTTCCGGTTGCAAGTAATCATCCACCAGCACAATCAGCAGCTCCGCTTTTTCTGCTATTTCCAGTTGCATTTCTCTCAAGATTGATAGCAAAGTCCCAGTGGAATCATTGCCCAGGGATATTACGGAAACAGGATTGCTTTTTACCTTTTCTAAAAGCGCAGGAGTTTCAACCCCTAGCGCCGACCAGAAGACCAGTTGCTCCCGGGGAAAATCCCCCCGGCTTCTGTGATATAGGCTTTCTTCTCCAAAAGCGCCAGGGCGTAGTATATTTCGGCGATAGAAGCTTGACCAGCCAGGTGATCAATAATTTGATCAACACTGTGCTTTCCGTCAAGCAGCGGCGCCAGCAGGCAATAAATCCGGCCCTGCAATACATAGTAGTCCAGCTCCGACAGAAGAAAAACCGCTTTTTCATCCCCGACTATATGGATATTAAAATGCGCTTTGAATTGTGGTTTTTCATGCATAGACCTTACTCGATCATGGGGACGATTCTGCTGATCGAATTACCTCTTTCCTCATTCATTTAAGCATGGTTAATAAAACTGGAGATTTGTCACAAACTTTCTCGCTCGCTCCCGTCCTATTGTTTCCCCCATTGTTTTCCTATTAAAATTAATACGCTGTACTTCAGCTTGTATTATATTCCTTCCAGGGAGTTTGAACTTTATTACGATCTGCAGGTTGACAATTAGCATCTAAATGCGTTTATTCCCCAGGATAAACTCCCCTACCGCTGATTCCTGCAGGTAGTTCAGGCCGGCAATACGGCACAACAGCTTAGCAGGTCCACTGCCGATAGCCGTTGGCGCCAGGTCCATAGCGGTGGCCACCAGGTACAGGGTCTGGCAGAGTGCTCCCACATCTTTCAGGATAACGCTGTAGGTTAACGATTGGTATTTCCACGCCACCCGCTGGAAACGAGCCGTAATATGCAAGGAAACAGGGGGCAGTTCCTTCAGCCCGGCAGCATTGGAACAGTATTTTAATAATCCTTCAACCTCGTTTGTCCTGGTCGTTAGTTTTTCCAGTTCATGCTGCCAGGGATCGTAATGATACAAGCCGCCCGGCAGACCTTCACATTTATTGACCGCCAGATAGATTTCTAATTCATAAGCCGCCCCTCCCCCCAGGTAAGGCCTATAGCTGGCCTCATATAATAAACCTGCCGGCGGATTAGCTTTAATAAGCTCTTTTATGCGGGCGCTGCGGTACAGAAATTCACCCAATTGCTGAACGCTAATGGGCTCGTCCGCATAATCCCGAATAGATTTTCTTTCCTCCAATACCAGGGAAAAAGGATAATCATCTTCTCGTAGTTTCTCCATATCCGGCCGGTAAAGTTTAATACGCTCACCGGACATGGGGTTCTTTACCGCCGGTAGGGGAGCAATCCGCCCCCAAAAGCGATAGGTCCCTCCCACTGGTTGTTCATGAGGACCCAAGCGGCTGCGGGCATGAAAAAGCAAGTCGTGAAACTCCCACTGCTGCAGCACTTCATCCCCTTCTCCGGCAGAGATACCAGCATCATCCACCTCTTCCAGCATGCCGGCAGAGAGTAAGAGCTCAAGAAAGAGCTGCAACGATTTTTTCGGCAAGGCTGGGAATTGCATACTTATTTCACCGGCAGTACATGCTTCAGCCAGGAGATGGAGTACTGCAGCTGCCAGCCAATGGGTCAGAACAACACGACCATTGGCCAGCGGGGATTCCAGGATGATTTCCTGCCCGTCCCGCCGGCTGTAAGTAAAGCGGGAAAGCCTGTAGCGTTGCTTTTCCTGGTTTCGCAGATAATCGGTAATGATGTTGTGGGCGATGGTGAAAAGCCAGGTACGAAATGAACCTCGTTCGGGATGAAATTTATCCAGTTTAAACAGTACTCTCTCAAAAATCTGGCTGGTAAGGTCATCGGCCATACTGCTCCGGTTAACCCGGGAACGAACATAATTATATACCCGGGTAAAATAATAATCATAAATCTTGGCAAAGGCCTCCGGATCAATAGTGGCTTGAAGCAGCAATTGATTTTCATTTTTTAGCGAGCTACTCTTCATCAACTATTCCTCCCCAAGTCACCTGAACCTGGCCGATTTGCAAGAACCAGGATGAGCTGGCTATGGATTCAGTATTGGCCGCAGACGGTTTACTGCACCAACAGTAAAAGAATAATACGAGCATTCCTAGAGCCAAAGATGCTGTGATCAAGTTAATTAATAATCCAAGTCACAGGTTTCAATATAAATAGAGGTTAACCAAGGAGAGAGAGAGCGGTCACCACCAGCCACTGCATCCAACTGCTCATAGGAAAGTTCTGTCGGCTGGACCGGCAGCAACACATAGTTTATTTTATCCGTATTCTCGACTACCTTAAATTCCACCCCAGCAGGAAGCGAAAGCCCAGCTTCCCGCATCACAGCTGCCGGATCAGTGATAAAACGCTGCTTGAAGGCCTCATCCATCCAGCAACGGGAGATAAGTTTGCCCATGATTTTGGCCTGTTCGTTAGTTTTGTTTTCCATTGCTCATTCCTCCTTAATTTAAAAGCATTGTTGAAAAATTCGGAAGTAAGGGATACAGGACCTATTCCCTTATCCATTTAATCTTTTATATTGAATTAATACGCTTTCGTATTATTTGTATTACATATCTGTTAAAATTTGCTTAGATGCAAAAATCAGTTCGAAGCTTTCTTCTTTGTATTCAATCTTGCTGCGTAGAAAATCGCCCCTCTCTCTTCCGAAAACCAACCATCACTTTTCCTGTAAAGATTTACTATCTCAGCAGGATTAGTCGAATTCCATATAGAAATGTTTTCTTTTATAAAGAGATGAAATATATCCCCCGCTTCTTTAAGCGATCGGGTTCCAATTAACAAAACAGGTGGCGGGTTCTAATCCCCCACCTCGTTGCAGCGCTGTGTTGAAACTGCTCCGCAGTTTCTTCCGATGCTTTAAATCAAATTTTTTTGCTTTTGCTTAAATAGCAGGCGTGGAACTGTTGGAAGGTGTTTCAAGATAAGTGAGATCATTGACCTGTTAATCAATTTAATTAAAAACATGGCAGTCATTATCGTACTGGCCTATGTATTAACTAGAACAAGAGCGTTTGCAGCCATGATGAATAAACAGACCATGAATTGGCGGCAACAGGCCACCTTGATTCTGGTTTTTGGGATATTTTCTATCTTTGGCACTCTGAGCGGAATCAATATTAACGGCGCTATTGCCAATATCCGTGATCTGGGTCCCGCAATTGCCGGATTGGTAGGGGGGCCTCTGGTAGGATTTGGAGCCGGATTTATCGGAGGATTGCATCGTTACAGTTTGGGTGGGCTTACGTGCCTACCCTGTTCTGTTGCTACCGTTCTGGCCGGGCTGACCGGGGGCTTGATTAGTCAATTCAAAAAAAACGAATTCATCACTATCCAGGAAGCTGTCATATTTATGGCCCTTTTTGAAGCTTTTCATATGGGCTTGAATCTAATAATGGTAAAACCCTTCGATCAAATCTATGTAATCATTAAAAACGTGAGCCTGCCGATGATATTTACCAACGCCCTGGGGATGGGAATATTTGTTTTTATAATTCATAACCTGGTTCGGGAAAAAGAAATGCAAAAACAAAAAGAATTAATTGAAAGCGAGCTGACGGTGGCCCGCGAGATTCAGATGAGCATTATCCCCAAAATCTTCCCGCCTTTTCCCGAACGGCCGGAATTTGACCTCTTTGCTGTTCTGGAACCGGCCAAGGAAGTGGGGGGAGATCTCTATGACTATTTCCTCCTGGACGATGATCATCTCTGTTTCACCATTGGCGATGTATCGGGTAAAGGGGTGCCGGCATCCCTGTTTATGGCGGTTACCAAGACACTGATCAAGGCCAAGGCGGATATTCGCCTGGAACCGGATGAGATCCTCTATGCAGTAAACAACGATCTCTGTGCAGATAATGATTCGGGGATGTTTGTGACTGAATTCCTGGGGATATTAACTATCTCCAGCGGTGAAATAGTCTATAGCAATGGGGGGCATAACCTGCCTTATATACTTCGCAAAGAGGGAACAATAAAAATGCTGCCTCGTATGGCAGGAATGGCCCTGGGGGTTATGGAAGAGATACCTTATAGCCAGGCCAGGGTGAAATTGAATCCCGGAGACAGTCTGGTGATGTATACGGATGGCGTAACCGAAGCCATGAATGATAGTGGCGAACTTTTCGGGGAAGAAAGGCTGGAAAGAAACCTGGCGGGAATTACCGGCTATACTGCCCGCGAAGAGGTGGAAGTCATTTTACGCTATACCCGCGACTTTGTGCAAGAAGCCAGTCAATCTGATGATATCACCATACTGGTTCTGCAATTTACAGGGGGAAAGTAAATGGAGTTTCGTTTGAAAAATGAGCTGGAAGAGATTCGATTACTGGCGGAGGCTATTGAGCTCTGGGGAGAGGAAAACGGGATTCCGGGAAAAATCCTCTTTCAGCTCAACCTGGCCCTGGATGAATTACTGACCAACACTATCACTTATGGTTATCCTGAAGGCGGGGAACATGAGATTAGGCTGCGGCTGGTACCGGAGGGGGAGAAGGAGTTGCTTATCGAGATTCGCGATGATGGCCTGGCTTTCAACCCGCTGGAGGTTAAGGCCCCGGATCTCAAGCAGGATATCGAAGAGCGGCCTATTGGCGGCCTGGGGATTCACCTGGTACGGCAGATGCTTGATGAGATTGAGTACCGGCGGGAAAACGGGCATAATGTTCTACTTATGAAGAAAAAGTATTAAGCTTATCATATTTGTTATAAAGGGGAGGAAAAACCATGGATATTAAAGAGATTAAAAAAGACCAGGCTACGGTCATAATGGTTGAAGGAAGATTGGATTCCAGTACCTCCGGAATGCTGGAGAAAAAGCTTTTATCTTTGATGGAGACGGGGGAGAAAAACTTCCTGCTGGATTTTTCCGGAATGGATTACATAAGCAGCGCCGGGCTAAGGGTTTTACTGATGGCCGCCAAGAAGAGCAAGACAACCGGGGGCAAAGTGTTGATGTCAGCACTGACTGACAATGTTAAAGAAGTGTTCGATATCGCAGGATTTACCGATATTTTTACCATCTTTGCCAACGCAGAGGAAGCCCTTAAGGACTTCTAGGGACAGGTTCCTTGTCCCACCCTATCCTTCCAACCGCAAAATCTGTTCAACTATCAAAGCAGCGCTATAAGTCGCGGCTTTCCTGGCACAGGGAGTGACATTTACATATAAAACTATCGGGTAGGTCCATTCCAGCATAGCCAGTAAATAGGGAAGAATATCGTTTTCAAAGATAACCACGGTTTTAGCATATTTCCGGATAAGGCAGGTCATACGATAAACCTTTTCCAGCGCAGGGTCATTGCCATGATATACCAGAGGAGGCAGTTCATCCAGGGTATTTACCCGGGCCAGGGCCTGTTCGAATTCCAGGAAGGAACGCAGGTCCTGTTCATTTTCCATCAGGGTCATTTCAAATTTGAATATGGGTTCCAAACGGGCGAAATCAGAAACTATGTTTCTGGGCCGGGTATCGGAAAAATCAATGATATAAACATTATCTCGCTCATCCAGGAGGATGTTTTGCATATTTAAATCACCGTGATTTATACCTGTATACCAGAGCCGTGAAATTGATTGGCGAGCGGGGTATTGGTATTTTAAAAAGTGATAAGGATTGGGAAGAACCCGGCCTAATTCCGGGCAGTCGATAGTTTTATCCTGGACGGAAATCCCCAGTTTTTCCTCGGCAAAATCAAAAATAACCGGGAAACGCAGCAAGGGGTCATGTTCCTGGTAAGGCTTGATTTTTTCCCAGCGCGGTTGACCATACCAGGGCTTGAGAATGCGGGTAAAGATGGTATCAAAAAGGGGGATTAGTTCTTCCAGCGCTTTTTCCTGAAAGCGGTGGGTAAGCCAGTCCAGATTGCTATCCGGCCCGCTGATTCCCACGAAATTGTAGCGCATACCGGTGGATTCCCCGCAGCTGCTCACTCCCATTATCGTGGTAGAGTTGTTCAATATATAGCCCTGCACATATTTTTGATGGTTTTCTATTTCCTTTTCTATCAAGCTGTGGGGGCCTATTTTCAGGACTGTGGGCAGCATGCGCCGCTGCTCCCGATCATAGGAAGTGACGCGAAATGGTTTGCCCAGGCTGAATCCCCCCTGCAGCGGCTCCAGCACTACGCGCCGGGCATCGGCATAGAGCCGGCGGGTAATAATCTGCCATTCTTCCGGAAAAGTTATTCCGTCCCTGATTGCAATTTCCAGCTGTTTTTCCTCCGCCGAACGGATATGGCCGGGGACAAAGAACCACACCCGCCCCGCGCTAATAGCGGTATCCTCACCAGCCATAAAAACATCCTGCATTAAATCCAGCTCATTACAATAATTCATTATTTCTCGGGGCTCATGGATATTTTCCCAGTCCAGCAAATCCGCAAACAAAAGAGCGTTTCCCTGGAAGAATTCTTCCCCGGCCCTTATCCCCTGCTGTTCCATTAGTAGTAACAAGTGTTCCTCCGCCTTCCAGCCGCTATCTGCTCCCAGGCCAAGCAGCAGCATGCTTTGCTGCCGGGGCAGTTCCCGCTTAAGCGGCTTATTGTTTGTCAAGTCTTCAAAATTACGATAATAAGCTCCTTCTCCTGCTTGCACCTGCCCCAATATAACCAGGCCCAACAGAGAGAGCTCCTGGCTTTCACTGCTCTGCAGCTTGTCGCTTATCAGCTTCCGGATATCGCGTATAGTGATGGCCTCTCCTTCCGGCAGGTCCAACTTCCCCCATGGCGCTCCGCTAAAACCAACGGCGGCCGCAATATGCACAACAGCCTCTTGAGGGTCTTTCACCACCATAAAATCGGGGTGGTTATAATTATCCGCCGGCAATACCCCGGCCATTTTATCCAGAGCCAGAAAGCTTCCCAGCCCTTCAAAAGCATTGCTGCAATCAAAGCCCAGCCCCCCTATCCCAAAGGCCAGCTCCAGCTCATCCAGGCCGGCAGCCATCAAGTCGCTGCTGCTCAAGCCTTGCAGCGAAGAGCCATGGACTGCTTTCCAGATATCCAGATAAGATTCTTGACGGGAAAGCAACTGCCAGCTATATTCTCTCCCCCCGGCGCTAAATATTTGGCCCCCGCCCTGGGCAGTCTGTTCTCGGGCTATCAATGCCAGGGCATCCGCCATTCCTTCCGCCTGCCCGAACAACTGCAATACCCCGGTCATTTCCATAACCGATTTTACTTCACGATTCAAACCCATCAGGATAAGCTTGCCTTTAACCTTGGCCAGCATCTTTCCATATTTGAGCAAAGAGCGAATTCCGGCACTGGACAAATAGTTGACATTGCTAAAATCAATCAGCCAGTATTTTTCCTCTTTAAGGTGAAGTCCTATTTCCTGTTCAAAAAGCTGGGAACCCAGTCCATCAAACCTCCCCTGCAGGGAAATCAGAGGGATGTTTTCTCGTGTGGATACAGCGACATTCAGCATATTCCACGCTCCTTCCCCAATGAAGATTCCATTCCGCTACATTTAAGAAATACTTTTATGGAAAACCTTTTATGCTTAAGATGCAAAATATGATTTTCCACAAACAGCAAGTATTTCCTTTTAATATGAACAAATTTTTCTTAGCTTAATGAATTTGCTAATATCCCTGATTATGAAGGCCTGCGTAACCGCAACACATCCCTATTCTGCCAGCACATTAATGCTGCCTACTTTACCGTATGTTTTCGTTATGGATTTAACTGACATGTTTACCTTGCCGTCCTGCTCCATTATTGCATGGAATTCGGGGAACTGCTTGCGCGGCAAGATTGCGGTCAGCACCAATCGTTCCTTGCCCCCCACACCATAGCCCAGGGTAGTGGTTACCGAATATCCCTGCTCTCGTAAGTTGTCCGCCAAAATCTTACCTTCTTCGGGATGTTTATAAACATCTATTTCAAGCAGGCCAAATGCCAGCTTTTTTTCAATTATATTTGCCAAAAATACTCCAGATAACCTGCCCAAAGCAAAGGCTAGTATATATCCATAACCGGAAGAAGTCGCAATCAATTTGAAAGCATAAACAAATACCAGGGCATCGATAAAAGTAATTAAATAAACAGGCTTGATCGTCTTCTGTGCCAAGAAGGATGTCTTTAAGTTTCCCATACAAGTGCTAAATAGGTTTAAACCAAAGATTATTAATAAATCTAATACAAAAGTTGACATGTTTTTTCCCTCCTTTCTGCCAAAATAAAATGCCCCTGTCCGAGCAACAGGAGCACTACTTTAGTTTTCCTTGTGGTATATAGACTGGTATTATTGTTACATTATTTTCACTTTTTGTCAAGTAGAAGCACTATGCCAGGTCAAAAATACATTGCAACATCATTCTATGGAAAGTTTAGGATATGCTACAATAAAGCAAAGGATTAATGTCACTCCGCAAGGAGATTAGCAACTATTTTATTCTTGCGTGAACTGCCATTTGAAAACCAAAAAATAGGGGGTAGAAAGAAAAATGAAAACAGGTAGAAGAATCATCCTATTAATTACCCTGATGCTAGCTTTAATGTTATTTGGAGGCAGCAGCTTGCTGGCAGCAGAGGCATCCAATGAGGCTCAATTAAACAGCAACATCCCTTCCGATTTATCAGACCACTGGGCCCAAGACAGCATTATGCAGCTTATTAATGCCGGAGTAATTAAAGGCTACCCAGATGGCACTTGCCAGCCGGATAAGGCTATAAGCCGGGCAGAATTCGCAGTTATGCTAGTTAAAGCTTTGAAGCTTGAACCTAAAGCGGGGAATACTTTTTCCGATACCGCCTCTCACTGGGCCAAAGACAGCATTGCTACGGTCGCCGCCCACGGCTTGGTCAGCGGCCATAATAAAAACCTTTTCGGTCCCGATGAATTTACTACCAGAGAACAGGCAGCCTCTGTCTACTCGCGCCTGGCCAAATTGGAATCTTCAACCTTCGATTTGAACTGTACGGACAAAAAGAGCATTTCTGCCTGGGCAAAACCCGATGTAGCCGCAGCAGTTAAAATCGGATTCTTCAATCTTTATCCAGATGGAAGCTTTAAACCGCAGGGCTATACCACCAGAGCGGAAGCATTTTATGCACTTTACAAGTATTTATCCCCGGAGGAGCCCCAAACTGTAAAACATTAAAATCTCAAAGCTCTATTTCTTGATGATTAACAAAGTATTGAGCAATCAATGAGCAGGACAGAAGTGAGGTGGAATGAGGAAATATGGAAAGAAAAACCCAGGAAATATCAATTAATATCCATATGCATAGTCAAATGGCTCCGGTTATACTGGCCGCGATAGAAAACTATGCCCGGGTCTGCGGCATGGATAAACCGGATATACTCAAGCTGGTTCTGGCAGTGGAAGAAATCTTCACCTACCTGAGCGATACATCCTTACCGGGTGAAATGATGCTTTTGCAATGTCGCTATTTTACCTATTGCCTGCAGGTGGATTTCATCTTTCCCCTGCGGAGCCTGAACCTCAGGGCCTTCAATCTTACAACGGAAGTGAGGGCGGATAACGAGCCATTAATGGAGGAAATGGGCTTATTGATTGCCTCCCGCTCCGTGGAGAAGCTGTACTTCTCCAGAATACACCCGGACAAGCTGTGTTTGAGTATGGTCAAAGAAAAAACCTATCCCGAAATGATAAAACAACCCCTGGCAGACCTCGCACCTGCGCTGCAAACCATAATCAGGCCGGCTGAGCCTGAAGAAATCAAGGAATTCTGCCAGAACCTGCTGCAAAGAATAGCTGCATCTCAATACCCCTCTTTTTTCAACTACCCCGGGAAAGTAATTGATATGCTGGCCGGTGATGAATATAGTCTATTACTGGCTTTTGACGAAAAAGACCATGTAGTCGGCGGGATTTGCTGGACCGGAAGCCAGGACAGGACGGTAGAATGTTTTGGACCCTATGTTTTTAATGATATTGAAGCCACCGCCCTGGCCCTGATGGAAGAATGCCTGGTGCATATTGGCAGGTCCAGTGTACCTGGTATTATCAGCCGTTATGCCGATAATGCCCTGTTGGCATCTTATTTCGAAAAGCTGGGCTCTACCAGTATTTATAAAGCTGGAGAAAGAACCTCCCGGAAAAATGCTTATTATCGCCAGATAAATGAAGATAGCGGCAGCCGGGTCTGGGCCCATCCCGACATTGAAGGCTTTCTGCAAGAGTTTTACCAGCGTCTCTTCTTACCCCGAGAAATCCGTTTGGTGTTGAACCAGGGGGAACAGCAGAACCAGGAGTCGGTGTTTACTACAGAATTTGACCGGGGCCGGGAACAGGTTACCATTCGACCACTTGTATTCGGAGAGGATGCAGAGCATAACCTCACCCAACATATTAATAGTCTGCAAAAGGAAAAGCTCTTCAATATTTTCTTAGAAGTGGATCTGGGTAAAGCCTGGCAGGTAAGTTTGACCCCTTATTTGCTCTCCAGCGGTTTTAAACCGTGCCTCTTGCTTCCTTATGCGGGAGATGGGGATTTATTAATATTTCAGTTTGAAGCTGGTGATGCTTTATGAATTTACCTAAACTGGACAGATTGGTTCCTTCCTATATCAAGGGATTTGAAGCCTATATTCCCAGCAAACCAGACCCGGAATTGAAAAAGCTTTTTGGTTGTAAGCAGCTCTATCGCTTGAACAACAATGAGAATCCACTGGGGCCACCCCCGGCAGCGCAGGAAATGCTACATCGTTTTGAAACGCATCGAGCGGCGATTTATCCCAGTGGAGATTCCTATTACCTGCGCGATAAACTGGCCGAGAAATATAAGCTGCACCCCGATCAAATCCTGGTGGGAAATGGGGCCAATGAAGTGATTACCTTTGCCATAAAAGCCTTCTGTGAAGCGGGAGACAATATAATTACCGCTGACAAAACCTTTGCCGTTTATGAATGGGTAGCTATTTTTTCGGGATATGAAGCCCGCCTGGTTCCTTTAAAGGATTTTTGCTTTGACGATGAGGGGATGCTGGCCCAGATAGATGAGCGTACCAAAATCCTTTTTATCTGCAACCCGAACAATCCTACCGGAACCTATTGGAACCAGGAGAAACTTTGTCGTTTCCTGGATCGGATAGATGGAAAACAAATCGTGGTAGTCGATGAAGCCTACTGTGAGTTCGTGGAAAAAGAAGATTTTCCGGATGGTATCGCGCTTATCGAACGTTATCCCAACCTGGTGGTCTTCCGCACCTTTTCCAAGATGTATGGACTGGCCGGGCTACGCATTGGATATTTGGCGGGCAGCCTGGAGGTGGTAAATATCATGCGCCGGGCCTGTGTGGTCTATTCAGTTAATACCCTGGCGCAGGAGACTGCTCTCCTGGCCCTGGATGATCCGGAGCATATCCAAAAGACCAATACCCTGGTTAAAAAGGAAAAAGCCTATTTGTACCGGGAGCTAACCCGCTTGGGACTCCCTCTGGTCATGCACGAGGGTAATTTTGTGATGATAAAGCTCCCGATTAGTGATACTCTGGCGTACCGCAAACTTATGGCCCGCGGCGTGATGGTGCGCAGCATGACCGGATTCCGTTATCCCAATTATATTCGCATCACCATTGCCCAGCACGAAGCTATGGAGGCCTTGATTGAATCATTGAGAGCTATATTTAAAGCATCGGAAGAAACTGCGAAGTAGTTTCAACACACCGCTGCAACGAGGCAGGAGATTAGAACCCACCACCTGTTTTGTAAATAGGTGAACGCTTAGCGGAGGAGATATTTCACCTCATTATAGAAATAGAAAGGGGTTATTATATGACCACAAATGAAATTGAGATTCGACTCATGCAAGATGTTGACGCTGCAGGTGTGGTTGAACTGTACAAGACGGTCTACGGGAATGAGTACCCGGTAAAAACGGTCTACGATCCTGCAGCTGTTATAGAGCAGCAAAATAATGGTGAGATGTATCGCATCATTGCCCGCAGCGGAGACAAGGTAGTAGGGCAAACCGCGCTTTACCGCTCCACATCCCCCAATCCGGAGCTCTATGAAGAAGGCCAGGGAATAGTCTTGCCTCTTTATCGCAATCAGGGAATTTTAGAGCAGTGCCTGGCTTATGGGCATAAAGTGGCCTATCCTCAGCTGAATATAAAGCAGGAATGGGGAGAAGCGGTTTGTAATCATACCTTTACCCAAAAAGCCGGTGCTCGTCTGGGAGCTTTTGAAACCGGAATCGAATTGGATCTGATGCCGGCTTCATCCTATGTAAAGGAACAGAGCAGTCAGGGCCGGGTGGCAGCTCTGGTCATGTTTCTAATCTTTCAAGCTGCACCCCCGCAGCTTCTTTATTTGCCTGAAACCTATGCAGATTCGCTGCATTATCTTTATTCGGCATACGATTTTAAACATGAATTCGTCTCCTCTAAATCCCTCCTTCCAGAGCAAGCTACCCGGGGTCAGGTGGAAATATATGCTGATGCCGCTGTAGCCCGTTTTACTTTGCTGGAAACGGGAAAGGATCTGGAAGATTATTTGCTGGAACAAGAAAAACTGGCACAGGCCCAGGGTTGTTCTGTCTTTCAGGCTTATCTTAAGCTGGCTAATCCGGCAGTTGGCCATGCCGTTAATATACTGCGCGAGCATCAATATTTTTTGGGTGGGATTTTACCACGCTGGTTTGCTACAGATGGGTTATTAATGCAAAAACTGCTACATGAACCGAACCTGGAGGGAATAAATCTCTACAGTGAGCGGTCCCATAAAATCTTGAATATGATTATCGATGATAGAAATACAGTAATCAAATAAAAGAGGGACTACTCCCGTTTGATGCGCTATATACTATTGCTTAAACTGCTACTCCTAACTCTATTTAACATTTTCTCACCCTCTATTAATGAAACAACTAAAAGCACACCTAACGATCTGCCAATTGTTTTATCATGGGTGTTGCATCCATGCTTCGCCAACGCTCGCTTTGTATATTTTGCAACTCATATGCAACAAAAGGGGTTTTGGCAGTGGAGTCAACAGTTGTTTAATATGAAAAGGTCATCAGTAGTCAGGCGCCAGGCGGGGATCTTTCCTCTACATTTTACTATTCAAGCCCCTACTAATACACTTTTCATCGTTTTTGTGACCTCTGGACATGGGAGTTAATATGAATGGGCAGGATATAGAGCGCTTTTGTAGAAGTGTTTAAATAGGCTAGTTTCTATTAAACAGGGGGTGGCAGGATGAAAATCAATATGCCCGAAAATGTACAAACGATTCTAAACAAGCTTCATAGTAATGGTTATCAGGCCTACATTTATGGTGCCTGCATCCGGGATTACCTGCTGGGTAAAGAACCTATAAACTGGGATATCACTACCAATGCCCTGCCTAACAATACTGTAGTTATTTTCGATGAAAATGAAGGTTTTACTAGCATTCCTTCCGTAGAGGATTACGGAATAGTTACACTACATTTTAAAGGGGAGAGCTTCCAGGTAAATACCTTCCGCACCGGGGAAGCAAGGCGATTTGCCGATGATATCAGTGAAGATCTGCTGCACAAGGATTTTACTATGAATTCCATTGCCTATAATGAACAGGCGGGAATAGTGGATCCCTATAATGGAGTAGGAGATATTGAAAAACGCTTAATCCGCTGCGCCCAAAACCCCTATGAACAAATGCAGGAAGATAGCGCAAGAATCCTGAGGGCGGTTAGATTTGAATCCCAGTTGGGATTTAAAATTGAAGCGGAATTACTACAGGCTATGAAGGATTTAAAAGATACCGTTCCCGCCAGCGGATCAAGGGTTCGCAACGAGTTTATCCAGCTTCTCTTAAGTGAGCAACCTTCCCGGAGTATACGCAGGTTGTTGGAACTAGGCTTGCTGGAGAGGCTCATACCCGAACTTATGCCTGCCATAGGTTTTGATACCCACAGCTCTTATCATGATAAAGATGTTTTTGAACATAGCCTGGTGGTTTTAGATAATACCGAGCCTAACCTGACTTTAAGGCTGGCAGCACTCTTGCACGATATTGACAAGCCCAACTGCCTGACCATAGATGAAGACGGGGAGGGACATTGCTATGGCCATGCCAGCGGCGGCAGCGAGATGGCCCAGGCAATACTGGGCCGCTTAAACTTTGACCGCAAAACCATTCAGGCAGTAAGCTCCCTTATCAAAGAACATATGAATGATTTCGGAAATATCAGCGATCTCAGCATAAAACGATTAATAAGGCGGGTGGGACCGGATAATATCGACCGCCTGTTTGAGCTGCAATTGGCGGATATCAAAGGTTCCGCACTATCCAGCAGAGACCCTGAAAGAATCACGAAAATAAGAAATAAATGTTTTGAAGTCTTATCCCGCCGGGAACCCCTAACGGTTCACGACCTGGATATAAGCGGCTATGATTTGCTTTCCCTGGGTTACCCCCCGGGAAAGAAGATAGGAGAAACTATGGATTACCTGCTGGATCAGGTGATCGACAACCCCTCTCTTAATCAAAGGGATACCCTTATTGCCTTATTGAAGAACCGGAAATAAGGCAGCTATTATGTTTGAAGGATAGTATTTGATAGCCGAGTAAAGTATTTTAATCTATAGGGAGTTAATTTACCAGTCGTGGCGAATCATTTATAGGACTGAAGATAATAAAGTATGGGTGCCTGCTTAACCCTCGCCCTGCCCCGGCTTAAGCAGGCACAAGTTATTCATATCGATAAGCAGGCCTTCCTGCTGGAACCTCGTACTGTCCCGGCAGCTTTTTACATTTTTGGTGCCGGTCATATAGCCAGTGAACTAGCCCCTTTAGCCGTTCATTTGGGTTTTGATGTATCAATACTGGATGATCGGGCCGTATATTTGGACAGGGCAGCCTTTAAGCATACCCGGACGATATTAGTGCCTGGCTTCGAGGATTGCCTGCAAGATATTCAGGTAGATGAAAATACATATTTATTGATTATGACCCGTGATCATCAATACGATCAGGCAGTTCTTGCCTAGCTTTTACGAACTCCGGCCTGTTATACCGGCATGGTTGGCAGTCGGCGCAAACGAGATTCTATCTATAAATCCTTGATGAAGCAAGGTTTTTTAGTGGAAGAGCTGCAAAAGGTGAACTGCCCGGTAGGCCTGGAGATAAGGGCTGACGGCCCGACGGAAATTGCCATCAGCATCATGATTCAAATCATTCACTTGCGCTCAGGGAGGAAATAATGACCAATAAACTCAAGGCCATAGTGCTGGCAGCCGGCTATTCTTCCCGCATGGCAAGCATGAAAGCACTGCTGCCTCTGGGAGAAACCAACGTACTGGAAAGGGTGGTCGCTACTTTTCGGCAAGCAGGTATTTCGGATATCAGAGTTGTCACCGGTTACCGGCGGGAATTGCTCCTGCCCCTACTGCAAAAACTGGCGCTCAGGGAAATCTATAATCCTTATTATGCAGAAGGCATGTTTTCATCGGTTCAAAGCGGCGTATCCAGTCTGGAACCGGAGTCTGAAGCTTTCTTTATTATGCCCGTAGATATTCCGCTACTTAAGGCAGCGACCCTGCAAACACTGCTAGAACATTTTGACCACAAGCAGGCTGAGATATTTCATCCCTGTTATCAGGGCCAGCGCGGGCACCCCCCGCTTTTGGCGTACAGCATGCGCCAGCGGATATTGCAGTGGGAGGGGGCAGGTGGACTGAAAGGGCTCCTGCGTCAACATGAAGATAAAAGCATTAACATAGCCGTCCCTGATAGCGCTATTCTTCTGGATATGGATACAGTGGAACAGTACCAGCATCTCTTGACATTGGATGTAAAGGAGTGAGGCCTTGGATGACAACTTATGCAAGCCCCATCGGCAGCAGCTTGAAGCGGGTTGATGGGCCTGGTAAAATATCTGGTTTGGAAAAATATGCGGCCGATTACTATCCGGATAATTGTCTCTGGGCCGGGGCTAAACGCTCGGATCATCCTCATGCCCTGATCAAGAAAATAGATATTTCCCCGGTGCGCAATCTACCGGGCATTTTCGCCGTACTGACCCATGAAGACATAAAAGGCGCCAACCGGGTGGGGGTGCCGGAAATGGATCAACCGGTACTCGCCGACTGCAAGGTACGCTATAAGGGAGATCCGGTGGTGCTGGTGCTGGCAGAGAATAAAACACTACTACAGGAAGCCATAGATAAAATTATCATTAAATATGAGCCGCTGCCGGCAGTCTTTGATCCGGAAGCAGCCCTGGCAGAGAATGCTCCGCTACTGCATGAGAACCGCAATAATAAAAACCTCCTGCTGGGGGGTAAGGTTATACGCGGTAACAGCATAGCCGCCATGAGTGAGTGTGACGCTGTGGTTGAGGCTGATTTTCAACTGCCCTGGCAGGAACACGCTTACCTGGAAACCGAGGCCGGGGTTGCCCGGGTCGATGAAGAGGGCATCCTGGAAATCATCGCTTCCACTCAGACCCCCTGGCGGGATAGAAATGAGCTGGCTTATGCCCTGGGTTGGCCGGTTGATAAAATCCGGGTAATAGCCCCCTACCTGGGAGGCGGATTCGGGGGCAAGGATGGGATAACGGTGCAAGGATTGCTGGGGCTGGCAGCACTACACAGCGGAGGACGGCCGGTCAAAATGTGGAATTCGCGGGAGGAGAGTTTTCTATCCTCCACCAAACGGCATCCCGGACAGGTTCACTATGAACTGGGCTGTAAAAATGATGGGACACTGCACGCCCTGAATTGCCGAATCGTACTGGATACCGGTGCTTATGCTTCCCTGGGCGGGCCGGTACTGGCCCTGGCCATGGAGCATGCCGCCGGGGTCTATCGTATACCCCATGCTCTGATAGAGGGGTTCTCTGTTTATACCAACAATCCGGTGGGCGGAGCTTTTCGCGGATTTGGCGCGCCCCAGGTCTTGGCCGGGCTGGAGCAGGTGATGGATATCTTGGCAGATAAAATCGCCTGGGACCCGCTGGCTTTCCGGCTCAAGAATGCCGTCATGCGTGGAGATGAAACGGGAGCTGGGGTGTGGATGAGCAATTCTACCGCCATCATTCCCTGCCTGGAAAAAGTGCAGGAACACCCGCTCTGGACCTCGCGCCAGACCTGGGTCAGCCAGGCTCCCCCCTATAAGCTAAGAGGCGTAGGTATTGCCGCCGGCTTGCAGGGAACCGGCTATGGTCCAATGGTAGCGGATATTGCCAATGCTAAAATTGAACTGCTGCCTGATGGTCGTTTTCGGATATATTCTGGGGTGGCAGATATGGGACAGGGGAACAATCCCACCAATGTACAAATCGCCGCGGAAGTTTTGGGACAGACAACTGACTGCTTCGAATTGATTCAGCCCGATACCCTGCAAACTCTACCCTCAGGATCTTCCGCCGCCAGCCGCACTACCTATTCCTATGGAAACGCATTAAAGGCAGCTGCCCTCCAGCTAAAAGAACGCATCCTCACCCGAGCCTGCAATATGGGTATGGGTCTCTATGCTGAAGATCTCTTGTTGAGTTCCGGCCGGCTGTATCACCTCCCCAGCAGACGGGAAATCACCCTGGGCTTGGTCGCGGCGAGTATGCGCCCCGAGGAGCGTATTTCTATTTACTCCTATACGGCACCGGTAAACCGCTATCCGGATAAAATCAACCCGGATATACGCGCTGCCGGATTCCCCCACCGGGTTTTTGCCTTTGCCTGCCATTTGGCCAGGGTGCAAATCGATGAACTGACCGGGGAAGTGGAAGTCTGCGATTACCTGGCCGTAACTGATGCCGGAAAGGTGCTCAATCCTCAGCTTTATGAGCAACAGGTTCAGGGTGGTGCAGTTCAGGGCATGGGTTATGCCCTGTGGGAAGATTTCAAGCTTGACCGGGGAGAGCTTTTGACCCGTAACCTGGCCACTTACATTTTACCTACATCTATGGATGTACCGGATATATTGAGTATTGCGGTGGAGACCGTGGAAGAAAGCGGTCCTTTTGGTATGAAGGGAATCGGGGAAATCGTGATCAATCTCGCCTTGCCGGCGATTGCCAATGGAATTGCCCGGGCCGTGGGCCAGCACATTTTTAAAAGCCCGCTTACCGCCGAGCAGCTATTATTAATCCTGGAAATGAGGCCAGCAAAATGAAAATTGCATTTAAATTAAATGGGATAAGGCAGGAGGTAGATTGTCTCCCCGACCGCCGGGTAGTTGACCTGCTGCGGGAAGAACTGGGTTATACCGGTACCAAGGAAGCCTGCGGCTCCGGTGAATGCGGTGCCTGCACCATCCTGGTAGACGGTGTCAGCAAGCTTTCCTGCCTGATGCTCGCCGCCCAGCTGCAGGGCCGGAGCATTACCACTAGCGAAGGAATGTCACTGGGGAAAAAACTTCACCCGATTCAGCAGGCCTTCGTAGATAAAGGAGCTGTCCAGTGCGGGTTCTGCAGCCCGGGAATGCTTATGGCCACCGTTGACTTCTTGCAACGCAATCCAGCTCCTGACCGCCAGCAAATCCGTGCAGCCCTGAGCGGCAACCTGTGCCGTTGTACCGGCTATCAGAAGATCATTGATGCGGTTGAAAGGGCGGCAGCAGAAATGAGGGATGAGCTATGAGTCAAGTGTTTCTGCCCCACACGCTGGATGAGCTATGGACTAAAAAGCAAGAAAACCCGGCTGCGCTTATCATGGCCGGAGGAACGGATTTACTGGTAAAGATACGGGATAGAAAACTGCCGCCTGCGGTTATCCTGGGTCTGGAGAATATAGCCGAATTAAGGCAAATTGAACAGCAGGACGAAGAAATTTGCATCGGCAGCATGGTTACGCACCAGCAACTCCTGGACAGTCCCATTATTCAAACCCAGCTTCCCGTCTTGCATCAGGCGGTTGCGGTCTTGGGCTCTCCGCCTATCCGTCATATGGGAACTATCGGCGGGAATATCTGCACCGCTTCCCCGGCGGGCGATACCTTGCCCCCGCTCTATGTGCTGAATGCCGGCCTGGAACTAAAAAACGCTGCTGCCAGCCGCTTGCTTCTCATTAAGGACTTTATTCGGGGACCCGGTCAAACCCTGCTCAGCAGTAATGAAATCCTCTATAAGATTCGCATTCCTATTCCCGCTCCGCATAGCCCGGGGTTTTACTTTAAAGTGGGCCAGCGTAAAGCCCTGGCGATTTCTATAATCAGCATGGCTTGCCTTTTGCAATTAGCGGAAGATAACCGCATTTTGGATGGCCGCTTTGCCTGGGGCAGTACCGGCCCAACCGTTATGCGCTTTCCGGAAGTGGAAAATACTTTAATCGGGGAAAAGCTCAGCCCCATAGTACTGGGTAAACTGGGGCAAAGCATGGCCGCTTTAGTATCTCCCATCAGTGATATCAGAGCCTCGGCAGAATATCGCCGCCTGCTGGTAAGCAAGCTGCCCTTGAAGATCTGGCAGTCTCACTTTTCATCGCTGTCTGCGGCCTCTGGCCATGGGGATTAATAAAATAATAATACTTTAGGGGTGTTTAGATAGATGAAGAATGAACCCTCAAGGCAGCTGGATATGGGCAGCGATCCTGTCTTCCGCGTCCTTCTAACCCTGGCTATACCAGCCATGATCTCCATGTTCTTTCAAAACCTCTATGAATTCGTTGACACCATGTTTATCGCCTGGTTGGGTTCAGCTCCACTGGCAGCTCAGTCTCTATCTATGCCCCTTTTTTATCTAGTTCTTTCACTGGGGAAAGGAGCACAGATAGGAGCCACCACCCTTATGAGCCAGGCGCGTGGTCAGGATAAGCCGGAAGAAGTAGCCAAATTATCGGAGTCGGCCCTGCCGCTGCTTTTGTTAAGCATACTACCCTTGTTCCTTTTGTTGATCCCTGAACTATGTGCCGGCTTTTATCATTTTCTGGGGGCCCGGGGCCCGGTTTTGACAGAGGCCTATCCCTATACCTTCTGGCTGGTTTTGAGCTTTCCCATTATGGCCTATGTGATGATTGGCGAAGCCATCTCTATGAGCCATGGTAATACCCTGATGCCTATGAAAGCCATGCTCATAGGCAATGCGGTAAATTTGACCCTGGATCCTATCCTGATGTTTTACCTGGGATGGGGAATAGCCGGGGCCTCCATTGCCACCCTGATAGGACAGCTGCTATCAGCGGTCTATATTTACCGCCGGCTCAAGCAAGCCAAACTGCCCGTCCCCTTGCTTTACCTTCGTAAAGACATGCCTCTTTACTGGAAAAAGATAAGCCATTTAGGCATCTTCGTAACTATTTCTCAACTGGTCAGCCCCCTGGGTCTTTCCCTGGTGAATGCTGTGCTGGCATCCTTTGGTCCTGCGGCCATAGGTGCCTGGAACATTATGGCCCGCCTGGAAATGATGGGCCTGCTTCCCCTTTACGGCATGGCGGGAGCCTTGATCCCTTATGTAGCCTTTAACTACGGGCAAGAGAACTGGGAGCGGATTCGCAGCGGAGTACGCATCTTTCTCCTGGGAACGGGCCTGATTATTCTGCCCATTATGGCCGTGCTGATCCTGGGAGCTCCCTGGCTGGTGCTGCCCTTCCGCTCCGATGCCCAGGTAACCGAACTGGCTATGCATGCCATACGCATAGCCGCGCTGGCCCATCTTTTTGCCCCGCTGGAACTGGCCTTATTTGGTACAGCCCAAGGCCTGAAACGGCCCTGGTATTCACTCTTAACTTCTGTTGCCCGCTTGCTCGTTTTTCGCTACCCGCTGGCGGTATTTTTTGCTTCCTTCTGGGGCGTTACCGGTGTCTATTGGAGTCAACCACTGGCCGTAGCTTTATCCGGCATACTCTCCGGCATATTGTTATGGAGGTTATTAACAGGCGAGGTTTTTCAAGCCAAGCTGCCCCGGGGTGAAGAAATGAATTACAGCGAGGTCTAAAAGGATTTTTCGGGAATTAGTTCAGACATACAGGGTAGTTCCTAATGACGCACCTTTGCAGAATGGGGAGTTTCGTAGACGATCTTTCCGGTCAGGGAGGTATCATAGCCAATATGCTGTTCAACCGCCCGTTTAAATGCGGTTGAGTTTATAACTTCCTGTATCTGCTGCCATTCAGGTTTTTCTGCTGTTTCCTGAAGAATAACCAGATCAAAGCGTTCTTTAAACAGGGGCACAAAATCCAAGCCCAACCTTTCGGCAGCAAATTGAATGCCAATGCCGAAATCTGCTTCTCCATTAGCAACCTTAAGTGCAACTCCCCAATGAGTCTGTTCTTCTTTTTCATAGCCTTGAATTTGTCGGACTGGTATTTTGTTTTCCAACAAGTATTGATCTATTCTTAAACGGGTGCCGGAGCCTCTCTGCCGGTTTACAAAACGAAAACCTTTTTTAGTGATATCCTCCCAGGAATTGATATTGTGCTTGTTACCTGCGGGGACAATCCAGCCCTGGGTTCTTTGAACCAGGTTAACAACCGTATAAGCTTCAGCCAGAAGTATATGTTCTACGAAGGGCAGATTGTATTCTTGTAATTTTTCATCCCAAAGATGAATACCGGTTACTTGCGCTTCTCTGTGGTAAAGAGCAACCAGGCCTTGCATACTACCTTTAAAAATAGTCTTAAGGGAAAGAGAAGAAGAGGAGTGATTTAAAAACTCTGCCAGCAGTTCAACGGATAGATCATGGCTGCCCATAAAACAAAAACCATTATCTGAAGATACATCCTCCTGCGCGTCAGAATATCCCCGGGGGCGTTTTTCACCTGAGTCTCCCTGCAAGTAATGCATTAGCGAATCATAATCAATACGTATTTTTCTTCCAATGCGCCATGAGGGAATTTCTCCCCGTTTGATTAGCTCGTACAAGGTGTATTTGGAAATTTTAAGTATTTGCGCAGCTTCTTCTGGGGTAAGGGGCGGACGTTTAGTAATGGTTATTCAACTCCTTCCGCTTATCAGCAAATATTCTCACTTAACAGGATTGCTCATAGGGGTAGCAACTCATAAATCTATCACAACTCAATTATGCCGGTTTTTATTGTACTTTTAACATAACATCAGGGGAGAATCGTGTCAACTTTCTCGGGTTATTAAGATTATATATATTCCCTTTAATGCCATTATCTTCTTTTCGTTTTAGGAATTATGATATTACCGTTTTCTCTCTAAAATGGCTATCCTTATCATGTTTCGTTTGCCGCTACTAGTTTTCTCTTCTTTATGATTTTCATATACGATCGTTCCCTTATCCTTGAAAAAAAAGCTTCCCGCAAAAGCGGGAAGAAAAAGATTGGGATGTATGAAAAGCCTAAGCTTTTTCATCAATAATTATGGCACTCAGTCTATCAGCATCGAGTTTACAAGAAATACTATCAAGACTATCCTTCGGTGCGATTAATTCCCAAATATATTAATTTCCTATTATTTGGCTTCACTAGTTGATTTGATTATCTTTTCTAACCTGTTCTTCTATCCAGCGTTCGGTTGCATAGTTCAACGGAAGCGTTCTCATATCTTCCCAAAAATAATCCGCAGCATAAAGCATACGCCCATCGATTTCCTTGAAATATTGCCCACAAACCTGACAAACACCCATTTCAATTCCGGGAAACGCCTCATTTTTGAGATAAAATAATTTCTTGGAATCTTCGCTTCCGCAATACAGACATCCGGTTCGCTGTACAGGCCATTCAAAGTTGCATGTGTTACAGTGCATTACTCTTTTCCCGTCCGGTGCGGTCAGAACCGCCAAGATCGATATTTCGCCACACACCGGGCAAGCCACTACACTCTTTTCTGGATGCTCTGAAGAGCGGGGATTGTACTTTTGCTCCGGCACTCCCTTTTCATTGACGGTCTGGCTGGCAAGTTTAGCTACACCATTAACTGCTATCTGGAGGCGTGTTGCTATTTCTGCTTCCATCATATTGTTACCTGACTTCAATTGTTCCCACATTTCCCACAAGTCTGAATCATTAATTTCCACTTTGGCAGAGAGATTTAACCTCTGCCAAAGCTCGATAATCGCATCTTGAGGTAACTCGCTAATAGGTAAATATGGGGATTCATCACTCATGCTTAAACTCGCCTGCCAATATGAACCACGTTCCTGCCGCCAGGCATCAACCTCTAGTCTGAGCTGACGATACTTCTGGTAAGCTTGTTCCACATTTTCCGCAACTATCAATTTGCTTTTTGCCGTCATCAGAATTCTCCTCTTATCCTTTCATGGTTTCTTTTGCCTCTTCGTTATACCATTTTTCATAGTGCTCATAAGCAAACTTGGCAGGAACCCAACCAGTGAAAATACCCTTTAGAGCCTGGTTTGAATCGGGATGTAGTATTCCTAGATATAAATGGGCAATCAAAAGAGCAGTCATAAAAAGTGCGCAGGCCGCATGTATAGGATACGCCCACTGTAGCAGCAAACTTGGACCTGAAGCAAACCACATAATGTAGCCGCTGATGACAATGCAAATTGTCCCCAGGATGGTAAACATAGAGTTCAGCTTTTCACCACCGTTAAACTTGCCCTGGGGCGGGAATGGTTTATGCCCACCAAAGAATTCTATACCAAAATTTTTGGCATGAGCGAAGTCATCTTTACCGAAGTTAATGACATCTTTAAACCAACGCCGCATCTGTCGTGCGCCTTCTCCTTTGCCAATGAATCCTATTATCATACCTATAGTAAACAACACAGCAACTACACGGTGGATATTTCGTGTAACATGAATCCCGCCGAATACGTTCATGGCCGGCTGAAAAGCGTAGAGGAGCACTCCCAGCCCGGTAAAAAGCAACAGCAAGAATGCAACGCCGTGACACCAGTGCACAAAACGCTCTCCTGCGGAAAAACGATATACCTCTTTTGCCATATCTACTTACCTCCTTCGTCGTGGGATTCCGCAATTTTTTTCGCTCTATTGGCATAATTGCCACTTACGAAATTGACAATAACCCCACAAGTGATAGCTGCTGCCGAAGCGCCAATCGCCAGACCACCCAGTGGATGAACTATATCTTTCCAAAGAGTTAATGATATCGGTGTAGTGGGATATAAAGGAAGCCCATAAGCATCTGGCCTATCCTGCAACAGATAAACATAAGTCGTACCGCCCATCAATTCAGTGCCATATAAATGTGCTTTCGGATTTGTTAATTGAAGCTCTTCAACGCGAGCTTGGGCTTGGGGCATTATCTCAGCATAATCGCCAAACAATATCGCGCCGGGCTGGCAGGTTTGAGCACATGCCGGTTTCATACCGCTTTCTACGCGATCAATGCAACCATTGCATTTGGTCGATTTATTAGTGGCTTCATCAATCTTGGGAACGCCCCATGGACAGTTCGCCGCACAATATCCGCAGCCAATGCATTTGTCTTTATCAATCAAAGTGTATCCCGTTTCCGTCTTATAGATGGCATTAGAAGAACAAGCCTTCATGCAAGCAGGGTCGCCACAGTGGAAGCACTGGAGTTTCAGCATATTAAAACGCATTTTTTTATCTTTGTACTCTTCTCTGAACCTGACATAGGTCCAGGTATTGGGTGTAAAGTCCGCCTGGGCCTGATAACTGCTTATGCGTTGTGTCTTTTCGGCCGGAAGATCGTTCCAGGCTTTGCAGGCCACGGAACACGCCTTACACCCGGTACATAATGAAGTGTCAATAAATACCATTTTTCTCGCCATCGTTAAGCCCTCCTTATGTTGACAAGACAGCATTTATACTCAGGAGTACCAGCTCCGGGGTCGCATGCGTTCATTGTCACATTATTAGTACTGGGGCCGGGATTCAAGCTGGCAAAGCCCCAGCTCCACGGCATACCGATGGTCTCCTGATCTTTACCGTTAATTTTTAGAGTTTGAATACGGTCGGTCACCAGGGCACGCACTACTAATCTGCCGCGGGCAGAAGAAACTTCGACTTTATCCCCTTCTTTAACGCCAATCTGTTTGGCCAGGTTTTTGCTTATTTCAGCATAAGGCTCAGGTGCAATCTCATTCAGCCAGGGAATGTTGCGGGTAATCGCCCCGGCGCAGAAGTGCTCGACAACCCCATAGGTGGTAAGGACATGGGGATATTCATCCGGATTGCCAAACTCTTTTGAGACAATCTTGGCACAGGGATTGTTCTGTACCGCGGGATGCAGAAGATTGGCCACTGGGCTTTCAATCGGCTCATAGAACTCCGGCATAGGTCCATCAATCGTCATGCCTGCTCCACGAATCGGAACAGCCGCAATACCTTCTGGCGGAGTAGCAAATGCACCGCTCTTATAAGTAGCTGTGAATAAGCGTCCTACACCTTCCGGATTCATGCGGAAAGCCTGCTTCCCTTCAGGAGTGTCAGGTCCTTTGGTCTTGTCAACCACATCGGGACCGTCATTTCCGACCCAGAGATTCTGGGCGGTATCCCACCAGATCAGCTTGCGTTTGGAATCAACCGGCTGTCCTTGGGCATCACAAGAAGCCCGGTTATAGAGAACACGGATATTGCCCGGCCAGGCAAAAGCATAGTCTTTGTTAAGGCCCAAACCAGTGGGATCCGCATTGCCCCGGCGGTCTGCCAGGTTTTTGTCTACATCCGGAGTTACCCCTGCATATATCCAGCATCCGGTGGAAATCGTACCGACCGGTGCCGCCAGATATTCGCCCAGAGAAGCGGTGAGCTTGCCGGTTGCGTCATTATAACCGTTCAATTCCTGAAGCACCTTTAAAGCACTCGCTTCGTGCTCGCCATAATCCCAGTTGGCTTTTAAAATTGGTTCATCCTTGGGGTCATTGCTTCCGGCATAAAGGGTGCGCACTCTCTTAAAGATGTGATCCAGCATATCCAAATCCGGGTGACAGTCATTGAGGGGTTTTAATGCCACTTCCTTCCACTGAATAAGGCGGGAAGAATTGGTCATGCTGCCGGCCTTTTCATAAACGAAGGCCGCCGGCAGGAAGATTACCTCGGTCGGAATCTTGGCCGGATTTAATCCTTCTTCTTTCCAGAACTGGGCGGTTTCGGTATTAAAGATGTCAGCCACTACCAGCATTTCCAGTTTGGACAGGCCTCTGGCCACCAGTTTTCTGTCCGGGATGGAAACCGTGGAGTTGGAGCCCCAGTTGAGGAGAAGCTTAAACTGCCCATCTTCCATTTTACTGAAGAACTGGGGTTGAATAGGCATATTTGCTGGGTTGTTCTTGGGCAGCCACTGATACCCGTATTCGTTTTCAGGAGTGGCGTTATTACCAAACCAGGCCTTGAGCAACCCAACCAGCGGTTTATGCTGAACTGAACCGTTTTTCGTAACATAATCCTGCAGAGTTTTCTCGGCATTGGTGGGATAAGGCAGATATCCCGGCAGGTTGGCGTTCAGGTTGGCCATATCGGTAGAACCCTGAACATTGGGCTCGCCGCGCAGAGCCTGGATGCCGCCGCCGGCTTTGCCTACATTGCCCAGGAGCAGCTGGATGATTGCATAGCAACGAATACCCTGCACCCCGGTGGTGTGCTGGGTCATGCCCAGGGCGTAAAAGATGTTGCCGGGTTTGGCTGCAGCGAAAGTATCGGCTATCAGCTTAATTTTAGCAACCGGTATTCCGGTAATTTTTGAAGCTGCATCAAAGGTATATCTGGAATAGTGGGTTTTGAGTTTTTGGAAAACACAATCCGGATCATCCAGGCTGTCTGCCTTTACCGGTTTACCATCGGCATCCAGTTGATAGGCCCAGCTGGCATAATCATACTTCCTGGTTTCAGGATTGAAACCAGAAAAAAGGCCGTCATTGAATTGATAATCCTTGCTTATCTTATTAAGCGCATTGGTAAAATTTAAAACATAGAATTCATCATAAAGCCTATTCTCAATATAATAATTGATCATTGCACCCAGGTAAGCAATATCGGTTCCGGGACGGATCTGAGCGAAGATATCCGCCTGGGATGCGGTGCGCGTAAAGCGCGGGTCGACAACAATAACCTTGGCGCCTTTCGCCCGGGCGCGGTTAACCCATTTCATAGCAATGGGATGGCATTCCGCACAGTTGCTGCCTGCGATCAAGAAACACTCGGAGTTCTGCATATCCTGCCAGGAGTTGGTCATGGCGCCGCGTCCAAATGAAGGTGACAAACTAGCCACCGTGGGCGCGTGTCAGATACGGGCCTGGTGTTCGTGGAATGGTGTCCCGATCAGGCGGGCAAGTTTGGAAAGCAGGTAGCTTTCCTCATTATCAACCTCGGCCGAACCTATCATACAAATGCCTTCCGCCCGGTTCACGGTTACGGTTTCTTTGGCGCCGGTTTTGGCATTTGTAATCTCCTCGGTGCTCGTCCAGGTCTTATCTCTGACTTCCTTGATTTTCTTGGCAATGCGATCATAAGCCTCTTCCCAGGAAATATCCACGAATTTGTCAGAACCCGGAGCACGATACAGCGGATTTTTCGGACGTTCTGGAGAATAGGCCACCTGCGCCAGGCTGGCCGCCTTGGGGCAAAGGGTACCTTCATTGATGGGATTGTCCGGGTTCCCATCGAGGTGGACCAGTTTTCCATCCTTAATATGCAGGAGAAGCCCGCATCCACCTGAGCAGAAGTGACAGATGCTGGGTATCTTTGTGCATCCTGCCAGCTTCAGTGCGTGCCCGTGTGCGGCAGTTGCTTCCAAGTCAAACCCCAAGCCGGAAGCAACTACGGCAACGGAGAGACCTGAAAGCTTCAGGAAACCACGACGAGTAAATTTCATAACCAATCTCTACCTCCCTTAAAAACTACTACTACCAACAGACACTCTTTTTGCCAGAGTACCTGATTGCATTTATGTATAAATCCGGTTGATGGCGGGGTATGAACCCCTGCGTGCTTTTGCGTATTATGGTCAAAGTGCATTTAATCCGTTTTATGTTCGCCAGACCTTCCGCCTTTCCTGGTCTTTGCTTCCAACTCCTTATTCCTGGTTTACCGAAGGTCATTCCCTCCTCTCATGCTAAATGTTGCTAAATAAATTCCATTAGTTTGAATATTTAAGCAAATAAATGATGGGATAAGCAAAAATGCCTCCAGCAAAGGCCAGGGGCATAAAAAAATATTTTTGGATTTTATGCCCAATATAGCCCAGCAAGTTCTACCTGCTCTCAACAAGGCTTTTTAGGCTCCTTTCCAAAAATACGGGGAGGCATAATCGTTTCCAACTATACCCATAGGCCTAGAAACCATGGCTTTGCTTTAGGTCCAAAGGCTTGGAGCTATACAATTGTCTCAATCATACGCCAGCCAAATACAAAATAATATACCGCCCAGTAAATACATCCAACTAACTCAAACATAATATAACATAATGCAATTATTTTGTCACTAATTAAATTAAACATATTTATTTCATATTAAGCCTAACAATTTACTATAATGGATGTATAATAAATAAAGTAAATATATACTGAGCGTTTTAAAGCATCGGAAGAAACTACGGAGCAGTTCTTCGCACCGCTGCAATGAGGTGGGAGATTAGAACCCGACCGCTTAGCGGGGGATATATTTCACCTCGTTATAGATCAACAAAGGAAATGCGCGATATCACGATATGAGGTAGGTTATTTATGAGTAGACTACAGTTGGTTAATGATAAGATATTAGAAGCTGTTAGTTTAGATAAAGCTGTTGATATAAGCTGTGAAAGCATTCAAGCCCTGGACACCGAGTACCTGCACATCGATAATGCCTATATGCGGGTGGCCGCGGATAATATAGCCAGCTTTATTGATATACCCAATTTTGACCGTTCGGCAATGGATGGCTATACGATTGGCAAGACTGATCTTAAAAGACTGCAAACCGGACGATCGTTGCGTTTGAGAGTAGCTTCTATTATCGGAGCTGGTTCAATTGAAAACAGGCCAACAAGGCCCGGGGAAACCTGTAGAATTATGACCGGGGCTTTGCTTCCAGAGGGCAGCGTTGCCGTTATCAAACAAGAGGACGTTGAGATAATAAATGAAAACTATATAATTGTCAGCATCAGGCCGCGGCGGGGTGAAAATATACGAAGAGCCGGCCACGAATTGATGGCTGGAGATAGAGTTGCCGCCAAAGGGCAGGTTTTAAAAGCGGAAATCCTGGAAAGAATAGCCGCCTGTGGCATAGAAAGGGTGCCGGTATACAAAGTGCCTCGTGTATATATTATAGACACGGGAAATGAGTTGCTTTTACCCGGGTCCCCCATCAAAACAGGATGCATATATTGCAGCAACCGGAGCCTATTAGCATGCAAAATAAACAGCAGCAGAGCTTTACCGTCGCTGTCGCCTTCTGTAATTAATGATGACCTGCACACCATTATAGCTGCAATAAAAAAGGCGGCACGGGTCTCTGATATGATAATAATCAGCGGGGGGACCGGCAACGGCCTTTTCGACTTGGTTCGCAACGCGTTCGAGTATTTGAATGCCCAGCTTCTTTTCAAAGGTATAAACGTCTTTCCCGGCAAAAATACTTCGGCCGCCCTTCTTGATGGCAAACTTATTTTCAATCTGTCCGGCAGCCCCTCTGCAGCCGGAATATTGTTTGAAGCTCTGGTAAAACCGGCCCTGCTTAAGTTAAAAGGAGAGTTATTGTATAAAGGTGATTGGTTTAATATAGAGCTGGCCAGTCCCATTGAACATTTAAAGTCGGGGCGCAGCCTGCACCGAGGAGAAATGATTATTGAACAGGGCCATGCCTACGCCCTGCCGGTAAACCGAAAAGATATTAATACGGGAAATATTCCTTTACTGTTAGATGTACATAAAAGGTCGGGGGAAGAACCCGTCATGGTTAAAGCTAAATTAATCGTAGATTAAGACACAAGCATCAGCGCTCCTTACCCCTCACTCCTCACTTTTCTCATTAATCATTTTTATTGCCCGAACTTATAGCACAAGATTGTGTACCGGGGGTTTATGGCCCCCGGTACATAATAAACATAATCTGGGATTATAGAGCATTAATTAAACTTGGCTGTATAATCGTTTCTAAAATGCTTTAAGGTTGTTAGCACTGGAGCCGGAGCCGCCTGTCCCAAACCACACAAGCAGGCTTTGGACATAACGCTTCCCAGTCTCTCCATAAAGTCTAGATCGCCGGCAACTGCTCCGCCGTTTTTCACCCGGTGCAGCATTTCATGCATGCGCTGAGTTCCCTCCCGGCAGGGGGTGCACTTGCCGCACGATTCATGAGCAAAGAACTTGCTTATGCGATCAATTACATCGACTATATCCCGGGTCTCATCCATTACGAAGAAGGCTCCTGACCCCAGGGTAGCGCCAATGGCTGACATGGAATCGAAGTCGATCGGGGTATCGAGCAGTGATTCGGGTATGAATCCGCCAGATGTTCCTCCTATTTGCACCGCCTTGAACTTTTTGCCACCGGCAATTCCTCCGCCAAAATCGTTCAATACCTGGCGGATGGTGGTGTTAGTAGGCACTTCAATAACAGTGCGGTTGACAATATCTCCCGTCAAGGTCATGACTTTGGTTCCTGGATAGCCCGCCGCGCCAATGCCTTTGTACCAATCCGCGCCCTTGTCAACAATGGCGGGAATATTGGCAAAGGTTTCTACATTGTTGACAATAGTGGGCTTGCCCCACAAGCCGATAACCGGTGGAAATGGGGGCTTGAAGCGGGGTTCACCCCGGTGCCCTTCTATAGACTCAATAAGTGCGCTTTCTTCGCCACACACATAGGCCCCGGCTCCCATGCGCACTTCGATATTGAAGTCGCCCAGGAGGCCCTTTTCACTGGCCTGGGCTATGGCTTTATTGAGGATTTCCACAACGTAGGGATACTCGCCCCGGCAGTAGATATAGCCCTTATTGGCTCCTATTGCATACCCGCAAATAGCCATCCCTTCCAGGACGCTCTGCGGGTCATTCTCCATGATAATCCGGTCTTTATAAGTTCCCGGCTCACCCTCATCGGCATTGCAAATAACGTATTTCTGATCGGCCTTTACGCCGTAGGAAAAACCCCATTTCATACCAGTGTTAAATCCGGCGCCGCCACGGCCCCGTAATCCTGACTTCTTAACCTCTTCAATCAGATCTGGCTGGCTCATGCTCTTAGCTTTGGCTAAGGCTTGATATCCGCCCACCTGGGTGTAACTATCGATGTTCAACGGATCAACTTTGCCGTAATTGCGCAGTACTATGCGCATTTCCTCGGCCATTTTTTACCCTCCCTTCTTTACTTGTACTCTGCGAGGATAGCAGCAACCTTATCAGCTGTTACATCCCCATACGGTTGACTGTTGATTGTTATAACCGGTGTGGCCTGGCACTGCCCTACACACTCGGCAAATTCCAGAGTGAATTTGCCATCAGGGGTGGTTTCCCCCATTTTGATACCCAGTTCCTTTTCCAGAGCAGCCACAACCTTATCAGCACCCGCGATATGGCAGGGTGCGCTTTCACAAATACGAATGACATTTTTGCCCCGGGGGCCAACCTGCAAATAGGAATAAAAAGTAGCAACTCCGTAGGCCTTGGCCTTGGGCATATCAAACACTTGAGCCGCATAAACCACCGCGTCCTCAGGGATGTAGCTGTATTCTTTTTGCACTGCATGATATGCTTCGATAATACCGCCGGGAACTTCTTTATAGGCGCTGATAATTTCTCTGTAATCTGCCATTGCTTATTCACCTCCAACCTTATTGGGTTTGGACTAGATTCTATTTACATACAAATATTAACGTCCTTTTGCGGATGATTTTGGCAAAACCATCTCGAACGCGGCCGCTGTTTAACTGGCCTCCTATACCTTTTCGAGCTTTACAGCACACACTTTATATTCACCGGTTCCAGTAATCGGATCCAGGTGATGGCTGGTTAGGGCATTGGTCGGGGTAGCATTATAATGGAAAGACATCCATATCACCCCTGGCAACACTCTATCGGTTACTTTGATTTGAGTTATCGCTTCCCCACGACGGGAGGTGACTTTAACCTGGCCGCCAGTTACCACGCCCAATTTATCAGCATCAACCGGGTTGAGTTCCGACATCTCCTTGTTCCAAATGCTGCTGATGCCTTTGGAATACGGAGTGGTTACATTATAATGCTGCAGTATTCTGCCGGTGGAGAGTAGGAACGGGTATTCGGCATCGGGTATTTCACCTGGCGGTATATGCTCGGAAGGCTGGAACAGACCGAGACCGCGGGTAAATTTGCCAACATGCAGAACCGGGGTACCAGGATGGTCTAAGCTGGGGCAGGGCCACTGCAGGCTGTTCTCCTGGTCTATTCTCTCAAAATTGATGCCCGCCATGGAGGGCGACAGGGAAGCCATCTCATCCCATATCTCCTTGGGGCTGTTATAATTCAAGGGATAGCCCATAGCAACAAACATCTGACAGATAGTCTGCCAGTTGGCCTGACCGGGGATAGGTTCAATTGCCTTGCGAACCCTTTGGACGCGCCGCTCGGTATTGGTGAAGGTACCATCACACTCGGCAAAACTGGCCGCCGGCAGAATTACATCCGCATAAGCGGCAGTCTCAGTAAGGAACAGTTCATGAACCACCAGGAATTCCAGTTTTTCTAAAGCACCTCTGATGTGATTGGCATCCGGATCGGTCAAAACCGGATTTTCGCCCAGAATATACATGGCTTTCACTTTGCCTTCATGAGCCGCTTCAAACATTTCCGGAATCTTGAGACCTACTTTGGGTGACAGGCTCGCTTCCCAGGCCTTTTCATGTTTTTCCCGTACTGCATCCACACCTACGGCCTGGTAGCCTGAATACACATTGGGCAGTGCGCCCATATCGCAGGCGCCCTGAACGTTGTTCTGGCCGCGCTGTGGGCAGACTCCGGTTCCCGGGCGGCCCAGGTGTCCGGTCAGCATAGCCAGGTTGGCACAGCTCATAACATTACGGGTTCCGCAGATATGCTCGGTAATACCCAGGGTGTAGAATAACATGGCCTTATCGGTGGTAGCATAGAGGCGGGCCACGGCGTACAGATCATCCACTGAGATGCCGGTAAGCTCGGAAACCCGTTCCGGAGTGTAGGACTCCACAATAGCCTTGAGTTCTTCATAGTTCTCGGTGCGTTCTTCTATGAATGTCTTGTCTTCAAGGCCTTCCTTGATAATAATGTGCATTAAGCCATTCAGGAGAGGTATATCAGTACCCGGTTTCAGACGCAGCCAGTAGTCGGCTTCATCAACCAGGTCGATATGGCGTGGGTCACATACTACCAATTTAGCACCCCGACGGGCCGCCTGTCTCATCTTGTAGCCAATTACCGGATGAGCTTCGGTAGGATTGGTTCCAATCAGGAACATGAGCTCAGCCTCGTTGGTAATATCACTGATCGGGTTTGTCATAGCGCCGCTTCCAAAAGTAGTGGCCAGACCGGCCACGGTGGGCGCGTGTCAGGTACGGGCGCAATGGTCAACATTATTGGTCCCCATTACGGCACGGCTGAACTTGCCAACCAGGAAGTTTTCCTCATTGGTGCAGCGAGCCGAACTCAAAGCCGCAAAAGAATCGGGGCCGTATTTTTCCTTGATCTCTTTAAAACGCGTAGCAATTAAGCTAAAAGCCTCATCCCAGGAAGCAGGTTCAAATTGTCCATTCTTCTTGATCAACGGAGTAGTCAGCCGGTTTTCGTTATAGATGAAGTCCCAGCCAAAGCGTCCTTTAACGCAAAGGCTGCGTTGATTAACGGGCGCATCCGGATTTGACAGGACGCCTATTACCTTTCCGTCTTTGACCGCCAGATCGAAATTACATCCGGTGCCGCAGAATGGGCAGGTGGTCCTAACCCGTTCAATATCCCAGCGGCGTCCCTGACCAACCATGGTCTTTTCGGTCAATGCCCCGGTTGGGCATACGGCTACACACTGCCCGCAGAATACGCAATCGGAATCGATGTAGTCGACATCCCCGGCAGTGGTTGCCTTGCGGTGGAAGCCCCGCTTCAAATAAGACAGGTTATCCGCACCGGTCAGTTCTTCACAAGCTCTGACACAGGCGCCGCATAAAATGCACTTGTTCAGATCTCTTACTATGAAGGGATTACTGTCGTCGATCGCATAGGCATGCTTTTGGCCGACAAAGGGACTTCCCTTAATCCCATAACGATAGCAATAATCTTGCAGCTTGCAGGCGCCTGCTTTTTCACAGGTCAAGCAATCCAAGGGATGGTTGGCAATCAATAATTCCAGGATCGTCTTGCGCGCTTCCATTACTGCTGGCGATTCAGTCTCGACTTCCATTCCCTGGAACACCGGTGTTACGCAAGATGCCGGCAACAGGCGGTTGCCTTTTACTTCCACCACGCACAAGCGGCAAGCGCCCAGGGGGCTAAGCTCCTTGTCATAGCACAATCTGGGTATCTCGATACCAGCCAGTTCAGCTGCTTGTAGAATGGTACTTCCTGCCGGAGCCTCTACCTCCTTTCCGTTAATGATGAGTTTTACCAAATCCACCACTATCACTCCTTCCATTTTTTTAGGCAACAAAAAAACCCCCACACTGAAACAGGGGGTGCCTTCCAAGATAATTTGGAATTGAACTATAAGGCAACTTTTCCTTGATTCAGGGCCCCATTTTTGAGTATAAAATATCAGGCCTAACCAGATTCCTTTGCGGAAACCCGGCAATGCTTGATACTTTCACCGCCGAACCCCTTTCCAAGGTTTAACGACAAGAAATAATAATCACGCTTCCCCTAATTAAAAAGAAAATTGAAATCTTGAGACAGATGGACGCTGATTTTTATGATTAACGCTGATATTAATCTGAGTAAATCACCCTGCAGGTACTCCTGATGTTCCGCCCCGGGTGTCACTATTAAAGTTGCAGTGTCCAATAATTCCCTGTAATACCCTCATTTTCGTCGGTGGTTGTGGCCCCGGCCATAGGGGGTTAGTATGAAAAAGCGTGATATAAATACAATACCGCTCCTTTCATCATGATGGAGGCAAACCTGTTTCCCTGTTTACCCTAACGGCTAAGCCACCATGGCATTTCGCTTTAGGCGGGATAGCTCGGAGTTAAGCTCTTGAAAGCATGTTGAGTTTTTTATATTGGATTAAAAAACAAGCCTCTTAAATATTTTATATTCGACTCTTAAATAAAACTTCCTGCTAATTTTACAACTAGATTAATAATACTTTTTACAAACCCAACGTAACTCAATTATATCAAACATAATTTTTCCGATTCAACATACACTTGTAAACCTGCCACGTGATTTAACCTAGTCCATATGTCTCCATCAAATACCTCGCAGCCAATAGCGCATATATCACATTGCATATTATGGCCTTCCAAATAATATCCACTTTCTGATTAATTTTGGTAGCGTGGCAAAAGTATCTTTAGTTTTAGCTCTGGTAATGAGTATTTAGCTTGGTAGGATGCAGTAATAACTCGATATGTAGTCAACTCATATAGTTGAAAAATGAATCCTGCAAGGTAAGAAGATGACACTTATTCTACATTGAATATATAGCGTCTACTTTTGGTGAAAAAGGCGAAAGGCCTTAAATTAAATCTGATTAATATAAGGATTATCTTCTACTTATTGTGTTGTTGCAATACACTATCTGCAAAACCGCTACGTTTAATATCCACTGCAATTTCGCTGTCCACATACTCAATAGCACCAGTCCAGCAGAACTTAACACACTGAGGATCGCCTCCGCAGAGATCGCACTTAAAAGCTATACCCTTCGCTGCATTAAAGTTCATATGTCCGAACGGGCAAGCCTGAGCGCATTGGCGGCAACCAATGCAAAGCTCGGCTCGGATGCTTACATCACCAGTCTCATGGTTTTTAGTTATAGCCCCTACCGGGCACACGTCCAAACAGGGCGGTTTTTCACAAAAAGCACAGGTAACCGGAACATTTAATGCTTCCCGACGGTAACGGACTATCCTGATTCGAGAAAGAGCAGGGGAACAGGCATTTTCGTGGACTAATGAGCACACCATCTCACAGGTTACAACCCACACATTTATAATAATCAATAAAAAATCCCTGCGTATCTGTACTGGCTCTTGCCCATCAGAGCAAACCGGGGTATTGTCCTTAAGGCCTAAGGTTGTCAATAATCTCTATATTGCCTTCCAGGGCCACCCGGCCTTGCTCCGTCCTTAAGGCCTAAGGTTGTCAATAATCCCGTCCCCTGACACCCCTTAATACCCTTAAAGTTAGTCCACAGTGTGTCGAATGGCATCCTCCACGAATGCATTGAGGGACACGCCGCGGGCAGACGCTGCAAGCGCGGCTTTGCGGTGCAACTCCGGCTGAATGCGGACATTGAAAGAGCCTTTGAACGGCTTTTCGGGCTGTTTACCGCTATTTTCGCAGAATTCCAGATATTCATCAACAGCATTATGGAAATCTTCGGTAAGAGTTTTCACGCTGTCACCTTCGAATGAAAGCATGTTCTTTATGCCAATAACTCTACCGTGAAATACTGCATCTTCTTCGGAAAATTCAATGCTACCAGTGTAGTCCCGATAATGAATGTAGTTGCTCATAACAATCCCCTTTCTTGTAAGGCAGTAATAACATCCTCCACTTGATACGGCTTGAGGATGTTTCTGGGGTGCGGCTTGTGCAGCCGGATGTAATCGCCGTCCCCATTGGTGAAAACTACTCTTGAACCGCTTGTTTTACCCAATTTGGTCTGCTCATAATCGAAGTAACCAAGCAGAGCGGTTAATTCTTCAAAAGTGAAATCTTTTGGTTTTGATAGCAGACGAGCCATCAACTTTTCTTTTTTACTCAATATCTTCACCGCCTGTTTATAGTATATCCAGTTTTCAAGAAGATGCAACTAAATTTAGTTGCACCGTGAAATTATTTTATTCCGCTTGCTCATTATATGAAACTGATTGAAAGAACTACAGAGAGGAGGTAATTGCTATGAAGATATGTATTGCTTGTGGAATGCCAATGAATAAGCCAGCCGATTTTGCTATGGGTGATGAAAGCAAGGATTATTGCTTATACTGTTGCAATCCCGACGGCTCCATGCACTCTTATGAAGAAAAACTCAACGGCCTGACTGCTTTTATCATTAGAACCCAGGGCCTTGATGAACAAGCTGCCTGTTCCGCCGCCCAAAGTATGATGGCCAAGCTGCTCGCATGGAAAGATCGAAATAATCAGGACGCATAAGAGGGGTTTAGCCATACAAAACCAAGAGAGCCGGAAGCATATTCCGACTCTCTTTTTAGTCTTGAATACCTAAATGTTGTTTGAGGGCTTGTTGTAGGGCTTGGGAATAGCTGATCCCGGATTCCTCAGCCATAATGGCCAGCCACTGGGGAAGACTAACGGTTTTGATGATAGACTTCGTCTCCCGTTTGCGAAGATATTCATTAAGATCTACATCCAGCAGGGTAACAAAATTATCGGGGGATTCGGTTGTTATATCTCTATACTCAGATGGCGCGGGAACTTCTTCATTGTCCTGTTTAATAGCCAGGATACATCCGGCCAGGGCTTCCCGGCCCATGGCCATAGCTTCTTGGATTGATTCTCCTTCGGTAATACAACCGGGTATATCGGGGATTTCAACGGTGTATACCGTGCCGCGTTCTTCAACTTCGCAATGACTAAAGATTGCCGGATAAATATATATCATTGCTCGTGCCTCCTTCTCTTAAAAAACCGAGACTATTTCAGCCCCGCTATCTTAAGGATTTTATTCAGTGTTCCTGGCGCCATATCCTTGTTATGGAGGGCTACAGGTATGGTTCCAGACTTGGCTGGGTGTTTATGTATATGATGTGAACCTTGAATTCTTACTACCTTCCACCCATCCTGAGCAAGTATTTGCATCAGTTCCTTTGGATTCATTAATTCCCCCCTCATACTATTGTCATAGTATTATATAATTTTATTTAACGCAATAATATTATATTGGATATTGACTCTACTGCAAAAACCCCTTTTGTTGCATGAGGGTTGCATAAATATACAAAGCGAGCGTTGGCGAAGCATGGATGCAACACCCGGCGAAGGCGAGCAGGCGAAAGGGGGCGAGCGACAGGACGT
>Ga0209613_1000548_pt1 | contig 41346 bp, 37 predicted proteins | sample BioC13SIPDNA_2_FD_185747 | JGI IMG/M metagenome (GOLD analysis project Ga0209613, IMG submission 185747) | Anaerobic biogas reactor microbial communites from Washington, USA - Biogas_R2_A C13 SIP DNA (SPAdes) (version 2) | ecosystem: Engineered > Bioreactor > Anaerobic > Unclassified | place...
GATTAAAGAGTCTGGGCGGAATTCTTGAGTATGATTTCACAATTTAGCACAATAAGGGTATATTATTAGGAGACAAGTATACGGCCTGAACCAGCCGATGCAGGAGACGTGAGAAGGAGGTCGCAGGAGTTGAAGAAATTTTTTTACAAGCTATTCGAGGGTGAGGAAAAAATCCTGGCCGAGGCCGAGATCGTCGCCCAAGGAGGTCAGGCCTACTGCAATCTTAAGGCGCCCAACAATGTGAACCTGATAATCTTGCTCACCACCTACTTCACCAAGATCAGGTGGTATATGGAGACCGAACCGCCAATGCAGCTTGAGCGGATGAAACGGATGTATATCGAAGCCCTGAACAGATTGCCGGAGGTAGAAGACTACAATATCTCATCCTGTGCAGCCAATGAGGGATCGATGGTATTCCGGGCCCAGTTGATCAGGCAGCTGCGGACAAATAATATTGGACTCATAAATGAGATGCCCAATGCACTGGGGGACCGGGATTCCCCGGACAGTTGTTTCGTGCTGTTCAAAGCGGTATGGGAACGCCTGAACGAAAAGGAAAGGCAGGATATGGCGGACAGCCTCCAACAGCTTAAGCCAGTGATAATGGCGGACAAGATGGACAGAACCGGCAAAGCTTTGGCCCATGCTTATGTAACCAGCAACGTGATTGCCGACCTGCTCACCCAGGGGCAGTGGGAATACCTGGAGCAATAACCAGGCGCAAGACCGACAGGGCACGGGGACGGTTCTTTTACCTCGCGGGGTAAAAGAACCGTCCCCGTGCCTTTGCTGTGCGGCTTAAATATTTATTGGGCTGGTGGTTGACAATTAGGTAATATGTTGCGTATAATGATAGCGTAACATGTTACCTAATTATTTTATGGCGAGGGGTCTTGGCCATGGATGAGTCGGAAAAGAAAGCGTACATCTTTGCCACAATGTTTTCATTGTCCAACAAACTGCAGGTGATCGGTGACAAATTCGATCCCAATATCACTATCAAACAGTGGCTGCTCCTGGTAGGCATTTCGACGTTCAAAGAACCGCCGACTATAAGTGAAGTGGCCAGCTATGTGGGTTATTCGCGCCAAAATGCCAAGCGAATGGCCGCCGCTCTGCAGGACCGGGGCTTTGTAACCATAACCAAAGATACCAACGATGCGCGGGCATCACGAATAACCTGCACGCCCAAGTGTATAGAATACTTTGCCGGGCGGAGTCAGAGGGAATTGGAATTCTTGGCGGAGATTTTCGATGGGTTTGATGCTGAATTAACCGATGGGTTCTACCGGGGCTTATCCCGGCTGGCCCAAAATGTTGAGAAGATGACCGATAATGAGATAGACGCCTGAAGGAGTTGAATTATTATGCAAGGAGGCAAGAGAAGTATGGGCTGGATTCTAGCGGTGGCAGCTTTGTTGATAGCCGGAATACTTATATGGCTGGTAGTGCCTTATTCTCCTGCTCGAGCACAGTTTGCCAAGCTGATTACCCATCAAATAGATCATACGAACACCCAAAACGGCACAATCACTCCCGCGGACATTGCCGATCTGCCCCGGCCAGTGCAGAAGTACTTTCAATACTGCGGGTTTATCGGTAAAGCCAAGATGTCGAACATGAGTATCCATTTCAACGACGTTGATTTTGTCTTAACACCGGGCAAACCCAAGCTGAAAATCAAATACACCCAGTACAATTCTGTAGATGAACTGCAAAGGATCGCTTATATCGACACCCATTTATATGGCATCCCCTTCGAAGGCATCGATGCCTACCAGAATGGGGCGGGGTCAATGAAAGGCATCTTAGCCAAGAGCATTACCCTGTTTGACCAAAAGGGGGCGGCGATGGATCAAGCCAGTCTGGTTACCTGCCTGTCGGAGAGCTTGTTCTTGCCCACCATGGCCCTGCAGGACTATATCAGCTGGCAGGAGATTGACGAAACGCACGCTCAGGCGGTGATAAGCTGTTATGGAATATCGGCTGGTGGGATCTTTACCTTTGACGATAATGGGGCGATGGTCAGTTTCACCACCGATGACCGGGAAAATACCGATACCCAGGGCAATACCACCAAGGCAAGGTGGTCGGCCATCTGCGAAGATTATCGGGAGACAAATGGAATCAAGTTTCCAGCCAATCTGAAGGCTGTCTGGCACTTTGAAACCGGAGATCTGGTGTATTTTGACGGTCGCGACATCACCGTCAGATACGATGTGTCCAAGTGAGGACCGAGGCATGAGGACGGTGCTTTTGCCTCGTAGCATGCCTCATTGCCGGCCTTCATTCCGGTGGGCATAAGGTAAAACTGTCAATCATACTATTGGAGAGGAGATGGCGCAATGAAGAGAACGTCAAGAGGTACGGTGGCAATTGTGGTGATCGCCTTCTGGGTGCTGATGCTGGGCGGATACGCCAATCCAGCTCAACTACCCGATAAAAACGATGCAAACCCGGCGGTTGTTAATGCCCAGCCCCACCTCGACAACGCCGCCTCTGCCGCTGCCAGCGTGGCGGACTTTTTTGACCAGGCGATGGCCGCCAAGATGGAGCAGAACCATATCCCCAATGCTGTGGTGGCGGTGGTCAAAGACGGCCAGATCATATATAAGAAGGGTTTCGGACAGGCCGACATCGAGCAGGACATTCCCGTCGACCCTGATACCACCCTCTTTCGGATCGGTTCCACCTCCAAATTGATAACTTGGACGGCGGTGATGCAGTTGGTGGAAGCAGGCCGATTGGATCTGAACACCGACATCAACCGCTATCTGGATTTCGAAATATCGCCCCGCCTGGAAAAGCCGCTCCAGAACCAGACCCCGGCGCCCATAACCATGACCCACCTGATGACTCACACTCCCGGCTTCGAGGACCACTCCGACATGCTTTTCCGTCTGTCCGGGGATGACCTGTCGCCCCTGGATGAGTTTATCAAGAACAATCAACCGGCCCGGATATTTCCGGCTGGCGAGGTTGCCGCCTATTCAAATTATGGTACTGCATTGGCAGGTTACATTGTGGAACGGGTATCGGGGCAGCCCTTTTCAGATTACGTAGAGCAAAATATTTTTGCCCCCCTGCAAATGAATAACAGCACCTTCCAGCAGCCGCCCTCCCCAGCATCAGCAGCTCGCCTTGCCAAGCCCTACCGGTTCGTAGACGGCGCCTTCATGGAGGGTGGATTCGAATACATCATGCTGGAACCGGCCGGCAGCATGAGCAGCACTGCGACCGACATGGCCCGTTTCATGCTGGCCCATTTATCTGGGGGCGCATATGACGGCAGCCGCATCCTCCAACCGGAAACGGTGCAGGTTATGCACCAGCCGCATTTTACCTATGACCCTACCTTGGACGGCATGACGCTGGGTTTCATGGAAGGGGTTTTCAATGACCGGCGGGTGCTTTTCCATGGCGGCAGCACCATGCTCTATAACACCGGTCTTTACCTGATTCCGGAAGCAAATACGGGAATATTCATATCCTACAGCGGCGGCAATCATTTGCTCCATTCCGAGGTTTTCCAGGAGTTCATGAATCTTTACTATCCGGTCGAGGCTGCGGATAAGCCTGTGCCCGGCCCGGGCAGCCTGGCCAGGGCCCGGGATTATGCCGGTGAGTACCAGATGAACCGCAAGAGCGTGACTACCAATCAAAAGATCACCGCTCTTTTGGCTGGGGGCATAATCAACGTGGCGGTCGATAACGATGGCTATCTGCTGGTGACCAGCGGCGGGGCAACCAATCGATTTGCGGAGCTCACGCCCGGCGTTTATCAAAACCTTGGGGAAGGACCCAGCCGGGATGCCTTTGGGCGGTTTCATAAAATCATTTTCAAGCCGGATCCGCTCGGTCGAACCATGTTGACCACCGATGGCCCCATGACCTATTCGAAAGCTCCATTTTATGCAACTTTGAATTTTACCGCTGCAGCTGCACTGGGCATCATTGTGATCATACTTGGGTCGCTGATTTACTGGCTGATACGAATGTTGGCCGGCCTGTTTAAAAAGCGGGAGAATAAGCAGCCGATTTTGGCCGTCATCGCCGCCGGGGTCGGAATACTGACCGGCATCGCGATCCCGGTTTTGTTCGCCAACCTGTTTTCCGCTCCCCCCGACCCGATTTATCAATTGCCGCCGGATGCATACCTGCCCGCAGCCGCCAATCCAATACTGGAGGCCATGCCGGTTATTCTGTGGACCTTGACCGGACTGCTGGTGGTCTTCACAGTGATCGCCTGGCGGAGAGGATTCTGGGGACGAATGGCGCGGCTGCATTACAGCCTATTCACCTTGGCCGTCATCGGTTTAATGGGCATGCTCAACTATTGGAATATCTTCATCTGAAGTTGAGCACCTTTTCCTCACCGTAGATAGAATTGGGGGAGGTTATGAAAATGCGGTTTTATGCACTGACATTGATATGTATTGTGATTGCATCATTGATTATCCTCCCTCCAAGTCTAGGTAAAACAAAACCGTTTCTTGATGACTACGGCAATATTTTGCCTGGCAGTATTGCAGAGAAGGACTTTGTTGATATTAACGGGGCTTCACTTGGCATGTTTGTTATGGCAAAAGATGAAAGCAGACCTGTCATCCTGTTTCTTGGCGGAGGGCCCGGAATACCGGAATATTTTCTGGAACAGAAGTATCCTTCTGGTCTGGAAGATGAGTTTGTTGTTTGTTATTTGGAATACCGGGGCACTTCCATGTCCTACAGCTCTAATACTTCTGCCGATACCATGACCTCAGAGCAGTATATTTCCGATGTTGTGGGTGTGACGAACTATTTGCGCGAGCGTTTCGGGAAGGACAAGATCTATCTTATGGCTCATTCTTTCGGCACTTACATTGGTATTCAGGCGGCTGCCCAACATCCTGAACTGTATCATGCTTATATTTCTTTGGCCCAAATTGTAGATCAATTGGAGTCAGAAAAAACAGCCTACGCCTATATGATAGATCGGTACAGAGCGGTCGGAAACGAAAAGATGGTTAAGAAATTCGAGGACTATCCGATTTTCACGTCGGACGATGCCTACGAAAGATACGCTATATCCTCATTGCGAGATGCCGCCATGCATGATCTTGGGGTTGGCACCACCCGTGATATGCGATCGGTTATGTCAGGCATTTTTTTCCCGAGCTTACGTTGTACTGTATATACGCCGATGGAACGGATCAATATTTGGCGTGGTAAAATGTTTGCCAAAAACACCGCCGTTGTAACAGACAGCATGCATTTCAACGCCTTTGAGCAGGTGCCGTCGCTGAAGGTTCCCATCTATTTCTTCGCTGGAGCATACGACTATACTTGTTTGTATTCTTTGCAAAAAGAGTATTATGCCCAGATACAAGCCCCGTTGAAGGGATTTTATACCTTTGAGAATTCGGCCCATAGTCCGTTATTTGAAGAGCCTGACAAAGCGATGGGAATATTAACCCAAGACATAGTGAATGGAACAAATATAAGGCTGAATGTCGGTAATGAATATGAATCCCCGGTTGCTTGTCCGGAGAATCCTTGCAGGCTGCATTAGCTTAGTCAGGCCTTTCAAGACATCCCTCTGGCGTAACAAAGCTAACCTTCCTGGAACAAAGGGGTCGATAAATATCTCTCCCCGGTATCCGGCAGCAGGACAACTATAGTTTTGCCCCGGTTCTCCGGGCGCTGGGCAATCTGGGTGGCGGCATAGGCGGCCGCACCGGATGATATGCCCACCAGCAGCCCCTCGTGTTGAGACAGGCTGCGGGCTGCAGCAAACGCCGCTTCGTTCTTGACGGGGAATATCTCATCGACAACTTCCAGGTTCAATACATCGGGAACGAACCCTGCTCCGATTCCCTGGAGCTGGTGAGGACCAGGCTGGCCGCCGGACAGGACCGGTGAGCTGAACGGTTCCACCGCGACGATCTGCACTCCGGGCTTCTTGGACTTCAGCATTTCACCCACCCCGGTTATCGTACCCCCGGTACCTACTCCAGCTACGAATATGTCTACCGCTCCTTCGGTATCCCGCCAAATCTCCACTCCGGTGGTCTGGCGATGTATCTCCGGATTGGCTGGATTATTGAACTGTTGGGGCATAAACGCATTTTCTATTTGCGCAGTCAACTCTTCCGCTTTGGCGATGGCTCCCGGCATGCCACTGGCCCCAGGGGTCAGAACCAATTCGGCTCCGCGGGCTCTTAACAAGTTCCTGCGTTCAATGCTCATGGTCTCAGGCATGGTCAGGATCAGCCGGTAACCGCGGGCTGCCGCCACCAAAGCCAGGCCGATGCCGGTATTGCCGCTGGTAGGCTCGATAATGACCGAATTCTCCTTCAGCAGGCCCTTCTCTTCGGCATCTTTGATCATGGCATAGGCGAGCCGGTCCTTTACGCTGCCGGCGGGGTTTAAGTACTCCAACTTGGCCAGCAGTCTGGCTTCCAGCTGGTTGGCCCGGTTGTAATTGGACAGCTCCAACAGGGGTGTGTTGCCGATCAAATCGGTCAGACTCTGGGCGATTCTGCTCATCTTTCTTCCTCCCATCCGGATTTATCTATACATCGTTTCTACCGTTGCTTCTAATCCTTTTTCATAGGGTTGAACCGCTTCAAGCTTAGAGAGTTGGTTACTACCGACACGGAACTAAAAGCCATCGCGGCACCGGCTATGATGGGATTCAACATCCCCAGGGCGGCAAAGGGAATGCCGATGATGTTGTAAATAAAGGCCCAGAACAGATTCTGCTTGATCTTGCGCATGGTCTGCCGGGATAACCTGATGGCAGCCGGAATCATGCGTAGATCACCCCGCATCAGGGTTATGTCGGCGGCTTCCATCGCCACATCGGTCCCGGTCCCCATGGCCATCCCGATATCAGCGGTGGCCAGAGCCGGGGCATCATTGATCCCGTCGCCCACCATGGCAACATGACGGCCCTGTCCTTTTAATTTCTCCACTTCCCGGGCTTTGTTTTCCGGCAGGACTTCGGCCAGAACCGTGGATATTCCTACCTGGCGAGCAATAGCATCGGCGGTTCGCCGGTTGTCGCCGGTGATCATAAACACTTCTATGCCCATCTCCTGCAGCTCTCCAATAGCTTCGGGCGAGCTTTCCTTCAGGGTGTCGGCCACGGCCAGGATGGCGGCCAGCTTATCATCCGCGGCCATTAACATGGCGGTCTTGCCCTGGTCCTCCAGAGCCGCTAGCTTCGGTTCAACAGTGCTGAGATCGATGTTTCTGGCCCTCATCAGTTTGCGGGTGCCTACATATATCTCCTGGTTGTCGATCACTGCTTTTACTCCCTGACCGGGGATAGCTGTAAAACTGTCCGGGTCATCAACGGGTCCGATGGCTTGCTTGCCTTTTTCGTAAATAGCCACCCCCAAGGGATGTTCCGAATTTTTCTCCGCTTGGGCCGCCATTCGGATAATGGCGCTCTCATCCAAGTCGCCTAGGCTTATTATGTCGGTAACCTCCGGCTGCCCTTTGGTGATGGTGCCGGTTTTATCAAGCACCACGGTATCCAGTTTATAGGCCATCTCCAGGTACTCGCCGCCTTTGATCAGAATTCCGTTCTCGGCGCCTTTGCCGGTTCCCACCATTATGGCGGTGGGAGTTGCCAGACCCAGTGCGCAAGGGCAGGCTATTACCAGAACCGCCACCGCGCTGATCAGGGATTTGTTGATACCGGCTCCGGTAAAATACCAGACCAGGAAGGTTATGAGGGCAATGCCCAGCACCACCGGGACAAACACCCCGGCCACCTGGTCGGCAATCTTCTGGATAGGCGCCTTAGAGCCCTGTGCGTCCTCCACCATCTTGATGATCTGCGCCAGGGCAGTATCCTTTCCTATCCGGGTGGCTTCCAGCTTGAAAACCCCAAACTTGTTGATGGTGGCGCCGTAGACCAGGTCCCCCGCCTTTTTGTCAACCGGCAGGCTTTCGCCGGTCAGCATCGATTCGTCCAGAGAAGAGTTGCCTTCGATGATCTTGCCATCCACCGGGATTTTTTCTCCCGGCCTGACCACCACCACATCTCCCAGTTCCACTTCTTCAATGGGAATATCTATTTCCTGTCCCTGTCTGATTACCCGGGCAGTCTTGGCCTGGAGTTCAGCCAATTTCCTGATGGCATCCGAAGTCCGGCCTTTGGCTACCGCCTCCAGGTATTTGCCTAGCAGGATCAAGGTTATGATTATGGCCGCCGCCTCGAAATACAGGTCTTTCATCATTCCCGCCGCAACGGTTTGGAAAAACACGTTATATAGGCTGAAGAAATAGGCGGCCGAGGTGCCCATGGCAATCAACACGTCCATATTGGCACTTCCGGATCTTAACGCATAGTAAGACTGCTTGTAGAAACGCGCCCCGATTATAAACTGGACTGGAGTTGCCACCGCCAGTTGGAAGTAGGGGTTGTGAAGCATTTCGGTGATCGGGCCATGGACCTTGATTATGCTCAAAATCATGGCCGTCACCAGGGGAAGACTGAGAAGAATCGAGGCCAGCAGGGATATACGCATGTTGCGCACTTCTATTTCTTTTAGTTCCTTTTCCAGTTCGTGGCTGACATCTTCGATCGTCTCGGCCTCGTATCCCAAGTCCCGCACGACTTGGATCATATCCGAAACCTTGATGAGGTCGGGGTCGAAGGAGACCGTGGCTCTCTCCGTAGTCAGGTTGACGCCGGCTGATTGTACCCCCGGCAGGGAATTGAGTTTCTTCTCGATCCGGGCCGAGCAGGCGGCACAAGTCATGCCGGTAACCTTCAGGTCGGTGTGACCGACTCCAGCCGGTTTCTCATGAATTACTTCATAGCCCAGTTTGGTTATCAATTCATCAAATTGCTCCGGCTGGACAACCTGGGCATCATATTCGACTGTAGCCCGTTCCGTAGCCAGATTTACGGTGGCCGATTCCACCCCCGGCATTTTCAACAATCCCTTTTCTATTCGGGCGGCGCAGGCAGCACAGCTCATACCCGCGATTTTTATGGTATCTTTGTCGCTCATGCCATTCCCTTCTTACAGTTGATTCTCTTTTTCCAGCATTTTCGTATCAATAGTACAGGCATATACCCGCCGGTCCAACGAGACGGTGATTATTTGAGCTTTTCCGGTGCTTTTTATATAATTCCTATAGGATAGCTGATGTATATACTAATTATACCCGGCTTTATGCTTGTTTTCATTCATATTTGGGCAGTAAATAAATGTAGAGGAGGCGTATCATGTATAGTCCTTTTGAAAACCAATTGAAAGAACTGGTGGCAGGCATCACCGCCAACCATGACCGGTTCCGGTTCAATATATCCTGGGATTCCGGGGCTCTTCCCAACCGGAACAAGATAATAGGCATTATCAGCGCCTTTAGAGAACTGCTTTTCCCCGATTATTTCGGCAAACAGGACTTGACCAAGAACACTATGGAATACTACATCGGCAATTTGACTCACAACATCTTTGAAGAACTACATCAGCAAGTGGTGCATGCCCTCAAACACCAGGCCATCAAAGATAACGAACCATATACTGATTTCCAGGAAAGGGCGGCCTCCATCTGCTGCGAGTTTTTAAGTAAAGTTCCGGGAGTAATGGAGATCCTGGCTACCGATGTCCAGGCGGCCTTCGATGGCGACCCGGCGGCTGAAGACAAGGACGAAATCATATTCTCTTACCCGGGAGTATTTGCCCTGTTTGTCTATCGATTGGCCCATGAACTGTATTTGCTTAAAGTGCCCCTCATTCCCAGAATTATGACTGAGTATGCCCATAGCCGTACCGGCATAGACATTCACGCCGGGGCTACCATCGGCAGATACTTCTTTATGGATCATGGCACCGGCATAGTGATCGGCGAGACATCGGAAATAGGGGATTATGTGACCATCTACCAGGGTGTTACCATCGGGGCCTTGTCGACCCGGGGCGGGCAGCAGTTAAGAGGGGTGAAAAGGCATCCTACCATCGAAGATCGGGTTACCATATATTCAGGGGCTTCGATTCTGGGCGGCGATACGGTGATCGGCCATGATGTGGTCATCGGCAGTAACGTGTTTATTACCGAGTCGATTCCTCCCGGGACCACGATAAGCCTGAAAAACCAGGAGTTGTTATATAAAGACCGCAGCCATGTGGATCTGCATCAGAGTTTTGAGGAATAGAGGGAACCAAGACCAACTAGCCAAATGGGTCTGATTATCGGACCATAGATAATTCATCATGAGCCAATGGGTATAATCCTAGACTCCTACACTGGGCTGGACGATCTTCTCTTCCATCTTTATAAACGGCTTGGTCTTCGACAGGGAGAAAAGGAGTAAGCCCAACCAGATTACCGCGAATGACAGCAGGTGGCCCTGGGTGAAGGGTTCATGGTAGACCAGGACTCCCAGCAGCAGGGCTATGGTGGGGCTGATATACTGCAGGAAGCCGACCACGTATAGCGGCAAACGTTTGGTTCCGGCGGAGAAAAGGACCAGCGGTGTGGCGGTCACTGCTCCGGCTCCTATCAGTAACAGGCTGGTGGAGGAAAGATTGAATCCGAACTGGCTGCTGCCGATATGGGAGACGTAAGCCAGATAGGGCAGGGCAAAGGAGCAGGTCAAGAGGGTTTCCAGGGTCAGACCGGTAATCGAACCGATATCGACAGTCTTTTTGAACAGTCCATAGAGACCGAAGGTCAGCGCCAAGAGGATGGCTATCCAGGGAAAGGCGCCGAATTGCAGGGTCAGACTGAAGACCCCTATTCCCGCCAGAACGAAGGCCGCCAGCTGCCACAGCGATAGGCGCTCCTTTAGAATCAGTATGCCCAACAGGACACTGACCAGGGGATTGATATAATAGCCCAGGCTGGTTTGCACGATGTGATTGTTGTTGACCGCCCAGATGTAGGTGCCCCAATTAATGTTGAGGGTTATGGCCGCAACGCAAACAGCCGCCAGTTTGCGGGGCTGCCGCGCGATCTGCATAGTCTCGCGCCAGAAGCCGGCGAATTTGCCGGTGATCAGCAGCAGACTCAACAGGAAAGCAAAAGCCCAAGAGATCCGGTGGGCCAGGATCTGCATCGGGGGGACATGCTGCAGCAGCTTCCAATAAACCGGCAGGATACCCCAGAGCAGATAGGCGCCTACAGCATATCCGACTCCCGCACTTCGATCGCTTTTCAAGCTCTGCATTTCAAATACCCTGCCCCACTTCCAACAATACAGCTAATTATAGACCGCTCCCTAACACCTGACAATACTGTCCCTGAAGGAATTATAGAGCGGGGTATAAATAGTCAAAGAAAGCCATCTCTGAGACGCGTAATTAAGAGGCGCCAGCGCGATTTATATCGATGGCCCGGATCAGCGTTGCCAAAAAACATGAATTCAATATATAATAGTTGAATATACAAAGTAATACATAATGTTATTAAATGTTTCTACGTAATCACTTAGTTGGGCTGACAATGGCCGGTTCATCCGAATAGCTCAGCACACTGAGGTTGCAGAGGGGAGAATAATTGTTTTATGTTGGAAGAATTTATGCAGGGATTTGCCAGTGCCCGCGAAGAGAACCTGATGCGTATAAAAGAAGCCAAGGACCAAGGCGGCAAAGTGGTCGGCATTTATTGCACCTTCTGCCCCCAGGAACTGATTTTGGCAGCGGGAGCAATCCCAGTGGGGCTGTGCGGGATGAGTGAGACCCCCATCGCCGCGGCCGAAGAAACCTTGCCGCGCAATCTATGCCCCTTGATCAAATCCTCCTATGGATTTGCGGTCACGGAAACCTGTCCATTCTTCTACTTTTCCGACCTGATAATCGGGGAAACCACCTGCGACGGTAAGAAGAAGATGTTTGAATTGATGAAGGAGATAAAACCGGTCCATGTAATGCAGCTTCCCCATCTCCACAACAACAAGGCATCACTTGAGCTGTGGGTGAGTGAGGTTCGGCGTTTGAAAGACCGCCTGGAAGAAGAATTGCAGGTGATCATCAGTGATCAGGATATTTGGGAGGCCATCGAGGTCATCAACCAGGAAAAGCGGGCCCTCAAGGCCATGTTCGACCTGAACCGGGCCGACCCTCCCCCCTTGAGCGGGATGGAGATACTCACAGCTGCCTGGTCCCGCAACTTCAGCAGCGATAAAGGGGAGATGATCAATAACCTAAACGGATTGGTCCGGGAAATTGCCCACCAGCCCAAGAACGGCCGGGCGAAGGCGCCGCGGGTACTGCTGACTGGTTGCCCGGTGGGCCTGGGTACGGAAAAGGTGGTGCGGCTGACCGAGGAACTGGGGGCTTACGTGGTCGCCATGGAAAACTGCTCCGGCTACAAGACCCTGGAACTGCTGACTGACACCAGCGGTGACGATCCTATCGTGGCTCTGGCTGAAAAATACCTGGCTATACCATGTTCCTGCATGAGTCCCAATCCCTACCGGCTGGAGCTGCTGGAGAGGATGATAAATGATTTTCAGGCTGATGCGGTCATCGATTTGACCTGGCAGGCTTGCCATACCTATAACATGGAAGCCTATGAAGTGGGCAAACTGGTGAGGTCCAAGGGACTTCCTTACCTGCACCTGGAAACTGACTACTCCAGTTCCGACCTGGAGAGTCTCAAGGTCCGCATCGAGGCCATGTTGGAAATGATCGAAGATTGAGCCTGGCTAGATTTTCTCCGCTGCTTCTTGGATAAAGTCTCCGGTGCCGATGGAACCTTTGGAGGTAAACATGGAGGGATAAAGCCGCAGATACTCACTGACCAGCATTTCATAGGGAACGTCAAAATATGACCCGTGGAAGTTGACATATTCCATATGCTTATTCCCCTTCATGTCGTACGAGTGCAGGATACAGTCAGATGATCCATCGAACTCCAGGGGCATGACCCCGAATTTCTGGCATAATTCCATGTTGAACGTCGGCGTGGCTTTCAACCAGCGCCCGTCAAGAAACACCTCCGTTATTCCATGGTAGTAGAAGATATCGGTTTTCATCAGTTGCATAAGCCGCTTGGTGGTCAAATGGTTCCTAACATCCGCAAAAGCAAGTCTCGCAGGAATCCCGGCCGCACGCAGGGCAGCCGTGAAGACGATCGCCTTGTGAACGCAATAGCCTGAGCTTTTCTTCACCCGCACGCTTGCCTTGAACTCCTCCGGTGCAAAGATAATATGGTATGGGTCATACTTTATTCCGTCGCGAACTGCAATGAAAAGGCTTACCGCTCTCTCCCTCGGGGTATCCCCCTTCGAATTCTCCCTTACAAATCCAAGCACTTCAGGAGATCCAGAATCAATATAGAACCCGGGTTTGAGATATTCGCTGACGTCGCTTTGACTTGTCATGCAGTACCTCCTCAACGAACGACTACTTCTTAATTATACGAAAATGTATGTTTGGCCGGGTATTTTTAATCAGATGGCACTTTGGAAATTCGGCCAAATATTTTGGCATAAAAACAAAGGTTTATTTGGGAAGTTGGAGTCATATACAAAAAGTAAACCCAGATGCTGGCATTTGGCCTATAAATCTGGCAATGGCACGTAAATTGCACATACCTTTTTAAAAAGGGGGGATATCCAGGCAGTATACAGTAATCGGAAAGCGAACGGCAAAACGTGGTCTGGTCGTAATTCAAAGGAGGTATAGTCGGGTGGAGTTTAAGACATTATTATTCGATAAGCTTGATGGGGTGGCGACCATTACCCTCAACAGGCCCAAAACCTTCAATGCCATAAATGATGAGTTGATTGCCGAGCTGGACGCAGTTATGGACGCCATAATCGCTGACCCGGAAATCAGGGCGGTGATCATAACCGGAGGAGAAAAGGCTTTCGCGGCTGGGGGCGATATACAGTTCATGTCGACGGCTGACATGCTGCAGGCCCAGAAATTCGTGGAGAACATCAAGGTGACCTTTGACAAGATATACAATCTTGACCGGCCGGTTATTGCGGCTATCAGCGGATTAGCTCTGGGCGGGGGAAGCGAGTTGGCCCTGACCTGCGACATACGGATTGCGGCCGAAGGCAGTATTATTGGGCAACCCGAGATAAACCTGGGTATAATCCCCGGGGCTGGCGGCACCCAGCGGTTGACGCGCGTTGTCGGACCCGGCTGGGCTCGTTACCTGGTGATGACGGGCAAAAATATCGATGCCGATACGGCCCTGCGAATCGGGCTGGTTACTGCAGTAGTGCCCAAGGATCAGCTGATGAACGAAGCCCGCAAGCTTGCGGGGATTTTGAGTTCCAAATCGCCCACCGCCATGAAGGCGGCCAAGTGTTGCCTGAATTTAGGGCAGGACGTGGACCTGAATTCCGGATTGAATTTTGAATTGAAGACCTGGGCTGGTCTCTTCGCCACTGAGGATCAAAAAGAAGGGATGAAGGCTTTCCTGGAAAAACGGCAACCCGTGTATACCGGCAAATAAAGATCAAAGGAGTTGGCCTTGAATACTGAGTTGGTTCGGGTGCAAACAGCGGATCAGGTAGTGCTGCATGGGGCTTATTACCGGGGCGGCTCCCACTCGCCAGCAGTATTGGTCATGCACGGCGCGGCCATGAATTTCTACACCGGGGTGGGACGTTTTTTGCCGGAGATGTTGGCTGTCCAGGGCTATCCGGTGGTGAGCGTGAACAACCGCGGGCATGATTTCGGTACTGCTCCGGATGGGAACAGAAGTCCTGTTCTGGGGTTGATGCGGGAGCGGTTTACCGATTGTGTGATGGACATTGAAGCTTGGATAGATTTTCTCGCCGACCGTGGCCATTCCCGGGTGATCCTGCTGGGCCACAGCCAGGGGATTCCCAAGATACTCTATGCCCAGCAGCAAAAACAATTTCCCGCCGTATCCGGGCTGGTGCTGATCAGCCCTCCGCCATCCTTTGCCGCCATGCTGCGGTATCTGGTTGGCGACAATTATTATGAACGCGGTCTTTTTAAAGCCAGGGAGCTGGCGGAGATGGGCATGGATGAACAATTGATCGTATTACGCGGCCGTGGTACCATGCCCTGGATCTTTATACCGTCTGCCTTCCTGAGCTTTTATGGGCCCGAGACCCCGGCTGACACTGCTGAGTTGATTAAGGATGTGTATTGTCCGATATTACTGGTCCGAGGCTCGGCCGATTTCGAACCGGTTAGCCGGGATTTGCTGGTCCAACTGCAGAATAACGCAGGCCGGGCCAACGCCTGCGAGATTGTCGAGATACCCGGTGCCAGGCATTTTTATACTCACCATGAAAAGGAGCTGGGAGCAGCAGTACTGCAATGGTTGGGCAAAATAATAGGTTCCGATACTGTCGGATAAGCTCTTGCTGTCATTCCAAGGTGACATTTCTTGGTTGCTCTCTTCCTAACTATAGGGTGATAGCTCGCAGCAGCTATCACCCCCTTTTAAGATTTTGGTAACATCCCTTCCCAATGACGGTTTTCGCAACTTAACCGCTTTTCATGTAAAAGTTTGTATGCAAATATAGGTCATTTAGGACATCTTGATTTGTTAGAATGGAATCAATAATGAAGTAGACGTACTGATTTCCCGTTGCTGGTTGACAATCCTGGTGTAAAGGGGGAGTTTAGTCGTTGAAACCTGAGTGCTTGCTATATAGTTTTTTGTACGAGACCACGGCTATGGTATGCCACATTGTAGATGCCGATGGGATTGTAAGATTCGTGAACAAAAAATACGTAGAGATATTGGGTATGGAAGAAGATGAAGTGGTGGGGCATGCTATAGTGGATATTACTCCCCATACCCGCACTACACAGGTTCGCAAGTCCGGTAAAGCGATAATCGGATACAACTGGACCGTAAATGGCTATCACATGATAGCCAGCTGCATACCCTTATTCCAAGACGATCAACTAATTGGGTGCTTTTCATACAGTATAGTCATGGACATTTGGGACGCCAAGGACCTGGTCGGTAACGTTATGGCTGAACTCAATATGTACCGGGATGAAGTGATTAATCTATATTCAGCTCGGTACAGCTTTGCGGAAATAATCGGCGAAAATCAAAAGATGAGAGCTGTAAAGGACCTGGCTCATAAAGCAGCCCAGCATCCGTCAATCACTGTGCTTATTCATGGAGAAAGCGGCACGGGAAAAGAGCTTTTTGCCCAAGCTATTCACCAAGCCAGCAACCGTTCCCGGATGCCCTTTATAAGGGTAAACTGTGCGGCCATTCCCGAGCATCTGTTGGAGGCCGAGCTGTTCGGTTATGAGGAGGGCTCTTTTACCGGCGCTCGGAAAGGCGGCAGCCGGGGCAAATTTGAATTGGCACACGGGGGGACCATATTCCTGGACGAAATTGGTGAAATGTCACCGTCCATGCAGAGCAAACTACTGGTGTTTCTCCAGGAAAGAGAGTTTGAGAGGCTGGGAGGACATAAACCGATTCGAGTCAATGTCAGGGTCATAGCTGCAACCAATCGCGACCTGAAGGCGATGATGGATGAAAATACCTTCCGCGAGGATCTCTACTACCGGCTCAATGTCTTGAGCCTGGATATTCCCCCCTTGCGTGAAAGAATGGATGACCTTCCGTTGTTGGTGGATTACATTATGCCCTGCATAAATAAAGAACTGAAGACTGAGGTTACTGGAATGTCCATCGAGGCTTCCCGCACAATTAAAAAATACAGCTGGCCTGGCAACGTCCGGGAGCTGATCAATGTCCTGCAACGGTCGGCGCTCTTGGCCGACCTGAACAATGACCCTATAATAACCGATAAGCATCTCTCCTTTCTTAATGTGCCCAGCGGTCATGATACTGCCCAGAGATCATTGCGGGAGCAGATGAAAGACTTTGAGAAACAGGTGATCGCTCGGGCTTTGGCCGAAACCAGATTTAACAAAACTCAGACCGCTCAGATTTTGGACATGGATCTCTCCTCCTTATACAAAAAGGTTAAAGCGTATGGACTTATGGAGGTTAATTGAGCCGGCGGATGGGACAGGGACTTTTGGCAAAGGAGGTTGGAAATTTGTCCAGCCGTTCAATAAGCCCATTCGTTGCGGGTTAGCCAGGCGGAGGGAATGATTTCTTAGGGGATTAAACAAAAACCAAATACACGAAAACAGGCTGTACTACTGAGAGGCCCCGTCAATTCGGGATTTGCCTCTCTTTACTTTTTCTGGCACAGATGTTGCGGAATATAGAAACCGTAACGAGATGGTAATAACTTACTTGATTTGATGAAAGGGGGTGGGAGGTGCCTGACACGACTGCCAAGCCATATTTTGGGGAAAGGAGCGTTTATTGATGGGTTTTGGGTTTACTTATAACGAAGATCAACTGGCACTGCAAAGAACCGTCAGGAAGTTCGTGGAAAACGAGATTGTCCCGGTGAGGGCGGCCTACGATGAATCAGAGGAGTTCCCCTGGCCGGAAGTCAAAAAGATGTTTGATTTGGGCTTAAACTGCATGAATGCCCCGGAAAAATACAACGGCATGGTGTTCGGCAATGTTGGTCTATGCATGGTGGTGGAGGAATTATGCCGTGGCTGCCTGGGTATTGCCATAACCCCGCTCGCCAACATGCTGGCCTCGGAGCCCGTACTCTATGGGGGCACTGAGGAACAGTGGGACTATTGGTATCCGGACCTGTGTGAGGAAGGCAAGCTGGCCGCCTACGCAGTGACCGAGCCCGGAGCCGGGTCCGATGTAGCCGGAATCAGGACTACCTGCAAACGGGATGGCGATTATTACATCATCAACGGCACCAAGATATTCATCACCAACGGCAAACACGCCAACAAGCTGACCGTTCTGGCCAGCCACGATACCAGCAAGGGCAACCGGAGCCAGTCGTTCTTCATGGTGGAGGCCGGCACCGAAGGTTTGTCTTTTGGGAAGAGCGAGCACAAGATGGGCATGCGCTGCTCGGAGACCTCCGAGGTAATCTTCGACAATGTCAAGGTCCATAAGAAGTATCGCATCGGCGAAGAGGGGGATGGCTTCAAACTGGCTATGAAGGCTTTCAATTCATCCCGTCCCTTTATAGCGTCAGCTTCCACGGGGGTGGCCTCGGCTGCGTTCGAATACGCCCGCGATTATGCCAAAGAACGTAAAGCGTTCGGTAAGACCATCGGCAATCACCAGGCGGTCGCCTTCATGCTGGCCGATATGGCTATGGATATCGAGGCGTCCCGGTTGCTGTGGCAAAAAGCCGCCTGGCTGCTGGACGAGAAGTTGATGGCCGCTGACCTGTCGGCGATGAGTAAGTGCTTTGCCGCCGATGCTGCCAACCGGGTGGTGACCAATGCGGTGCAAATCCTGGGCGGGTATGGATTCTGCCGCGATTACCCGGTAGAGAAGATGATGCGCGACGCCAAAATCCTGCAGATCTTTGAGGGGACCTCACAGATCCAGCGGGTTATCATCGGCAAGAGCGTCCTGTCCTAGAGAAGGGAAGTAAATGAGGGAGAGGCGGCGGAATTTATGAATGATCTGTTTGACCAGAGGCCTAGAAAACTACGCTGCGGCAAGGTTTTATCCCTAGCTGAAGCCATCAGTGAGATCCGGGATGGCGATGTGCTGATGCTGGGCGCCTTCATCGATACCCGCCGCCCCATGGCTGCCGCCTACGAGATAGTCCGCCAGCAGAAACGCGGACTGATATTACTGGCCCAGTGTTCCCTGGCCGAGGACGTTCTGGTCGGGGCGGGATGTGCCGTAGCCTGGCGGGGGTGCTATACCGGCATGGGCAGTTTCGGCTTGTCCCCGGCCACCTTGCGCAAAACCGAAGCCGGCGAGTTTTTCCCCGATGAGATCGGCCACTTGGACATAATATACGGGGCCATGGCAGCTATGGCCGGCTGTCCCTTCGTTGCCACCCGGGCCACGATTGGCAGCGACGTGCTGAATGACCAGTTGAACCGCAACGAAGTACTCAGAGCCAAAGCCGGCAACCAGAGCATGATTCCCAAGAAAAAGTACGAGTTTATTGACGACCCTTTCTACGATCAGGGTCTCGTCAAACTGCTGCCGGCCATGCCGGCCGATGTAGCCATAATCCATACCCCCATCGCAGGCGAAGCAGGGACCGCCCGGATCAGCGGAAGCCTGGCTTTCGATCACTATTTTATCCACGCCGCCCGAACCGTAATTATCACCACCGAACAGATAGTACCCGAGGAATACTTGCGCCGTGAGCCCAACCGCAACCAGATCCCCAGCACGGCGGTGGATATGGTGGTGGAGGTTCCTTGGGGTGGGCATCCCAGCCAAGTCCCCGGTTGTTATGACACGGATATTTCCTTTATCAGGAACTATGAAGCACTGGCACGGTCCGAAGAGGGTTTCCAAAAGTGGGTCAAGGAGTGGGTCTGGGATATTGACTCTCGCGACCAATACCTAGACAAGATAGGGGCTTTGAGGCTGGAAAAGCTCAGAAGTTCAACCCCGGCAATGCAACGCCCCCGATCGACTCATCAGAAAAAATACACGATCGTAAAGGAGGATGGAGATGAGTAAAGTTGTCAGTCTGAAAGAAGCCATCGGGGAGATTAAGGATGGCGATGTGATCCTTACGGGCGGCATCGTAGAGGATAGGCGCCCGGTGGCGGCGGCTATGGAAGTAGTCCGCCAGGGGAAAAAGAATCTGGTATTGATCGGAACCTGCTCATTATGCGATGACATCATGGTTGGAGGGGGCTGCGTGGCTGCCTACCGCGGTACCTATACGTCCAATGGTGCCTTCGGCATATCGCCTAACTTTAAGAGAAAGGCTGAGGAAGGATCCATAATTTGTGATGATATAGGACACATCGATTATTCGATCGGAGTTATGGCAGGAATGGCGGGGGTTCCCTTTATCGCCTCCAAGACCTGCATCGGCACCGATGTCTTGAACCCAGCCTATGACAATCTGGGTGGTGCTCGCTCGGTAGCACGCAACCCAGAGGTATTACCCAAGAAGAAATACGTGCTAATGGAAGACCCCTTCTTCGATATGGGGACCGTGCAGCTGATTCCGGCCATTAAACTGGATGTCTGCATCTGCCATGTCCAGATGGTGGGTGAGGAAGGTACGGTCCGGATCGACGGCAGCTTGACTTTCGATCATTTTGCCGCTCTCTCCGCCCGCAAGGTCATTGTTACCGCCGAACAGGTGGTGCCCGAATCCTACATCCGGCAGGATCCCAACCGCAACTGCATCCCCTGCACCTCAGTGGATATGGTGGTGGAATTGCCGTGGGGAGCCCATCCTGGCCAGGTCTACAACTTCTACGATATGGATATCCCCTTCCTGCAGGAATATGCCAAGAGCTGTGCAACCCAGGAAGGCTTCGACAAATGGGCGGCAGAGTGGATCTTCAATGAGAACGGTCATGATGATTATATCAATAAACTGGGGGCCAGCCGCCTGCAGAAATTAAGAGCTGTCCCGCCCTATGGTTACGTTCCGCGGAAAAAAGGAGGGGTTAAATAATGACCAGAGAGATTGCAAAGCCCGGCGAATATTCCCCGGTAGAAGCCATGGTTGTCTACGCGGCTCGCTTCCTGGCTGGTTTTGATGGCAAAAAGGGCCTGATTGGAACCGGGCTGCCCCTGGTGGCTACCCAGCTGGCCAAGATGACCTACAGCCCCAACATGATTATTTTTGTGGAAACCGGCCAGGCGGACGCCCGACCACAGGAACTGCCCATATCCATTATGGATAGCCGTTTGACCTATGGGTCCTCATGGCAGATGGGTGACCCGGAAGGTTTGTTCCCGCTGAGCCGCAACGAAATAGATTTCGGGTTTATCGGGGGCGCGCAGATCGACAAATACGGTAACGTCAACTCCACATTTATTGGCGGCGACTACAACAAGCCCTACAAGAGACTGGCGGGGACAGCGGGGGCGGTAGACATCGGGGTGTTTGCCAAGGACACTGTCATCCTTATGGCACATCAAAAACGCCGCATCGTCGATTTTGTAGATTATCTCACCACACCTGGCTGGATGGTCAAAAAATGGCCCGAAGGCACCTTGGTGAGGAGAGAAGAATTGGGATTGCAGGGTGGCCCCAGCAGCTTTATATCCTCGATGGGAATATGCAGATTCGATGACACCACCAAGATCATGTATTTGGATAAATACTTCCCGGGTATAAAACCGGAAGACGTCAAAGCCAACACCGGCTTCGATATCGACGTATCCCGGGCCACTGAAGCTGATCCCATTTATACCGATGAGATCAAATTGCTGCGTGAGGAGATTGACCCTCTCAACATCTATAAAATGCGTTGAGCATCGAGGAAATCGGAAGGAGAGGTCTATAATGCGGTACGAGCCAATACCAATTGAAAAGGGAATATCAAAGCCACCCACCTACAAGATTATGACAGCCAAAGAAGCCATCAGTAAGTACATCAATGAGAATTGTTACCTGGGGATGACCGTGAGTGCTGCGCCGGCCGACTTGATCTGGGAGATTGTACGGCAGCGGGATCGGATCAAGACACTGGATCTGGTCATCACCAGTCAGATTGGTATGTCCTCCGTTCTTATCGGTTCCGGGTTGGTAAGGAAGATTGAAATGGGATACAACTGGGGAGGCATCGAAGGCGAAGACAAAGTCTTCCGGCGGGCGGTAGAAAAGGGAATCCCCCGCCCCCTGATAGTGGAAGATTACAGCAACTACGGTGCCGCCATGAGGTGGCTGGCAGCTTCCATGAACCTGGATTCAATCGGCACCAAATCGCAGTTGGGGTCGGACATCATCAAATACAATCCTAGAATAAAAGTGATTGACGACCCTTATACGGGCCGACCGGTTGCGATGGTACCGGCCTCCCGCCCTGATGTTGCGGTTATTCATGCCGCCCGGGCAGACGAAATAGGTAATGTCCAGTGTTTAGGTCTATATGGGAATACCGACACTCTGGCACGGGCGGCCAAACATGTGATTGTCAGTGTGGAAGAGATCATTACCACCGCGGAAATAAGACGCATGCCCAACCTCACTACCATTCCATATTACTACGTAGACGCCGTCGTGCATGCTCCGTTTGGGGCTCACTGGCGGGAAACAACCTACTATTACCATCATGATCTGCCCTATGGTTTGGATGTCTATCGGCAATTTGCCACCCAGGAAGGCTACGAGGCCTGGGCCGATAAATACGTGCATGGCACCAAAGACTGGCACGAATACTGCCAAATGGTGGGCTTCGACCGGCTGAACCGGTTGCAGCAGAGCGAGCATAAATACCAAGCATTTGGAGAGGTGAGGTGATACGCATGTCTGACTATGCCAAGGATTACAGCATGCCAGAATTGATGGCAGCTACAGTGGCCCGGGAAATCAGAGACGGCGAGTTGGCGTTCATCGGGGTGGGCATGCCATTGATGGCGGCCACGGTAGCCAAATTTACCCATGCTCCCAACTTCAACATGATGGTGGAATACGGAGCGGTGGGCCCGGCTCCCCTGCGCCTGCAGATGTGCGTCAACTGTGCGGTCAACAATGAACGCGCATATTTCGCCGGCAGTCAGCGGGAAGTAATGGGGGCGCAGCAATGCGGACTGGTGGATGTAGGCGTTATCAGCGGCGCCCAGATAGACAAATTCGGCAATCTCAATTCTACCGGTATCGGTGAAAACTATCAATTCCGAGTCCGTTTGGCTGGCAGCGGAGGTGCCAATGATATAGCTTCATCAGCCTCCCGCACGGTCATCATGATGCGGCAGGACGGACGCAATTTTGTGAATAAGGTTGATTACCTGACCTCGCCGGGACACCTCACCGGACCTGGAGCCAGGGAAAAGGCCGGCTTGGTTGGGGGAGGCCCCCAGGCTGTGGTCACCACCATGGGAGTCTATCGATTTGACAACGAAACCCGGGAAATGTATCTGGAGAAGATCCATCCGGGGGTGGACTTAGACAAACTCAAAGCCAGCGTACAGTGGGATCTGGCCATATCGCCTGATTTGACCGAGACCGAACTGCCTACGGAGGAACAGGTTATGATTATGCGCACCCTGGATCCTCTGGCCGTTTATCTGGGCACCGGCCGCCAGAAACTGACTGGAGAATTCGAGGTCTTCATGAAGATGTTCGAAGACAGCTATCACCCCATGCTTAATCTGATGAGGAGCAAGGGCATGATGTGATAGCGACAAGATTACGAAAGGTGGAGAAGAAATGCGCGAAGTTGTAATTGTTAGCGGTGCAAGAACCCCGATCGGTGATTTTATGGGCAGCCTTAAGGACCATAGTGCGGTGCAGCTGGGAACCATCGCTTTAAAGGCAGCCATTGAAAGAGCAGGTATTCAGCCGGACATGATCGATGAAGTGACGGCAGGGCATGTTTATCAGGCCGGTTGTAAAGGAAACCCGGCCCGGCAAGTGGGCATTTACGCCGGCTGCCCGGTGGAAACCGTTTGCGTGACTATAAACCAGCAATGCCCCTCTTCCATGAGAGGCGCGGAGATACTCAGCCAGCAGATCATGCTTGGCAAAATCGATATCGGAGCCGCAGTCGGACATGAAAGCATGACCAATATCCCCCATCTGCTGCTGAAGGCACGCTTTGGTTACCGGATGGGCGGGACGCAGGTAGAAGATAGTATGATGTACGATGCTTTCATAGATGCATTTAACAACTATCATGCCGGGGTGACAGCCGAGAATCTGGTGGATATGTACAAGATTCCCCGCCAGGAGGCTGATGAGTGGGGTTTGATGAGCAATCAGCGGGCCTGCAAGGCCATTGCTGAAGGCAAGTTTAAAGAGGAAATCGTGCCGGTTGAGATCAAGACCAAAAAAGGACCGGCAATATTTGACACCGACGAGCATCCCAATCCTAACGTCACCATGGAAGGTTTGGCCAAGCTTAAGCCGGCATTCAAGAAGGACGGTATTATCACCGCCGGTAACGCGTCGGCTATAAACGACGGGGGTGCAGCCATTATCTTGATGGGTGCAGATAAAGCCAAGGAGTTGGGCGTCAAGCCGCTGGCGCGAATAGTGGCCACCGCTTCCGCATCAGTCGATCCCAAAATAATGGGAATTGGAGTAGTGCCGGCGGTTCGCCGGGTGTTGAACTTCGCCAAGATGAGCATGGATGATATTGAACTATGGGAAATGAATGAAGCGTTTGCGGCTCAAGTAATAGCTTGTAACCGTGAGTTGAAGGTGGACGTGGGCAAGATAAACGTTCTGGGTTCAGGAGTAAGCCTTGGCCATCCGGTGGGAATGACTGGGGTCCGGTTAATAGTCACTCTATTGCATGAGATGCGGCGGAGCAAGAAGCAATTTGGCTGTGCCACCCTGTGTGCTGGTGGCGGGCCGGCTATGGCTACGATTATCGAGGCCCTTTAATAATTAAGTAAGGAGGTTCTGAACATGGCAGTCAAGAAAATGGGCGTCTTAGGCGCAGGTGCGATGGGATCGGGTATTGCCCAAATAGCGGCCCAGGCAGGGCTTTCGGTGGTACTCGTAGATATCGAGCAGGCTTTTGTGGAGCGGGGATTAAAAAACATTATCAAGAATTGGGATAAGGATCTCAGCAAGGGAAAAATCAGCGAGGATGATAAGGCCAAATTCATCAGCAATATTACCCCCAGTACCCACAATATCGATTTCCAGGATTGTGATCTGGTCATCGAGGTGATCGTGGAAAACATCGATATCAAGAAAAAGGTCTTTAAAGATCTGAACGATATCTGTGCTCCCCATGCGATTCTGGCTTCCAATACATCAGGTTTCAGTATTACTGAAATGGCCGCCGCCAGTGGCCGGCCGGATAAATTCGTGGGGATGCACTTCTTCAACCCGGTGCCGGTTATGAAGCTGGTGGAGATTATACCTGGGATTGAGACTACGGAAGAAACGGTAGCCACCGCGATGGAAGTTGCAGGGATCATTGGCAAACGGGCTATTCGCTGCAAGGAGGCCCCCGGTTTCATTGTCAATCGCATTCTGGTCCCGTACCTCAACGATGCCGCCACTGCCTATCAAGAAGGGGTGGCCTCGGTGGAGGATATCGATGAAGCCATGAAACTGGGCGCCAATATGCCCATCGGGCCGCTGGCCCTGTGCGATTTGGTCGGCATTGATGTGCTGCTGATGGTGGTAGAGAATTTTTACCGGGAATTCGGCGATCCCAAGTTCCGCCCCTCCCTGGCGCTCAAGCAGAAGGTGCGGGCCGGGCATTATGGAGTGAAGACCGGCAAGGGCTTCTACGATTATTCCAAGAAATAGAGGCCTGCCAACCTATTATTCCGGTATTCATATCTATTGCACCGGAAAAACCGTCAAGGCCCACCCTGATAAGGGTGGGCCTTGGTTGTGACATCAGTGTGCGGTCACGCTGATCGGATAGGATCAAGTGTCGTTCCGAACGCGGCCAAATTCAATTACATCGCAACTATCCCGACGTTGCCGCGGTGCTATTCGGCCTCCTCGGTATAGTAGATACCCCCGGCAAGGTTGTTGTCGGAATCAGCGCTGAAGCTTTCCACTATGGACCGGTTATCCTTCTCCGCCGAGACCATGTAGCCGTTGTCGATCACGGCAGTATTGGTTATCTTCCACCCGGCGGACTCCAGCTGCTCCTTGTATTTTTCGACATCAGCCTTCGAGGCCCCTTCTATCCCCACCATCACCTGGTAACCTCCGTCCGCCGGAGTGCTTTCCACTATAGAAGTTATTTTGCCAGCTGAGAATTTGGGTACGTCCGAAGGGATCTTGCCAGGCCATTCATTGGTACCGCCAATCTTGGTAGTGCCCTCATCGGTCTTGACCGTGATCTCGTTTTTGCCCAAGTCTACCTGTGCTTGTCCGCCGGTGGCACTCTCGATAGCTTTCTCGGTAGCTTTTTCCGAGGCCTTCTCGGCTGCTTTGCCGCATCCCGACACAACCACCGACACTACGAAAATCGACAATACTACCAGGACCAGTCTAACCCACTTTTTGTTCATCCTCTCTCCCCCTGCAATATTTATTTCAATAAACAATACGATTTTCTGGACTCGCTTTGACCATTTCCCCTCCTCTCAGCTTTACTTTTCTGGCCAATCATTTCCCTGATTCGATAATACCGCATCAAGATCAAAATGTGTTGCTGAATGGGCCGGCGCTGGTGAGGGGAGTAGGCTGACAGAATATATGCTGACTGTATGATTTTGCGGAAGTGGTAACGTTGACCGCAAAAAAGGAGAGATCGTGATCGACCTCTCCCTGTTGATGCCATCTGTATCTTTCTGTCGTGTCCAGCCCTCGATGATGCTATTCTTTTCCTGCTATGTAAAACGGGCGCACCTAGTACATCCCCCGGGCCTTGATCAAATACACCATGTTGGCTTCCTGTACTACCTCTTCCAACTGGTTAACGCCGGTTAGCTTCACAAAAACCGTTCCCTTGGGGATGCCTTTGGAAGACGGCTTCACCTTGGTAATCTCACATTCGGCATGGATGGTATCGCCTGGCCGGATGGGAAGCACATAGCGCCAGTTGGTCTCCAGCACGGCAATTCCATTCAGGTCCATGAGTCCCAACCGCACCCAAAGCCCGAAGAGTATGGAGGAACCCAGCATTCCTTGGGCGATGCGGCCTCCAAATTCACTCATCCGGGCAGCTTCAGTATTGATGGACAATGAGGTTATATCGCCGGACAGCCCGGCAAACCAGCCAATATCCGATTCGGTTACGGTCCGGCCGGCGGTTATGAATTTCTGTCCTACTTCAAAATCTTCCAGGTATAAGCTTTTCACTTCATTCCCCTCCCTCTTGGTTCGGACTGGTTTGGAGTTGGATCGCACATGGAGGTACTGGCCATGGAACCGGATATACGGGTATCGGCACCGGCCTCAGGAAGTTGGGTAATGTCGGCAACAGTAATTGCCCTTATACTTCCTTACGGGTTCTTTCCTGCAGGCTCTCGACGATGTCCCTGAAGACGGCACTCAGGCTCTGATCGCCGTTGATGCTGATGAGGAGGCCCCGCTCCGCATAAAAATCAGTCAAAGGTTTGGTCTGCTCAGCATAGATGGCCAGTCTTTTTATTACCGTCTCCTCCCGGTCATCACTGCGATGCTGCAGCTCCCCGCCGCATATGTCGCATTCGTTGGCCAACAGAGGGGGATTGAACTGGACATGATAGTTGGCTCCGCACTGGGAACAAGTGCGCCGCCCGCAATTGCGTACGATAAGAACATCGGTCGGCACCTCGATGCTGATTACCGCATCGAGCTCCTTGTTCCAATCAGCCAGTATGCCATCCAGGGCTTTTGCCTGGGTGACGGTACGGGGAAAGCCGTCCAGCAGAAACCCTTTGGCGCAGTCTCTCTCCGCCAAGCGGGCCCGCACGATCCCGATAGTTATTTCATCGGGCACCAGTTGACCATTATCCATTAGTTCCTTGGCCTGCAGGCCCAATTCGGTGCTGAAGCGGGCGGCGGTCCGAAACATATCGCCGGTGGAAATGCGCGGTATCCAGTATTTTCTCTCGATATACTCGGCCTGGGTGCCTTTGCCTGCGCCGGGTGGCCCCATTAGTATTAGGTTCATCTTTTCAACTCCTTTATTAGTGGCCGGGCATCAAAAATTACCTTAACTCCTTATGAAGCATCCGCCAGCTTGGCTTGCAGGGCCGACGGATTACCCGGCTGGTGCATATGAAGTTGCATTATTTTCATAAACGGCAGGAAAAACCGGTAGGTCACAATCGCAGGCAGCGCCGGGATATATAAATCGGGCGCTGCTTCAGATTGTTACTTTTCTTCGGTGTTGCGGTACATCTTCTGCATCTGACTGGTCATCTTGATCATTTTCTTGCTCAGGTCTTCAACCTGGTTGGTCAGGTTGGATATGGCGTTGTACTGGTTCTTTTCGCTTTGCAGGTAGGTATTGAGAACCGTTTCCTTGATCATATGCTGCATTTGGTCCTGGTTTTGTTTCATCTGATTTATCAGGGCTTCCACTTGACTGGTGAGGGCGGTCACCATGCTCTGATTGGACTTATCGGCCTGCGCAATAGCCTTTTTGATGGCTTCTTCCATCATGTTTTGCAGCTGTTCCCGGTTGCTGCGGATCTGTTGTTGAACGTCGTCCTCCATCTTGAAGAGCTCATCCCGGGCGACTCTATTCTGGTCCAACTGCTGCTTGGCAAGGTTTTCGAACTGCTCCTGAACGGCGGTGAAACTGGCAAATCCCTTGTTCCACATCTCCCAGGCGTTCTCCATGGCTTTTTGCATCATCTCGAAGCTTTTGGACAAGTTTTCATTGTTATTCAACATCTGAAGCTCCCTCCATTTAATAAAATATCTATCTAGTATATACATTAACACTATCCAGGAATTTACACCAAGGACAGTGGATCAGCCATTTATCTTCCGAGGCGGCCGCATCTCCGCCTCACCATCCATCACCAATTCCCCGCGCTGATTGGTGCAATAGGTGCGCAGCCAGACCCGGTTGCGAGCCTCATCCTTTCTAACCACCTCAACGGTAGCGGTTATGGTGTCTCCTACATACACCGGCCGCTTGAAATCACAAACCTGACCGATGAATATCACCCCCGGCCCAGGCAGTTGGGTGCCCAATACCCCTGATATCAAACTGACCGACAGCACCCCATGGGCGATCCGCTCCTTAAAAGGAGTCTCCACGGCATACAAAGTATTGATGTGGGCGGGATTGAAATCACCGGTGATGCCAGCCATGGAATACACATCATAGTCAGTAACGCTTTTGGTGAATGAGGCCGTATCGCCGATATTCATCTCTTGAACCGTCTTGCCCATAGTTATAAATACCTCCTTGCTATGATGGGGCGGTAATCTAGCGCTTGATTTTCCGCGGCGGCATCATTATGGCCTCGCCATCGGCCACTATCTCGTCGTTCTGGTTGACTGTCCAGGTATGGAGCCATACCCGGTTCTTGGCTTCATCCTTCTGGGTTACTTCCACCGTGGCGGTGATGGTATCGTCCACGAAAATCGGTCGTTTGTATTGAATTGTCTGCCGCACATATATGACGCCCGGGCCGGGGATCTGGGTTCCCAGCACATTGGATATGAAACCCATGTTCAACACCGCGTGGCCGATGACCTTGCCGTAGGTGCTGTTCTGGGCCCATTGCGCATCAGTATGGGACGGGTTGAAATCGCCCGAAACCCCAGCGAAAGAATAGATGTCATATTCGGTAACGGTCTTGGTGAAAGAAGCTTTGTCACCAACATTCAGTTCCTCAACGGTCTTTCCCATCTCGTAACACCCCTCATATACTTCTCTCTCTCCTGCAGCGTTCTGGCCAGAATATCTGACCCTGCCCGTCTGGACCATGTCGGACCATAGTGCCAGGCTGAATAAATGTCCGGACGCACCGGTTAACAATTCCCTTCGGATTGCCTGCTGTGGCCCGTGTTCCCTGTTCCTGTCCAATTGAAACTGATCAGGCCCTATAACAGAACACGGATACTGTCCTGTCTCCCAACAGGGCGACCGTATCCGCGGTGACGATAAAACAACCTGCTCATGCCGGGTTGCACCGCAGGTCATTTCACTCATATGTAGTCCAGTCCAACTGGCGGACCTGATCCTGCCGGCTGACTTCCATGCTCACTCGCATTTCTGCTGCGGTGGTATGGGCGGTTTCCCATTTGCGTAAGTATAACCAAATATTGTAGCCAAGTAAACTAATTTCATTCCTGATATTTCTGGGAAAAGGGTACCCAATCGACAAAATACGACCGCCATAACAAGGCACGCAGGGCATGGGGACGGTTCTTTTGCCCCGCAGGGCCCCGTTTGATTCATTATCAGCTATAATGGGGAAGGTTGCTGAGATCCACCTTGGGGAGAAGGTTCAGGTTTTTATTCATTCTCATGGTGAAATAGTCGTCGGAGCGATCAGTCAGCCCCGCCCGCAGCTGGGACTAGTGACATACGGCGCGGCGGGCTTTAAGACCAAGTTTTTATCGGGTTAAGCTGCCCTGCATAACCAGCGTTTCCGTTTGAGCAGCTGCGATTATGGGGAGGTAAACATAAATGGAATTGATAACGTATGTCATCCAATGGACGGCTAATTTCATCCGGTGGTTTTGGAATTGGTCCGTGGTGGGGAAGCTGATAATAATCCTGGCGATACTGTTGCTGGGTTCGATATTTCTAAGGAACAAGAAAGCCTTTCTCGCTATCGTTCTAGTATTTATGGCAGTTATCCTGGGCAGCTTTGTCATCAACTCCTGGTTTACGATCGGCGTCCCCGGTTTGTAAACCACTGGAACCCATGTTAATCGAAGGCCAGGCCTAAAAAGGCGTCATCCAGATCCGCCCTGTCCAGGTCTGTTTCCGCAATCATTTTGATCATACCGAAGGGGCGGACCTCGCCGCCGCAGCCCTCCCCGTAGAAAGCGGGCATCCGCACCAAGGTTGACTGACCCAACGCCAATTGCCGCAAATGCTCGATGGTCTCCGGGACCAGATCCTCCGCCATAAGCAATTCTTTTATGGATAGCTGACCGCCGAATCCTTTTTCGACCACCGCACAGCCCTCCGATCCGTGCAGCGATATAGCGTAAATACCATGGCCGCTCAGCCGGGCCAGGTTTTCCTGAATGACTATGTCCGGGAGGGCATAGGATACATGAGGATGTCCGGCCAACAAACGTTCCCGGCGCCGGTTGTATTCGGCCGGGCAGATGGGCTTAATGAGGCATGTGCTTTGGGGCGCTGCCGGCACGAAAAACAAATCGTGGCGTTTTACGTAGACCTCGCGGAGGGGAAAAGCCTCCCGGTAGCCCATGGGGCGGTAGAACTCACATAGTTCCTCATAGGCGGGGACTAGCAGAGAGAAGATCAGACCGCGGTCGTGCAGATGCTGGTGGGCAGATTCGACCAATTGCCTGCCTACCCCCTGGCTCTGGTAGTCCGGGTGGGTAGCCACCGCATACAACATGGCCCCGTCCACACGTCGCCCCGCTGCGGTCGTAATACTTACCGGCAGCATGGTCAGCATGGCCGCAATGACCCCATCTTGGAGGAGCAACATGGTCCGGTCGGGATGGTACCGGTTCAAGTAGAAATCGTCTATATACGGGCCGCTATCCCCAAAACAACGTTTCCAGATCTCTTTTTGCCGCTCTATCTCGCCGGCCGCCGCCAGTCTCACTTCGCGCATATCCCACTCACCTGCCAACTTCTGGCCCTCATATTGATGGTAATACTACCCTGATACCGGGGCGGGACCTACGGTACCGCCACCAAAATCTGTTTGGACAAACGCCGGAGGAAACATCTACACTTCGCTCGCCAGGTTCATAGGTATTGTACCACTATTCAGGACGGGAATAATCCCGGATACAAGAAAAGAGAGAAACGCCCATTGGCCTGGCCGCAATGGCTGACCTACGGACGTTCCCCTCGAATCTATGTCAATGTCAGGCATGATGAATAGAATCCGGACTAGACTAGGATAAAGGCGGCTCGGCCACTTGGACCTACCGCGCTGTGGGCTGCCGGTTAGGCTATTGTTCGCCGGATGGCTGCCCCTCACTCTCTGGGTTCAGCTGAATTACGGCCTTGAACAAATCCCCGTCTATTTCGATATTCAGACTGCCTTGCTGGATCTCCACCAGGCTTTTGGCGATCGACAAGCCCAGCCCGCTGCCCTGGGTGCTGCGGGACTCATCGCCCCGCTGGAACCGCTCCATCAACTCATCGGCGGAGATATTGAGCTCATAAGCGGAGATATTCTTGATGGTCAGGGTGGTGCGGGGACCACCGGCAACGAGGTCGATATAGACCCTCGATCCTTCCAGGGCATATTTCAGGACATTCAGCAACAGATTCTCGATAGCCCGCCATAGCAGCCGGCCATCAGCCCGGACATACATCTTCTCGTCCGGGTGGCTGAACTTGAACTCCAGCCGCCGTTCCCGCAGTTTATCATCCAACTCGCCCAACCCCTGGTTGATCAAGGCGACGATGTCCACCTTTTCGAAATTCACCGGGATGTTGCCGCTGGAGGCCTTGGTGGCTTCGAACAGGTCATCGGTCAGGAGTTTCAGGCGCTGCGATTTCTGCTCGATGATTTCTATATATTCGGCGGCCTTGACCTGGTCCGTCTCCTGCTTGAGCAGATCCACATAGGTAATGATCGAGGTTAGCGGAGTGCGTATGTCATGGGATACATTGCTGATCAATTCACTCTTCAGGCGCTCGCTTTTAACCTCGTTGGCCACCGCCTGGTTCAGGCCGTCGGTTATGCTGTTGATATCAGCCGCCAACCGGGCCAACTCCCCATTGCCGGGCAAATCGATGGTATGATGGAGGTCGCCTGCTTTGACCCGCTGCACCCCTTCCTTTATGGTGTTGAGCTCCTTCACCTTTTTAAGGGCCAGCCAGGCCGCTATGCCCAAGGTTATCGGGAAAATAAACATGGTCAGGCCAACGATGATCGGATAACCTATCACCAACAGCACCACTTTTACAGCGGTACTGCCGTTGTTATATACGTCACTGATGAAAACGAACAATTGGCGGAAGAGAGCATATATCAGGCTGTGCATGATAAGTGAGCGGTTCTTGAGGTGTTTCGCCAGGGCCAGCATCAGCAACAGGCCGGGGATGGCGATCACCAGTGAAACCAGGAACACAAATTGCTGAGGACCGTAGATGCCCAGGACGGCCATGATTCCGAACCACAGCCCGATCAACATGAAACATAGGAACAGGTTGATATCGGTATAGATGCCGTCGATGGTATTTAAATGAATCTCGTCATCCTCGGGCTTGCGGCCGATAGCCCACAGCAGGTAGATGAAGGCCGCACCCAGCGCCGCCAACAAGCCTACCATCTGATAAAGGCTGGCAGCGGCCAGAGATTGGACTTCTTCCCACTGAGCGATCCGGGGCTCCAGGAATTCCTGGCTGAATCCCAGGCACACCACATCCTGGATTCCTAGGTTTTCAGACAGGATGGGGGATTGGAGATTCTGATAACGCGGGTTTTCTTTGATGCGCGCCGGGGAAACTGTCTGGTTGCCATTGTCAAAAACAATGTAGGCTGGCAATGACTGCAGATAGCTATAGCCGGCTGACTGGTCGGGAAGGTTGCTGAAAACGAAATCGCCCGACCGGCCATAGTAGTAAACCCCCTGGTTTTCGCCCAACCTTTGCAGGGTCCGGCGGTAATCAGTCAGATCCTCCTTGATCAGCTGCTCTTTTATGGAGGCAATTCGCTCCTTGTATTCCTGCTCGAATATGGTATAGTTTTCCGCCCTGGTTAGATTCGGATTGTAGCGCCGCGATTCACTCTGGAATTCGTCGAATAATCGATTTTCCCGCTCGGTCACGTCGGTTTCCTGGATGCTGCCGCCACTTAAGATGTGTTCCTCACTCTGATAGCGGGTGGTTACGTCCACGATATCCCGCATAATTTGGGCGCTTTCGTTTATGAAACCCTGGCCCAGGTAATAGTCCTTTTCAAAAGCGATTTTGAAACTGCCGTCATTGGTAATCATCACATTTATAAACATGGTCAGTGCGCCGCTGAAACACACCACCGCGATAATAAAGGCTATAATCTTGGTCGTTAGTGATAAACTAAAGTTTTTCCACCTTGTAGCCAATTCCCCACACCACCTTCAAGTATTTCGGCTCTTTCGGGTTTATCTCGATCTTCTCACGTATCCGGCGGATATGGACCGCCACCGTATTGTCGGCCCCATACGCCTCTTCCTGCCATACCTTGGCATAGATCTCGTCGATGGAAAAGACCCGGCCGGCATTGGCCGTCAACAGCCGCAGGATCTTGTACTGCACCGGGGTGAGGCGGACTTCCTCGCCGTCCACGGTCACTTGTTTGCTTTCATCGTCTATCACCAAGCCGCCAGTTTGGTAAACGCTGTCCCGGGTCTCCAGACTTCCCAGGGTAACGTATCTGCGCAGCTGGGACTTGACCCGGGCGATCAGTTCGAGCGGATTGAAGGGCTTGGTTATATAATCGTCAGCCCCCATATTCAACCCCATGATCTTATCGGTATCTTCTGCTTTGGCTGAGAGCATAATGACCGGGATGTTGGCCTCCTCCCGGAGTCTGACGGTGGCCCGCAAACCGTCCATGCGCGGCATCATGATGTCCAAAATGATCAGGTGCACCGGCTGGGATTCTATTATCTGCAGGGCCTCCAGGCCGTCGTAGGCTTTAAGTACCGTATAGCCTTCGTTCTCGAGGTAAATCCTTATTGCCTCGACTATTTCCCGATCATCATCGCAAACCAGGATATTCATGATGAGCCCCCTCTGTCCCGTAAATTGTTCAAATTGTACCACACCCCCCTGGTCTTTATTTAAGGGTAATGATAGCAGCCAAATATTAAGGGAAACCGGTCCCAAATCTTAAGATATTCTTAAAGCTGGAGGATTAAAGAAAATTCTAACTTTCACAATTATTGACATCGAGTTTGGACGCGCATATACTATCAACAAGCTCCAAGGAACACCTAAGACAAAAATCCTTGCACGAGCCGGAAGACAGAAACAGAAAATCTTTAACCAAGTAAGGATACCGGTGAAGCAATTTACTATATCCGATGAAAAGTAAAAGAAATTGGTTTATGGAAGAAAAACCGAACCGAAATTTCGAGTTTACCGAAGTTCAGAAATGAGCAACAGTAAACAGAAAAAGGAAGTAAGGTCAATCAGAAATAAACTAAGAGTAAAAGAAATTCAAAGGACGAAGGTATAAAGAAAAGTTGAAGAGCAGGAAACGAAGTAAGAAGGCAACGGATAGGAGAGTAAGTCGATAAAGGTTCGTTGGAGCTTACCTTCGAGGGACGGTCTGCCCGTGACCGTCCCTTTACTTTTTTGCCAATATGCCTCGGGGCCCACCAGGCATACAGGCGGTTTCTGTCACCCGTCTCTAAGCCCAGCGTTATCCCTTAATCCCTGGACTCTCATTGGATCTGGTTCTTGGCGGCAGGCCCAGGGGCATCGTCGCCGGGTCAATCCCCGGATTTTTTGCCCTTGGACCTTCTTCCGATATATATAGCTATCGCGGTCAGAACTGCCAGGATAGCCGCCCATGGCAATATAACGAAGACAGACACCACCAATTGACTGGCAAAATTGATGACCCCATTAATGCTGCCGATAAAACCTTGCCAGGCCTTGCCCCAGGTCCCCTGCGGGGCCTTTACCGTTCCCGGGATGCCCTGTTGCAGCCTTATATTGATCTGGCTGAAGTCGGTTATATTGCTTAAATACTGCAGGCGTCCGGAGAGTACTTCGATCTCGCTGCGGGTCTTGGTCAACTCGTTTTCCACGCTGATTATCTCGGTGATATTGGCCGCCTTGTCCATCAGGCCCAGCAAACGTTGTTCCTTGGCTTGCAGTACTTTCAGACGCGCCTGGGAATCATAGTACTCTTCGGTGACGTCTTGGGTGGTGATGACCTTGTCGGTCACTTCCCCCAGGCTGGCTATCGATTCCAAAACCGGCTGCAGATTGGCCTGGGGCACTTTGATCACCAACTGGGCGGATACTCGTTCGTCATCCCGGTAGACATGGCTGTTGACGGTATAGCCACCCTGCTGATTGCTGAGGGCTATGATCTGTTCCACCGCCGCGGACACGTCCTGGACCTTCATTTGCAGGTCCGCATTTTGGGATGTCTTGCGTTCTATTCCGCTGGCATACCCCAGTGAACCGGGCTCCGGGCTTTCCGCGGGAGCTGAGTCATAAAGGACTTCATTGGGACTGCGCCCTGATTGGGATAACTCGGAAGCTGACCTGACGCCGCAGCCTGCGGCCAGAACAAGCAATACCAGGAGCAGCCCCAACAATGCAATAGATATGGTCTGCCGGCCCCGGTCGGCTGTATGTATGATCCCCCGCATACATCAATCCCCCTCTCTAATAATTCATACGCTTTCCAGGAAATTTCTTGCACCTGCCGCGCTATCGCTCAAAAGGCCCAAGTCCTTGATGGAAATCATAGACTTATGCTAACATATATTCGTATATTAGGAGATTGGAGAAAGGCAGTGCGCAAGTAATTTCTGGCTTGAAATAAACGCCTAACAGGTGTGTAGGGGATTAACCTCAGGTTGTCCCTTTATGCCCAGAATGCTTGTTACTGTCAATCCCAGATTCTCATGCAGTACTCAAATCGTATATGGTTTGGTGACTGCCGGTGGTATTTATGCCTCAACAGGTTGTGAGTAACAGGTGTTGCTTGCAACCTTTCGTAATTTCTGGAGGGATTTAAATGCTGATTAGTTGCCGCCAGATTAAAAAGAGCTATGGAGATGCTGTCATTCTGGATGGCGTAGATATCGATATATGCCGGGGCGATCGAATCGGCCTGGTAGGCCGCAACGGGTGCGGTAAAACGACTCTGGCCAATATTCTGGCTGGGTGCCTGGAGCATGATGAAGGCAGCCTGCTCACCGCCCGCGAGCCTATAAACATAGGTTACCTGCGCCAGACGGAATCGGAGCCGGATCCATTTATTAATAGATTGGAGGGTCAGGAAGAAACGCCGGGGGAGTTTCAGCGCCTGGTTAGTCACCTGGGCATAACCAAGGTGCAAGACTGGTCGCAGCAGCGATGGCAGAATCTTAGCGGCGGAGAAAAGACCAAGCTTGCGTTGGCCCAGGTCTTGGCGTCCCGGCCTGATCTGATAATCTTGGATGAACCCACCAACCATATGGACTATCAGGGGTCCAAGTACCTTATTTCAGAATTGAATTCTTACCAGGGCGCAGCCATAATCATTTCCCACGACCGCTATTTCCTGGACCAAACCGCAGCGCAGATTGCTGAACTGGAGAATGGACATATCCGCATCTATAAGGGTAACTATTCGGCCTACCGGGAGGCCAAGCGCAGGGACCGCGAAAGCAGGCAGCACATCTACGCATCGCAGCAGAAGGAACAACGGAAGATTGAGGCCGCGGTGACTCAGTTAAAGACCTGGTCCGCCCAAGCCCATCGCGAATCCCGGCACAAGGGAGACGGCATCAAGGGCGGAAAAGAATACTTCCGCAAGAAGGCCAAAAAGCGTGATCAAGCCGTGAAGTCGCAGCTCAAACGCTTGGAAAAGATGAGCCGGGAGCAGATTGAACGCCCCGAGAAAGAGAGGCGGGTGAACTTCGATTTAAATACCGGGGGAAAAGGTGGCCGGCGCCTGCTGGAAGCCAGTGAAATCAGCAAAGCGTATGGCGAATTGGTCCTGTTCAAGGATAGTTCCTTCTATATAAATCGGGGTGAAAAGATTGGCATTCTAGGCCCCAATGGCTGCGGCAAGACCACCCTGATCAAGACTATCCTGGGGCAGGAAGAGGTGAATGCGGGGGCGGTATTCCTCAGCCCGGCCGCCCGGGTGGCCTATGTGGGCCAGGAATTACCCCGGGATGAGAAAGAAACCCTTCATGATCTGGTGGCCAATTGGACTCTCGATCGGCAGAAGCGGACGTTTCAGCTGCTGGTTCACCTGGGGATACCCTTTGATCGGCTCAGCGTAGCTATGGGCGAACTCAGCCGGGGGGAAAGGATGAAGATGGCTATGGGCCTGGCCATCATGGATGAATGCGATCTGCTCATCCTGGATGAGCCCACCAACCACCTTGATCTGTACAGCCGGGAGGCCCTGGAAGAAAGCCTGATTGAGTTTCCCGGCACACTAATAATTATCTCCCACGATCGTTACCTGTTGCAGGCGGTTTGCCGGCACTTGCTGGTTTTCAACCACCAGAGGGTTAGCCGCATAGAAGGTACAGTAGAATACTATCTGGCCAAAAAACCGTTCGCCCAAGATTCTCTTAAATCCCAAGCACCGGCTGAGCCTGCCGATCAAGAGGAAATATTATTACTGGAGACCAAAATCGCCTGGGTTTTAAGTGAACTCAATCGAATCAAACCGGGTACCGCAGACTATATAGCCCTTGATCAGGAATACACCCAGCTGGTGCGGCGTAAAAACGAACTTAGACCAACCAAGCCATAGATGTATCACTGTTCAATGCAGTATTTGCGGCGGCATTCACGATAGGTCTGAACGTATGCAGCTAATAGACTCATATGGCAGCCGATACTATCTATCCGGGGCGGTCCCATCAGGGGGCCGCCCTTTAAACGTTTACGATCTGGTTTCTGTTACTGCGGATAACCGGCTGCCTCTCCACTATTAGGAGGATCGGCGAACGGGCCCAGTTCCGCCGTAATGACCTGCCGTGCCCTGGCCGTCTGGAGGTTGTCGCGGGCAGTGCCCCGCAGGCTTTCCCCAGCTTCCTGCTCCGATTGCAGATATTTGCGCAGTTCGCTCTGCAGGACCAGATCGTTGGTTTGCCCATACACCTGCAGGGCGGCGTCGACCCCAGCCGGCCCGGACCGGTAGAGGATAGTAGGATCGAAGCTGATCAGGGTTCCAGTCAAGTAGCGATCGGCATTGTAACGGGTGACCATGCGGTCAGGGTCGACCACACACAGGAAGCAGAGCATCGCCACCCCCACCAGCACCGCCAGCCGGGTGATGGAGAAGGACCAGCGCTGTCTGGCCACCACCGCCCCGAACACTATGGCCAGGAAAAGCATGAAGAAGCAGGGGAGCAGACGAGGCATCGTCAGCCCGTAGGCTCCGATATATAGTGACATCTTGCTGAAAGCGGTGGCGATCAGGATCAGGGTGATGATCGCCAACAGAGCATTAAGGAACTTCAGGGGTGTGCTCTCCCAGTATTGCCGGCGGCTGAATACATTGGCGGCTATCAGCACCATCAGGTTGATGGCGGCGATACTGCACAATTCGAAGAAACCCCGGCGGGCGTATTCGGAGTATACCTGCCAGGTTCCCGGCAGTTCTCCTCCAAAGGCGGAGAAGAAGTAGGGCAGCTGGCTGGCGATGAACAACGTGTAGAGGGCGCCCAAGAGACCGAGCAGGGTGTAGATGGTGGCTGCCGGCACGATTTGCAGGTCGGTGATTCCCCGCAGCACTCCATCCCGGGAGAAAGAGTCGGTCCCGCGCCGATGGGCGCTGCCCGCGATCAGTCCGAACATGTAAGCCGCGACAGGGATGGCCAGAATGATTTCGAAGATTAGCTGCCACACATCGTCGCCGATGCTCTCCAGCCAGTTGGTCAGGCCGTCGGCCAGAAGGGCGAACCCGCCGCTGTCCGCTTCCATCAACAGGGGCAGGACTACGCTGGCTACGATCAGGGCCAGGATTACCCCCAGAGCTATGGAGGCGGCCTGGGACCAGCCGGCTTTCTTGCGCTGGCTCAGATAGGCCAGACTTTTATACTGGGAGCCAAAATTACGGAAGGGGATTACCCATAAGGCATTGATCCCGTCCAGCCAGAACAGGCTGCTGGTCCGGCCCAGTATAGGCGAGCCGGTGGCGATAATGATCCAGTAAACGGCGCTGCCGAACAGGAGCAAGCTGCGCCAGGGCTCCAGGCCGTTGTTGGCCCACAGCGAGTAGCTGAGACCGTTCAGGACTACCACCCCCGGCCAGAACCACCCCTCCCCGGGGATTCTGACTCCCCGCTTGAGCAGATAAACGGTGACCGCGCCGCAATACATGAGGGTGAAAAGGCCTACCCCCCAGCCCTGCCAACCTGACATCACCCAGCGAACGAAGAAAAATCCTAGTATGTAGGCGGCCAGTGCCAGCACGGCGTCGATGCGGTCCGGCTGGAAAGGGCTTGAAACGCTGTTCCGGCGCGATGCCCTGCCATACCCCGGTGCTCCTGCTCCAGCTTCGCTTTCCGCCTGTATGGGCTGGTTCTGACCCCCATAGGGCCCTACATCTGCATCTTTTTCGCTCATGTTTTTAACCTCCTTGTTCCTATTCCGCTTCCGCGCGATACTCCAATATGTCGCCTGGCTGGCAGTCCAGGGCCTTGCAGATCGCTTCCATGGTTGTGAAGCGGATCGCCTTGGCCTTGCCGGTTTTAAGAATGGAGAGATTGGCCGGGCTGATATCGATCTTCTCAGCCAGCTCGCCCGAGGACATCTTCCGTTTGGCCATCATCACATCCAGATTTACTATGATAGGCATGCCGCACTCCCTCCTTACTAAATGGTGTGGTCAATCTCGTCCTTCATGCTGACCGCCTGGGCTACAAGGTTCTTTACCACCCGTACGATCAGGCCCATGAAAGCCGCTGATACAAACACGATCAGCCAGGGAGAATAGTACCATGCCGATACCAAAGCCAACCCCGCCCCAGTGAAACAGCACCAGGAGATTCGGCGCAGCCGTTCCACATTGGTCGAAGTAAAGACCTGCCCAGCCTCTATCCTGCTCAACAACAGCCACAGATTAAAGAGCAGATAGCCAGCCGGCAGGGCGCCGGTGTAAATGGTAGCCATGAACAAAGGCTGGCTGCCCTCCAGCGGCGCCCGCGAAATGCTGATAAACCAGTTGGTCAGCCACGGGGCAGTGGCCACCACGGCGATCAGCAGGAACATAAAAGCCAGGGTGCAAATCCTGGTCAACCCTACTGATTTCCCCTCATTCCACATAGACTTCATCCTCTCTTGTTTCTGGCGATTGCCATCATGTTGTTTGCAGTATAGCAGACCGTTTATCGTGTAGCAATAATTATTTATCGTTTATCGATAAATCTTATTTGATAGTTGATAAAGATATGCTATAAATCAAGATTTGTCTTGCCAAGTAAAATTTGGCATGCTATAATTCGATTTAGCGTAAATCCGCTGGGGGGGCGTACCGAAGTGTTGTCTGACCAGCACAAGAGGATTTTAGCTGGAAGCCAGGGGGCGTACCAAAGTGTTGCCTGATGGCGAGCTATTAACAGGGTTCGGGGTGTGGGACCTGTTATAGTGATAATTGATTCCCTCCGTGTAATACACGGGGGGATTTTTATTTGCCTATAGACAGCATTCCCAAAAGCCCAGCCGATTGATTGAATAGAGATTTTACTGACCTGGTGAAGGGATTTAAGGCGGATTGTAGAAAACCTAAACAACAGATCCAAATAATACTACGGGAGGAAGCGAATATGAGAAAGAAGCTCGTGAGCGGGATTACCCTGGCAATAATGTGCCTGGCGCTTTGGCTGGGAGCAGGCTCATCGCCGGCCCAAGCTGGTGTTATCGTTGCTCCGCCCAGTAATCTGACCGCGGAAGTAACACCCAACAAATGGATCAACCTGGAATGGCAGAATAACGCCACCAACCACACCAGTTTCACGATTCAAGCCCTGAAGATAGATGAGTTTGACGATGTGGTGGGCAATTGGGGGGACATTGCCTGGACGGTGGAATCGAAAGTCACCCGCCTTTCCCTGGATACTGACGAACTGGACTGGTTTGATGAGAAGGGTCACGGCATGCGGTTCAGGGTGGGGGCCAACCATCCCGACCAGGATCCAATCCA
>Ga0209613_1000561_pt1 | contig 40622 bp, 2 predicted proteins | sample BioC13SIPDNA_2_FD_185747 | JGI IMG/M metagenome (GOLD analysis project Ga0209613, IMG submission 185747) | Anaerobic biogas reactor microbial communites from Washington, USA - Biogas_R2_A C13 SIP DNA (SPAdes) (version 2) | ecosystem: Engineered > Bioreactor > Anaerobic > Unclassified | place...
TGACGCACAAATGACAAATGACAAGGGACCCATGCCCCATGACGGCGTCAGCCTGCTGACGGTCATGATGCACGAACTGGGTCACCTGCTGGGCTACGAGCACAGCGACGATCCAGAGGACCTGATGACGCCGGTGCTGGCACAGGTTACGCGTCCTTCTTTGCTTGGCCTCCGTCCTGCCGGCTCTCTGGTCCCGGACCCCGCCTCCCGTACGGATGAGGTGTTTGGCCAGTTGGGCGGAAATGAGGGTTTTCCGAACATAGCTGCGAACGAGTTGCCGAGCCCCGAGGACGAGGATCTGCTGGCCACGGCGATGGCCCGGCCGAGTGAGGAAGCGAGTCAAGCCCGAATCCCGCATCGCAGCCGGCTGCAGCGGTACAAGCGGGAGGCGGACGAGTGGTTTGCTGAGTTGGCGGTCGAAGGGAGTCTGGACGGGTAACCGCTTCCCGCGGGCCTTGATGCAGGTGTAGGGTGGGCCAGAGCGGACCATCGTCACGGTCGCCCGCATCGACCTCGAAGTCACCAGCACCGCCGAGCGCGAATCGCGTTCTGCGCAGCGGCGGCCCACCGGAATACGGCGTCCATCCCACGGACGCCGCATCCATCGCGCGCCGCCGGGATCGGTCTCACGATGCGGCTGCCTTGCCGGTGGTGACCGTCTCCCGGTGGGCCGCCGCTGCCTCGGAGTGGTGCTGGCTCGTTCGCCGGCGTTGACTTGTTGGGCAATTCCGGCCGCTTGGAAGTGGCCCGCTCTGACCCACCCTACGTCCGTGGAGCGGTTCCAGGTGTAGGGTGGGCCAGAGCGGACCATCGTCACGGTAGCCCGCATCGACCTCGAAGTCACCAGCACCGCCGAGCGCGAATCGCGGACTGCGCAGCGGCGGCCCACCGGAATACGGCGTCCATCCCACGGACGCCGCATCCATCGCGCGCCGCCGCGATCGGTCTCTCGATGCGGCTGCCTTGCCGATGGTGACCGTCTCCCGGTGGGCCGCCGCTGCCTCGGAGTGGTGCTGGCTCGTTCCCCGGCGTTGACTTGATGGGCAATTCCGGCCGCTTGGAAATGGCCCGCTCCGACCCACCCTACGTCCGTGGAGCGGTTCCATCCCACGGACGCCGCATCCATCGCGCGCCGCCGGGATCGGTCTCACGATGCGGCTGCCTTGCCGGTGGTGACCGTCTCCCGGTGGGCCGCCGCTGCCTCGGAGTGGTGCTGGCTCGTTCCCCGGCGTTGACTTGTTGGGCAATTCCGGCCGCTTGGAAATGGCCCGCTCTGACCCACCCTACGTCCGTGGAGCGGTTCCATCCCACGGACGCCGGGATCGGTCTCACGATGCGGCTGCCTTGCCGGTGGTGACCGTCTCCCGGTGGGCCGCCGCTGCCTCGGAGTGGTGCTGGCTCGTTCCCCGGCGTTGACTTGTTGGGCAATTCCGGCCGCCAGGAAGTGGCCCGCTCTGACCCACCCTACGTCCGTGGAGCGGTTCCAGGTGTAGGGTGGGCCAGAGCGGACCATCGTCACGGCCGCCCGCATCGACCTCGAAGTCACCAGCACCGCCGAGCGCGAATCGCGGACTGCGCAGCGGCGGCCCACCGGAATACGGCGTCCATCCCACGGACGCCGCATCCATCGCGCGCCGCCGGGATCGGTCTCAGGATGCGGCTGCCTTGCCGGTGGTGACCGTCTCCCGGTGGGCCGCCGCTGCCTCGGAGTGGTGCTGGCTCGTTCCCCGGCGTTGACTTGATGGGCAATTCCGGCCGCTTGGAAGTGGCCCGCTCTGACCCACCCTACGTCCGTGGAGCGGTTCCATCCCACGGACGCCGCATCCATCGCGCGCCGCCGCGATCGGTCTCACGATGCGGCTGCCTTGCCGGTGGTGACCGTCTCCCGGTGGGCCGCCGCTGCCTCGGAGTGGTGCTGGCTCGTTCCCCGGCGTTGACTTGTTGGGCAATTCCGGCCGCTTGGAAGTGGCCCGCTCTGACCCACCCTACGTTTGTGGAGCGGTTCCATCCCACGGACGCCGGGATCGGTCTCACGATGCGGCTGCCTTGCCGGTGGTGACCGTCTCCCGGTGGGCCGCCGCTGCCTCGGAGCGGTGCCGGCTCGTTCCCCGGCGTTGACTTGATGGGCAATTCCGGCCGCCAGGAAGTGGCCCGCTCTGACCCACCCTACGTTTGGCGATTCCGGGCACTGGTTTCGCGGACAATCTATAGCGCAACGCGGGCGTGCGCTTGGTTGACGCCCCTGATGGCGGTGGCCCGGCGGCCGATTGCGGCTCGCAGATCTCCGAGCACTGGCGACTGGTCACTGAGCACTGCACGGCCGGTCCAAGCCGGCCATGAGCGCTTCGCCTTGCACCCTTCTTCGCGATGCATAGAAGCCCCCCTGCAGATGCAACCATATAAGTGGGTATGGGCGGACCAGAAATCGGGAGCATAATTTTCCGAAAATTGGGGTCCCCTTAGTTGACAGGGCAATAGCGCCCCCTAGACTGACGGTTGTTTATTGAATTGCCACCGATGGAGAATCCGGGCCCCCTATTGCTTGCGGAGTGGCTTGAAATGGGGCGGGGCGCGGTGGCAGCCCCGCCGATTTGCGGGAGTCGTTCGCGGCTTTCGCTGCCAAGTTCGGGCCGCTGACGCAGCCTCGCACCACCGCGACCAGGCCGTCTCGCTTTCTCCATCGCGAATTTTTAGTGCTCTACGGTGATCGAACCAAGGGAGGTATCGTCATGTTCCGTTCCCGCCGCAGTCAGGTCCTGTCCGCCAGTCGCCAAACCAAGAAACGCCGCCAGACGCAAAACAAGCGCCGACTGCTGCTGGAACAATTGGAAGACCGGCGACTGCTGGCGAGCTATGTGGTGACGACCAACGCCGACAGCGGGGAGGGTTCGTTGCGTGAAGCGATTGGTTTGGCGAATGCCAGCATTGGCGTTGCGGACGTGATTACGTTCGACCAGCCGTACACGATTAGTCTCGAAATGGGATTGCCGACAGTAACTGGCGGCGGTGCCTTGACGATCGATGGCAGCGGCGTTTCAGGCGTGAAGCTGAATCATTCCGGCGATTGGTCGGGCAACGGTTTGTCGTTTGACACAATGTCCGCGGGCAGCGTCGTCAAGGGCCTGGAGATCACCGGCTTTGATGGCAACGGGATTTCGATCGCGGCTTGCTTGGTCGCCGGCAACATGACGATCCAAGGGAACATCATCCACGACAACACGGGTCACGGCGTACTCGTCCAGGGAACCATCGAGTCTGCGACTACGCCCAAGGGAATCAGCATCGTATCGAATTCCATCTATGCCAACGCTGGACTGGGCATCAACCTCCAGCCATCCGGGGAAACAGATTCCGTGGTGACTGCGAACGACGCGGCTGACGGCGATAGCGGGCCGAATAACCTCCAGAACTACCCCGTGCTCACCTCCGCGGCTGGCAGCACGATCGTCGGCACGCTGAACAGCGCCGCCAGCACCACGTTTACGGTCCAGTTTTTCGCTAGCGCGGCAGCCGATGCCTCCGGCTACGGCGAAGGTCAGACGTACCTGGGCCAGTTGACGAACGTCAGCACCGACGGCAGCGGCAGCGCCTCGTTCAATTTTTCCTACACCCCCGTTCCCGGTCAAACGTCCATCACCGCGACCGCCACCGACCCCGACGGGAACACATCCGAGTTCTCGCCGTTCGTCGCTGAACCGGCCGCGACGGATGATTTCGGCGACGCGCCGGATACCGGTGCGGGGACGGGTGCCGGCAACTACCAGACAATCCAGACGGACGGCGGGGCGTATCACGCAACCACCGGGCCGACGCTGGGGACCTATCGTGACGCCGAAACGGACGGCCAGCCCACGACCAACGCGGATGGGGACGACAACAACGGCAGTCCCGATGACGAAGACGGCGTGAGCATCTCCAACAACTTCACCGTCGCCCCCAGCGGCACGGCCCGCGCGACGATCTCCGCGCCGGCGGGCGGTGTGCTCGACGCCTGGCTCGATTTCAACGCCGACGGCGATTGGGTCGACGCCGGCGAACAGATCGCCACCAACCTCGTCATGTCCGCCGGCACCAACTACGTGGACTTCGCCGTCCCCGCCGGGGCCACGCTCGGCACGACCTACGCCCGCTTCCGCATCGCCGCCGCCGACGGTGACGTGACCGCCCCCACCGGCAGCGCGACCAACGGCGAAGTCGAAGACTACGCCGTCACGATCAGCGTCCCGAGCACCGTCTACGTCGACGACGACTGGGCCACGGGCGGCACATCCCCCAAGGCTCCCGGCGACCCCGCCGGTTCCGGCGTCTTCGGCTACAACGCCTTCGGCACGATCCAAGCCGGCATCAACGCCGTCGCTACCGGCGGCACAGTCGATGTGGCGGCCGGGGCGTATAGCGGCAACGTCAGTGTCGGGAAACAAGTTTCACTGATCGGTGATCCAGCAACGCCGCCAACGATCGCCGGACAGGTCGACGTGATCAAATCCGACAACGTCGTGATCCAGAGCTTCAACGTCTCGGACAACTACGTCTACCTGAGCAATGCGAACAACGCTGACATCGACGACCTTGCCGTCAGTGGCGGGGAAAAAGGCTTGTGGGTGACAGACTCGACAGGCGGCACCTTCGACGGCGTTAATCTGTCGAGCATCACGCGCGCGGCTGGTTCACCGACTGCTCTGCTGGTCAGAAACGGCGGGAGCCATCGGTTCACGGACCTGACGATTTCCGACGTCACCACCACGGGCGGTTTCTCGTGGGGCGTCAATCTCGGATCGAGTTCGAACAACGTCTTCCAGAATACCACGATCAAAAATGTCCAGGCCGGGTCCAACACCAGCTTCGGCATTTACTTGGTCGGTGCCAACGGTAATCAGTTCACCGACACTGTGATCGACACCATCAGCGGCCTGCCGGGGACGGTGGCAAATCAGGCTTGGGGTGTTATGCTCCAGGTGTCCTCGAACAACACGTTCACGAACTACACGGCAACGAACCTGAGTGCGACCTCGCAGGTAGCCGGCATTGCGCAGTTTTACGAGCAATCGAGTGACACGTTTGAGAACGTTCTGGTGGAGAATGTCAGCATCGTCGGTTCTTATGCTTCAGCCACGCTGGCGACAGGCATCGCTGCACAACCGCAGTCTCCGCCGCAGCCCACGTCCCAAAACCACGTCTACCGAGATGTCGTGATTCGCAACATCAACGGCTTGGCGAGCACCGTCGTCCGCGGGGTGTATCTGAAAGAAACCACGAATCTCCAGTTGATCAACGTGGACGTGTCCCTAGCAGGGGTGGCAGGCAATGTGGCTGAGGCGACAGGCTACTCCCTGATTCGCACCGTCGACACGCAGATCACGGCGTCCACCTCCAGCGACAGCGCCGCCACCGGCGCGAAGCGCGGCGTGTACGTGAGCGGCGGTTCTGTCGACATCGATGGCATGAAAATCTACGGCAACGAGACCGGCCTGTTCGTCACCGCCGATGGCCAAGTCACATTGGCCAACACGAACTTCGATGATCTGGACGCCGACAACCAGACCGACATCCGTCTGGAAGCCACCGCCGGCACGCTAACGATGCTGAGCGGCAACGAATTTGCTGGCGACAATTACTTCATCGACAACCACAGCAGCGAAGGGGTTGTCCTGTCGTCCTACGCGAGCGCCAACTTCGAGGGATTGACCAACAACTTCCGTATCGAAGACAAGATGTACCACAAGGCCGACGCGCCCGCGACGAGCGGACTTGTCCGCTGGGTGCCCGGAAACGTCTACGTCTCCGCCCCGACCACGGGCGTGAATGACGAGACCATCCAGGACGGCATTGCGGCGGCGGCCGACGGCGACACGGTCCACGTGGAGGCAGGGACGTACACGGAGAGCGTTAGCACGGCAGGGGATGGGAAGAACGTGACGCTGGCGGCCGGGTCCAGCCCCGCGCGGGTCACCATCGACGGGGACCTGACCCTGAACAGCGGCGACGCGCTGCTGGTCGACCTGACCGGCGCGACGGCGGGCAGCGAGTACGACCAGTGGGTGATCAACGAGGCCGGGGCGGACAACGGCAGCGTGACGCTGGATGGCGCGACCTTGACGCTGAACCTGACGTACGCCCCTGTCGCGGGCGCGGTCTATACGATCATCGACAACGACGACGGCGATGCGGTTGTCGGCACGTTCGGGAACGTGCTCAGCAACGGCGGCACGATCACCGCCGACTACGACTCGACCACCTACACCTTCCGTCTGTTCTACACGGGCGGCGACGGCAACGACGTGGTGCTGGTCGAAAACAGCGCCCCGCCCACGACGACCTACGCCGAAGATACGGCCTGGACCGGCCTGCCTGTCGGCACCTTGGTGGACGGCAATATTGCCACCCCCGAAATGGAAACGGCCGTGATCGGCGTCAGCGCGTTCACCACGATCCAGGCCGCCATCAACGCGGTCGTCACCGGCGGGACGGTGGTGGTCAACATAGGAACGTACCCGGAAAACGTCGATATCACCAAGAGCCTGACCATGCTGGGACCGCAGGCCGGCGTCGAGCCGGTTGCCGGCGGGCGGCCCGCCGGGGAGGCGACGGTGACCGGTTCGAATGCCTATCCCTTCGTGATCCGGGCCAACGATGTGACCGTGAACGGAATGGCGATTGGCGGCGCCTTCGCCTACGGCGTGCAGATCCGGTGCGTCGACAATCCGGGAGACGAGGACTCCGTCGACGGCGTGACGGTCAGCTACACCCACCTGCGTTCGACGCAAACCGGCTCGTGGACGGCCATCGTCTTTGGCGAAGATTACGACGGCTCTCTCCCGCGAAGCGGAACCGGTAGCGTTTCGGATCTCGAACTCAGCCACAACCTGATCGAAATGCCGGCTGGGGGCAACCGGGCAATCTCCGCGGCTTCGCTCTTCGATTTCATGACCTACGACGGAATCACCATTACCGACAACGTCTTGGATGGCCCCGGTTCGGCCGGTTCCAACTTTGGGTTTTTCTGTGGCGTGACTCCCGCCAAGTTCGTGATGAACGATCTGGTGTTTGACCGCAATGAAGTCGAGGGCTTTAGCACCGCTGTGAACTGCGTGAACATCTACGGCGCGTCCTTTCAGGGCAACGCGTTTTCGGACGTTGGCTTGGCCTTGAAAGTGAACCTGCACGGCACGGACGGCGAGCCGGCCCTGATTCGGGACAACGTGTTCACAGACGTGCTCACGGGCACCGCTGTGCAACTTCGGGGAACGAAGTACGGCGAGGGAGACGAGCACGTCGAGATTTCCGGAAACATGTTCCACTACAACGAAGTGGAGAACGCGACGCTGTCGCCTGCGGTGTTGCTCGAGCCGGGAGTGAAAGCCGGGACCATTCACGTCAACAACAACCAATTCGTCAACGGCGGCGCGAACGCGACGCCAGCCCCCGCTTTCCAGAATGCCAGCGGCGCCGGCATCGTCGACGCCGAGAACAATTGGTGGGACAGCGTCAACGGTCCAGTTCATGCCGGCAACATGTTCAATGTCGGGTCGCAGGGGGCGGATGTTGTCGGCGAGGCAGCCTACGTGCGGTGGTACGACAGCGGCGTTGACGCCCAGCCCGGTGTGATCGGGTTCCAGCCTGCCGGCACCCTCTTCGCTCCGGTGCACAACGACGATACGCCGGCGGAGTACTACTCCTCGATCCAGGCTGCGGTCGACGCGACTGACGAGGGCGGGATCATTTACGTCACGGGGGGAGCGTATCGCGAAAAAGTCAGCACGGAGGATGGGAAAAACGTGACGCTGGCGGCGGGTTTCAGCCCGGCGCAGGTGACGGTCGAAGGAAATCTGACGTTCCAGTCCGGCGATACGCTGCCGGTGGAACTCAACGGCGTGACGGCCGGCAGCGAGTACGACCAGTGGGTCGTGACGGCGGGGAACACGGTCAATCTGGCTGACGCCACGCTGAGCGTCACGCGCGGCTTTGATCCGGCGATTGGAATCGCCTTTACGATTATCGACAACCAAGGTTCCAACGCCGTGATTGGGGAATTCGCCGGGTTGGCGGAGGGGACCGTCGTCACACTGGACAACGTGCCGCTGACGATCAGCTATCTTGGTGGCGACGGCAACGACGTGACGCTGACGCTGGCCGCTCCCGACGAGGTCTGGGCGAACGACACGTGGCTGATCAGCGACGACCTCGCTCCCAGTGGGCTCAGCTACGGCGACGTCGTGTACTCCGACACCAGTGCCGTTCCCCCTGATGCAGACGTCAGCGGCAAGGTGTTTGGCTACAACGCCTTCGCCACCATCCAGGCCGGCGTGAACGCCGTGGTCACCGATGGCACGGTCAACGTCCTCGCCGGGACGTATCTGGAAAACGTCACGGTGGGTAAGACGCTTGAGTTGCTGGGTGCCCAGCAGGGGGTCAGTGCTGCCGGGCCAGGCGGGCGCTCGGGTCCCGAGTCGGTGCTGGACGGCGGCGACGGGCATTCCCTCATGATCACGGCCAGCGGCGTCGCCGTTGACGGCTTTGAGATCACCAACAACAGCGGTCCCGGCACGGACTACTACGGCGTCGGTTTGGCGACGTTGCTAACCGACGTGACCGTGGCCAACAACAAGCTGCTGAATGTGGACCGCGGCGTGTGGATCGACGACAACTGCGAGCGGGTGACGGTGGAGGGGAATCTGTTTTCCGGCAACTGGCGCGGGATCAATGTCCGCGCGGTGACGGACAACCGCACGGCGCCGACGATCACGGGAAACCGCTTCATTGACGCCCAGGTGGGGATTCATCTGTACCACGTCTACCAGGGTGGGTCGCAAGTGGAGATCACGAACAACTACTTTGAGGAGGTGACGCCAAACACCACGGCGTACGGGATTTATTCTTACGTGGCCTCGTTCCATGCCCAGCACAACGAGTTTGTCAACTACGGCATGGCGTCCATCGACTACTACACGCATGGCGGCGCTATCGCCGGGGTCGGCACGACCAGTACACCCGGCTGGGGCGACGTCCAACGCTCGATCATCGAGGAAAACACGTTTACATGCACCAAAGGTTCTGCTGTAGAAGGGTACTTCTCCGATTTTCTCGTGCGCAACAACACGATCACGAAGCATGCGGGCGGCTTCGGGATTACGCTCTGGATCCGGGGCGGCACCGGCTACGATCCGCTGCAGGGGGCCTATGCGGAATGGGGTATCGAAAACAACGTGATCGCTGGGCCCGGCGGGGAGACGGGGTTATACGGCACGGGAGGCGGATACGGACTGTCAGCGGTCTCCGTGACGCAGAACAAGATCTCCGGCTTTGCGGATGCGATCAAGTTCGTCAAGGACAGCCAGTCGGTCGAGAAAGCCGCGATCTACAACAATGACCTCAGCGGCAACACCAGGGCGATTTCCAGCGTGGCGGCCAGTCCGCTCATCGACGCTTCCGCCAACTGGTACGGGACGGACTCTGCGGCGGCTGTGGCCGATCTCGTCAGCGCCGCCACCGTCGACTACACCCCCTGGTTGGCGTTCGGGACGGAGGATCCGGGTACGGGCAGCTCCCCCGGTTTCCAGGGCGACTTCTCCGGGCTGTGGGTCGACGACGACAGCCCGCAGACGACCGGCCAGGGTGGCCGCATCCAGGAAGCGATCGACCTGCTGGCCGACGGCAGTCTCGCGGGCTGGGCCAGGACCGTCGAAGTGGAGGCGGGGACGTACGCGGAACGTCTGATGGTCAACAAACCCCTGACGCTCCAGGGCGCGCAGGCGGGCGTGGACGCGCGGGGACGCAGCGCGACCGAGTCGGTCATTCAAGACCCCGGAACGTATGCCAATCCCAAAGTGCTGATCGAAGTTACCGCCCCGGCGGACGGCGTCATGGTCGACGGTTTTTCGTTACGCGGCGATGAGACCAACACGACGGCGGACACATCGACGATTCGCACTTGGGCTAATGGTGTGACCGTCCAGAACAACCTGATCGGCGGAATGCACGGGCTGGTGTACAAGGGCGGCGACGGGCTGACGGTCGACCGGAATGCCTTCACAGTCAACAAGGGAGGCGTGACGGGCCAACCGGGGGCTATCACCAACGCCACGATTTCTGACAACTCGATCTCCGTCGGCGCGGCCCCGCAGTCAGACATGTCCGGCATCTACCTCACGGGCGTGAACGGCGTCACGGTCAGTGGCAATGCGGTCACGGGCTTCAGTGGGCGTGGCATCGGCGGCAGTAACTGGACGAACGCGGAACTGACCGGAAATACTCTGACCGGCAATCGGGATGGCATCAGCCTGTGGGGTTCGACGTCAGAGATCGACATTTCAGGTTCGAACGTGTTCACCTCCAACACCCGTTACGGCATCAACGTCAAGGGCACGAACGTCAGCATCACGGGCAACGCATTCGACAGCAATACGACGGCAGCGGTGAGCGTGGGGGACGCGGGCGTCACTAGTTCTGTGTCGCTCTCCGGCAATGCCTACGCCAATACAACCACCGGCATCATTCTCGTCGCGCCCGGCGGTGGACTCTCGAATCAGATCAACGTCAGCGAGACAATCACCGGGGCGGTCCGCGCGGTGGACATTCTTGGCGGGACCGCGATCGTCTCGTCCAGTTCGTTCTCCGGAAATACGACCGCCATCCGCGTTGCCGGCGGTACGCTGTCGTTGAGCACGACGGACTTCGATGACACCAACGACAACGCTACGGACCTCCTGATCGAAAGCGGTGCCGGGACGGTCACGATCGGCAACGGCAACCAGTTCGCGGGCGATACCTACTTCATCGACAATCAGAGTGCGCAGAACATCGACCTCAGCGCCACCAGCGGCACGACGTTCGACCAGACGGACAACTTCCGCATCGAAGACAAAATGCACCACCGGGTCGACACAGACCTGGCCGCCACGAACGGGCTAATTAGCTGGGTGGCTGGCAATTTGTACGTCACTGCGCCCACCGTGGCTCCGCTGCCCAGCACGGACTCCAGCATCCAGCGCGGCATCGACGCGGCAGCCAACGGCGATACGGTCAACGTCGAGGCGGGCGGCTACACCGGCGGCGCGGACGCGGCGACGGGCGGCAAGGACCTGACGCTCGCCGCCGGGGCTAGTCCGGCGCAGGTCACGATCGACGGCGATTTCACGCTGAACGGCGGCGACACCCTGCTGGTGGACTTGGCCGGCGCGACGGCCGGGACGGGGTACGACCAGTGGGTGATCGACGAGACGGGCACACCGCCCGACGGCACGGTGACGCTGGGCGGCGCGACGCTCTCGCTGAACTTGACCTACGCGCCGGCGGTGGGGCAGGTCTACGTGATCATCGCCAACGACGATACGGACGCCGTGGTGGGGACGTTTGCCAACGCGCTCAACAACGGCGACACGATCACGGCCACGTACAACGCCATAACCTACACCTTCCACGTGTTCTACACCGGCGGCGACGGGAACGACGTGGTGCTGGTCGAAGCCAGCAATCCGCCGAGCGGCGTGTTCGTCGACGACAGTTGGGCCGGCTACGCGCCGGGGCAGTTCATCGCCGACGCCGACGACGGGACGGTCGCCGACGAGTTTGCCGTGTTCGGCGTGAACGCGTTTGCGACCGTCACGGCGGGAATCGGCGCGGCGGCCACGGACGGGACGGTGATCGTCAACGACGGGACGTACCCCGGCACGGACTTGCCCAGCATGGCGGACGGCAAGACGCTGCAGGTGACCGGGAAGGACCAGGGGGCGAACGACTCGACAGTGACGATCGCGTCCTTGGACAGTGCCGCCGGCACGACCGTCGACCTGGGCAGCAACACGCTGGTGCTGGGCGACAACAGCACGAACAACACGCTGGCCGGGACGATTGCGGGCGCGGGCGGCAACCTCGCCAAGCAGGGCAGCGACGTGCTGACGCTGAGCGGCAATAACACGTACACCGGGACGACCTCGGTCGAAACGGGAATCCTGAGGATCACGCACGCGGCGGCGCTGGGGACCGCAGCAGGGGGTACGGCCGTCGCCAACAACGCGCGTCTCGAACTGTCCGGCGGGATCACGGTTTCCGACGAGCCGCTGACGATCAGCGGCAACGGCGCCAACAATTTGGGTGCATTGCAAAGCCAAAGCGGCGCCAATACGTGGGGGGGCGACATCCTGCTGGCCGCCGATGGCACCCGGATCGGGGCCAACGGCGCGAGCCAGACGCTGACTGTCAGCGGCGTGATCGACGATGGCGCGAATACGTATACGCTGGCGGTTCGCAACGCTGACAGTGGAGGCACCACGGTGCTGAGCGGAGCCAACACCTACGGGGGCAATTCGGACGTCGTCGTGGGCTTGCTGAAGATCGACGGCGCCGACAACCGGTTGCCGGTTGGCAGCACCCTGCGGATCGGCAACGGCGCTAACATCGGGTCGGCGACGTTCGATCTGAACGGACGCAACCAGCAAGTGGCAGGCTTGGTTTCCGCCGGCACGAGCATGCCCATGACGATCACCAACAACGGTTCCCCCGACTCGACGTTGACCGTGAATCTCACTTCGGGCGCGAACACCTTCGCGGGTACGCTTTCCGACGGCGCGACGAATTCCTTGGCCTTGACGAAGACCGGCGGCGGCGCCTTGACGCTGTCCGGGGCGAACTCGTACGACGGCGCAACGCTTATCTCCGGGGGCGTGCTGGTCGCGGCGTCCGATACGGCCCTGGGCGGTCCGGCGGAGCCCACGAGCGTCGCCAGCGGGGCGACGCTGCGACTGGCCGACGGGATCACGGTCACGGGCGAGACTGTCACGATCCACGGACCCGGCAGCGGGAGCATCGGCGCGCTGCAGGCGGGCGGCAGTGCAGTCGCGACCTGGGCCGGCGACGTGATCATCGGTGATGCCACGGCCCGCATCGGTGCGGATACGGGAACGCTGACCGTCAGCGGCGTGATCGACGACGGCCCCAATGCGTTTCCCTTGAATGTCCGCAACAACTCGGGCACCACGATTCTCTCGGCAGTGAACACCTACGGCGGCGCGACGAATGTGATCGTGGGGACCCTGCAACTGTCCGGCGGCAACGACCGGTTGCCGACCACGAGCGTCCTGCACTTGGGTAACAGCAGCAACATCGGATCGGCCACGTTTGACCTGAACGGCCTGAACCAGACGCTGGGCGGACTGGGCTCGACCGGCAACTCGACCTACATGGCCACGACGGTCACCAACAGCGGCGCGGCGGATGCGACGCTGACCGCGAACGTGGCCTCCGAATCCTATCTGTACGGAGGCCAGTTGACCGACGGCACGACGAACAAGCTGCTGCTGACCAAGACCGGCAGCGGCACGCAGACGCTGGCCGGTGGCCAGTCGAACACGTACACCGGACTGACCAGCGTGAATGACGGGACCTTGGCGCTCAGCAAGAACGGCGTCGTAGCCGTTCCCGGCAATCTGACGATCGGCGACGGCAGCGGGGCGGCTGGCAGTGCGGTCGTGGAACTCGGCGGCAGCGGCGGCAACCAGATCGCCAACGCGTCTGACGTAACCATCGACAGCGACGGCCAGCTGAATCTGAACGGCAAGTCCGAAGGGATCGATGGCCTAAATGGCAGCGGCACGGTGGACAGCGGCACGGCCGGGGCGGTGACGCTGACCGTGGGGCAGAGCAACCAGGCCGCTGCGAGCTTTTCCGGTTCCATCAACGACGGGGCAGGGACGGTGGCGCTGACCAAGGCCGGCAGTGGCCAGCAGACGCTTGCCGGGGCCAACGCCTACAGCGGCACGACGACCGTCAGCGGCGGGGTGCTGAAGATTACCCACGGCCAGGCGTTGGGCAACACGACGGGTGCAACCAACGTGGCCAACGGGGCCGCGCTGCACTTGGAAGGCGGAATCGCGGTCGGCAACGAAACCTTGAACACGCCGTTGCTGGTCAGTCTGAGCGGCAACAATTCCTGGGCCGGCGATATCCGGGCGATCAACGGCGCCGTGCTGACTCTGCAATCCAACGCGGACAAGCTGACCGTCACCGGCAACGTCAACGCCACCAGTCCGGACAATGGGGCGCACACCTTCAATCTGACCGGCAGCGGCAATGGCGAAATCAGCGGTGCGGTCAGCAATCCTAGCGGGGGAACGGTGCCGCTGAACAAGACCGGCAGCGGGACTTGGATCCTCAGCGGCGCAAACACGTACCCCAACCCTACCAACGTCAGCGCCGGCAGCTTGCTCGTTAACGGCACGAACGCCGGTTCGGGCGCCGTGACGGTCAGCGGCAGTGCGGTCCTAGGGGGTACGGGTGCCATCGCGGGGAGCGTCTCGCTGGCCTCCGGCAGCGCCAGCACGCTGTCGCCGGGCTCGCCCGTTTCGGGCACAGCCGATCTGGCCACCGGCAGCCTGACGCTGAACTCGGGCACCAAGCTCCAGGCGCAAATCAACGGCCTGACGTCGGACAGCCAGCACGACCAGATCGTCGTGACCGGCTCGGTCAGCCTCGGCGGGGCCACGCTGGACACGTCCGGCTCGACGATCACCGCCTCGCTGGGCGACAAGGTCGTGTTGATCGACAACAACCTGACGGACGCCGTCACAGGCAGCTTCGCCACGTACCCGCCGGGCAGCGTGGTCACGGTCAACGGCCAGGCGTTCCGCATCTTCTACAACGGGAACGACGGCAACGACGTGGTGCTGATCCGTTCCGGCGACGGCTCCGGCGGGAACGTCGATGCTGCCTTCGTCAACGAGGATTGGGCGAGTGTCGTTCCGGGCGAAGATCCGGACGGCACGGGACCGGCCGAGGCCTACCTGGTCGATGCTTACGCCACAATCCAGGATGCGATCGATAACGTGAACGCCGGCGGAAGGATCTACGTGCTGGGCAACAACGACAGCGGGTATGCGAGTTTCGACTTGAACGAGAACGTCCAGGTCCGGTTCATCGCGGACTACCAGAACGCGGGCGAAACCACCGTCACGCTCAACGGCGCCGTGACGCTGTCGCAGAACGCCGATTGGGTGCTGTTCGACGGCACGATTGTCGGCGCACAGGCGACCACGGCGGTCGATCCGGCCAACCTGACGACGACGGCCGCCGGAACGATCGACGGGGCCGCGGCCAACGCGCAGAGCTTGAGCTTGATCAGCACGACCGACGGCACCGGTGCGGTGACGCTGGGCGGAGCGATCGGCGGCGGCCAGACGCTTAGCACGGCGACCGTCGGCCAGACCGGCCATCGCGTCGCGTCGATCGCAGTCAACGACCTGCGCGCCGGCACCGCGGTTTCGCTGGCTGCCACGGGCGCGGTCGGCCAGGACACGGCGGACGCCGGCGCGGACGTTGCGGCGGCCAGCCTGACGGCCGATGCGGGAACCGGGATTGACCTGGACACGAACGTGACGGACCTGTCGGCGGCCAACAGCACCAGCGGCTCGGTTTGCGTGGATGAAGCCGACGCCCTAAATGTGTTGCATCTGACCAATGCCAATGGGCCGATCACGCTGACCACGGCCGCCGCGGGCAATGTGGTGGTCACCAATCTGAACGCCGGCAGCGGGGCGGTGGACGTCTCGCTTGCCAACGGCGATTTGACCAGCGAAACATCCGATCCTGGCACGCCGGATATCGTGGGCGGCGACGTGACGCTGACGATCGACACCAGCGGCAAGAAGTTCGGCAATAGCGCCGGCGAGCGGCTGGAAGTGGATGCCACCGTGCTGAAGGTCGGCACACCGTCCGGCTTGGCCAGCAAGGCGTATCTGGTCGATACGGCGGGCGGCGTGACCATGAACGATTCGTCGATCGGCGCCGGCAGCGGAGCCACGTACGATCTGCTGGTCCAGGGCGGCAGTTTGCTGAGCAGCACGTCGCCAGCCGACACGCGGGACATCGGGGCCACGGTGATCGTCCTGGAAGTCACCGGCGCGGGCAGCACGATCGGGACGGCGGCGACGCCGCTGGAGATCAACTCGCCGACGGGCGTCGTCGGTGCTCGAGTGGACGCCAAGACGGCGGGTGGGGCGGGCGATCATCTTTTCCTGCGGGACATGTCAGATAACTTCCCCGTGGGCAGCATCGACGTCGGGGCGGCCACGGTTACGCTGCGGACGACCGCCGGGGCGATTCTGGACGCCAACGCCGGATCGCTGAACGTCAATGCGACTGCGGCGGCTTTGTCTGCCTCCACGGGGATCGGGACGGGCGTCGACGGAGCGTTGGAGACGGCGGTCGGGAACCTGGAAGCGACGACGGGCACGGGCGGGGTGTTGGTGGACAACACCGGGGCGCTCGTGATCGGCGGCGTGTCCACGGGATTGAGCGGCGTGCAAGTGACCGGGGCCAGCGGCGGCGTGACGATCACGGCCACAGCGGCGATAACCGTCGATGAGGGCGTGTCGGCGCCGGGGGCGGTGCAAATCGCCACGACGGACAACGGCAACACTAACGACTTGACGGTCAATGCGGCGGTGCAATCGACCGGAGCGAGTGTGACGCTCAGCGCGGGCGATGATTTTACCTTGGCGGCCACGGGATCGGTGTCGGCGGGCACGACGGTAACGGTCAATATCGACCGGGACGACGCGGACAGCGGGACCGGGGCGGCGGCGGTGCTTAACGGGCCGATCTCCAGCGGCAGCGGGGCGACGCTTTACGGCAACGTGGACGCCGATAACGTGACGGTCAGTCGGCTGGGGACCGGCGGGCTGACGATCGACGGCGCCGGCAGCGGGGACACGGTGACGGTGAACCTGGGGGCGACCGTTGGAACGGCCATCCAAAGCACGATCTCGGTGCTGGACACCGGAGCGAGCGGGACGACGGACAAGTTGTACGTGACCGGCGGGGCGGCGCTCAGCGACAGCTTTGCGATCGATCCCCTGCAATTGACGCGCAATGCGACGGAGACGGTCACCTACGACATGTTCTTGGAGCAGTTGCACGTCAACGGGCTGAACGAGACGGGGACGGTGGGCGACACGTTCACCGTGGCGCCGTCGTTGACGATGCAGATCTTCATCGACGGCGACGATCCGGCGGGGGTGACGCCGGGCGATCAGCTGATCTACCAGACGCCGGTCGGCCAGACGGGGACGCAGACGCCCACGGGATCGGACAGCGGCACCATCGACGCGACGGGCGGGTACCAGCGGGTGACGTACACGGAGATCGAATCGCTGGTGTTCGGCGGCGACGTGGTGGTCGTCGGTACGGGGTTCGACGACCATATCATCGTGACGGCGACCGGTGAAGACGCGGGCAGTTACGTGGTCTGGACGGACGCGGGCTCCGGGTTTGTAGCGGGCCCGACGGTGGGCTTTGCCGGGCTGACGAAGCTGACGTTCAACGGCCTGGCCGGCGACGACGTGATGACGATCGCCTACGATCCGGCGGCCACCAAGTTCCTGAATCCGCAATACGGCGTGTTCTTCCACGGCGGGACGCAGGTGAATGACGGCAACCGGCTGACGGCGCTGGACCCCGTGCTGTACGCCGACCTGCTGGGCGATACGTTGCAGGTGTTTGCTCCCGCGGGCGAGTCGGCCGACAAGATCACGCATCGGCTGGATCCGGCCAGCGTGCCGGCAGAGGGCCACGACGGGCTGATCACGATCGAGGACGTGTCGGGGATGACCGACGGGGCGAGCACGATCAGCTACACCGGTTTGGAACCCGTGCTGGACGCCATGCCGGCGGTGGATCGCGCGTTCAACTTCATGGCGGACGCGGAAATCGTGACGCTGACCCGGCCCGGTCAAGGTGGGTTGGCGAACAAGATCGGCAGCAGCCTGAGCGAGACGATCAGCTTCGACAGCCCGACGGGCAGCCTGACGATCGACGTGACGCCGGGCAGCGGCGCCGATGTGATTCAAGTCGAGGGCGTGGCGGCCGGGTTCAATGCGGACTTGACGATGGTCGGCGGGAACGATGATGCGTTGACGTTCCAGACGGCCGACACGAACATCGGGGGCGGGGACCTGAACGCGACGGCGGCTTCGATCGCCTTCCTGGCCAACTTTGCGACCAGCGGCGACGCGGGGCTGACCGCGCTGGCCGGCAGCGTGACGGACAGTGCGGTGGACGACGGCACGGCGAACGTGACAGCCAATCACTTGACGATCAGCGTGGCGGGAGTGGGCAGCACGATCGGCAGCAGCAACACGGACCGCTTGGAGATCAACGCGGCGCTGCTGGATGCCGGCACGGCAGGCGGTGCGGGCGACGGGATCTTCGTGGCCGATACGGCGGACGGACTGAGCGTGGGCCTGGTGACGGCCGACGCTGGTCCGGTGTCGCTGAGCGTCTCGGGCGGGTCGCTGGTCAGCGAAGGCAGCGATCCGGGCGCGGCGGACATCGTGGGCGGCGCGGTGACGCTGGACGCGAAGACGGCCGGGGGCGACCTTGGCGTGAGCGAAGCGGCGCGGCTGGAGATCGCGGCGACGACGCTGGCGGCCAGTACGATGGGCACTGCGGGCGACGACATGTTCCTGGTGGACACGGCCGGCGGCCTGGTGCTGAACCATCTGAACGCGGGCAGCGGCGATCTGTTCCTGACGGCGCTGGGTGGGGCGTTGACCGATGCGAACGCGGCGGCGATGAACCTGACTGCGGCGCGGGCCGCGCTGGTCGCTACCGGCGGGATCGGCAGCGGCGATGCGCTGGAGACGACGTTGGGACAACTGGCGGCATCGAACGCGGCGTCGGGCAACGTCGAACTGGCCAACACGGGGGCCTTGGCGATTGTGACCGTCGGCGATACGTCCGGCGTGAGCAGCCCGGCGTCGGTCACGATCTCGACGACCGGTGCGCTGACCATCGGCGATGGCGGCGGGCAGGACATCCTGGCGCCGGCGGGCACGGTGGATCTGAACGCGGCAGGCGTGTCGGAAGGGGCCGGATCGATCGTCTCGGCCGCAAGCCTGCGGCTGCAGGGAACGGGCGACTTCGACTTGCCGGAAGCAAACCTGGTGGGCACGCTGGCGGCGGACGTGCTGGGGACGCTGCTGCTCACGGATGCCGACGACATCAGCATCGGGAACGTGTTGGGGACGGCCGGGATCGCGACGGGCGACGTGGGGGTGGACGGCGGGTTCGTGACGATCAACGCCACCTCGGGCACGATCACGGTGGACGATCCGGCGAACACGACGGCCGGTACGGGCGGCGGCGTGGTGCTGATCGGCAGCGTGGTGGTCAACGACGCGCTGAGTGCGGGAGCGGGGACGATCACGCTGAATGCTAAGCAGGGGTCGGATACGGACCTGATCATCAATGCGCAGATCGTGTCGGACGGGCCGCTGGATCTGTCGGCGCCGCGGGACATCATCATCAATGCCCTGGTCCAGACGACCGGCAGCGGTTCGGCGATCAGCGTGACCGCGGACAGCGATCTGGACGGCGTAGGCGGCGTGTGGGTCAAGCCAGCGGGCCAGGTGGACTCGGCGGACGCCGCGACGATCAAGGGCTCGGACCTGTGGGTGACGCCCGGCGCGAGCGATTTTGCCTGGATCGATGCGGACGGGACGAATCCGCAGGTGATCGCAGTGGGGAACATCGTGATCCAGCCGGGCACGGCGTCGCCCGAATCAGCCGATGCGCTGATCGATGGGGCCGTCCAGGCCACGGGCAGTGGTTCGTCGATCGCGATCAGTGCCAATCACGACGTGCGGGGCGTGGCGACGGGCACGCTGACGACCAACGGCGGGGCGATCACGGTCACGGCCGACGCGGACAACAGCGGCACGGCGGGCGATCGCGGGATGATCGACTTGGCCGGCGACATCGCGGCGGGCGACGGGACGGTGACGTTCAGCCTGGCGGATTGCGACGGGCGGATCGACGGGAACGTGCTGTCCACGGGCAACCTGGTCAAGAACGGCACCGGCGTGCTGCGGCTGAACGGGGCTGGCAACACCTACGCGGGGACGACGGACGTGAACGCCGGGACGCTGCTGGTCAATGGTGCGCTGACGGCCGATACGGCAGCGGTCACGGTGCATTCGGGCGCAACGTTGGGCGGGACGGGGACGATCGGGACGGCGGCGGGCGCTCGAGACGTGCTGCTGGAAACCGGCGGGTTCCTCTCGCCGGGCGACGTAGATTCGGCCACGTACAGTTCGCTGCCGGGGCGGTTGACGGTCAACGGGGACGTCCAGTTCCAGGCGGGCTCGACGTTCCAGGTGCAGTTGAACGGCGCGGGGCTGGACGGCCAGTACGACCAGTTGCGGGTCAACGGGACGGTGGACCTGACGGGGGATCAGGCGGCGGCCACGGGGCCGGTGCTGGAGTTGCTGGACGGCACCGGGATTCCCTGGGGCGGGGTCTTCCGGATCATCGACAACAACGACACCGACCGGATCGAGACGCGGTTCCAGGGACTGGCCGAGGGCGCCTACTTTGTCTGGAACGGTTATACCCTGAACATCTCCTACTACGCCGGGGACGACGACAACGACGTCGTGCTGACTCGTCCGGCCCACCTGGATTTCAACGGGTTCGGCGAGCACACGGAGCCAGGCTACACGGGCGTGTCGCCGTGGCAGGAGAAGACGGGCAGCGATTTGGGCTGGGTGGACACGCTGCCGTGGTACTACGAGCGGTTCAGCGCCGGCGATCCGGACTGGGACAAATTGCGGTACGACGGCCAATCCACCACTCCGATGGGCGATCCGCTGGTGTTTGGGATCGACGTGGCGGCCGGCCAGGCTTATGAGGTGATGATCCTGACGGGCGATCCGTCGTGGAACCACGACAAGGAGCAGTTCCAGGTGTACGACGGCAGTCTGCAGTCGCCGGAGGAGATGCCGGACCTGACGCAGCCGCTGTCGGCCGACACGCAGGTCGTGGACACCTGGGGCGCGGCCGCGCCGGACAGCACGCCGGCGACCTGGGGCGGCGGCACGCCGAACACGAGTGCGGGCTTCTACCGTTGGATCCGGTTTACGACGGCCGAGATCCAGGAAATCGGCGGCAGCGGGCTGGGCACGATCCTGATGAAGATGCGGGACCGGGGCGGCAGCAACGGGACGACGGTGATCGTGGCGATGGACATCCGGCCGGTGGAGTCGGTGAGCCGGCTGACGCTGCAGCGGGAGGACCCGGCGGGCACGCTGCCCTGGGACGCCTTGCCGGCCGACGGGGCGACGGTGGACAAGTACACGGGCACGGGGGCTCCGCCTTGCGCCGTGTTGACCGTTACGGTTTCGGCCAACGTGGCCGCAGGCTGGCCGTCGAACTACACGCCGGTCAATCCCGTGGCCGTCACGGGCATGCCGCCGGATGTCAGCTTGCCGACGTTTGGCGCCCAGATCCAGGCGGACGAGAACGGCGATTTCGAGTTTTGGGTACAGCGGCCGGCCAAGCTGTACGCTCCGGCCGGAGAACCGCTGACGGAAGGTTGGACCGTGACGGTCGAGGAGTCCGCCGGAGTGTCTCGCGGCGTGGAGACGCAGCCCTACAAAGCGCCCGAGGGCGGCGACGAAGACGCGTTTGCCTTGCGGTTCGACTTTGGAGCCACCACCAGCCCGGTGCAGAAGTACCCCGATCCCGCGTTCGACAAATCGTTCCTGCAAGTCGTCCCGCAGACGATCTACAACGCGACGCGGGGCTACGGCTGGCGGACCCGCGTGGCGGCTGGGGATCGGCGGGATAACTATGACACGGTCGAATACGATGAAGTCACGCACAACACGGCCAGCGCCCTGCGGACGGACTTTAATTCGGGCCGCAACGCCACGTTCCGAGTGGACCTGCCGGACGGCGAGTACAGCGTGCGGCTGTATCATTCCAATCCGCTGTACTTCGGCCGCGTGCCGTACACGACGCAGCCGTTCACCGTGCAAGTGGGAGGAAGCGATCCGTACACCGTGCCTGTGATCGCTCCCGGCACGACGCACATCGAGGTCGTGAACAATGTGTCGGTCACGAACGGCGCGTTGGAGATCCTGTTCGGCACGAACAGCACGGCCTTTACGATCGCGGGGATCGACATTTCGACGGGTCGGTTGCCGAACGATATGCCGTTGTTCGTCGCGGGCGATCCGCTGGACGGCGGCACCGGAACGATCCGCCGAGGCGACCTGCAGCCGGTCGTGGCCGAAGCCGCTGCGCGGTGGACGGCGACGGGCCTGGCGCCGGCACAAGCGGCGACGCTGGCGAGCGTCCAGTACGCCGTGGCCGACCTGGGCGGCGCGGTCCTGGGACTGGCCAACCCAGTCACCAACGCAATCCGCATCGACGACGACGGGGCGATGATGGGGTGGTCCTTGGTCACTGGTCACTGGTCACTTGATGACGCACAAATGACAAATGACAAGGGACCAATGACCCATGACGGCGTAGATCTGCTGACGGTCGTGATGCACGAGTTGGGGCACCTGCTGGGGTACGAGCACAGCGACGACCCGGACGACCTGATGGCCCCGGTGCTGTCGGCGTCGTCGGTGCGGGCTGCGTCTTCGTCCATTGCTCTTCCTCCTTCCGCCTTCGCCCTTCCTCCTTCCTCTGTTTCAGACGCCGTGATGGCGGAGTTGGGCGGCGATTCGGACGAGGAGGCGAGCATCGACGAGCCGTCGCCCTTGGTAACGTGCCAGGACGAGGAACCGTTGGCGGCCGTGGCGGACCGCGCGAGCGAAGAATCGACGCAAGCGAAGGTGTTGCGGCGGAGCCGGCTGCAGCGGTACGAACGAGAGGCGGACGCCTGGTTTGCGGACTTGGCCGCTGAGGAGGCCGGTGAGTAGTGTGTGGGCCGTGGCCCCCGGCACCTCGCCGGGGGCCTTCCCGTAGGGTGGGTCAGAGCGGACCATCGGCACGGTCGCCCGCACCGCGCCCGAAGTCACCACCACCGCCGAGCCGGAATGCCGCATTGCGCAGCGCTGCTGGCTCTTCCCCCGGCGTTGACGTGCTTGGCGATTCCACCCGCCAGGAAGTGGTCCGCTCTGGCCCACCCTACGTTGATCGAACCGGCCCATGCGTAGGGTGGGCGAGAGCGGACCATCGGCACGGTCGCCCGCACCGCGCCCGAAGTCACCATCACCGCCGAGCCGGAATGGTGCATTGCGCAGCGCCGGCCCACCGGAACACGGCCACCATCCCCCGGACGCCGCATCCAACCCACGCCGCCGCCATCCGTGCCCCGATGCGGCTGGGTTGCCGGTGGTGACCGTCTCCCGGTGGGCCGCCGCTGCCTCGCAACGCTGCTGGCCCTTCCCCCGGCGTTGACGTGCTTGGCGATTCCAGCCGCCAGGCAGTGGTCCGCTCTGGCCCACCCTACGTTGATCGAACCGGCCCACCGGAACACGGCCACCATCCCCCGGACGCCGCATCCAACCCACGCCGCCGCCATCCGTGCCCCGATGCGGCTGGGTTGCCGGTGGTGACCGTGTCCCGGTGGGCCGGCGCTGCGTGGGGGTAGTTCAGGCGAGTTCCCCGGCGTTGACGTGCTTGGCGATTCCAGCCGCCAGGAAGTGGTCCGCTCTGGCCCACCCTACGTCAGTCGGCCCATGTAGGTGTAGGGTGGGTCAGAGCGGACCATCGGCACGGTCGCCCGCACCGCGCCGGCCGCGCCCACCATCGCCGAGCCGAAATCGCCCCTTGAGCAGCGCCGGCCCACCGGAACACGGCCACCATCCCCCGGACGCCGCATCCAACCCACGCCGCCGCCATCCGCGTCCCGATGCGGCTGGGTTGCCGGTGGTGACCGTCTCCCGGTGGGCCGCCGCTGCCTCGCAGCGCTGCTGGCTCTTCCCCCGGCGTTGACGTGCTTGGCGATTCCAGCCGCCAGGAAGTGGTCCGCTCTGGCCCACCCTACGTTGATCGAACCGGCCCACCGGAACACGGCCACCATCCCACGGACGCCGCATCCATCCCACGCCGCCGCCATCCGCGTCCCGATGCGGCTGGGTTGCCGGTGGTGACCGTCTCCCGGTGGGCCGCCGCTGCCTCGCAACGCTGCTGGCTCTTTCCCCCGGCGTTGACGTGCTTGGCGATTCCAGCCGCCAGGAAGTGGTCCGCTCTGGCCCACCCTACGTCGGCTACAACGGCTGGTGGTGAACGTGTGCAATTGGCGTCTTATCGCGGGGGCGGAAGGGGAGGGCGCACCGCCGACGAGCCCGTCAGCCCGGCGGCCGGACGTGTACACGTTCGGCAGCGTAGTGTGCCGGTTGTTACCGTTGGTAGTCAGTTTTTCCGTTACGACCTGTTGCTTTTGTTGGTCAGGCTGTTAAGCTGGATTAACGATCTGTGAACGGACGGAGGGTGCTTGTCGACGATCGTTGGCGCTCCGTGTCCGGTTGAGCGGTTCGTCGCCGGTCGCCATTCACGCGAGGGCTTCGCGGCCCCCAGAGGCACGAAAGTCGTTTTGTCCGGGCCGTGCCGAGTTTGGTGCGCGGAATGGAATCGGTGCGGTGCCACGGCCCATTTGTCTGGATCTTCGGCGCGGGAGGACCCCGCGGCGGAGCTGTGTCTTCAGCGAAGCAACCGGAAAGCTCTCGCCGAAGGTGGTTTGCAGGAACCCGCATCCCCGTTCATCTCCAGCCACTCCGGCTCGTGAGCGCCGATGCGCGCAAACAAGCGGTCCTGTCCGGCCTTGAGCGTCCTTTCCTGCTTCTGGCTTCAGCAGACCACCGGCCACGGACAAAGACTCGTGAAACACGCAGACCACCGAGTCCACAGAGGATTGCACAGAACAACCTTGTTTGGTGCCGTCTGTGCCTCTGTCTTGAGGAACCGATCATCGACCCTTGACCATCTCCCCTTCACCAAGCGAGGTTTCGCCATGACCAGCCGAAAGACCATGCCGACGTTGCGGGACAAGAACCAATCGAAGAAATCGCGGAGCAATCTGCGCGGACGACGAGTGCTGGAACAGCTGGAGGACCGGAGACTACTGGCCGGCTTCGATCTCCAAGGCCAGATGTACGCGGACAGCCCTGGCTTCTTTGCCGGCGGCGAACAGATGGGCCACGCCGTGGCCGTGGCAGAGGATTTGGCCGTGATCGCGATTCCTCACATGTCGATTCCCGCTGCGATGGCACCCCTTCCGCCGGATACCGGCGTGGCCATCGTGCAGACGCGCAACGATAATGGGACGCCCGACGATCAGAGCGACGACAGCTGGGGCGGAGACCCCGCGATCCTGCTGGACGAAAATCTGCATACGGGCGACGCGTTCGGCCTTTCCGTGGGCATCGACGGCAACACCGTGGTGATCGGGGCGCCTGGCGACGACGAGGGCGCGTCTGATGCCGGCGCCGCCTACGTGTTCGTGTTCGACGGCGGCACTTGGACCCAGCAGGCAAAGCTGATCGCCAGCGGCGCTGAAGCGGGAGCGGCCTTGGGTTCGTCCGTAGACATCAGCGGAGATACGATCGTCGTAGGCGCGCCCGGCGAGGACGCTTCCGGCGCCGACTCGGGCGCGGCGTACGTCTTCGTCCGCGATGCCGGCGCGTGGACCCAGCAAACCAGCCTCGTCGCAGCCGATGCGGAAGCGGGCGACGCCTTTGGCACCAGCGTCGCGATCTCGCCGGACCAGGTGGTCGTGGGGGCGCCGCTGGAAGACGGCGCCGGCACCGACCGGGGAGCCATGTACCGCTTCCTGCAGTCCGGCGGAGTCTGGGACGCGGGTGCCAAGTATACGCAGCCGGACGTCGAGGTGTGGGATCGTCAGACCGGCGATCTGATCACAACCATCACTCCGCAGGATGGCGATCGTTTTGGCCAAGCGGTGGATACCAACGGGATGTTGGTCGTCGTGGGAGCACCAGGGGAACCGGGCGTCGGGACGGGGACCGTTCACATCTTTGCCGACATGGGAGGCGGGTTCGGCGCGTTCTATTCGCCGAACTCCGAAACGGATCTGGAACTGATGCCGGGCTGGAATTACGGTGCGGCGGTGGCCGTGGCGGGCGTGGCCCCCGATATGTCGGATTTGCTGCTTGCCGTCGGAATCCCGAACGTGGTCGCGCCTGGGGAAGTCCCCGGAGGAGCCGTCCAGATCATCCAGTTCGAGGCGGCACCGCAGTTCCTCCTTGGGGACGGCGCAGAAGCTGCCTTTGGCACATCCGTGTCTGTCAGCGGCCAGACGATTCTCGTGGGCGCGCCGTTGCAGGACAACACGCCCGACGGCGGCCCGACGCTCGTCGATTCCGGTGCGGCATTCTTCTACGGTCCGGCTGCGACCGGGCCGGCGAAAGATTGGGGCGATGCGCCGGACAGCGACCTGGACTACGGCCCCGGCTGGTACCACTATGCGACGCTAGCCAAGAACGACGGGGCCAATCACCTCCTCACCGACACGGGCCCCTACCTGGGCGCCGGCGTGACGGCCGAAGACGACGGCCGACCGTGGGGCGAGGAGGCCAACGGCGACGAGGACGACGGCGTCACCTTCTCCGGCCCGCTCCTGCTGGGCCAACAGTACACGGTCCAGGTCACCGTCTCCGCCGACTGCAAGCTGGACGCCTGGGTTGATTTCGACTTCAACAACGGCCGTCAGTTTGACGCAGGCGACCAGATCTTCGACAGCCTGGAGCTGGCGTCCGGAACTCACGATCTGACGTTCACCGTACCCCTGGATGCCCAGGTGCCCTCTAACGGTTATCCGTATACTTATGCCCGTTTTCGCGTCAGCACGGCGGGCGGCCTCGATCCGTGGGGACCGGCGGACGACGGCGAAGTGGAGGACTACCGGGTGGCCATCGAAATGCCGCCGCGGGACTACGGTGACGCGGGCTGGCCCTACGCGACCAGCAACTGGGACAACGGTCCGTGGCATGCGGTGGGCAGCCTCAGCTTGGGCGCTTTGGTCGACGCCGAGGAAGACGGTTCGACCGAAGGCAATTCGGTGTTGGATGACAACACGGGGCTTGATGACGAAGACGGCGTGACGTTCGCCAATCCGCTCGTCGTCGGTGAGACGGGACAGGTCGTCGTGACGTCGTCGGGAGCCGGCTTCCTGGACGCCTGGATCGACTTCAGCCGCGATGGAACGTTCGTCGACGATCCCAACGAACAGATCGCGATGCAGTTGCCGATCGACGGCGAACTGACCATCGAGTTTGCCGTTCCGAGCGGCGCGCAGATCAACTGGGATGGCACGGTGCAAACTCGATTCCGCCTCAGTTCCGTGGGCGGTCTTTCGCCCAATGGTCCGGCCGCCGACGGGGAAGTGGAAGATCACCGCGTGGAGCTCAATGCACATCCGGTGGCACAACTCCATTTGCAGCCGGGCGGAGTGGGGCACATCGGTCCGGGTGAACTGCTGATGACCACGATCGCCGGGTCCGAAAGCAACGACCCGAACGACTGGATCGATCACTATGACTGGGATCTGGATGGCGACGGCCAGTTCGACGATTACACGAATACGTTCAACCTCGACCATTCGTTCGAGTGGGAGACGTTCGCTGAGCTTGGACTCGGCGCCGGCATTCACACGATCGGCGTCCGTGCCGTGAATCAGAACAGCGGCTTGACGGGCGACGCGTTCATGGACTTCGAACTGGAAGCTGGCTGCTTTGACGTCCTGTTCGGTGCGACGGGCGGCACTTACCACATCCGTCGCGACGGTGACGAATTGGTCTTTTCCGACCCAACCGCTGCCGGCGGCGAACGGCGCTGGCAGGCATCGTTGCTGACCGATCTGTCGGTTCGCGGCCAGAGCAACAACGATACTTTGGTGGTGGACTTTTCCGGCGGCGATCCGATCCCTGGCAACGGCTTGTTCTTCGATGGCTGGGGCATGGATGACTTCGACACCCTGGAGATCGTCGGGGGTGACTTCGATACCATCGAGCACGACCTGATTAGGTATGATTCCGGGCAGATCGACTTTGGACCCGACGTCGGGACGCTAACCTACGCTGGCCTGGAGCCGATTCACGTTGGTGCGACAGCCAACAACCAGATCCTGAACCTCCCCGGCGCCTCCGTCCCATACGGCCCCAGCGACACGCTCAAGGGTGGCGTGAGTGTCAGCGCCAGCGCGGAACCGGGTGGGCTCCAGGCGGGCACGGCCATCGGGCGGTCGGGCACGTACGGAGTCAACTGGAAAACATTTACATACACGGGGATTGACCCCACCGGATTCGATACACAAGCCTACTGGGGACTCACCTCGAATCACGCAACCGGCGTCGAAGCACCGTGGGGTTTCGACCAGGCGATCAGCCTCGATGGTTACCCCAACGCAAGCGGAGACCAGATCACTGCCAGCAACCTGAACTTGGGCGCGTCGAGTCTGGCTAACGGCGTCGCCGTCTGGGAGAGACAGACTCTCTTCACTACGTCGACCAGCGGCACTTACTATGTTCCGGTCCGCCTGATGGTGACGGTCACCCGCGACGGCGTCACACCGTTGCCGTTGAGAAACCTGAATACCAACCCGATTGCCGGCCTCAACGGCCACGTCGGTGTCGTGCTCGATCTGGTCGGCAACAATGTCACGCAGTTTCGGGCCGAGTTCCGCATGTTGATGTACCACCGGAGCGCCTGGCGGCCTCTATACGACGAGTACGACTACATCGGGACGCCCTCCGGTCAGCGAGCCTACACCAGCACAAATTCGAGTTTCTGGTTCGACAGCGCCGTGGCTCGCCTGCAGAACAACACGGCCAGCGGCTATAACGAAATCGTCAGTGATGTCGGTGCCTTTGAGTACACCACCTTCCAAAACCCGAGCCAGTCTCTGACCGTCAATGCCGATGGTTTCCACGAGGTGCAACTCTACGCGATGGACACCGGCTTCAGCCCGCAGTCCATGACGCTTTCCGGAGCAAGCACGGATACCTTCCTGCTGACCGCCAACCACGTCATTCCCGACAACACGGACCTGCAGATCGGCGGCAGCGCGACGTTCGACATGGACGGGCACAGCGACGTCGTCGGCGGACTTTCCGGCACGGGCAGCATCACCACCGGCGGCGGCACGCTGCGTGTGGGCAACGGGGATGGCGCGGGCGACACGGCGACTTTCTCCGGCGCGATCAGCGAGAGCGGCGGCCTGCAGAAGTACGGCGCCGGCACGCAAATCCTGTCCGGCAACAACAGCTACAGCGGGAGTAATTTCATCGAAGAAGGCACCCTGCTGGTCAACGGGACCAACTCGGGCGGCGGCGCGGTTTACGTCAAACAAAGCGCGACGCTCGGCGGCACGGGGACGATCGCGGGCGCGGTTGCGCTTTGCGACCATTCTCATTTGTCTCCCGGCACCGCCACCAGCATCGGCTCCCTCGCCGTCGGCTCCGTCTGGTGGCAGAACGTCACGACTTTCTTCGACGTCGAGATTGACGGCACCGCCGGGGCCGGTGTAACGAACGGGCACGACATGCTGAGCGTCGGCGGCGGGGTGACGCTCGGGAATACCTATCCCACGCTGGCCATCGACTTGGGCTTCTCGCCATCTCCGGGCGATTCGTTCACGATTATCGACAAGACGGGCGGGGGCGCGATCAGCGGCACGTTCAAAGACCTGCCCGAAGGTACGGTGTTCTCCGTGACCACCGGTTCGTACAGCGCGACGTTCCAGATCACTTACCAGGGCGGCGACGGCAACGACGTGGTCCTGACGACGCTCAGCGCGACCGCCCCCGCTCTGACCGGGACGCCCGGCGGCGATTACTTCGTGGTCAAGAAGAACGGCTCCAACGTCGAGGTGTATCAAGGCACGACGTCGCCTCCAACGACGTTGGTCTACAGCGCCGCCCTATCTGGCTTGACGACCCTGACCATCGACGGCCTAGCAGGCAACGACAGCGTGTCCGTCGATTTCAGCACCGGAAATGCCCTTCCCAGCGGCGGCCTGACGTTCCATGGCGCAGGTCAGACTGGCACGCCCGGCGACGTGCTGCACATCGTCGGCGGAACTCAAGGCGACGTCGTCTACAACTACACCAACGCCCACGACGGGTCGATCGTTCTGCAGAACTACGGAACGATCAATTACACGGGGCTGGAGCCGATCTCGAATTCGGGCTCGGCGACGAACCTGGTGTTCAATCTGCCGGGCGGCGGTGATCAAGCACGGTTGAAGAACCTGGGGGGCGGCACGCTGCGGCTGGAAAGCACGGCTGGCGTGCCGACATTCGAACAGACCGACTTCGCCACGCCGTCCGGTTCGATCACGATCAACAGCGACGGGAACGCGGACCTGCTGAACGTGCTGGGTACGTTCGATTACAACCCCGCGGGCGGCTTGGGCGGAGAGATGGACGTGAATCCCAACGGGGATCTCGTGTACATTTCGGCCGGAATGGGGCAGAGCGGGTTAATCCGAGTCAACGCGTCGTTTCCGGGGGCGATGACGTCGAACACGTTAGCCTATGGAGCCGGCGTCGCGGTCGATCCGGTGACCGGCCGCTACGCGACCACCGATGGGGCGTGGAACGGTAACCTCTACGTCTACAATAGCAACGACACGCTTTACGACACCGAGGGCCTCACCGGATGCGGCGGCAGCCTGGCGGCCGGCAACGGCACGTTCGGCATCAGCACCCAATGCACCGATCGATTCCACATCTACAACGAAGCGACGGCCAGCATTTCGCTCGTCGGCAGCGGCGCCGTGGGTTCCCAGGCGACGTACAACGGCGCGACCAGCCGGTATTATTGGAACTTGAATCCGGGCAGCGCGGCGCAATACTTCACGGAATCCCCGCCGGCGTACGTCGCCACGCTGAGCGGCTATTTCGTGCGCGAGGCGAATCCGCTGACCAATCGCTTGTACGCCATCAACACAGGAACCAATAGTCTGCAAGTCCTCAACGGGACTACCCACGCCGTTATCGCCACCGTCGGGGCGGGGGGGGACACCGCCGTCGACACGGCGCTGGATCGACTTTACTTCGTTCAGGGCGGCGCGATCAGCGTCTACAACGGGTCCGGTACGAGTCTGTTGGGGACGATCACGCTCCCCGACGGCTACACCGCCAACTCCATGGACATGGCGGTTGGGGATGATCGGCTGTACGTCCTCGCGTGGAAAAGCGGAGTGACGAACCAGCGGTTGTTCGTGATGCAGACCGGCGCGGGCGTCGCGCCGGGGAACGACTTGCTGACGGTGGACCAGTCGGGCGGCGACGCGATCCCGGCTGGAGGAGTGATCTACAACGGCGGCGACGGGGACGACAAACTGTCGGTGGACTTGAACGGCAACGCCAATTACCTTTCCGCCAACAGCATCACCTTCAACGGCGGCGGGCAGACCAGCGGGGACAGCATCGAGGTCCTGAACACGCCCAACGTCAGCGGCCGAGGCACGGACTACATCGCCGACACGTCGGGAACCGCCAACAGCGGACGTATTGTCGTGAATCCCGGCGGCGGCGGCGGCGCGGGCGACGAGGAAATGAAGATCTACTTCACCGGGCTGGAGCCGTCCACCGTCAGCGGGTCGGGACCGCTGGACGTCATCGTCAACGTCGACGCCACCACGACGGTGGATGTCAAGGACGTCGGGGCGTCCAACGACGGCTGGAACGTCGTCGACGGCAACTCGACGTTCGAGGATGTCACGTTCAGCGGCTTCACGACCCTGAACGTGTACAGCGGCAACGGCGCGGAGACCATTACCTTGCATGCTCTGGATTCGACCAGCCCCACCACGATCAACCTGTCCGGTGACAACTTCGCCGGCACGGACGCAGGTAACGACACGTTCAACATCCAGGCAACTGTAGCGGCGACCGTCAACCTGATCGGCGGCGCGGGTGACGACACATTTGTGTTCAGCGCCGGGCAGGGGGTGACGGGGACGATCACGGGCGGCGGACAGAGCGACACGCTGGACTATGGCGCCTACACGACGCCGGTGAGCGTGACGCTGACGGGGACCGGTGCCGGGACGGCGACGGGGACGGGCGGCTTCACGGGCATCGAGTCGGTCAAGGGCGGGACAGCCAGCGACACGTTGACGGGCCAGAACGCGACGAGCACCTGGAATATCACAGGCTCCAACGCGGGGAACGTGACCGGGTTGACGAGCTTCCAGGGTTTCGAGAACTTGACGGGCGGCAGCGGGTCGGACACGTTCACCTTCGCCAATGCGGGTGCTCTGGCCGGCGCGGTGACGGGAGGCCCGGGCATGGACACGCTCGTCGGTGATCCCGACGGCAACGCCTTCGTGGTGACGGGCGTGGATATGGGGACGCTGACGGGCAAGACCAGCGGTTGGAGCGGCATCGAGAACCTGACCGGGGCTGCGGGCGTGGACACGTTCACGATCAATTCCGGCGCGACGCTCAGTGGGAACATCGACGGTCAGGGCGGCAACGACACCCTGGCCCAGGCGGATGGAACGAACTCTTGGAACATCACCAGTGCCAATGGAGGCACGGTGACGGACCTCAGCGGGACGTTCAGCAATATCGAGAACGTCACGGGGGGCAACGGGCCGGACACGTTCTATCTTGTCCTGAATACGGGCAGTCTGACGGGCGCCGTGACGGGAGGTGCCGGCACGGACCGTCTTGTCGGTGATTCGACCGGCAACGCGTTCGTCGTGACGGGCGCAGACGCGGGGACGCTGACGGGCAAGACCAGTGGTTGGAGCGGCATCGAGGAGTTGTTCGGGCATGGGGGCGTGGACACGTTTACGATCAATTCCGGTGCGACGCTCAGCGGGATCATCGACGGCCAGGGCGGCAACGACACCCTCGCCCAGGCGGATGGGAGCAACTCCTGGAATATCACCAGTGCCAACGGAGGCACGGTGTCGGACGTCAGCGGAACGTTCAGCAATATCGAGAACCTGACCGGCGGCACGGGCAGCGACAACTTTGCGTTCGGCGGAGGTGGTTCGCTGAGCGGAAACCTGAACGGCGGCGCGGGCAGCAACACGCTGGATTACTCAAGCTACGGCGGAGTGACGGTGGATCTGGACTCCGGTAGCGCACCGGGCGTGACGGGAAGCGTCAGCAACATCCAAAACTTCCTCGGCAGCAGCTTGAATGACATCCTTAGCGTGGATGCACTGGCCCTCGGCGTGACGCGGAATGTCAACGGCGGCGGCGGAGCGGGGAACGTGCTGTACGTGGACGCCAAGGGCCAGACGGCGACGGACAACGGGTCGCAGATCACGTTCGGCGGCGGCTACGGGACGATCACCTACAGCAACTTCCAGACGGTGAACATCACCGGGGCCGCTTTGACCATTACCGGCGATGGCAACAACAACACCCTGACTGTGACCGCCGACACCTGGAATTCGGGTCACTACCAATTGGACAGCGGGCCGGTCGTGAACTTCTCGGGCGTGACGTCGTTCCAGTTCGATGGCTTGGCGGGCAACGACACGTTGATCATCAACAATCCGGCCAACAGCGTCTTCGGCCCCACGGGCGGCATCACGTTCAACGGCGGGCCCCAGACCGTTGCCGACACGCTAACCCTGGCCGGCGGCGGCGGCGCGGGGTTCACGGAAACGTACACCGTCGGTCCAGCCGTCGATGAAGGGACGATCGTCACTACCAACGGCACCGTGACTCAGACGATCCACTTCACGGGCCTGGAGCCGATCAACGATACGGTCATGGCAAACTTGGACATCTACGCCACGGACGCAGCGAATACGATCCAAGTGGTCAACGGCACCGCCGGCCGCGTCCAGGTGACCATTGATGCGTTCGAGGCGATGGACTTCTCGAACAAGACGAACGTAACCGTCCACGGCGGCGACAGCACGGCCGGCGGCGATGGGATCGATACCATCACGGTCGACTTCACCAACAGCGCCAGCGGCCTGGCCTCGTTGACCGTCAACGCGGACGACGCCAACGACGTGATCGAGGTCAAGAACACGGCCAACAATATCTCGCTGGCGATCAATGGCAACGCCGGTTCGGACAGCCTGAGCTTTACCACCAATCCCCTCAGCCTTTCGGCCGGCGCGGGGCTGACCTTGAGCGTCGGGACGACCGAAACGATCGATGTGAATCAAGACCTCACGGCCCTGGGCGGGATCACGTTTGCCAACCCAACGTGGACGTACTTGGGCGCGAGCCTGCAAACGGACGGAACCGACGTTTCCATCACCGGCAATACAGTCATGCTCGATGGCGCAGCCGTGGTGATTGACACGGAGTCCAACAATGCGGGCAACGCGGGCAACGTCTCGCTTGGTAACACAAGCATCCGCCCTGATGTCGCCGGCCACGATTTGACCATCGACGCGCAAGGTGGAGTCGGGGGCAATGGCGGCACGGTCACGCTGGGCATCTTGACCAACACGGCGGGCGCCTTCGTCGACGACCTGAGCATCGACGCGAACGGCGTCACCGACGGGAATGTCATTCTCAACCAGTCGGTTCAAACCGCGGGTTCGATCCTGATTCAGAACGCCGTCACCGTCGACATCAACGGAGACGTGACGGCGGGCACGACGCTGACCATTCAGAACGCCACAACCGTGGACCTCGGCGCCAATGTGGACTTGGCTGCAGGCGGCGCGTTGTCGGTCAGCACCAACGTCACGGCGATCAACCTGAGCGGGGCGACGGGGACGACCAACGCCATGGACGGCAACGGGAACGCGTCGGTGACGTTGGCCAGTATCACGGCCACCTTCAGTCCGCACCTGACGGTCAACTCGGAGGGCGCGGTCAGCATGGCGTCGGCCAACATCGGCGCCACCGGCTCCATAAATATTGCCGTGGACAATAACAACAACGGCAGCGAGCCGGGAACCTTCGGGGCCCTGTCGGCCGGTTCGCTCGCCATCACCGGTTCGTCGGGGAACAACGACATCACCTTCAACGGTCCCGGAACTTCGATTGTTGCCACCAGCGTCAGCGTGACCGGAGCGGGTGCGATCGATGTGAATGCCAAGATCACCGCGGGCACGACGGTCGTGATGACGGCCAGCGACAACATCAGCATTGATGCGGCCATCGATCCCACGACGGTGACGCTGACCTCCGACGATGACGTCCTGGTCAATGCCCCCGTCTCGGCCACGACCTTGATTACCGTGCAAGCGGGGCAAGACGGCAGCGGCAGTCTGAGCGTGACGGCCTCCGGCAGCATGACCACGACGGCGGCGGGCAGCGATATTGACGTGACCGTCGGGGCCACCAGCGGCGGCATCTCGCTGGCCGGCAACGTGACGACGCAAGATCGTTTGACGCTGACCTCCAACGCGACCTCGGCCAACGGGGGCGGAGTCAGCCAGACGGTGGGCACGGTTGCTGCCCCCAACCTGCAGTTGTACGGCAGCAGCGGGGCCTTTGCCCTGGCCCAGGCCACCAACAACTTCGGCACGGTGGCCGCGGCCCTGGACGGCGGCAGCGTGAACCTGACGGATACCAACTCCGTCACGGTCGGCGCCGTGGTCACGTCGGGGATCGATACGGGCAGCAGTGGCAACGGCGGAGCCGTGACCGTCAACGCCACCAGCGGGACGATCACGGTCAACCAGGCCATTGACACCTCGACGGGCGCGAGTGGCGGCGTGTCGATCTCCGGGTCAGTGGTCATCAACGCGGCCCTGATCGCCGGCGGCGGCAACATCACGCTCAACGGCAATCCCAGCGGGGCATTCGACCTGGATATCAACGCACCCATCACGTCAGCCCTCACGATCAACTTGACCGCTCCACGCGACATTTTGGTCGGGGCCAAGCTCGAGACGACCGGGGGGGCGGGGGCCCATATCATTCTGACCGCGGACTCGGACGGCGACAGCGTCGGCGGCGTGCGGATCGAGGCGGCGGGGCAACTCGTCTCGGACGACCAGGTGCAGCTCACCGGATCTGACTTGTGGGTAGTCACGGCTTGGCCCTACGACAGCGTCCTGGTCGACGGCGACATGACCATCGGTACCCTGCAGATCGACGCCGGCGGGGCCGTCCTGATCCAGGACGGGGCCAATGCGCCGGCTGCCGCCGACACGATCATCGACGGGGTGATTCGGACTACCGGGGCGACCGCCACGATCGCCGTCACGGCCGAACAAGATGTCCGGTTCGGAGACGACGGCGACCTGAGCGGCGTCGGCGGGACGGTGACCGTCACGGCGGATACCCGTGCGGGAGCCAACGGCGGCGTGATCGACATGACCGCGCTGACGACGATCAACGCCGGCAGCGGGCTGATCGACTTGAACGCCGACGGCAACATTGACCTGACCGGGCTGACTACGACGGGCGAAGTCCAAGTCACCACGGACAACGGGGCGATCACCGACGCCGGGGACACCAACACGGACGTCACCGCCGCGACGGCGGCCCTGCGCGCCCTGACGGGCATCGGCAGCGATGCCGACGACTTGGATACCGCGGCCAACGGAGCCTCGTTCACCGTGGCGGCCGTCACCGAATCCGGCGACATTCATCTGAGCAACACAGGGGCCTTGATCGTCAACACGGTCAACGGCTTGTCGGGCGTGACCATCAGCGATGCGGCGAATGACAACAGCCGCAACGACAACATCATCCTGCGGGCCAACAGCCCGGAGACGGTCGATGCAGGCGATCCAGTGGTGAACCACGACGGCGGAAACATCATCCTGGCGGCCCAAGGGTCGGCCACGACCGACGACTTGACGCTGTACGACAACGTGACCGTCACGGGTGGCGACGGCACCATCGACGGCGACGGAAACATCTACTTGTACGCGGGCGACACGATCGACCTGGCGGTGGCCACGGTGGTCGTGTCGGTGGACGCGTCGGGCACGGTGCTGGTGAGTGCCGGCACGAACTACAACGGCGGTTCCCCCTTGGACGGCAACAGCGGCGGCGACGTGCTGATGACCAGCGGCGCGAGCGTGACCTCGGCCGACGCGAATATCACAATCCGGGCCCCAAACAACGTTCAGTTGAGCGTTGTCGATGCGAACAGTAACGGCAGTGGGGCCGTGGGCGACGTGATCGTGACGGCGGACTACGCGGGGCCCGGCGGCGGGACGAACTATCCGAGCAACAACATCGGCGCGATCAGCGACAACCTGACCGGCGAGGGAGCCAACATCACGGGCGACGAAGTGGCGTTGCGGGCCGGCAGTGGGATCGGCGACGGAGTGGCGCCGGATGATAACGACCTTGATCTGGCGATCGCGAGGCTGGCGGCCGTGACGGTGTCGGGCGATATCCACGTGCAGAACAGCGGCAACCTGGAGATCTACCCCTTCGACAGTCTGGCGGGCGTGGCGATCACCGATGCGGCGGCGCCGCTGAACAGCGGCGGCGATCACATCACCATCCGAGCCGGCGGTTGGCTGGGCGTCGCTACGAGCAACCCCGTGGTAAACAACGACGGCGGGAATATCACGCTGGCCGCGGAAGGGGCGGAGTTGACGATCGCGGCCGACGTCACCGTCACCGGCGGTGACCCCACGATCGATGGCATCGGGAACATCTACTTGTACGCCAACCGATGGATAAACCTCCTGTCCTCCGGCGTGGACGTCACCACAACTGGCGCCGGCTCAGTGTTGCTGAGCGCTGGTACCAACTACAACAACGGCTCGCCGGTCGACGGCGAAAGCTCCTGGGACGTGATGATGACCAGCGGCTCGTCGGTCAGATCCGAGGACGGCAACATCACAGTGCTGGCGCCAGACGACGTGCAGCTGAGCATCCTGAACGCCAACAGCGACGGCGACGGGACGCTAGGCGACGTCATTGTAACGGCGGATTACGCCGGGCCCGGCGGCGGGACGAACTATCCGAGCAACAACGTCGGCGCGATCAGCGACAACCTGACGGGCGAGGCAGCCAACATCACGGGCGACCAGGTGGCGTTGCGGGCCGGCAGCGGGATCGGCGACGGGGTGGCGCCGAACGACGCCGATATCGACGTGGCGATCAACACGCTGGCGGCGGTGACGGTGTCGGGCGATATCCACGTTCAGGACCTGGCGGGCGGGTTGACGATTGACACGTTCGACGGTCTGTCCGGGGTGACGATCACGGACGCCGTGGCGCCGTTGGATAGCGGCAACGACCACATCACCATCCGGGCCAGCAGTCCGCTGACGGTCAGCGCGGGCGATCCCGTCGTGAACAACGACGGCGGGAACATCGTGCTGGCGGCGGAAGGGACCGGCACCGGCGATGACTTGACGCTCGACGACAACGTGACGGCCACGGGCGGCAGCGGGAACATCAGCCTGTACGCCGGGGACACGATCAGCCTGACCGGGACGATCACCGTCAGCGCCGCAGGCACGGGCGCCGTGCTGGGGATGGCGGGGACGAACTACGCCAACGGCTCGCCGGCCAACGGGACCAATGCGGGCGACGTTTCGATGGCGGACGGCACGACGATCCAGTCGGCCGACGGGAACATCAGCTTGCGGGCGCCGGGGAACGTGAGTCTGAGCATCGTGAACGCTGACAGCAACGGCAGTGGGGCGGTGGGCGACGTGATTGTGACGGCAGACTACGCGGGCGTGGGCGGCGGACTGTCGAACAACACCGGCGCGATCAGCGATAACCTGACCGGCGAAGCGGCCAATATCACGGGCGACCAGGTGGCGTTGCGGGCGGGCAGCGGGATCGGCGACGGCGTGGCCCCGGATGACGACGATATCGACGTGGCCATCAACACGCTGGCGGCGGTGACGGTGTCGGGGGACATCCACGTCCAGGATCTGGCCGGCGGACTGACGATCGACAGCTTCGACAGCCTGTCCGGAGTAACGATCACGGATGCTGTGGCGCCGTTGGACAGCGGCAACGACCACATCACCATCCGGGCCAGCAGTCCGCTGACGGTCAGCGCCGGCGATCCCGTGGTGAACAACGACGGCGGGAACATCGTGCTGGCGGCGGAAGGGACCGGCACCGGCGATGACTTGACGCTGGATGACAACGTGACGGTCACCGGCGGCGACGGGGCGATCGACGGCGACGGGAACATCTACCTGTACGCGGGCGACACGATCGATCTGGCGGCGGCCACGGTGGTGGTCTCGGCCGATGCTTCCGGCACGGTCTTGCTGAGCGCAGGGAGCCACTTCAACAACGGCTCGCCGATCGACGGCAACAGCGGCGGCGACATGCTGGTGACCAGCCTTGCGGCGATCCGCTCGGAGGACGGCGACATCACGGTGCTGGCGCCGAACGACGTGCAGTTGAGCATCGTGAATGCCAACAGCGACGGCGACGCGGTGCTGGGCGACGTGATTGTGACGGCGGATTTCGGGGGGCCGGGCGTCGGGGCCGGCGACACGTACGCCAGCAACAACGTGGGCGCGATCAGCGACAACTTGACGCCGGGCGAAGGGCCGAACATCGTCGGCGACCAGGCGGCGCTGCGGGCTGGAACGGGCATCGGGGACGGCGTGGCCGGGGCGGCGACGGACATTAACCTAGCCGTCAATACGCTGGCCGCGGTGACCGGTTCGGGCGACATCAACGTCGAGGATGTGGAGTGGCTGACGATCGGGGCCTTCAACGGCTTGTCGGGGCTGACCATCAGCAACGCGGACGGGACCGCAACCGGCGGAGACGATATCACGGTCGTGACCCGCGGGGATTTGACCGTGGCGACGGGCAATCCGATCGCCAACAATGACGGCGGCGACGTGACGTTGAGCGCCGAGGGCGGCGGGCACTACCAGCTGGTCTCGCCGGCGGTCGACTTCGCCACCGCCTTGGCCAACGCGGCGACGGCGGGCGGCTATCTGGCCACGATCCGCTCGGCCGTGGAGAACGCGGCCGTCGCAAGTTACCTGGCGGGCTCCTCCGCCTGGATCGGGGCCAGCGATGCGGCGGCGGAAGGCACGTGGCTGTGGGTGAACGGCCCGGAGAACGGGGTCCAATTCTGGCAGGGTAACCAAACCGGCTCGCCGGTGGGCGGGGAGTACAGCAACTGGAACGGCGGCGAGCCGAACGACTCCGGGGGCAACGAAGACGCAGCGGAGATGAATACCAGCGGCCGTTGGAACGACATGCCCACAACCGCGCCGCGGGCTTATATCTTGGAACTGCCCTGGGCGGACTTGACGGTCAACGCCAGCGTGACGATCACGGGCGGCACGGGCGCGATCACGCTGCAGGCCAACCGCGATGTACTGGGCGATGCAGCCGGCGACATCACCACGGCCGACGGCAACGTGACGATCACGGCCGACCTGGACAACAGCAGCTTCGGGAGCAACAACGACGGCACGATCCGGATGGACGGCGATATCACGGCGGGAACGGGCACGGTAACGCTCAGTCTGGCCGATTGCGATGGCTATCTCGGTAGCGGCCTTGACTTGGCCACGGGGCAGGGGACGAACGCCGACGGCAGCATCGTGTCGGCCAGCCAGATGATCAAGAACGGGGCCGGCGCGCTGCGGCTGAACGGGACGGCCAACGCCTACGTGGGCACCACCGCGGTGAACGCGGGGGCCTTGATCGTCAACGGCGTGATCACGACTGACGGCGGGGCGATCACGGTCGGCACCGGGGCTCTGCTGGGCGGCAACGGGACGATCGGGGCGACGCCGGGCGGACGCGATATTCAGGTGAGTGCCGGCGGCATCTTGGATCCGGGCGATTTGGATCCCAGCAACTGCATGATCGCTTATCCGGGCCAGCTGGCGGTGAACGGCGACGTCACGTTCGCGATCGGCGGGATCTTCCGCGTCCAGTTGAACAGTCTGAACGCGGGTGTGGACAGTGGGACGTATACGCCCGACGGGTACGACCAGTTGGACGCGCGGGGCATGGTCG
>Ga0209613_1000562_pt1 | contig 40609 bp, 44 predicted proteins | sample BioC13SIPDNA_2_FD_185747 | JGI IMG/M metagenome (GOLD analysis project Ga0209613, IMG submission 185747) | Anaerobic biogas reactor microbial communites from Washington, USA - Biogas_R2_A C13 SIP DNA (SPAdes) (version 2) | ecosystem: Engineered > Bioreactor > Anaerobic > Unclassified | place...
CGACTGAACCACCAGGGGAGTTATCAGGCCGGCAATGCCGAGTATTACGAAAAGATTGAAATTATTGCTTCCGATAATATTACCGAAAACGATCTCCTGGTGGTTTTGCAGTGAGGCGAAGATATTGACAACCATCTCGGGTGCTGAAGTCCCGAAGGCAACGACGGTCAGTCCTATAGCCAGGTCAGACACATTATGCTTCTTTGCAAGCGAGGAAGCACCGTTAACAAGCCAGTCGGCCCCTTTGATCAGAACCACAAATCCCAGTACCAGCAATCCGATCTGTAACAGCATAGTCATAATTTTTTTCAATCCTTTGCGCCGGGTTTACGGCTGACTGTGATTCTGCCCCGATAATCCGGTTTTGCGACAGCAAAATTAATCAAATGCCCCGTCTTTGGAATAAGTAACAGGGAAGTGTTTCCGGGACTATCAGTACCTGCGCCTTGTGCGTCAGGTTGTCATTGCCCCGTTCACCGGCTGCTTTGATTTAATGATTTCAACTGCCTTAAAGAGGATCACAATCTCCAGCAGTTCGGCAGGGATAAGCATTATATATCCGATGAATGACAGTATGATTGTAAGGAAGAAGAAGGCTGCGGCAATCTCAAAGATGCCTGCGATAACCGGAACATTCCCAAATGATCTGTGAAGCTTTATCAGTGAGATTCCGTAAAGGATCAGTATCCCTCCAAAGGTCAGCGCCTGAGCCCCAAGAATGTATTCCCGCTCAACGGATTCATAGAACAGTGAGGCTATATCATATGCTATTATCAGGAACACGCCAAAGATCAGGACATATGACATGATCTTCAGGAGGTAGTTCCTGAACATGTGGCCAACCACGATAAAGCCCCGCTGGAAGAAAAAGAAGGAGACGAGTACAGCGACTTTGATGCTTATATATACCGGGATGCTGAAGATCATCCGGTCATCTTCCATACGGAAATACTCAGCCGCAGATTCAAGGAATCCGAGAATGAAATAGACCAGGCCGAGCAGCCACGCAATGTTAAGCTGTTTAATAATAAAAGTTCCTGACCGGTCGGGGTCGATATCAATAAGAAAGGTATCCTTCAGCCATCCGGAGAAACTCTTCCTGGCAGCATCGTCGTCTGTAATCCTGCTCAGGTCGTAATCGAGCGCCGCCAGGATTGTCCTGACAGTATAGCTCCTTGGGGTGACTTCACCTGCCTCTATGCGTTGCAGGGTCCGTACGCTTATATTGCACCTGTCTACCAGCTCTTCCTGGGTGAGACCTTTTTCCTTTCTGAGTTCGGTGATCTTTCTGCCTAATTCCGGTTGTTTCATTGCCTTGATTTCTAAATCTTCACCAATATTATGATTGAAAAACCAATGCAAAAAATATTTTGGCGGTACTTTACCCGCCATTTGGGCTACAGTTGGTTTTCCAGCCAACCGGGTTGATGGCTAAAGCCTTTATATTCACCAGTATTTGCTACTGGCCGGGAGGGATGTGACTTCTAATCGGCGAACGGTTTAGTTGACTGTTCCTGCCTGACGAAGAGCGCATTGTGTATCATCTCTTCACCGTGGATCAGGCTGAAGCCAACCAGTCGTTCGGTCTCAACCATATTAAGAGTGCCGGCGCCGGGGTGTGATTCCTCGGGGTGACGGAGGGCATCACTGAACTCATCTATGGCCTCCAGCGCCCTGAAGTAGGATTCATGCATCTCATGCTGATTCTTTTTAGCGCCGGGGCGCGAAAGGGTGAAGGCGGCATCGCGGAGCATAGGGAAATAATACCTGTACGACTCCTCGTTCCCGAAGAGGTCGGCCGAGATCACCTTCCCGTCAATCAGAACGGCCAGGCCATTGCAGCCATCGGCAGGATTGCACCCGGGAAAAGCCCGTTCCGCCTTCTGCATCCTGAACTGCAGCAGCTCCTCGTAGCTCTCCGTCTGGCTGTGGACACCCTCGCACGCCAGGTTCGCGCTGACATGATCCCATACTTCGCCCTGCGTGTCGCGGAAGTCGGTTTCATCCGCGGGCTTCATGCGCGAGAAGGTGCCTGCTTTCCTGCTCCGCAGGTTGGGATCAGCCACTGACCCGGGGGTGCTGAATGATGACGACCTGTAGTTCCAGCGGAGCCGTTCCACACACGAGACCCCAATGACGGTTCTGGCTGAGGGGGCCAGCAGTACCGACCTGTTGACGACCCTGTTCTGCTTTGCGCCGGTGAGGACGTCGGCATCGGTGAGGAGGAGGTAGTCAGCTGTCTTGTTGAGGGCGGCGAGCTGGCCCACGGAGCCCGAGGCTGTCAGCTCGGAGATAATGAGGCCGCCGCTTTTTATTGCCGGTCCGGCAGGAAGGAAGGGTAATGACGTGAGAGGCTCGCTGCTGACCTGGACAATGGCAGCGTTGCCGAAGGCTGTGAAATGGATCGCTTTTGTCTTCATGGTTTTGTTACTCGTTTTTAATTATTAATTTTAGACTGTGGGCAAAGAAAAACCACGGCATTGCAGCCTATCTGCAATGAAAAAAAAAGATCATGCCGGCCAATCTTAATGCACTGATAAGATACAAGACCATCAACTCCTGCCTCGCCGGGGGAAGACGAAGGTGGTCAATTGACGAGCTGAGGGAGAGATGCTCCGAAGCCCTGGCTGAGGACCGGGGAAGGTATTCCACCGTCTCCGAGAGGACCATCAGGGATGATATCCGCGTCATGCGGAGTGACATCCTGGGGTTCAATGCCCCGATAAAGCAGGAGGGAGGGCTCTATTTTTATTCCGATCCCGCCTATTCAATTCTCAGCCTTAGCATTACCGATGCCGGGCTGGCGGAACAGATATACTGGCTGCTGATGAATATGAGGGATAAGGTCAGTCACCCGGAGCTGGAGATAATCCTGCAGAGGCTCTGCGATATGCTTGGAAAGGAATATAAACCCGTGCCGGTGGCTGAGGCAATGGAAGAGCCGGCTGAAGAAGAAATGCTGCGGGATGAGATAGTGATCCGTCGGCAGATCATCTTCGATGAAATGGCGGAATCATCCGGAAGGTTTCCGTCAAAGAGCTCAAGAGCACGTGATTTCAGGTTTATTAAGCCCGGGCTGTCGTGGAACGATGTGTTGCGGTTGCTTACAGGAAAGCGTGGTCAATTGTGATGATATGGTTCTCAGGGATCCTGTCCAGGGCTCTTCAGGCTCGTGGATTCTGGCGACAGGTTGGTCTTTTTCCTTAAACGTCCAAGCATTATCCCGGCTCCAAATCCGATAAATGTTCTGTCTTTGTTTATCTGTAACATTGGGTATAACGTTATCCCTATAGCTGCGGCCAGTGGAAACTCAAATCTGGGATTTATGATCAGGCTAACGGTTGAATGTTTTTCAACGTCATATTTATAGTTGTCACCAAGCCATGAATTACCTGTAACCCGTCTCCAGTTTGTCGGTTCAGTTATGACGGTATAACCTACTCCCCCTGCCAGGTTTAGTCTGATCTGGCCTGATTTATCCAGGGGAAAAACTCTTCCGAACAGGACCTGATAATTCTTCATATGGTCCAGGTGCAGCTCACCCAGGCCCAGGGAAAAAATGCCCATGACCCCCGAACTGAAATCATAGGGTTCAGATTTTGCTTTTCTCACATGACCGGAATATCCAAATTGCAGTGAATATTTCTCATTAAGTATAATATTCACGTTAAGATTTGATTCCGTATAGTTTCCAAAAGCAATCTCACCGGTGATGTAGAAAAACTCCTCCTTTTCAGGTGACTGTGCATTTATGTTAAGTACTACCAAATGCAAACCAAGGAAAAGTAACGCCCTTTTCATGATTACACGATTAGTTTATAACCGGATTCCGCTAATCCATAATCAAAGTTACACCCTCAGTAACCGGAAGTCAATTATTTTTTTAGCCTGTTATGCTGGCCGTTCGTCAGAACGAGAGGTTCATGCGCATGAAGAAGTTTCGTCCCGGCTCCACGCTGACAGCTCCCCTGTTTGTCGACAGGTGGTTAGTGTAGGTGGCATCTGTAATATTGTCTATGCCTGCAAACAGCTGCAAGCCGGTTTTTCCTAGCTTAATCTTTTTCGAACCCATGGCCAGGTCAAGCCGCACATAGCCATCTGTCACCTGCTCATTCTCGCCGATCTTAGTCTGCTTTGCCGCTCCCGCGAGGGTCAGCTCAATTGTACCAGCCCTGTTCCAGTTATAGCGCAGACCCACTCTTCCCTTGAAGGGCGGTATCTGGGGAAGGTCGGCGCCGGCTTCAGTGTCCCTCCCGCGTACATATGACCCGGAGCCTGAAAGGACGAAGTTGTGGATGAAGTTATACTCGAATCTCAGATCAAACCCATATAACACCGCCTTGCTGACATTGGAGTTTATCAACGCCGGAAGGGTATCAGTTGTAAATTCTGTGCCGGTGATAGTTGTATAAATGAACTCACCGGGAGTTTCAACTATCAGGTTTGACAGGCGATTGACGAAGAGATCAGCCTGGAAGTTAAAGACACTGCTCCATTTTCTCAGACCGATATCGGCCGACAGGCCGCTCTCCGGCTCCAGCGACTGGTCGCCGAGACGTACATAATTGCCAAGGTCGATATATTTGAAACGTTCCTCGAGTGACGGCGCCCTGAATGAGCGTGCGAGATTAAATGACAGATCGGTACTGCCGGTCAGGTTGTACAGAAGTCCGGCATTGGCGCTCCATGAGATGCTTCTCCCGGATCCTTCCGGGAAGGTTATCCGGCGCGTAGGAGAGTCGTTCTCCACATCATTTATAATGATGTAATCAACATCATAGCCTTCTTCGTTGCTGACCCATACGCCGTCAATCCGTCCGCCGGTGATCAGTGTCACTCTTCCGTCAGCAAGCGTGGCTTCGTCCTGGATAAAAATGCCTGAGCTGGTGAAGGATGAGGCCGGGATAGGAGTCTCACCCCTTACCACACTGTTGGTCTTGATTATATCACCGGCAGGATTGATTATATCTATGGTTACATATTTTGTTCTGTCAGTTGTCAGCCTGCGGCCCCACACGTCAGCACCTGCTATCAGCGTGTTGCCGGACGACAGATTAAATGTGGCCTGCATCTGTCCGCCGTTGGTCATATGCTTGCCGCCGGGAGTCATCAGGGTGGGGGTGGTGCGCTGAGTGTTGCCATTGGGAAGTGTGGTCTCGGTGACAGTGTTGGGTTCAAGAGCGACGTTACGGTCAATATACTGGTTGAAATAACTGAACCTGAGGCTGCTCAGCTTCCCGGTAACAGAGGTAATCTCATAGCTTGCTGACAACAGTGATCTGCCGATGTCTGTATATGTGGCCTCTGACGGTCCGGGGAAGGCCTCACCGCCGGGTATGCCGACGTCGGTTGCCATATATCGCTGATAGTGAATTTTCATGACATGATTATCGAATGGTCTGAAGCCTGCCCTGGCTCCGAAGTTATTATATGTATACTGGCTGTTCAGCAGTGTTCCTTCGGGAGTCCTCATGTCATCGGCATCAGTGTAGGTGCCGGAGAGCCTCACATACCATTTGTCCGATCCTGTGTTCACGTCTGCATGACCTGAATACATCCTGTTTGCCGAGGCAAAGCCCGCCCCCGCATTTCCCGAGACATACAGCTGATCTGAGAAGTGGCCGTCTTTGGTGATGATATTTATGATGCCACCCATTGCCCCGGTTCCGTACAGTGAGGAGAGTGCGCCTCTTATTACCTCCACCCGGTCGATCTCCCAGACGTCAACCATGCTCATTGATGCAGTAAGATCAGTGGCTGTTTCAACCCGGCTGCCGTCAACAAGGGTCACCAGCCGGTTTTCATTCAGGCCCCTGATATTTATATTGGTGGCCCATATTCCGTCACCGCCAAGTGAGATGCCCGGTTCCCTGTTCAGCACGGTGGAGAGGGTGAGGGATGATTGTTTCTGATAATCTGATGCCCTCACAACGGTAAGGGGGGCAGGCAGCTCTTTCACCTTCCTGTCTATACGGAGGCTTGAGACAACCACCTCGCCAATATCGATAGTTCTCTCAGATAATGAGAGAGTGTCATCGTCCGGTGTCTGAATGTTGCGGTTCTGCCCGTACGTACCCGGGGCGATGGCAAGTGAACATAAAGCTGCAATTAAAAGTGTTTTATTCATTTTCTGTGTTCTTTAAGAGTACCGATTTTACCTGAATCCCTCTCAGGCGGCCAAGGCGGCCTGCCAGGGAGCCAATCTGATCTGTGGTACCTTCAAGAACAAGAGAAATGATGCTGACATTATTGCCACGGGGAAGGCCCTGGCGTCCTATGATAATATCAGAATGATCTGAGATGATATTGTTCAGCGACTGAACGTCCTCGCTGCTGTTAACACTGATAAGAAGTGTTCCTATTCTCTTTTCCATCAGGGTACCTCTGGATTGGATTAATATTTAACCTGTACTACCTCAGCCGGGAAAAAGACCAGACCTCAGTGCCATTACAGGTCGGATTAATTACAGCGCAAAATTACGTAAAAGTATGCTTTCTGTCAATGACTAATGTCATACATTGACGCAGAACCTTTCCTTCCCCGGCATATTATGCAATTATGGATGTGGGATATTGTCTTTTTTTTAGAATTTAATTGAATAGCTTTGTGCAAAGCACTGACATGAACCGCAAGCTCGTAATATTTATTCTGTTTTCCATGGCATGCATTGCTTGCAGAGAGACCGCTGTAAGGGGGAAGCATGACGGGATGACCCTTGCAAGCCTTAACGGGCCTTCGTCAATGGCCCTTATAAAACTGATTGACAGCCTTGACTCTGACAGTCATGCCGGCCTGAAGGCTGATATCCTTGATGAGCCTCTTCAGGTCAGGAAGATGATGCTTGACGGAAGTGCCGACTTCGCCATTCTGCCTACCACCATGGCAGCCATACTCTATAACAAAGGGCTCGGTTACAGGTTGATTGCGATACCTGTCTGGGGCTCACTGTACCTCTTCGGACAGGATACAACAATAGGCCGCTGGGAGGATCTCAGGGGTAAAAGAGTCAATGTTATGGCCAGGGGAATGACCCCGGATGTTCTTTTCCGGTATCTGCTTGAAAAGAACGGCATAAGACCGGAGGCGGATATTGTGCTTGATTACAGTTATCCCTCACATGTTGAACTGGCCAATGCCGTTGCTGCCGGGAAGGCTGAGCTGGCTGTGCTGTCAGAGCCCCTGGTCAGCATGGTGGCTGCAAAGAACACGGATATCCACCCCATTTTTGACCTGAACAACGAATGGGAGAGGACAACAGGAATACCAATGGCTCAGACAGCCTTGCTGGCAAAGGATCAGATAATTGACCATAACCCGGAGCTGGTTGAAAGGATTATTGATGCCTGCAGAACATCAGTGGATTGGGTAAGCACCAATCCGGACAGTGCCGCCAGGCTGATTGTCGCCTATGGCATTCTGCCTGACGAGCAGACAGCTGTGGCATCCATTCCGCGGTCGCATATGGAGTTTAAAAAGGCACGGGACATCAGTACCGGGATTGAAGCGTATCTCCGGATATTTTTTAATATGGAGCCTGATATAATCGGAGGAAAGATACCTGATGAAGCTTTCATTTACTAAAAGGCATTACCTGGGGTTCGCTTCCGTAATCACCATGCTGGTTATCTGGGAGTTGCTGGCATTGTATTTTAACTCTGACTTTATCCTGCCGACACCGGCAAAAACAGTGGTGGCGGTGTTGAAGCTGTTCACTGATGCCGAATTCCTTGCTGTCATTGGAACGACGATTCTTCGCGGGCTGGCAGGGTTCATCATCTCTGCCGTTTTCGGATTGCTGCTTGGCATACTGGCCGGTATCAGCAAGGATTTCAATGCCTTTCTGAATCCCTTCCTGGTGACGGTGCGTTCGGTACCGGTGGTTGCCATAATATTGCTAGCACTGATCTGGTTCAGCCCGGGATCCGTGCCGGTCTTTATTGCCATACTGACCATGTTCCCGTTTATCTGCACCAACGTTGCTGACGGCATCAGGAGCGTGGATCCTGACATTGTTGAGATGGCAAAGTTTTACAGGGTGAGCAATGAAAGAGTGGTTCTCGAAGTGTATGTGCCGGCTATCATGCCTTTCATTATCAGCGGCTCATCATCCGCAATGGGAATAGGATGGAGGGCAATAATAATAGGAGAGGTGCTGAGTCAGCCCAGATACGGTATCGGTACCATGATGCATGAGCAACAGGTATTTCTGAATGTTGATGCAGTTATCGCGTGGACAATAGTTGCGGTTTTTATAAGTTTCGTTTTTGAAAAGCTGATACGGTGGAGTGAACACAGGATTGTTGCCTGGAAAGATTGATTATGGAATTAAAGATCAGTAATCTCAATAAGAAATATGACGGAGTCACTGTTTACAGCGACTTCAGTCTGAGCATTCCACGGGGATTGATAACATGCATACTGGGACCTTCCGGGTGCGGGAAAACAACCCTGCTGAATATCATTGGCGGTATTACTCAGCCTGACGGAGGTGCTCTATCAGGCTTTGATGGCACAATCATGTCATATATCTTCCAGGACCCGCGGTTATTGCCATGGAAGACCATCAGGGGGAACATTGAGTTGGTCATTGACAGGAAGATAGCTGCCGGTGAACGCAGGCATCAGGCAGATAATCTGATTCGGCTGGTGGGACTTGACGATTTTGCAGATCATTACCCGGCGCAGCTGAGCGGGGGCATGCGTCAGCGGGTTTCAATAGCACGTGCCTTTGCCTGTCCGTCTGATATCATTCTCATGGATGAACCACTCAAGGGTCTGGATATTGCCCTCAAGCACAACATGATAAGATGGTTTACCAGGCTATGGACCGCTGACAGGCGCACAGTTATCTTCGTGACCCATGATGTTGATGAGGCGCTGATGCTTGGCGAAGAGATATTTGTCATGAGCACTCCTCCTGTTCATATTACCACCCATATATCATTTGACTCACCCCTTGATCAAAGAGACAGTGAGTCACCAGAGTATAATAAACTGAAGCAGAAACTGCTTAAGGGACTTGGGCATTCATCACGCGGATCAACTGACTGAATAGCGGCAGCCCGGGTTGGTTGTCCCGGCTTCTTTTCCGGCACTTCATCAATCGCGCATCCTGCTCAGTCTGAACAGGCCGGCACCTATCATCACAAACCATACGAAATAAAGTGGTCCTGCAACCATCGTGAATATATCTTTCATAGGCGCATAGAATATCCCAATCAGGATACTTGCCAGGTCAAAACCATGTGTCAGCACTCCTACCCATCCTGTCGCTTTGCTGAAGATCAGAGTTTTAAGCATAATTACTGAGAAGATCAGCGCCCCTGTCTCAATCATGATTCCCCTGATTATAGCACCGGTATTTATCCACATGTCACTTGCTAGCATCCCTTCACAAGCGGCAAGCAGATGCTGTCTCATCTCGGGTGAGGTGGTTGCGTGGTATTTGTTGTTGAGAATGAGTATTGATACCAGGTTCAATCCAGCGATGAAGATTGTCACTCCTGCCAGGGTACAGAAAAGAGCAATTTTTGCCAGCATTTCATTGTCGTTCTTCAGTGCCTGGAAAATGCTGAAGAAGAGCAGGTAGTAAAATGGGATTACAATAACAGACACAATATCAAGCCTTAACAGGGCAGTAAACTTATTCGCCTGTAACATGTCAAAACATTCAGAGGCCGTCTCAGGATAGTCTTTACCCACCAGGATAAATATCAGGATTGTAGCCACTGAGTATACCAGAAACAGGATGGAAGTCCAGCCTCCGGCCTTGTACAATATTCTGCTTGTCTTGTCTGTGGGGTACTTTTGAAGATTCATGATTCCTGTATTTTGATTGAACAATTTTCTCAGGAGACTCAGAACAGTGAGATCAAAATAAGCAAAATGCTTTAAGATAGCATGTTAATAGTGGAATTATTGAAGATCAGGGGTTATCAGCGGTTGAAATCAGCATGCATTTGCAGAACGGGTACAACAATCAGCAGGCCGGTAACAATAGCTGATTCCATTTTTACCTGTCAAGTTTGGCTATGGCTTCTGGGTGTGAGTCCACGAAGTTTATGGTTCCGCGGATGTTGCTCTCGAGAATGAAATCACGAAGAGCTTTGCTCTTAACATCCCTGAAGTCACCGATAATGGCAAGCCTCATCCTGTAGTTGGAAAACTTCTGCAGGATCTCGCCGGCGAGGCCGGTCCTGAGATCAAAGAATTCCTGGCTCAGGGTTGCAGAATGGATTACCAGGCCTGTGCTGCCGTTATAGCCGGCATCAGCAAGGATGTCAAGCAGCTCCTCAGTTGTGCTTATAGTCTCTGAACCGGGCAGGATCTCGGCAATGGATATGCCTTTTACGGTCTTGTGGTACTTGATCATCTCAAAGGAATAATAACGGATTATCTCCAGCTATAAACGGTTCCTTCCAACGGCAGTTTTAGCGGGTCTGCCTGGTGGCCGTATTCATCCCACCACTCCTGGTAGATTTTCCTGACTGCCATGATCTCCCCGGCGTCGAGGCGCTGGTCACTGCTGTTGCCTGTATTGCGCAACACCGGGTTGAGTGAGGCGAAGTCCTTTCCTTCGATAACAGCCTCGGCACACCACAGAAGATACTCGCCCAGCATGATGCACTCTTTGCCGTCGACAACCCTGAACGGCCACATGGAGGAGATCGGGTTTACAGGGAAGTGGTCACAGGGAGAAACCAGTTCGGAATCTTTTGCCAGGCTGATAAGTGCAGGTATGTCTTTTTTCTGAAAAGCAGGCATTATTGTCCAGAGCCGGTCACCCTCTTCAGTCCATTCATACTGGTCATATGTCCCGTTTTTCAGTTGTTTAACGAATTCCATGACATCCGGGTTACTGACATCAAATCTGCCTCTCTCGCATCCAAGGCACATCACGGACAACAGGCAAACAGTTACCAGGGTTTTCATGTTCTGTCTTTAAAGATTGAGATATACAAATTTACTGAGTTTCCACAATTTACATGCCAGTTTGAAGCTCCTCCCTGATCCGGTTTATCTGTGCCTCCCGGGCAAATGAGTATGTTCTGTCACGAAGGTTGCATATCTCATAGAGCTGCAGCGCTTTCTCAAGCATGGCGAAGGAGGCCGGCGGCGCGGAGGTCATCCCGATGTCGGCCAGGGTCTGCGCCAGCAGCTCGATATTCTCCACATTGAAGCCCTTCTGACCGGCAAGGTATGCATCCGTTTCTGTCGCATCCATTACAAAAATCTCATCGAGGTCAATGAATGCCTCGCTCAGCATCATCTCCTTTAGTGCTTCAGCCTGATTACTTACTGAGATTGCCAGTTCATCGGTTCCGCCAAAGAGTTTTTGCCGGATAGCCCTGATGATATCTCCGATCTTTTCAATCTCGCGAAGCAGATAATCCTTCTGTTCCATGCCGGTTCATTCCATTCTCCGGGAATGATCCCATTCCCGTAGCAAATGTAAAATAAAGCAAAAAGGATTTATTTTCCGTATTTCTTCCGGAATATCCGGATTGCCTGCATGATGTCAGCGTTGTCACCGAAGAACGGAATATGGACCGCATCAATGCCTTGGAGCATCATCTCGGGAAAATTTACCGTTTTGTAATGTTCCGGCCCGATCATCCAGTCCCTTGTGCTGTAGATAAAGAGTACGGGCACGCTGACCGTCGCGGATGATTCAGTGAAGTCCACCGCATAATCATCCATCTTCATGGCCACTTCGCTGAAATCGCCGTTCCATGATGGCAACTCACCGTATGTACTGTTCATTAGATCCATCTCTTCGCGCGAAGCGAAACCCATCTTCCACATCAGGTCACTGCTGTTCAGGGCAGTGATCAGGCTGTCCCAGCGGATGTGGAGCGGGATTGATTCGTCCCCGAAATAACTCCTGTCAGTGATGCCCAGGAACTCGCATGCCTTCGGGCACCAGCTGGTCTTAAAGTTCATCCCCATGTTCAGCGACGCGTTAATCATGATCATTGCATCAACCGTTGACGGATGCCGCAGGGCATATCCCATCTGCAACAGCCCGCCGAAGGAATGCCCCAGGGTGATCCACCGGCCGATCCCCAGCGCTTCCCTTACCTCCTCGAAGTCTTTAACCATCCTTTCCATTGAGAAGTTGCCGTCAGCGGGACTGGTGGAACGACCTACTCCTCTCTGGTCGAGATAGATCATCCGGAAATGCTTTTCCAGCGAGTCGCCGACAAATTTCTCAAGCCAGTATGATCCGCTTCCCGGCCCACCGTGGAGATAAAGACAGGGGGTTCCTTCGCCTTTGACATTAACGTAAAGGTAGACACTGTCAGATGTAATGACATGCTTTTCCTGGGCACATGCCACTGCTGCCAGCAGGAGGGCCGTAAGTAGGAGAAATGACTTTTTCATATGAATATGTTTCGTGTTGCTTGTGACCTCAGGCTGATCACGTGTGTCTCAGATGACTCCGGATCATCCTGGAGGGGTTCAGGTGCTGTTCCCTGTCTAATGACCCCTCCGGATCTGAAATGATGCATCTGTCAGCAGAAAGGTCTTCAGTAAACTGCCAGGCTTGATGCTTTCTTCCACGCTCCTGCGCAAGTGATGTGTTTATAATGCGGTCCAACTACCCGCTGATCCTTGTTTTCGCTTCAATTTTACAGCTGTTTCAGCCTCACTGATTTCACGAGTATAGCATATATTAATTCTTGTGTTCATATGTCCGGGTTATGACTTCGTGCTGCTACAGTTGTTTCAGCATGGTCATCGATTCATCATGACGGGCGTAATCGACAAATCCGAACTTCCTGTAGAGGTGGTAAGCATAGTTCGCCATGTCAACGCTTAAGGAGACCCGGGCATAACCCGCGGAGGCAAGCCTGTTCAACATCTCAGCGAGAAGCCCTGTGCCAATGCCCCTGCAACGGTATGGTTCAAGCACTGCCATGCTCAGTTCGGGGGTGGTTGTATCAATGAAGCCGTATCCTTTTACCGGGCCGGTAAAGAGTCGTGTCCATACCGCACCGGTAATTTCACCATTCGTCTCTGCAACGAGGCACAGATCACCCTCCCTTCCAAACTCCTCAATGTAAACAATGATCTCCGGCAGCTCAATGATGTCAAAAGGTGGTATTTCTGCTCCGGGAGGAATGAAAATGGCATTATAGAGCATCGTTCTTAGAATGTCTGCCTCTGACGGTCTCAGTTCTCTGATTACCGGTTCTGCCTTATTTCCTCTTCCTGACATAAGATATAGAATATAGTGAAGATCAGCTCCGGCTCACTTTCTGTTTCTGACGGGAAAGTCAAATTCAATTCCGTAATTGGGCAGCGTCAGCCAGCGGGTCTCCCCGGTGTCGATGGCCGGACCGGTCACCGCCCCCAGACGGAAGGTTAGGGCAGAGTTATTACGGAACCTGTAGGATACGCCGGCACCACCTCCGAGGCCCAGTGAGAACATGGGTGAGGTGACCTCGATGTAGTTGTCGAGCAGCCCGAGATTGAGGTGAATGCCAAGGGGTTTCTCCGGGTCTGTAAGCCGGTATGATCCGAAGAGGTTCCATGACATCAGGCTGGGACCCAGGATGAAGAACCCGGCTGAACCCTGAAGGGTATATCTCTCCGTGAGATCCTTCTTTATTCCAGCCTTAATTGCCGGGGCCAACCCGTCAACAGCTGCAAAAAACCTTACCCCGGGCTGCTGAGGGAAGCAGTCCATGGCCGCCAGGGTCAGCAGGAGTATCATGGTCATCAGAGTTCGTCTCCGGTTCATGATGAGGTGCTTCTTGTCACGGTTCATTTCGGAACATAAAGATAGTATTATGTTTTGTATGTGTGTGGCCTGCTATCCTCTTCTTCGGATCAGGATGCTGATTTTAAATCTTACTGACAGGTTGATGACCTCATCAGGCTACAGGCTTTGGGCAAGCCTCTCCGCCAGCTCCGCGATATCATCCTTCCTGGCGATCTGTGTGATCCACTCTTCCGGGATGCTGTCATAGCCGTAGAGCAGTCCTGCCAGCCCTCCGGTGACGGCTGCGGTAGTGTCGGTATCTTGTCCCAGGTTGACGGCCCTGAGAACAGCTTCGCTGTAGCTGCCGGTGGTGAGCAGGCACCAGATTGCTGCCTCGAGGGTGTCAATGACATAGCCTCCGCTGCGGATCTCGCTTTTAGTCAGCCTGTGGATATCAAACTTTAGAAGACGGTCGAAAACAACCACCTCGGCCGGATCAATCAGCAGGGCTGAAAGGTGGCCGGAAACGACTTGCTGCAGATCCCTGTAGATATCAAATTTTTCTCTGCCTTCAAGGATCAACCTGGCAAACTCGAGGTAGTAGAAACATGCTATAATTGACCTTATGTGCCCGTGGGTTATTGAAGAAACCTGACGTGTTATCTCGAAGCGTTCTGTCAGTGGTTTAGGCAGCAGCCAGAACACCAGCGGCAGGATACGCATAAGAGAGCCGTTGCCGTTGGACGATTCGGCAGTGTCACCGGAGCGCTCCGGCTGTATGCCCCTGAAGAGGCGGACAATAGCTTCACCGGTTTCGGTACCGACGTCAAAAACCTCTTCGCGGGCTGTCCAGTGATCCCTGAAGTACCAGTTCACAAAGTTCTGTCCTATGGTATTGAGATCATACCCCTGTGTAAGCGCTTCGGCAAGGCAGAAGGTAAGTGAGCTGTCGTCAGACCAGGTACCTGGTGGCTGTTTGTGGGTACCGAAACCGGTCATATCCGCCACCGGGTGGCTATCAAGGTATTCCCTGGTCTTGAATTCAACAGGTACCCCCAGCGCATCGCCGACGGCCACCCCGAAGAGTGCTGATTTAATTGCATATGAATAGCTGCCGCCCTTACTGGCGTTGTCTGGCCGGTTCGCTCCTGCGCTCATCTTGTCCCTTTAAATGTTCTTCCTCCTTTCGGGTTCATCCCTTGACTATCATTTAACGGCGCCGGGAGTAGAAAAGTATGAGCAGGGAGCAGACGCATGCATAGGACAGAAAGGGTTCCATTTTGAAAATTTTCATAAATTGTATCGCCAACTTAAAACTATCAACCATGAAGATCTTACGGGGAACTTTATTCGGGGGAGTGGCATATTTCCTTATTGGCTGGCTTGTTTACGGAGTGCTGCTTTATAGTCTCTTTTCTCCAATGACCAACACATGTGCCAACCGTCCTGAAGGGGGTATGATATGGTGGGCAATGATCCTGTCCAATCTCCTTATCGCATTATTTTTGACACTGTTCCTGAAGTGGTCAGGGGCACGCGGAATTGTTGACGGGCTGAAGATCGGGGCGTTGTTCGGAGCTCTCTTTACTGCTACAATTGACCTGTCGCTCTACTCTATGACGACTATGTACAACTCGCTGGTGCCGGTAGTACTGGAGATATTGGCGAGCGCAGTGGTCATGGCAGTTGTGGGGGTGATCATTGTGCTTACCTGGGGCCAGCCGAAGGAAGCCTGATTCAGACAGACCATAACATTTGCGGGAGAGCTTTATTCTCCGGGGCGGGAACGCGTATTTCAGGCCAGAGTCCGGAAGGCCCCTGACACTATTCTTTAGCCGTTATTATACCGGCTGTGTCAATCTTTATGTCTGTGCCACTGCTGATTGTTCTGTCTTCAGCGGTGATCTCCCCGTTCAGTGTGCACGACATCAGTCGGCCGTTCTCATGCAGGGTAACAGGGTGAAAGATTCCTCCCTGGCATTTAATGTCATCAATGACCGCCTCTGAGGCCGGGAAGAATTGGCGGAGGGCGCCTGAGGAGTAGTAGGTTGTCTGTACACCGTTCATGCCTCCGCCACCCTTAATGTTATAACCTTTAATCAGGGTGTCGGTCGGGTAAACAACTGAGAATCTGTCATTATCCGGGTGTATGGCGATCCAGGCTCCCGCAGGCAGATCAACGTTGCGGAAGGTGTGGGCACGTGATAGACAGAAGTCTTTCGGCTTCCACTGGCTGGTGAAATGAATCCATCCGGCCTTACAGGGAATACCCATGATCTCCGTATCATTCTTCAGGAGGCCGATTATGCTGGTTGTGTCTTGCTCATTCAGGGTGTATCGGAGTTTTGTAAAACTCATGTTGTCTTTGACGACATCACTCTGCCACCCGGTGTGACCGGTGCCGCAGCCGGTGAAGATAAATAAAGCTACAAGTGCAGTTGATACAAATCCAACTTTCAACAGAACTCTCATGGTTAATCTTATTAAAGGGGTTAGGCAAATTGGCTATAAACTTATAAAATAATTCTTGAATCAGCCTGCAAAGACAGTTTATTATGATATGGTGGCTCCCTGGTTCGGATAATTCCAGTGAAGAAGGCAAATCTCCTTGACTCTGGCGCCTTCGGTCTGGTCCAGGTAAGTGTAAAGCTCAATCCAACCGGTCCTGGTTGGCATGACTCTGTTCCTTATCTTATTTTTTTATTGCCAGAGGATTATTTTAGTGATTGACCGGTTATCAGTCAGTTGAATTTTCCTTCTGTTGCTTATTTTGATTGACATTTTCAAATGATGGTCCGGAAATGCCCGCGATGCTTCTCAGCAGGCCGTGGATCAGGGCTGCCGGGAGCAGGACCATGCCTGAGAGCTGCATGCCCAGTTCGTAGAGCAGAGTGCTCTCCCTGTAGGGTCTGCCCCTGAGTCACGAGATGAAAGCACTGTAGGGAATACCGTAGATGTTACCCGCATGCATCATTTGTGATGCAGCCATGATTACGCGTGCTCTCTTTTCGCCGTACTCGCCAGACAGGCTTTCATATGCATCTTTCTCCGGGAATCCCCGGCTGTCGGCATAATGCTGCGCAAATACAATAGCCTTGGCCTCCTCCGGTTTAATGAACCCTCCGTCGCCACTCAGGAAACTGTGTATCTCCTCGTTGCTCATTCCCTGTTTCAGCGCCATGAAGGTGTGGGCGTATGAACAGGCAGCACAGCCGTTGACCTCGGTCACTGCCAGCTGGATCCTCTCAATGAACTCATGGTCAACAAGTTTTTTCCTTCTGTTATATATCATTCTGCCCATTGCGCCAGGCAGGAGGGTAAAGGCACGGTACATCTCTGCAGGCGTGAATTTCCTCTTGTATTCAGTTCTTGAGCTTATCTTGTCCGGGATTTTCAATTTGTCAAACACCTCATCCTTTTGTTAATTGTTAGTTGCTGTGATTAATCCGATCCTTAGCTGTCACTTTATAATGGAGGGAGGAGTATGGTTCCCTGTTTAAACTGACAGCTAAAGTTACTGAAAATATCTGAGAGGATAATAAAGTATATCTTTAAGAACTAAATAAATCCGTCATGGCTTTCTCTTTGAAAGGACTTTTTTACAGGATCTTTATTGATCCGTTGATCAATGGTCTGCGGCGCCGGGTGGCTGCCATGATCACTGAAAATGAGAAGGTGATAGACGTGGCCTGCGGTACGGGGGCGCTCTCTATGCGCATCGCTGCCACTGCAGGGCAGGTGACCGGCATCGATCTTTCAGAGGATATGATTGTTACTGCCCGTCGCCTGTCAGGACGAAAGCCTGAACTACGGGTGTCCTTTGAGCTGCTTGATGCAACCGACCTGTCATGTTATGCTGACGGATCATTTGATACGGCTGTCTCTACCCTCGCCATGCATCAGTTTGACCCGGAGACGGTTTTGAAGGTTCTGGGTGAGATGAAGCGCGTAGCGAAGAGGCTGATCATAGCCGATTATAACTGTCCCATGCGCCCGGGTCCGGCGAAATGGCTTTCAGTTGCCATTGAACGGGCGGCTGCCGGGGATCATTATCGCAATTTCAGGCAATACATGACGCTCGGCGGGTTGGAGAAACTGGCCTCGGACGCAGGCCTGCAGATAACCTCGCGCGAGGAGAGGGGTGAGGGAGTGTTCCTGGTGACTGTCATGAGGATTGATGAATGAATTGGGCATCTCCGCAATAAAACAGTCTTTTCATAGGTTTAACAAACAGAGGTTCTGCAATTAAAAGCAACAGAAGTACCAGTTAAATCAATTTTCTATCGTTTAAAAATTAAACACTATGAAAAGAAATGTATTGTTTTTTGTCGGGCTGCTTGCCCTGCTGACATTCTTCTCCTGTTCAAAGGATAAGGATCCGGTGAACACCTTTACATATAACGGGGAGGAGTACCTGATCAATGATCTTTACCTTATTGAAGAGGTCTTCAACAAGGGTGCAGCCGATGAGATGCATGTCTTCCAGTTCATATTCGGGAACATCAGTGGCGGAGATACAACCATGCTTGCCCTGGCGGTGCTGGACGAGAACAGTAACTTTCTGGGTGGAAATTATCCCTCAGTGGGTTATGACGATGAAGTGGAGAGATGCCTGCATCCATTTGCGCTCTTCTTTATCAGCGGGATTTCATTCGACGGTGATTCATTCTATCTTGCCGGTGATGGCGGCAGCGTTGATGTCACTGTTGGTACCGACGGACTCTACTCCGTTAGGTTCAATAATATCACCGTTGGCACATATGAGATCATGGGTGATAACTCCACCTTCGAGGAGAGCGGAACCGTCTCGGGATCATACGAGGGTGCAATTCACAAGGAACTGGAGGAGATGGGATTTGACAAGAGCGGAGTTGCTCACACCCGTCTGAACTCCCTGCTCCAGCAGGTGAAATAGATTCTCAAAGCACTCTTGTTGAGGTGACAGGTTTTGGAGCCTTCACCACCAGGATGCGGCCGACGGACGTGGAGTTGTTTGAGAGGCAATGAACAATGTCTTTCGGACTCTCCACGAGCCTGTCGCTGCCGACGGTAATCGTCTCATCGCCAACACGTACATCTACCGACCCCTCTAAGATGTAAAAGAATACATCAACGGGGGTGATGTGAGGTTTCAGCGTCTCCCCCGGGTTAAGGGTAATATGCATAACCTGCGCGCTTTCGCGATCATATAATCTGCGAACATCAACCCTGTGCGGTGTCTCAACAATACTCTCTTCTCTCCAGTCAACTATTTTCATATTCATTCATTTAGCGGAAGGGGTTCCCTTCCATAATCCCCTGTTTTGGCCTCGTGCTCTTGCGGCCAGTCTGGTGAAGGTTTCCTGATGCTTTACATTGGGAGGTACCGTCATCACCGTGGCATAGCCGTTTTTGACCAGCTCAGCATTGACGAAGGTGCCGTCCTCAAGGTATGCATAAGCGAGAGTGCGTTTGTAGCGGTCATACCGCGAAACGTCATATTCAAGCCTGACCTTCTTATCATTCAACAACTGCCGGAGGTAGTTTGTTGACTCTGCTCCGAAATATCCCTTCGGCCTTGTGCCTGTGTTGCGAGGTTCGGGGGCATCAATACCGATCAGTCTGATCTTGATACTGTTGCCACTGGAATCTGCCACCCAAAAGGTATCGCCGTCGACCACGCGGGTGACGGCGAACCATTCTTCTGTGGCACCCTCGGCTCCGTCAGTCTGTGCCATGACTGAACAGGGGAGGAGGCTGATAAATACAAACAGTATATATTTTAATGTTGATTCCGGCATTTCAGGTTACTACACCTGCCGGTGCTACCAGGTGAACCTTATGCCGAGGGCGGCGCCCCAGCCGAGTCCGTTTACATCCCCGAGGAAATCCCACATGGGACGCGAGTCAAGGCTTATCATGATAGGAAGATCCTTGAAGTCATATTCAATGCCTATCTGTCCTCCCAGTCCTACGTTGACGTAAGTGTTTTCATTAAAGTTATCATAGGCGACGCTTGCCCCGGGACCCACATACCAGTTGAATCCTCCTGCAATATTCCATACCCAGTGATAAATTCCCACGAGGGCTACCCTGGTGAAGTCTTCCTTGAAACCGAAGCTGGCGTCAAGCTCAAGCCTGTTCCTGTCGTTGAGTCCTTTCTGGTAAGATAGCTCAGCTCCGCTGAAATTGTCGCCACCATACAGACGTGCACCAAGAGCGTTAGGATTGATCTGTGCGCTCGCGATGGCACCAAGACTTATCAGTGCAACAAAAAATAGCAGTTTCTTCATAATTGAAATAGTTTAGTATGTTTTCCTACTCGTATGGCTTTTCGGATCCGCCTTTTCTGATTTCTAAAGAACTCTTGAATCATCAAAAATAATATAACCGTCTAAAAGAGTCATTACCCGTTAAACAAAATTCATTCCAAAAGCTGTTACTTGTATGTTTTATATGGCACCGTATGGTGCAATGGGTTGTTTTTCAGTTCCTGTAAGCCTGACATGTAACCCTGACACCCTCCTCGTACGGGGTGGCTTTTATGCCGAAGCGGGAAGTGAATTTTGATGAATCGAAAAAATAATCGCGGTCATACTGGTACATCATCTCAGGCATCTCTTTCATCACAGGGATGAAGAGGCCCAGCGGACGGAGCATCCATTTCGGGAGGATGGAGATCTTCGGATCTTTGATACCAAATTCCGAGGCTATCATTGAGATAAACTCTTTGCCTGTTACGGGCCTGGTGTCAGTAGGCAGATGCCATACCTGGCCGTACGCGTCGGGGGTGTTGCCAAGGAGAGCTGTAGCCTTGCCGGCATCGTGCGTGTAAGTAAAAGAGTGCTTTATGTCAGGCCCCACGAACCACATCGGCTTCTTTCCGGATTTGAGATTCTTCAGTACCATCTGGTTGATGAAATTGTTCTCGTTGCCCGGACCGTAAAAGTCGGCCGATCGTGCTATGAGCCCCTGCAAACCCATATCCCGGACGGCCTCCAGCAGCATATCCGAAATCTTTTTCCTTACTGCCCCCTTCCGGCTGGGAGGATTCACATGAGTATTTTCGGTAAGATGCGACAGATGACTCTTATCGTACATATAGACATTGTCGAAAAAAACCAGCTTCGCACCGTGTTTGAGGCAGGCGTTGACAGTATCCCTCATCAGGGCGGGCCAGTACTGTTCCCATACCTTCAGACTGTATTCCAGTCCCACTACGAGGTAAACTATATCCGAGCCCTGCACAGCCTTATCAACTGTTCCCGGTTGGGTCAGGTCGAGTGGCAGCAGCTCGTCTGATTCATTGACTCTTATGGGATTGCGGCTCACCAGCCGTATCCTGTCAGTGTAGGCAGGAAGTTCCTGTGCAAGGATCTTTCCTATAGTACCGTTTGCACCGAGAATTGTTTGCATCACATTCTGTTTTTGGAATTGTCAATAGAACAACACAGGTGTGTATATGTTTCTTTTTTGATGACACAAGGTACAAAAAAATCCCGCTGATGGTGGTCAGCGGGATTCCAGGTAAGTCAGCTGCTTGTTATCTTCGGCTCATTCTGTCGGAGCCTGATTCAGGGGCTCTTGTCTGGGCGGTGCGGGTCTCTGCTGCTCTCCGGTCAGTCTCGCGGGCCTCTGCAGCGCGCTGCTGTGCGGCTCTCTGCTGCTCAGCCCTGGCCTCGGCGGCCCTTCTCTCATTCTCCCTGGCCTGAGCTGCCCTCTGCTCATTGGCTCTCTCCTGAGCTTCCCTGGCTTCAGCGGCTCTCTGCTGCTCAGCCCTGGCCTCGGCGGCCCTTCTCTCATTCTCCCTGGCCTGTGCTGCTCTCTGCTCATTGGCCCTCTCCTGAGCTTCCCTGGCTTCAGCGGCTCTCTGCTGCTCAGCCCTGGCCTCGGCGGCCCTTCTCTCATTCTCCCTGGCCTGAGCTGCCCTCTGCTCATTGGCTCTCTCCTGAGCTGCCCTGGCTTCAGCGGCTCTCTGCTGCTCAGCCCTGGCCTCGGCGGCCCTTCTATCAACCTCGCGGGTTTCGGCAGCCCTCTGTTCAGTGGCCCTGGTTGCCTCACTCTTGACAGTCACTGATTCAGGGTTGGTGGCAGCGGATCTGCGGACCGACCCGCTGTTGGTGGCTGAGCCTGCACCATCCTGTTCTGTCCTGCTCACCGTAGCGGGAGTTCTTCTCCCTACCTCAGTTGCTGAAGCATCCCTGCTCACCGTGGCGGAGCTGCTTCTCCTGGCTGCTTCGCTCTCGGCAGCGGTTCTGGTGACGCTGCCGGGGGTAGCCCTTCTTGCAGCTTCAGTCCGGGATGCATTACTGCTTGTGGCTGCAGATGCGCTGCGCCTGCCCTCATCAGGTACGGGTGCACTTACTGCCCGGTCGGCTGCCTGGCGTCTTGCTTCTGCAGCCGGAGCAGGTACGCTGCGTGCACCTTCAGTGATGGCTGCATGAGTCCTGCGCTGGAGATCCATCCCTCCTTCCCTGAGGTCAGGGCGCGAGTAGGTCTGCCTGTAGTTGCCCTCGGCAACCCTGCGCTGAACCTGCGGCGATGCCTGTCTTACGCTGTGATAGTAGTAGTCGGTGTACCTGTTGTACCTTGGTATATCATAGTGGTAGTAGTACCTGTGATAGTGGTTGTACCAGCCGGCATGGTAACCGTAGTAGTAGTCCCAGTACCAGGGGTTCCAGGGTTCATACCAGACAGGGTAGTAACCCCAGTACCATGATGAGCTCCATCCTGAGTAGTATGGACTGTATATGTGGACCACCACCGGCCACTCCCAGACATTGTAATAGTAGTTATTGATTACGGTTGCACCACCGTAGTAGTAGACCGGACGGTACTCGTGCCTGATCCTGTGCTTCTTTGCAATGAGAGGTTCTATTATGTAGTTCCTTCCGTAGAGGAGCTCGTCACCTATTATCTGTATCACTACCTTCCTCTTATTGATCTTCTCCACTATTATTACTGCCACGTCCTGGTACTCATTGCGTCCCAGCACTGCACGCAGAACGATATTGTGAACCCTGCCGTCGCGGTAGTCCGAAACAGCAATGTAATCAACCCTGTAGTCGCCGTTGAGGTCAAGGTTGTTGATCCGTGAATCCCTGTCGTTGATGCTTCTCTCGAAAGCTTCAAGGGTAGGGGAGTTGCGGAAGAGGTCCATGACCGCGTAAAGGTTGAAGTTGTCACCGGGGAGACCCAGGTATTCCTTCGGGAAGTTCTGTGCCCCGACTATCGCCGAAAAGGCTGTCAGAACTGCGAGGACCGATGTGATAACTGACTTTTTCATCTCTTTAAGTTTTATGAAGATCGCTCTTCACAGGTAGTAATGCAAAGGGTGTGCCAAAACCTTCGCAAAGCCTCATGGGATGAGGCGATGGAGATGTTTTTTGTAAGATGTATGATGTCTTTCAAAAAGAGACGACAACTCACTCCTCAGCCTCGTTGCGGGCAGGAGTGAGCCATAATTCAGTCACGGCAACAGTCCTAGTCGAGAGCGCCAGCGGTAACCTTCGATTTAAAGACCAGGGTTACGGTATTTGCTACCGGTCCGGTAGCAGTGCCGCTGATGGTAACAGTAACCAGTCCATCATCCACCAGTTTTTGCCCGGCCTCTTCCAGAAGGTTAGCATCAATCTCCGGTGTGAAGGTGTTGTTAATGGAGGTGATGTTTGTCTGTGTGCAGAGTGTACCCACGCCGGAGACTGATAGTGACATGGTTATGATTGTCTGCGTTGGCAGAAGCCCGATGATTGTGACTTCAAGCGACTGCAGGTTGATCTCCCTCAGCTTTTCCATGTAGGGTTCGATGTCCTCATTTTCGGCCAGGGATAGAACTGCTGACCCGAAAAAGTTATAGTCAGCCACTGATTCATCTGTGGCAACGGATTTCTTCATGTCGCTGTTTATGGGAACATTGACAACCAGGTCTGTGTCAAAATTGACCTTTCCAAGATCCCTGATCCAGTCACAACCCTGAAGAGCGACCAGTGCAAGAAGTAAAACAACAGTACTGATTTTCATGTGATTAAGTTTTAAGGTTCACCTTAGAAAGTGTGTAGCGGGAAAGCGCACAGCAATCGAGCGCTGACAGTATCAGGCTGTCCCCCTTTGTTTGCGACTGATTGCCGTATCACCCTCCTGTAATGCAAATTTACATTATAAACACCCGGTTGTCAATATTGTTTGGCCCGCATAACGGGTACAATCCGGGTCTCTTCCTATCCCGAAAATACAGAAGAGGTGTCTCCGACAGGAAGCACCTCTTCGGGACTGACGGTTGGTTTACAGTTTTGGAAGAATAACCCTGTCAATCACATGTATCACTCCATTGTTTGCCTGGATGTTGAGCAAGGAGGGAATAAGCCCCGACTCACGTCCGTTGGCATCAGTGATATTCAGCTTCGATGCGTCGATAGTGAATTTGCTTCCCTCAACAGTAGCTGCCTGCAGAGGACCAGCAGGAAGATCGCTTGAGTAAACGCGGTCACTTACTACATGGTACAGAAGCACCTTCCTCAGGTTGTCTATCCCGATTTTATCTATCAGTTCGTCAAGGCTTGCAAAGCCCAGCTCTCCCAGCAGATCAACGAAAGCATCATTGGTGGGAGCGAAGACCGTGAATGGTCCGCCTGTTGCAAGCACATCTCCCAGGCCGGCCCTGGTGACAGCATCAACAAGAATTGTAAAAGCTTCGTTGCCGGATGCTATTTCAACAAGGCTCTGGCTGGGAGGAAGCAGGACCTTGTCAATGACATGGATTACGCCATTGAGAGCCCTGATGTTGGCGAACAGAACATTTGCATCATTGAACATCACGCCATTGCCAAGCTTGACCTCCACAGCAGAGCCGTTGAGTGTGCGGGTGAATCCGTTCTTAAGCTGAGAGGACCATACTTTACCCTGTATGACATGGTATAGGAGAATGGGCTTCAGCTGCTCGGCCGGAATATCCCTTATGCCTTTAACGCCAAGCTGCTTAAAGAGAGCCTGGAATGCCTCATCCGAGGGCGCTAGAACAGTCAGCTGATTCTTTGCAACAACCTTGAGAAGGTCAGTCTTGATAAGCGCCATGGTCAGATTGAAAAATGTGGGGGGCCTCTTTATAGCAGACTTGCCACCGCGCTTAAACATGTCATTCTGTTCAATAAACAGCTCTAGATATTGTTCACTGTTCTCAAGCAGTGTAGCTATGTCCACCAGACTTCCCGGGTCTTCCTGAGATTCGGGTGTGAGAGTGTAATCATCTTCTTTGCTGCAACTTGAAACAAGTACTGAAAGTGCAAGAAATATTGCTGCTGCAATTTTCCCTTTACTGTTAAGAAAGTTAGATGTCTTCATAGGTGTATAATTAAATAATTTGAAACATAAACAAAAGAATACTATTCTGAGTTCACCGGTTATTAATTATTTTTTAAGAATCCCGACGGATGTATATAGATTTACTATATTGAAGAGATTATAATTCAACTAATTATATAGTAGATATGAAATCGGGAAATTTTTTTGCAGGATTGCTGGCCGGCATACTGGTCGGAGCAGGGTTGTTCATACTGATAGCATACAGACCGGTACCGGAACCGGGTTTGCCTCAGTACCATGGCAGGATTACAAGTCTGACATCAGACACACACGTCTACAGGCTGACTGTGGATAATATACAGTATATTGTTGTGGCCAGGGAGAACGGCGGCACGGCAATAACAAGGCACAGGTAGCCCTTATCTGGCTCATTTTTGTTATCTTGTAGCGTCCCGCCACCAAAAAAGATAACAGTTATGACAGAAAATGAGAAACTTGACAGGATAGCCATAAGCGTACGTTCACACCGCCTGTTGCGCGTGCTGCTCCGCGAGAACCCCATGCTAGAGACAATCATGAGGGAGTCGAAGAATGAGGTTGAAGCGCAGATAGGCGTCAGGAACTGGATCCATTCGGAATACAGCAGCCGGAAGGATGCCTTCCGCTTTCAGACCGACAGGGTCACCAGGCGCGAGAACTTCGAGAAGCTGACATGGAATGATTATGCCATCATCAGGATCCTCGACTACATTGATCATGCAGGTATTGAGTACCCTGACCCGAACCTGCGGGGCGAGATTGCCGTGAGTAACCCCATCAGGTTCATCTGGCTTGCCGTGATCAAGGGAACAGGTGGTGCCAAGCCGGAGTTCTTCATAGACATGATCCAGCTGTTCAGGCAGCTGAGGGGAGAGAGCAGGCAGATGATTCCTGACAGGGACACAGTTGAGAAGTGGATGGAGATGTACCCCTCCGGAGTAGATCCGCGCATTGTGGAGCTGCGCCGTGAGAACAGGGAGAGAATCATTAACCTGCTGATAGCCAAAATCGAATCAGGAGAGATCCGGGACACCAAATATACTTTTCCTGAAGGCATCTCTCATGATGAGAAACTGAACCTGATGAATGAGTGGTGGGACAATTACAGGTTCCACCTTCACTTTGCAGTGCGGTCGCCGGACCTGCTCAATGAGATGCTGGGTCATTCGCTTGACCCTGATACCATGAAGATACTCTATGATGCCGAGAAGGCGGGCATACCGTTCTTCGTGAACCCCTATTACCTCTCGCTGCTGCATGTGCGTGTTCCCTATTTCGCCATCGGCGCAGACCTGGCCATCAGGCATTACATCGTCTACAGCCGTCAGCTGGTGGATGAGTTCGGTCATATCGTGGCCTGGGAGAAGGAGGATAAGGTGGTCCCCGGTGAACCCAATGCGGCAGGGTGGCTCCTCCCTTCTCACAACAACATACACCGCCGGTACCCCGAGGTGGCTATCCTCATCCCTGACACCATGGGCAGGGCGTGCGGCGGACTATGCTCCCCCTGTCAGCGAATGTACGATTTCCAGAGCGGTCACCTCAACTTCGACCTTGACAGGTTAAAGCCTGCTGAGAGCTGGCCTGAAAAACAGCGCAAGCTGCTGCAATACTTTGAGGATGACACCCAGCTGAGGGATATTCTTATCACTGGCGGTGATGCCCTGATGAGTTCAGACAGGAGCCTGAAAGAGTTGCTTGATGCCGTTTATGAGATGGCGCGCAACAAGCGCGAAAAGAACAGGCAGAGGCCTGATGGCGAGAAGCATGCCGAGATACAGAGGGTCAGGCTCGGCACGAGGATGCTGACTTACCTCCCTCAACGTATCACGCCTGAGCTGACAGAGATACTCAGCGATTTCAAGAAGAGAGCCAGTGAGATAGGCATATCACAGTTTCTGATACAGACACACGTGGAGTCGCCTATGGAGGTCACCCCGGAGTCGAGCCAGGCAGCCCGCAGGCTCACCGGTGCCGGATGGCTCATCACCAACCAGCTGGTCTTTACCACGGCTGCATCACGGAGGGGTCATACCGCCAAGCTGAGGAAGGTGATGAATGATGTCGGCATCCTGCCGTACTATACCTTCACGGTAAAGGGATATATGGAGAACAACTTCAACTTTGCACCCAATGCGAGGGTGGTTCAGGAGCAGCTTGAAGAGAAGATCATTGGGAAGATTGAGAAGGAGCATTATGAAACGGTGAGGCAGTTCTCTGATAATGCGGAAAACATTGTTGAGAGCATTGATTCACTGCGCCGTTCTGCCGACCTTCCCTTCCTGGGTACCGACCGGAATGTGCTCAATCTTCCGGGAGTGGGCAAGAGCCTTACCTTCAGGGTGGTAGGCATCACCCGTTATGGCCGGAGAATCCTGGAGTTTGATCATGACATCACCCGCTCTCACAGTCCCATCATCAACAAGATGGGCAAGATGATCATCATTGAATCAAAATCGATACATGAATATCTGAGGCAACTGGAGGAGATGGGAGAGGATATCTCACAGTATGAGGGGCTGTTTGGTTATAGCATGGGTCAGACCGAGCCGCGCGTGCCTATCTATGAATATCCGGAGTACAGCTTCATTATCACCAGGGAGATGAGTAACCTGGAAGTATAATCCTTCAGGATCAGGGACTGCAGTACGGGCCGCCAGAGGGCTCAGCGGGCTGATCTGGCCGCACAGCCTGAGAGTGCATTATTGACGGAGTCGTCAAAGCGTACAGATATCCGGCTAATGGCTGATGAACTTCCTGCGGTCTTCCTTGCAGATCTGTTTCATCAGGCGGCGGGCTGACATTATTGATGTGGGCAATCCGCCCCCTGGTTCAACCCACTGACCGCACATGTAAAAGTTTTTCAGTCCCGGGATGGTCTGTGACATCGGCTTCATGAGGGTGTGCACGTTCTGCGGGGTTATGAGCCACCCCTCAAAAGAGCCTTTCCAGTTACCGGTAAACCGCTCGAAGGTCAGCGGCGTGGCCACGTCAGTGACCTCAACCTGGTCAGTGATACCGGGGAAGCGCTGTTCAAGGAGCCTGATGATGAGACCGGCAGTCTCGTCTTTCTTCTGAACATATAGATTGCGGTCTTCTGCCAGCTTTTTCCAGTATTCAATATCAGACTCGAGCATGATGATGACGGAGGTCTTGCCTTCGGGTGCCATTGTGTGATCATGGTTATATATATGTACCGGGAGCCTGTCGCGCATACTGTCAGCTATCATTACCGGTTCCCTGAGGGGGAAGGAGAATCCCGATACACTCTTCGGAAAATCATCAAAGCGCCGGTTGATACCCAGCGAGACAAAGAGCAGGGCATGAAATATGGGCCATTTCTCATAGGGTTCACGTGTGGCCGGATCAAGGTATTTGCCGTCAAGCATATCATATAGAGTAGCGTGTCCGTCGGCTGCCGATATCACCCTGTCGGCATGCACCTCGGAGCCGTCCGCGAGCCTTATGCCTGTTGCCCGGCCGTCAGCGGTGAGTATCCTTGCAACTTTTTTATTATAGTTGATCTCCCCGCCAAGGGCCCGGTAACGTGCATCCAGCGCCTCTGACATAGGCATTGAACCCCCGATGGGGTACCCGGCGTTTCGCTGGTGCAGGTAGGCGAAGGTAAAAAAGAGGAACACCAGTGAGAACTCAGGAATCCATATCTCACGGAAGGCCTGTTGCAGAAGGGGGTCCTTGAAGCGTGAGGCAAACTGTTCTCCTGTTACATTGGACCACTTTTTAAATTCGCCGCCATATTTCATGAAGGTGAAAAAAGTTCCGGCCTGTTTTCTGATACGGGTAAAGAAAGGATCCCTGTCAGACGGAAAATCGAATCTCAGACAAATTCTTATGCCCTGGATAAAATCACTGATCGGTTCCTTATCCGCCGGGGAGAACTGAAGCAGCTCTTTTTCAAGTTTGTTGATATCTGCATGGAAGACCAGCGTCCGGCCGTCGGCTCCCTCAAGCCGGTAGTATTCATCAGCATAGACAAATTCACGGTTTTGGGCTATGCCGGTCTCCTCCCACATGCGGTACATGTTGGATTCCGGGGATGAACCAACCAGCCAGTGGATGCATGCGTCAAAGGTATAGCCATTTCGCTTCCAGGAGGTACATAATCCGCCAGGAAGGCTGTGCATCTCGAAGATCCGGGTTTTATAACCGTTGAGGCGACCGTAGATGCCTGCGGCGAGGCCGGCAAAGCCTGCACCGATGATGATCATTGATTTCTCTTCTGAAGCCATAGAGGTTAGGATTAGTGACCTACAAAATTAGAAGAAGAGACGAATCAGGAGCAAGGAGATACGGTAAATTTTAAAATATTATATTCCAGGCGTGGTATATCATCTGACAGCACTCATACCATGTGAGTTGTTACCATGCCGGCTGAGCATGGATAAGGTAAAATATTCCTCTATCTCTTTCTGAATCTGCGTTTGTCTGACCGTGAGCGGGAGGGACGTCTGCCCGTTGCATCTCCATGGCCGGCAGCGATGAAGCCGGGTAACGGAGCACGGAAGACCTGGTAGCCTATCAGCTTCTCTATACGCTGTAACTTGTACATGTCAGCCCGTGTGACCAGGGTGATTGCCACACCGGTGGTGTCAGCGCGTGCCGTTCGTCCCACACGGTGGACGTAATCCTCAGCGTCAGAAGGGGCGTCATAGTTAACCACCAGGTTGATATCCTTTATGTCTATTCCCCGGCTCAGTACGTCGGTGGCCACGAGCACGCGGGTGTGTCGTGAACGGAACCTGATAAGGGTCTCTTCGCGCTCCTTCTGCTCCAGGTCGGATGAGATGCCTTCCACGGCATAATCGCGCGAGCGCAGTCCCCTGACTATCTCATGCACCTTCTTCTTGGTGGAGCTGAATACCAGGATACTGTGATATTCGGGTTTGTCAGCCAGCAGGCTGTTGAGAAGAGGCAGTTTCTGGTTCTCTTCCACGAGGTAAACAGCCTGCAGTACTCCTTCTGCCGGTTTGGCTATCTCGAGGGAGATTTCTGCCGGGTTTTTCATGATATGTTTTGAGAGCGAGCGGATCTTTGGAGGCATGGTTGCGCTGAACATGAGCGTCTGCCTTTTCTTCGGCAGGTAAGAGATGATCTTCATTATATCATCGTGGAAGCCTATGTCAAGCATCCTGTCAGCCTCGTCCAGCACCAGCACCTTCAGCTCGCTGAACTTTACATATCCCAGGTTAAGGTGTGATATGAGCCTGCCGGGTGTTGCTACTATTATGTCAGCGCCGTGCACCAGTGCAGCCTTCTCCTGATCCCATGCCGTTCCCTCGCCACCGCCGTATACTGCCAGGGAGGTGATGTTGAGGGTATATGCCAGTCCCTGTATCTGCTGGTCAATCTGCAGGGCCAGCTCACGGGTGGGGACAAGCACCAGGGTGTGTGTGTGGGATGGACGGTTGCCCGTAATGTCATTCATTACAGGCAGCAGATAGGCAGCCGTCTTGCCTGTCCCTGTCTGTGCGCAGGCTATAAGGTCATTACCTTCAAGAATGGTTGGAATGGCCTGCTCCTGTACGGGTGTGGCCTCCCTGAAGCCCATATAGTCAATAGCATCCAGAATATCGGGATCCAGGTCCAGCTCGTCGAATGTCATAGAGTTACAGTCTGAAAGTGTTAATGGTGACAGGCGGCAAAATTAGTAAAAAAGAGTGAGATAGCGGCAGGGAGGGTCCTGTATGCCAGACTTGATGCTTAGCAGCATTTTTTATAACTTCGTAGTGTCAAAAAAACAGATATGAGAACAAAAGCGATACTGGCATTATGCCTGTTCCTGCTGGCTCTGGCGCAGCTTACAGGCCAGAAGCGGAGCAAGCTTGTAACTGTCAGCGGGTCGGTTACGGACACATTGATGGCACCCGTATATGGCGCACTGATTATTGTTGACGGGGAAAGCACGGGGGTGCAGACCAGGAAAAATGGTACCTATAAGCTGAGGATCAGGCCGGGTACAAGGAGCATCGGAGCATATACTGTCAATATGGGGTCTGTGGTGGCGATGTATGAAGGCCTGAATGTGATCGACCTCGTTCTTGACGGCAGGAACATGATGCCCGGCTTCACTCCGGTATTGCCTGACGGTGAGAAAGAGATAGATGTAGGTTATGCCACAGTGAAAAAGAAGGACCTTACCTCTGATGTTGGTTATATCAACGGTCAGGCAGATGGTAATTCAGTCTATACAAATATTTATGACATGATCCAGGGCAAGGTGCCGGGCGTTCAGGTTACCGGTAACAAGATCATCATCAGGGGAATAAATACCCTTACACTCAGTACTGATCCCCTCTTCCTGGTTGACGGTATGGTTGTAGAGTCAATAGATAACATAAATCCCCGGCAGGTCAAGTCTATTAGTGTACTGAAGGGCGCAGATGCTGCTATCTATGGATCCAGGAGCGCCGGAGGAGTGATCCTTATCACCCTTATTGGCGGAGAAAGATAAGGCACAAAGCACTGCCCGCAAGGAGTTGCTTTCCTGTTTCATTATTCATATCCGGAAAGCCTGAAATTATTAAAAGCTACACAAAAAAGAGACGCAGGGTTGTTCCCTGCGTCTCTTGACTTATAGTGTGTGCCGTGAGAGCGGGGCTCACTGCTTCTTGCTCTTATCTGCGTGATGAGCGGCTGCTGTTGTCAGATCTCCCTGATGAGCTGCTGCTCTTGCTGCTGCTCCGTGAAGGGGTTCCGCTACTGCGGCTTTTGCTACCGCTGCTCCTTGAAACAGTTGCACTGCTGCGGTTGCTGGTACCGCTGCTCCTTGAGACGGTTGCACTGCTGCGGTTGCTGCTACCACTGCTCCTTGAGACGGTTGCACTGCTGCGCCCGCTGGTGCTGCGGCTCTGCGATCTGGCTGCAGGTGCCGATGAGCTCCGGGAGACAGTTGATGATGACCTCTGTGACACCGACTGGCGTGAGGGAGCTCTCTGTACAGTTGCCTGTGACTTTGAAGCCGGGGGCTGCGAAGAGCGCTGTACTGTCGACTGTGACCTTGTTGATGAACTCTGTGACCTCTGCACGGTTGCCTGTGACCTGGTGGTCGAGGGCTGCGAGCTGCTCTTCACCGTGGTGGAGGTGGCTCTGCGGGTCTCCGTTCCCTGGCTTGCCGCCTGGCTGCCGTTTGTCCTGCTGCCCGTGGTTGCTGCACTTCTCCTGTCACTGCTGACTGCCGACTGCTGACTGCCGACTGATCTGCTGCCTGTGGCCGCTGCACTTCTCCTGTCACTGCTGACTGCCGACTGCTGACTGCCGACTGATCTGCTGCCCGTGGTTGCTGCACTTCTCCTGTCACTGCTGACTGCCGACTGCTGACTGCCGACTGATCTGCTGCCCGTGGTTGCTGCACTTCTCCTGTCACTGCTGACTGCCGACTGCTGACTGCCGACTGATCTGCTGCGAGTGCTGGCGTAGAGAGCTTCACCATCTCTCCTGGTCTCAGGACGTGAGTAGGTCTGCTTGTAAGTGCCTGCAGTGATGCGGTGCGATACATTGGGTGAGTAAGCCCTTACTCCCCTGTAATAGTAGTCGTGGTAATGATTCCACCTTGGCTGATGCCAGTGACGGTAGCATGAGTAGTAGTGAGGATACCAGTGGTAGTGGTAACCGTAGTAGGCATGCCAGAAGAAGGGTCTCCAGGGCCTGTAGTAAACCGGGTAGTAACCCCAGTACCAGTTTGAGCGCCAGATGACGTAGCGGGGACTGTAGATGAACCTGATCACCGGCCAGGCAGCGACTTCATAATATGTGGTAGTTACCACGGTAACATTGTCTCTGTAGACGGTCCTGCCCCTGTAGCCGGGATTAGGTGTCTCCGCATATATTGGTTCCACTATATAATTTCTTCCGTAAAGAGCTTCGTCACCGATAAGCTGTATCATAACCTCACCGTTGCGCAGTTTTTCAACAGTGAACACAGCCACGTCCTGTGACTCGTTGCGGTCAAGGACCGAACGCAGGACAATAGTGTGATCCTCACCGTTAACATAGTCTGAAACGGTGATGTAATCTACATAGCCGTCGTTGTTCAGGTCAAGATTGTTGATCCTGGAGTTTTCGTCATTGAGACTTCTTTCGAAGGCTTCAAGTGTTTCCGACTCCTGGAACAGCTTCATGACTGCGTAGAGGTTCAGATTGTCACCCGGGAGACCCAGGTATTCCTCAGGGTAATCCTGCCTTCCGGCAACTGCTGCCGAAGCTATCAGGAGGCTGAGGATCGCGGTGGTAATTAACTTTTTCATCTCTTTACGTTTTACGAAGAACTGTCTCTTCGAAATTGTAAAATTCAAAAGTTATGCCAAAAATCGTAATGAAATGTTATGTATCTGTAATAGAGATATATAAATTTCTAACATTATATTATACAGATAATCCAGTCATATCATAAGGATATATTGCCCTGAACAGGGGCATGACTCTCATAGAGATGATTATCAATGTTTTAAGGTGAATTAAAACAATTTCATAATAGCTGAGAAGGAGAATATGAATCCACTGGGTGACGGCCAGGCAGGATCGTTAAATAAAGTATGGAGGTAGGAGACTTCAGCCTCCAGTGACATGTTACTCAGGTTGAAGGCAACAGGCAATCCGAGTTCAACCTCGAGCATGCTGAATTTCTCTGAGTAGACGGTGTTATAGGTTGGTATCTCTGTGGTAATGGTCTCCGTAACGGTTGTGGTGGTGGTGGTGGTTGTGCCTGGTGTTGAGCTGTTCCCGGGACCCTGGCCCTGTCCCTGGCTGCTGCCCGGTCCTGACCCCGTTCCTGATCCTCCGCCGGATGTTATTGTTACCGGGGTTGAATAGGTATTGGTGGTAGTAATGATCTCAGTGCCTTCAAAAATCTGTGTAGTGCCGAGGGTGCCGAACAGCAGGTTGACATAGGGCTGGAATGAGACCGTAGCTTTTTTCCTGAGGAACGCCGGTGTCTCAAAGTACCTCGAGTTCTTTACCTGGAGGTATGCCGGCGGCTCCTTCATCACAAACGCGCCGCAGGTTACTTCTGTATAAAGAATTTTCCAGTCAATGCCCAGGGTAACATCGGCATAGTTGAAACTGCCGAAAAGTGTGTCGGTCAGCTCCGGTTTGACCATATACCTGTATAATCCCGCCGACATGTCGAGCCATTTAAAGATATCCTGGCTGAAAGATATGGAGGCGCTATAGAATGCGGGATCTGATCTGCTGAGGTTTGGCAGGTTGAAAGCACCTCCTGTAAGATAGAGTTTTTCGAAGAGTGAATAAGTAGCTGCGCCGTAGAGGTAAGGCTGGTTCTGCGAAATGGTGGATCCGAGATAGACCATGTTGCTGCCATAACCGGCTCCGGCGAAAAAGGCATGTCTCTCTGCCCTGGTTGCAGTGGCGGTTGTATCGCTCTGCGCTATCAGGCCCGCCGGCATCAGCAGTAGCAACATAAATAATATTTTCATACTCCGGGTCTTGATTCAAAAAACATCTGTGATCAAAGCTACCTGTCGGAAAATGAAAAAATCATGAAAATCAGGTAAAAGATTTTGCGTGGAATATTTTTCCTGCAATGTCATCAATATGCCCGGAGTCCCGGTAGGGAATTATTTATCAATTGCTTCCCTGGCGCCGATACATATGAGCAGTTCGCCGGTAAAGCGGGCGGCGCGTTTGCTCATGGCATCAGGGTCGGCCGGCAGACCTTCCTCATCAAATGCTTCATCCACACGAAGCACGGGGAACATAGCCGGGACGGTCCATGCTCCGATCTTCCAGAGGCTGAACTGCAGTGAGGTGATAACCTGGGTTCCCCCGAAGGGGCCGTCAGAGACGGTGGAGATTGCCACAGGCTTGCGGCGCCACTCATCTGTGAGCAGGTCTACTGCATTCTTCAGGCTCGCGGGGTAGCCGCCGTTATATTCCGGGGTCACAATGATCACCCCGTCAGCTGACCTGATCCTGCCCGCAAATTCAACAGCTTGCGGAAGAGGGTCTTCCTGCAGCTTAAGCCGCTCTTCGAAGAGAGGGAAGTTGTATTCGGCAAGATCGAGGATCTCAGCTTCGGCAAGGTTGTTACCTTCCAGGTACTGTCTGAACCAGAGCGCCACGCGATGGCTCTTCCTTCCCCTCCTGATACTGGAACTGATTATTGCTATCTTTTTCATATCTGCTAATATACCACTTAATTTATATCCGGACCCCAGCCGGCCGGGTTGATGCCGGTAGTGGCAGATGTTCGTATAATGTACAGTAAATAGGGTTTGCTGAGAAAATCAAGTTAAACAATATAGCAACCTGGTATTTCTGCTCTGTTTGCTGATCCTGGTATAAAATAAATGAACCATATTGGCTGTATCCAATGCACCTCCTTCAGCCAGAGAGGTAATCCATTTGAAAAAAGAGCCAAAAAAATGATTAGCCTCAAGATGTATGAGGTTCATCACAAAGAAGATACATGCGACCCAGCTCTCTGAGGTCTCTTTGAGTCTAGCTCGTATCTGATTCAGTGCGTATCCGTTCTTACCCTGTCCGAACTTGCCTTCTATACGATTTCTTTCAGCAGCCTCTTTCCTGGCTTTTCTTTTCTGGGAGTAACTCTGTTTTTCCTTTGCCGGTCTTCGACCCAATGGTGGTGCCGTAATCCTGATATCCCTTTCTTTCAACCATCTCCTGTTCTCCTGAGTGGCATATATCTTATCAACCTGCACCAGTTCCGGGTAATGACCGTGCAATGCTCTGTATTCTTCTACCTGTTTGATCAAGTCGCCGGCTTCGTGATAGGCGTCCCAGCTAAAGGTAGTTATCCGAGCAAAACCATCATCAAGGCTAACCCCAAGCTTGGACCCAAACTCTATCTGCGAACCAAGCTTCCCTCTTGGAATAGGACGAACATGTGGCTGATAGATACTGACAATGCGGTCCGCGCAACTATGGATGTTGTCAACATACATCTGTTTCTGCTGCTGGTAGGCGGTTTGCATAACCCACAGAAGCCGCTGCTCACGGTGGGTAAACGGGAAACATTCCCCTCTTTCTTCAACCTGATCTAACATACGATCTATGTGCTTAATATCACGCTTCAGGCTCTCCAGCAGCTTACGTGTCATCTTACGGTGAGTGGCTTCAGTCTTCTTCTTTTTCTTTGAGTAATCAAGCCAGTCCTTATCCATTGTACGCCTATAAGTTCTGGGCTTGACGCCCTGACTTCCGGCGTGATGGTATAACTTGTCAATCAGACCTTCACACTTCTTCCTGCTCTCGTTCAATATCCCGTTATCGGTCGGGAAGGTAATATACTGATCGGCTACAGTGGCATCTGACTGAAGCTTCCCTTTGTTCGATGGTTCATCAGAGTCTTCTTTCTTATGCTTCTTATTATGTGAACCGTCCTTCTTGCCTTTAACGGTTCGGATTAAGTCCGCATTCAGAGAATCAAACTCCTTATGTCCAACTCTTTTCCGTATCTCAACAAACAGTGAGGGATCAAATACCGGATCAACTTTGAACTCCTTCAACCCTACAAAATACTGCATATACAAGTTTTCCTGAATGGCCAGTATAACACCCCTGTCATCCAGCTTCTCCAAATGTTTGATTATCAATGCCCCAAGTACTGTGCGCGGAGAAACTCCGGGACGACCTAAATCACTGCTCATCAACGTCATATAGATACTGGCGAACTTATCCCAGGGTACAACCCTGGCCAGTTTAACCCAACGGTTTTCGGCGGACAGGTTTGCCCGAAAGGGGGTCTTGAATTCTTCAATTGTCAACTGTTTCTCTGAAATATACCGTACCATAATGCAAGCTTTATGAAGGCAATCTATGTTTTTACTTGCATTTTTGCTAATTCCCAGATCGAAAGTTATTAACTTATAATGTTGATTATCAACCTAATGCCAGAATAATCCGACTTTCTCAGCAAACCCTAAATAAACTCAAAATCAGGACAGGGCAGCCGTCATAGTCAGCCCGGTTTGCAGGTAACGGCAGGATTGAGTATCTTTGCAACGCTTCAGGAATAGGCAAGATCTGTACAGGTGTCACATCTCCCGGACAGTTTTCAGTGTTTCATCATTCCGCCACCGGGTCACCCTGTGCCGTTCCTGAGCTAATATCGCAGAAAGGGACTATCCCTGGCAGCACCGTTTGCCGAACCGCTCATGAAAAGACGGGGGAGCCGGAGGCAGAACAATACTTATCGTTAACTGATACTATTATAATATATGGCAGGACCAAACAACAGGTACATTAAAAAACAGAAGACAGAAAAACGTCTCAAGAAGAGAAAGGAAAAGGAACAGAAGAAGCAGCAACGGCGTGAGAACTCACCGGGTGGCGGGCTTGACAACATGATAGCCTATGTTGACAAGTTCGGTAACATCACCTCCGAGCCCCCGGCAGAAGAGGATGCCATCAAGCCTGAGGAAGCAGAAAAGGCCTCTGGCAGTTAGTACCCGAAGCCTTTTCATTTCTGTTTATATCTTCTGTTTGACAATCAACAGCTCTACTGGCAACGGCAATGCGCCATGGTCAGTGGAACAGAAATCAGCCCTTCTTCCACTTAATGGTACAGCCCACAGCCTTTGTGCCGGCAACTTTTACGGGCCGGCCTTCGAGAATACTTTCGAGGGCATCTTCTGCGTATTTTTTGTCTGCCACAGAGCCATCATCGGCATTATTATCGATGGCACCCACGTACTCAACCACCAGCTTGCCATCTCTCCACGAGAGGATATAAATGTGAGGGGTATTCGTTGCGCCGTATCTTCGTGCAACCTCCTGTGTATCATCAAACAGGTAATCAAAACTGTAGTTCTTGTTTGCGGCAGTCTCCTTCATCTTTTCAAATGAGTCGCCTGGTGATAAGGCCGGATCATTCGGATTGATGGCAACTACCGGGTATCCTTTGGGAGCGTACTTTGCATGCAGATCCTGCAACCTCTGGTCATATTTCTTTACCACCGGACAGGTGTTACACCAGAAAGCAACAATAAATCCGTCAGCATCCTTGTATTCTGCAAGAGAGATCATCTCTCCCTTCACATTCGTCAGTTTAAAGTCCGCGGCAATGTCGCCCGCCTTGTATTGCGACTGCGCGTTAAGGAGGCCCGCCATCATCAGGGCCGCCAGCGTTATAAACAGGTACTTCTTCATAATATATTGATTTTAAGTAATTAATACTATTTATGTCTGGTTATCAGTTCTCTTAGTTCTTTTTCCGTGACCTCGGAGGGGTGGAAATATCTTGTTTTTTTCGCGTTGTTGAAAAAGAGGGTAACAGGGATATTTCCCTGCCACCCCGCGTCAACCTTATCGATCCAGCTGTTATAGTCGAGGTTGGTCATTACCCTGACGTCAGCAGTTATCTTATTTTTTTCCAGGAAGGGGATCAGTTTTGAGTCTATCTGGCTTGGGAAGTCGAGGCTCACCAGTATGAATTTCACCCCCTTGCCCCTGTACTCTGTGGCAAGTTTATCAAAGTGGGGCAGTTCAGTTACGCATGGCGGGCACCATGTGGCCCAGAAGTTTACCACATGTAGCTGGTTCTCCGGGCTGGCAAGTATCCTTTCAAGATCCGGTATGCCGATCTTTTCGATCTCCTGAGCACTGAGAGGTGCCAGTCCGAGAATGATGGTCAATATTACTGCCGTTAAATATTTCATACAGTCAAATTGTTGGCGTAACTGTTGTAAAACAACTGCAGCTCTCATATGTTCACTTCACCGCGGGTGAACCTTAATTCTTCGCCAGTTGTTTTCCTTCAGATGAAATTTTAATCTTACTTTTATGACTGTTTGCCGCACAGCTGTCAGATTTTCGTCTTTATTGAGTATCATAACAAAACCATGATCATGAAAAAAACAGGAATTTCAATGACAGTTATACTGTCAGCAGCAGCTCTTTTTCTTGCCGTTCCGCTTTCAGCACAGCAGCTTAATCTCAAAAAGCTGGCTGTGGATTATGATAAAATTATTCTTGATCAGTTCAAGGCTGATGAGACCGGATGTGCCGTACTGGTAGCGAAAGACGGCCAGGTGATCTACAGGAAAGCTTTCGGCATGGCCGATCTTGAGCTGGATGTGCCGATGCAGCCCGATATGGTATTCAGAATAGGTTCTATCACCAAGCAGTTCACCGCTGTTGCCATACTGCAGCTGATGGAGCAGGGCAAGCTGTCACTGCAGGATGAGATAACTAAATACCTTCCTGATTTTCCCATGCACGGGCACTCGATAACGATAGAGCACCTGCTGACTCACACCTCAGGGATAAAGAGTTACACCAACGTTCCCGAGTTTGGAGACATGATAAGAACTGACATGACCCCTGAAGAAGTGGTGGAAAAGATCAAACCTCTTCCCATGGAGTTTGCCCCCGGCATGAAGTGGAACTACAACAACTCCGGATACTTCCTGCTTGGATACATCATAGAGAAGGTCTCTGGGAAAAAATACGCTGAATACCTGAAGGAAAACTTCTTTATACCTCTGGGTATGACGTCAACTCTTTACGGTGATGACACGAAGATTGTGAAAAAGCGTGCATCAGGATATCAGCCCGGGGAAAAAGGCACTGTCAATGCCGATTTTATGAGCATGACCCTGCCATACGCTGCAGGCTCAATTATGTCAACAGTTGATGACCTGTACAGATGGAACAGGGCGCTCCTTGAATACAAACTGGTTAAGAAGGAGAGCCTTGAAATGGCATGGACATCATATAAGCTCGCCGACGGCAAGGATACCCACTATGGTTACGGATGGTTTATGAGCGAGATACACGGCAGCTCCACGATAGAACATGGTGGCGGCATAAACGGTTACCTTACCTCTTCTTTTTACCTGCCAGAGGAGGATGTTTTCGTTGCACTCTTTTCCAATAACACCGGAAAAGCTCCTGAATTCACCGCCCTGAAGCTGGCGGCAGCAACCATAGGGAAGGCAGTACCGACAAAGGAGTTCACTCTCACCGAAGAAGAACTTAAAAAATACGAAGGTATCTACGCCAACGAGGAAGGTACAGAAATTACCATTCTGGTTGACGAGGGCAGACTGAACGGAGTCAGACCCGGCGGTTCACGCAGGAAAATGATCCCCATTGAAAAGGACAGGTTCATCTTTGAAAACTCGCTGATGTATGCTGCTTTCACAAGGGATGTCACCGGCAAGGTCATTTCGGTGGTGAGCGATGACCGGGGGGAGGTTGCCACCTGGACACGCACTGATAAAAAAGTTGAAACAAAAATGGAGAAGTCCCTTCCTGCAGAACTACTGGACAAATATGCAGGTGAATACCAGATAGAGCCCGGATTCACCCTGACCTTCACCTGCGAAGGGGACCGGTTCTTCACCCAGGCAACGGGACAGCCGAGGTTTGAGATCTTCGCAGAAAGCGAAACGAAGTTCTTCCTCAAGGTGGTAGATGCCCAGGTTGAGTTTGTGGCTGACCCTGAGGGAAAATTCGATAAAATGATACTCTATCAGGGAGGGCAGAGGATAGAGGGGAAGAGGATAGAGTAGTCGGGTGTCGGTTGGCGGTTATCGGTTGTCGGTTGGCGGTTATCGGTTGTCGGTTATCGGTTATCGGTTATC
>Ga0209613_1000588_pt1 | contig 39621 bp, 22 predicted proteins | sample BioC13SIPDNA_2_FD_185747 | JGI IMG/M metagenome (GOLD analysis project Ga0209613, IMG submission 185747) | Anaerobic biogas reactor microbial communites from Washington, USA - Biogas_R2_A C13 SIP DNA (SPAdes) (version 2) | ecosystem: Engineered > Bioreactor > Anaerobic > Unclassified | place...
GGGGATCGAGAACAAACTCCATTACGTTCGCGATGTTACCCTCGCCGAAGACGCCTCGCAGGTGCGCACGGGACACGCGCCGCAGGTCATGGCGGCCTGCCGCAACTTCGCCATCGGACTTCTCCACGCTTTCGGGGCCCCCAACATCGCCGCCGCTCTCCGACGCAACGCCGCCCGACCTTCGACCGTCCTCCGATGGATCAACTCGCCCATCACTCAACGAAAATGAAAAGACCCTGCCCTAGGGCAGAGGCGGTTGAGTCCGCTTCCACTCGGTCCGGTTGGCGGGCGCGGGCCGCTCGCGCCTCACCGGTGGGTTCTCCTCCAGTAGCCGCAGGCACTCCGCCACGGCCGCCTCCAGCTGCGGATCGCCTCCCGCGATGACCTCGGCAGGCCACTGCTCGACCTCGATGTCAGGGGCGACGCCCACATTCTCCACGTCCCACTCGCCGTCGGCGTTGAAGAAGGCGAAGGAGGGCGCCGTTATGGAGCCCCCGTCGATGAGCGGCGGATACCCGCTTATGCCTACGAGTCCGCCCCACGTTCTAGTGCCCACCAGGGGGCCGATCTTCATGGCTCGGAACATGAAGGGCAGCATGTCGCCGCCCGAACCGGCGAAACGGTCGATGATCATGACCTTCGGACCGAGAACCCCTGCGTTGGGCGTCATCGTGGGCGGCCCGTCACGTCCGACGAAGTACCCACGCACTTCGCGCGCCAGGATGTCGACGATATGGTCCGCGATGTGCCCGCCTCCGTTATAGCGCTCATCGATGATCATCCCGTCCCGGTCCTGTTGGGCGAAGTAATAGCGGTTGAAGGCGCTGTAGCCGCCCCCACCGGTGTCAGGAACCCAGACGTAGCCGATGCGTCCACCGGAGACCTCCTCGACGCGACGCCGGTTCCCCTCGATCCAGGCGCGATTGCGCAGTCCGAACTCGTCGCCGAAGCTGGTCGGAGATACGACCTCGGTCCAGCTCTCGGCGCCGTCGGGGGTCTTGCTCAGCTCGAGCCTCACTTGGCGCCCCACCTTGTTCTCCAGGGCGCGGTAGATGCTGTCGGAGCCTCGCAGTTGCTGACCCTCGATGGCGATGATGTAGTCGCCCTCGTCCGCCTTCACTCCGGGCGCGGCGAGAGGACCCATCATCGAGGGCGTCCAGCTCTCACCCGTGTAGATCCGCTTGATGCGGTACCGGCCGTCCTCGATGGAGTAGTCGGCCCCGAGCATACCAACGGAAACCGAGGGAGGCCCTTCGAAGTAGTCGCCGCCGCCCTGGTAGGCGTGGCCGACCACGAGCTCTCCCTGGAGCAACTGGAAGAGGTAGGTGAGGTCGCCGCGATTCGCCACATGCTCGACGAAGTGCCGGTACTTCTCATACATCGCGGGCCAGTCTTCGCCGTGCATCGTCGGGTCGTAGAAGAACTCCCGGAGGATGCGCCACGCCTCGCCGTACATCTGGCTCCACTCGGCTCGGGGATCGATCTGGACCGTCATGCCTCCCAGATCCAAGCGCCCGTCGCCGGCATTGATGCGTCCCTTGGCGTCGGCAATGTACCACGAGCCACCGCTGCTATAGAGCAGTTTGCTGCCGTCGGCGCACAGGGCAACGTTGTCGGCGCCTTCGAGCACCGTCGACGACTCCGCGCTCTCGACGGTGAACTTCTTGAGGGCGCCGCCCGCGAAGTAGAACACCGTGCCCTCTGCGGGTCCCTGCATCATCCAGTCCACGTCGCGGTCGCCAGGGATGCGCATGGGCAGGATACGCTGGTTGATACCCTCGAGGTCGACATCGATGAGATCCTTGTCCTCCTCATCGGTCGGTGATTCCTCAGCACCCTCGCCCTGCTCCCCGGCAGGCTCTTCCGCTGTTGCCTCGGCCTCCTCGGCTTCCCCCGATGTTTCGTCGCCGTTCTCCCCGCTCGGCTCCTCGGAAGGCTCGCCGGGTTCCTCCGATGCTTCCGGCTCCTCGATCTCCTCCTCGTCGCTCTCCAGCAGCCACGGGGATGGCTCCTCGTCGCTGAGCAGTACGATGTAGGGTTGGTAGCTGATGGATCGCTCGTAAGAGCTCATATCCATTCCGGCATTGGCGTGCATACCGTAATCGGTGCTGGCCATCAGGTAGAGGTACTTCCCGTTCCGATCGAAGGCGGGGCTGACCGCCGCCGCCAATCCATCGGTGATGACCGTGCTCGTCAGCGTCTCCGTGTTGTAGAGCGATACCGAGGAGAGCCCATTGGGGCCGTTCTCCCCGTAGGCTATCCACTTGGAGTCCGGCGACCAGACACCGCCGCTCGTGAGCCCATAGGGGGCGAAGTGAACGATGGTGGCTTCCTCGGACTCCACGTCGAGCGTCCATATGCGCCGGTGGCAGTCCTCGTAGAGAAGCGTCTTCGAGTCTGGCGACCACTGCGGCGAGTTGTAGAAGGAGGGTTCGGGCAGGTTGATCTGGCGCGGCTTCTCCAGTCCCGTCTGCTCGCCGATCTTGATGTGGTACTCGCCCCCCTCATCCGAGAACCAGGCGATCATCCGACCGTCGGGCGACCAGGTGGGAAGCCGGTCATGGACCCCCGTGCTCTCGGTGAGGTTCCTGACATCGCCCTTCTTGCCAGGCACGGTGAAGATGTCGCCCCGCGCCTCGAAGAGCGCCCTGGCGCCCTTGGGGGAGATCTCATAGGAGCGGATCATGGAGGCCGCGTTCTCCCACCGTGGCCGTGTGTCGCCCCGGTCCACTCGAACGTCGATCTCGAGCCGACGCTGGCTGCCTTCGGCGATGTCATACACGTGGAGAGCGCCCGCCTGCTCGAAGACGATGGCGTCCTTGCTGGCGCTCGCGGACTTGATGTCATAGTCCCGGAAGTGGGTGAGTTGCTCGATCGCTCCGTCTGGGCTGTACCGGAACAGGTTCATCGTCCCTGCGCGATCTGAGAGGAAGTAGATGTCCTCACCGATCCACATCGGGTTCAGATCGTTGCTGTTGTCCCGCGGGATCATCTCCACGGAGTAGTCCTCCATGTCGATGATCCATATGAGTGACGTCCGCCCGCCCCGGTACCCTCGCCAGGAACCGATGGCGTCCGAGAACGGGCAGTAGGCCATCCGGTCACGGCGGGGCGAGAAAGAGCCCGTGTGGGCCCGCATCATCGGGAGGGGCTCGTCTACCTCCGCGTTCGGGGCAATCGTCCACAGTCGGGTAGTCGGATAGGGATCGGCCCCGTCCCGCGCCGACGCGAAGAGGATGCGACTGCCGTCGGGTGTCCAGCCTCTGACGCCGTCGCCCGAGGGATGGTATGTCAGCCGTCTCGGCTCCCCGCCCGAGATAGGCACCACGTACACATCGGTATTCCCGTCGTACTGGCCCGAGAAGGCGACCCACTCTCCGTCAGGCGAGATGCGTGGCGACCACTCATCCCCCGCGGCGCTCGTGAGCCGGCGGGCCTCTCCCCCACTGAGCGGCGCGAGCCAGATATCCCCGGCATAGACGAAGGCCACCGAGTCGGGCCCGATGCCTGGATCCCTGAGCAGGAGGGTACCCTGGGCCGATGGGGCGCTTGCCATGATAGCCAGAGCCATGGGTGTGAGAAGCCAGAGTCGAGTCCGAACCATGTCATCGTTCCCTTCGAGTCACCGCCATCGCCCGCAACCTCATCGACCGCATGGGCCCGTCGCGTGGCGGGCGGTCGCCATGCAGAGCGAACGGCGGGATGGTAACATACGGGGCTACCGGACGCGTCGCCTACCGGAGGTGGACGAGCTTGCCGCCACGTTGGATGATCGCCCTTTGCCTGGCCCTCTGGGCGTGCCTGCCAGCCCTCGCTCAAGACGAAGCACCACCACCCGACCCACCCAGCAGCCCTCCGGTTGAGCAGCCCTCTGCCCCACCGGAGCCGGCCGCGCCTCCTGCGGATGCTCCCGTGGCCCCCGCGACCGATCCCGAGCCTGCGCAGGATCCAGCGGAGCCCAGCCAGCTCCCGGCGCCGCTTACGGGTGGTGCAGCCGAGGCCGGTGGTTCAGAGGCGCCGACTGCCGAGGCGCCTGAAGGACCCCTGGTCTCCGAGGATGACGGCCCGGCGGACGACGACGGCGCCGCTGAGGCGGACGCCGGGAGCGACGTACCTCTGCCCCCCGCCCTAGCCACCCCGGACCGGCTGGCTGAGATGCTCGAGCGCCTGGACGCGGAGGTGGCGCCTACTGAGGAGCCTGGTCGCGCCACCGATAACCTCGCGGAGACGCTGCTTCGCGAGGCGCGGCTCGGAGTAGCGAGTGCAAGCACGGCTCTGGCCGAGGCGGAGCTGGAGCTCCAGCGCCTCCAGCAGGAGGCGACGGCCCTTGCACGGACGATCCGGGCGTACCCGCAGCGGGTCGTCCGCGGCGAGTATAGCGTCGGCCAGGCCACCGAGGAGATCGCCCGGCTTGCGAGCGAGCAGAAGCGTTACGACGAGCTCTACGAGACCCTCTCGCAGGATCGACTTGCCGCACAGGAGCGTGCAGCCGGTTTCGCTGACCTAGCCGCGCGGGCTGAGGCCCGCTTGGCCTCCCGGTTATCCGATCCGACCGTGCGCAATGCCCTCGCCAAGGTGCGGGAGCGCGCCCAGCTAGCTGCTCGCCTGGCGGATGTGCTCTCTCGAGGGGTGGCCCTCTCGGCCGCGAACGCCGAGGCCGCCTCTGAGGCGATCGCGGCCATTCAGCACGTGGTGGCCACGGCCGCCGAACGAGCTCTGCTCTACCGGTCACCGGAACGGGTCTACCATCGCCCACCCGATCAGGCTCTCTACGACCTGAGACAGCTCATCCCCGCGGCCTTCGGGCGTCCAGGCCCAGGAAGCTACGTGCTGGCCTACTGGCTGCCCTGGACCCTCGGCATCGTCGCCCTGGCCGCGGGCCTGGACTGGCTCCTGGGGCTAGCCATCGTCGCATTCGCCCGACGCCGTCCAGGGAGGAGCCCGAGCACGGGCGCCGAGATCGCCCTCCTGATCGCTCGTAGGCTGGCCGCCGTGGCCGCCGTTCGAGCCGTGTGCGAGGCCTTCGCCCTGCAGGCCGCCACGGGCCGTTTCTACGCCACCGCCGCGCTGTTGTCGCTGGCCGCCCTCACCCTTCATGACCTGTTCCACCGCTACCCCGTGCCCGATGACTGCCCCGATCGCGACGCCCGACTCTGGACCCGCCGCTGGCTCCAGGGCATCGCGGCAGTCACGGCCTTGTGCCTGCCCCTCATTCTGACCCTTCGAGCATTGGGGTACCCTGCGGAGCTTGCCGTCGCCCAGATCGAAGCCGTCCTCGGGACGGCGCTGGCCACTATGGTCACCGTCTGGCTCTGGCCCGCCGGGACACTCGCCGCGGTAGGAGGCTGGCCCGTCCCCTACTGGCAGGCGATCGTGCAACGCGAGGGCGCCACGCGTCCGGTCGCCATTGCCCTAGCGATCTCCGTTACAGCCGCCCACTGGCTCGGCTGGATGAACCTCGCCCGCGCCCTCGCGACGGCTCTCTCCCTGAGTTTCGTCACGATCCTGCTCGCCCTGACGCTCGACGAGTGGATCAAGAGCGGCTACGGGGCCCGTGGCGACGAGGAGCGCCCAGCCCGGAGTCCGCTCATGTCCGCGGCGATCATCCTCGTTTGGATGGCTGCGGCATGCGCCGTTGCCTGGGCCTGGGGCCTGCGCGTCTACCACATCGACCGGGCGCTCGCATGGTTGAGCTCGCCCGTCCTGTCGGTTCAGGGGGTCCGTGTCTCGGCATTCAGCCTGGCCCGGGGCGTGGGCGTCGCCGTGGTCGTGATCCTCATCGGCAGGTTGTTGCGTGGTTGGATCGAGCGTCAGACCTTCGGGGGGCGGATCAGCGAGGGGGCACGCTTCGCCGCCGCCACCCTGACGTACTACCTCCTTGTGGCGGGCGGCATCCTGGGCGGCGTGCTCGCCGCGGGGCTGGGCCTGAGCGTCCTCACGGTCTTCGCGAGCGTGGCCGGCGTCGCCATCGGCTTCGGGAGCCAGGACATCGCCCGGAACTTCATCAGCGGCCTGATCATTCTCTTGGACCGTTCGATCAACGTCGGCGATTTCGTGACCATCGGGACCGCCGAGGGCACGATCGTCGAGATCAACATCCGTTGCACGACCCTCCGCACTCCGGACAACCTCCGGGTGATCGTCCCCAACAGCAACCTCGTAGGGCAGCAGATGGTCAGCGCAAACCAGCTCGACCGGCGCCTGCGCGTCTCGCTGGATGTGCAGGTCGATCCGCAGGCTGACCCAGACCAAGTCACCGAGATCCTGCAGATCGCGGCACGCTCCCACCCCGCCGTGCTCGGCGATCCGCCGCCCGAGGTGTGGATGTCCAGGCTTGCCGCGGCCTCTCTGAGCTTCCAACTGCAGATGTGGACCGACCGCATCGAGGCGAGGCAGGAGGTCATGAACCAGGTGCTCACAACCATCTGGCGGGAGCTCAAGGCTCGGGGGATCGACCTGGTATAGGGCGGCTTGCCGAACCGCCGCTGGGCCGGCTATACTCGTGAGTACGGCGTCGGGGCGTAGCGCAGCCTGGTTAGCGCGACTGCTTTGGGAGCAGTAGGTCGTTGGTTCGAATCCAATCGCCCCGACCAGGAGCGGAAGTAGCTCAGTTGGTAGAGCGTCAGCCTTCCAAGCTGAGGGTCGCGGGTTCGAATCCCGTCTTCCGCTCCAACCGCGCCTCCTCTTCACTGTGGGCGACGCCCCTCGCCCTCGTGCCGGCCCGTAGCTCAGTGGATAGAGCGACTGCCTTCTAAGCAGTGGGTCGGAGGTTCGAATCCTCCCGGGCCGGCCAGATGCAGACTGCACAGAGCCGCTCGCCCACGGCGACCGGGATGTGCTTTACATCGGGGAGTCCTCCCCCCCTGTACCCCGTCCTCGCGGCGGGTCGGGAAGCCTACGGGCGGGCGCTGACCGAGGAGGATGTCCAGCCCACTGCGACTCTGCCCGCGGGTTGGATCCGCGAGAGGCCCCGGCCCGTCCGCCGTCGAAATGCGAGCGACGCGATACTGGATTCCGTAAGTGCGGGAGGCTGCGCCGATGTCTCAGCAGTACAGCGATGAGGATCTCAAGCGGATCGCCGATGCGGCAGGCTGCTCACTGGAGGCGGCTCGGGCGCGCTTGGCGTCGGCGGGCGGCAGTGTTGAGGCCGCCCTCGCCCAGGCTCGGACGCCGCAGGCGCGGAGCAAGGCCTCTCGCTATGCCATCCTGGTGATCGCGGTCGGCGTGATCGCGGTGGGCATCGCCTTGGTCGCGGTGTTCATGACTCCGGAGCACTCGGGCGATCTTCCGCCGGCGGTGGGGGAGGTGGAGGGCGGGTCGCTCGCGCTTGATACGCGCGCCTTCAGCCTCGAACCCGGGCATACCTACACCGCCTCGGGCTCTGTGCCCGTGCTGGCCGAACTCGAGCCATCGCCGGGTTCCGATGCCAACACCCCCACCATTACCGAGGTGCCCGCTGGCGGAGAGTTCACCGTTGTGGATACGGCCCAGCGCTTGGGCGGAGAGACGCTGTACTCGGTGACGGTCTCCGACGGTGGCACGACGGTCGAGGGCTGGATCCACCCCGTCTCGCTGATGACCATGGAGATCACCGAGGTCGAGCCCACGAGGTGACCCGGAAGCTCTTGCGACCGATGACCTGCCCACCGGCGGTCAGGGCTGCGGTGTAGTCGCCCGGCGGCAGGCTGCCTCCGCCTCCCTCTGCACTAGGGCGCCAGCGGATGCTGCGAGAACGAGGGGGACGGCAAGCGAGAACCAGGTGCGTCTCATCGTCATCCCCCCGAGTCAGACGGTCCGCGCATTGATGCGAGGATAGAGCGTGATCACCTCGTCTACAACGTGATCTTCAGCGCGTAGGCGTGGTCGCACGGCGGCTTGGCGGGTAGACGCACACGGAGCCCCTCGGGTCGGCGCTCCCACTCCAGCCGGTGACGGCACCCCAGCAATCGGACCTCGCGGACGGGACGCTCACAGAGGCGCAGGTCCGCCCCAAGGGAGCGTACCGTGGCAATCTCCCCGGGCCAGCCTAGCAGGATGGCGTAGAGCAGACTGCGCCCGCGGCTGGTGAAGCGGACGTCCTGGCCCGTGTAGCCCGCGCGCTTGGTGTCCGTGAAGTGGCCCTCGAGCACCTGGGTCGGGCCTTCGCCGTACACACGCCACGGCCGGGTGCCGTAGATCGCCTCGCCATTCACCCGCAGCCAGGACCCAATCGACCGGAGGATCCGCTGGTCCTCTTGGGGGATCGTGCCGTCCGCCCGCGGACCGACGTTCAGGAGCAGCGCGCCGTTCTTGCTCACGATGTCCACGAGGTCGCCGATGATGTGAGTTGGGGTCTTGTAGTCCATCCCGTCCACATAGCCCCAGGAGTTCTTCGCGACCGCCGTATCCGTCTGCCAGAAGAAGGGGTGCATGGATGACAGGCCTCCGCGCTCGATGTCCCACACGGCGGTGCCCGGCGGGTAGGCGTCGTTCTTGTAGTTGATCGCCACCCCCAGGTCCCACTCCCAGCCGCGGTTGTAGAGGTACGCGGCGAAGCGGCGCAGATAGGGCTTGAATACAGGCTGCTCGATCCACCAGTCGAACCAGATGAGCTGCGTGCGGTACTTGTCGACGATCTCGCAGGTTCGAGCCAGCCAGTCCTCCAGGAACACCTGGTTCGGCTGGACGCTGTCGGGCTTGGCGGGGCCGTAGAAGTCGGCGTAACGGGGATCCTGGACGTCGGACTCGAACGCCATTCCCCCGTTCATGAACCACCAGTGTTCGGCGCGGTGGGTCGAGGCGCCGAAGACCATGCCCCGCGCCCGCACCGCCTCAGCCAGTTCGCCCAGCACGTCGCGCTTGGGTCCCATCCGAGTCGCACACCACTGGGAGAAGCTGGAGTCGTACATCGCGAAACCATCATGGTGCTCCGCCACGGGTACCACGAAGCGAGCCCCCGACTTGGCGAAGACCTCTGCCCAGGCTTCGGCGCTGAACCGCTGCGCACGGAACCGCGGGATGAAGTCCTTGTACCCGAACTCCTTGTGCGGCCCGTAGGTCTTCAGGTGATGCTCGAACTCGGGCGTCCCCTGGAGATACATCTGCCGAGGGTACCACTCGTTCCCGAAGGCCGGGACACAGTACGGGCCCCAGTGGACGAAGATGCCAAACTTGCCATCCACGTACCATTGGGGCGGCCGGTGATCGAGCAGCGACTCCCACGTCGCCTCGAAGGGACCGTTAGGCGTCTCAATCGGCTTGCGAGCCATAGGTCAACTCCCCTCCCGCAGGCTTGGCAGACCGCTCACCACACGCGAATCAGAGCAGTGCCCACCCCGGGCGCCTCGAAGGGCCCGGGGGTTGGTCTGGAGGCGCTGCGAGCGATGCCGAGGTAGTCAAGATCCACCGTGATGGGCGTGCCATCGGGGTTCTCATACGGCAGGCCGGTCACATGGGCCGTCCCGAGCCCCTCGGTCGTTACCAGCGTCGTCGAAGCCTGGCGGAGGGATCGGTCCAGGCTGATCTTGAGGTAGGCGGCCTCATCCCCAAGGATGAGCTCCCAGGCGGGGTCGCCGCCCCGCGTCACGACGGGCGCCTCTTCCCGAGCAGAGGGCTCGGCCCCGAACACATGGACACTGCCCGCCACCATCAACGGCAGTGGCCGACCATCGTAGCCCCATAGCCCGCGCCCGCTGATCCAGCGGATCTCCCTCAAGTCCCCCCTGTGGGCTACCGGCACGGGCGCTCCATCACCAATGAAGAGGTTGTTGAGGAAGCGGTCGTCGCCGCCCTCGATCCGCCTGAGACCCGCCACTTCGGTGCTGTGCGCCGGATGGAACGGTGTCTCACGGCGTGGCTCCGGCGAGTTGGTGATGCGGCCGGCGAACAGGTTATGCGCGTAGGCGCCGCCCTGGGACATGTCGAGCAGGCTCGTCGCGGAGAGGAATAGGTTGTTGTCCGCGAGGAACGGCCCATGGTTGACCTCCACGAACAGGTCCTGCCCGGGATTGTCGTGCAATAGGTTCCCTGTGACACGCGTGCCTTGGGCCATCCAGTCCAGCCAGATGCCCATAATGCAGCGGTAGATGTGGTTCCCGCGGATGGTCGCGTCGATGGCGCCGTGGATCTTGATGCCGGCCATCTCGGCGCCCCCGAAGAGGCCTCGCATGTTGGCGTCATGGATCACGTTGCCCTCGATGGTGCTGAAAGCGGCCCCCATGCTCCCCACCAAGCCCGCCTGCTCGCAGTGGGAGATGCGGTTGTTTCGCACGATGTGCCCGCCGACGCGCTCTTTGGTCCAGGGGATTTGGAAGGCGTGGGCCCGCTCGATGGTCGCCACGTAGCCCTCGGCGGTGTTCGCCGAGGTGTTGTCATGCTCGTCGCCGTGCTTCCCGAGGGTGATGCCGGTGCACATGGAGTGACTGATGACGTTGTCCTCGATCACCCACCCCTTGCTCCAGTGGGTTCCGAGGAGCCCGATCTGCTCGGCCGTGGGCGGCGCCCATGGCGTTGCCGCGTGTCGCATCGTGAAGCCGCGTACGGTGATGTAGTCCCGGCCGGGTTCGTCGGGATAGAAGACGGATTGCCGCACATTGATCTCCACGAGCCGCTCGTTGGGGTCGACGCCCTCGAACTGGGCCCATAGGGTCGTGTTGTGATCGCCCACTTCGGCGAACCAGAGCTGTGGGTTCAGCCCCCGCTGACGCAGGATCTCCTCATCCGTGCCATCGGCGCGGAACAGCAGGCACAGGTCCTGAACCCCCGATTGGGGCGTGATCTCGGGGGTGATGGAGACCCAGCGCTGCCAGTCGCCGGTAGAGCGGACGCGTCCCTGCCCGATGACCTCGCCCTGGGGCCCTCCGAGGCGGATCTGGATGACGCCGCCGTTGGTCGCCGACGCCACGCGGAGTTCCATCCTCTCAGCGCCTGCGCCGAAGTCCACATCCTCGTACCGTGTCCAGTCGCCATGCTCGATCCAGCCGATGCACTCGCCACCCTCGGTGCAGGGCGCCGTCTGAATCCCCGCCTGCTCCACGAAGCTCACCGCGGGGACGCGGTCCGCACCACCTGCGGGCCGGAACCACGCCACATTCAGCAGGGTTCCTGTGTTGGCCGACGTGAGCCAGGCCGGTTTGTCTCCCGCGGGCATCAGCACCTCATCGAGCGAGGCAGCCTCGGTGAGCCAGTCGCCATCGAGATAGACGGCGCCCGTATGGTGCGTACGCCCGCGCCCATCGAACCAATCGCCCCGGATCGGGTCGGCGTAGGGGTTGAAGTCACCGAAGAAGCTGTTCGGCAGCGTCACCCGCCACACATCGTCCTGCTGATGGACCCAACCCCGAATCTCCTCGGAGCCGCGGATCTCCACGCGCTCCCCAGGAGCGGCGCGGTAGACGATCCGCCGATCATCGGACTCGCCACCCCGGGGCGGGTTGACGCGCTCCCGGTAGAGGCCCTCGTGGACCGTAACGGTATCCCCGGGCTGAGCGAGGTCCGCGGCCCGCTGAATCGTTCGCAGTGGCGACGACCTGGTCCCCGGGTTCGCGTCATTGCCGTCTCTCGCCACGTGTATCTCGGCGGCGAGGACATTCGCTGCCATCGCCAGTGCTGCTATGCAGACCATCGACCATCTCACTGGTGGAGCCTCCTTTAGTAACGGAGCGTAGCGTTAGGCCAGCGCGCTAGGGTGCCCTCTTCAGGCCCTCGTGTCGCACGACCCAGGAGCCGTCGTCGGGGAAACCAGGAGCCTCACCCTCTGGCGCACCGTCCCAGCCGGCGGCCATCATCGCGGCGGCGTAGAGCAGCCCGCCGTTCCCGGGCAGGTAGGGGCAGGGCCCTCCGGTGTTGACCCCGCGTTCGTCATACCGGTTCTGCTCATGGGCGAGCAGCAGAGCCTCCACCGCGAGCTCGGGCAGACCGTGCCGCGCCGCCGCCATCGCCACCCACGGGAAGTCCCATCCCCAGCGGATGCAGTCCCAGTCCTCGACCATGTGCTCCAGGGTGGCGCGCGCCGTGGCTCGGTCCACGCCGTCCATGGGCGGGAGCATCCCGAATATGCCTATCGCGTCCGGATGGTCGCCCCCGTGGGTGTCGGGCCGCTCGGGCGAGAGCACGTACAGCCCCTCGCTCCGCGGCAGCGGGGCCAGCCCGTTCCGCACCTCCTCCCAGCCCCGGTGCCGGGGTAGACCCAGGCGCTCCCGCCAGCGCTGCGCCGTGTCCAGGCCGAAACGCCAGTAGGCGAGCTCGAACACGGTGTCGTAGGAGGTCGGCTGCTCGCATGCGGCCATCACCGGAAGGAGGTGGTAGACGCCGTCCTGGTCTCGCGTCGGGAAGTCAGCCATGTACTCGGCGGTCGCGAATACGACCTCGCTCCAGCGGTCCAACGTCTCGCGTGTAGGACGGAGCCGGTACTCCAATTCGGCGAAGAAGATGGGGTGCGGCTGCTGCCAGTGCAGGACGAAGCTGCCCATCCACGGCGCCGTTCGCCCCTCCGGTCCTACCTGCTTGCCCCACTTCGCGCCCCTGTACTCGAACTGCTCGGCGAGCTGCCGTGCCACGGGGAGGAACCGCTGGTAGCACTCCAGCGCATCGGTGGCCATGGACCAGCGATCCCACAGGCTGTAGTGGGCCAGGTGCCACCAGACCATCTCCATGTGGAACTGGCTAGCCCAGGGATCGAGGCCCAGCAAACCCGTCTCCGCGGAGGGCCAGGAGCCGGACGAGTGGGCGGCCATCTGGTACTGCGAGAGGACGATGCGCCGTTCCAGCTCCATCCACCGGGGATCCGCGCTGCCCGAGAGGTCTATGGCTCCCCCAGAACGCCAGAAGGTCTCCCACCCCGCGGCCGCCGCTCTGCGGGTCTCATCGAAGCCGGGGAGCCCGGGGAGGGGCTCCTCCGCGAACCCAACGACCATCTCGAGCGGCGCGTCGGCGCCGCCCACGAGCGTGAAGGCGTGCTCCCGCCCGTCCGCGCTCCCCTCGGACCGGCAGCCCGGTGACCACCCTACGCTGACGTGGTAGGTCAGGCCATCGGCCGTCCTGCGAAGGCAAGCGAAGTCCTCCCCCTCCGTCGTGGCAGGCTGGGTCCGGTGCGACCCCGGACGGTCCCAGTCCCCCGCCCACGGGCCCGAACCACTGGAGCTTGGGTAGGGGAACTCCAAGGCCACGGCGAGCCCTCCCGCGCGAACGAGGGGCGAATCGACGCGCACCGCAACCAGGTCCAGGTCGGGGTGTACGCAGGTCTGGACGACGACGGGCGCTTCATCCACCGTGAACCGGCTCGTGTGGAGCCCTGTCCACAGCTCGTAGGTCCGGCTCAACGCGTCCACATCGGTGGGCTCCAGGGCAAGCCCGTCGGCGCGTACCAGGCGCAGCCGGCCGAGGTTCGCCGGGTGCGGGTTGCGGAACATCCACCGGTCGAGTTCCCCATGGCCCGAGGCGTCCTGCATGGGAGCGGCGATGGGCCCGCGCTCGATGGTCCCCGTGACCGGGACGTCGTCGGCAGAGAAGCCCTCGGGCAATGGCTCGCTGTGCCAGGCCCAGTGAGCCATAGTATTGCCGCCGAGGGTCTGGAGGCCCGTGCCGTCCACGCTCACACAGAACTCGCCGTTGCCGAGAGGCACCTCGCTCGTCGGCTCATCCCACCGGATGTCGTGTCGGCGTACCAAGGCGTGGCGGTCGATGCCGGTCTCCTCCTCCCGAGCGGCGGCGCCCCAGGCGCACAGTGCCACTACGGCCAGGGCCGCCACTAGGGCGGCCCTGAGGTCAGCGCGGAATCCTGTCATGGTCGGTTCCTCGCGCATTGAGAGGCCACCAGAGGCCAGCCTACGGAAGCTCGGCGATCCGGATGTTCCGGTACCAGGTCTCGCTGGGCTCGCCCGCATGCACCTGCACCGCGATGATTCCGGTCCGTGCGATGTCCGGGTCCTGCTCGACGTACTCGACCGTCAGGTGCCCGTTCACCCGCAGTTGGATGCGCGCACCCTCGCACCGGACCTCATAGTCGTTCCAGTCCGTGGGATCCACGATGCCAGCGAGGGCCTCGCGGTCGGTCTCCGCGAGCATCCCGCGGCGCGACTCATCGTAGAGGCAGCCCCAGTAGGTCCCCGAGCTGTCCATGTCGGCCTGGTAGCCGCTGACCTCGCGGCTGTCGGGCACACGTGCGGAGCGGAACTGGATGCCTCCGTTCGCGTTCACCGTCTTGCACTCCATTCGGAGCACGAAGTTGCCGTAGCGTTGGGTCGTGCAGAGGAACTCGTTCTGGGGGATGGGGTTCTGGAGGTTCCCGCCCACGATGGCGCCCTCCTCGATGCGGAAGAAGGTCGCCGTGTCGCCCTCCCACCCCTGGAACGTCTCGCCATCGAAGAGGGGCACGAAGACGAGCACGTCATCGTCGAAGGTGCCCAATGCCTCCAGGGCCGCGAGCCGAACCGCCGGGTCCTCGTCGGCCGCCATCCGAAGGATTGCCGCACCGGCGGCGCCATCGGGGCGCTCCGCGAGAGCGGAGATGATCTGCACCTTCCGGTCCGCGCTGACGCCATCGAGGGCGCGCACGAGGCTACCGGTTACCGCCGGGCCGGGGAGCTTCCGCGCCGTGCGGAGCGCCATCCGCGCCTCATCTACATCGCCCGACCGAAGGTAAGCTCCCAGTAGCGGCGCTGAAGCGTCGCCCCGGAGCACCATGGCGCCGGCAATGGCGGCAAGTCGGATGTGGGGCGGCATACCGCGCCCACGAAGGCTTTGGTACAGTGCCATTGCCTCCGCCCGCCGGCCCGCATCCGCGCACGTCTCGGCACAGGCCAAGCTAGCCTCGGCGGCAGCCCCCCGAAGGAAGGGCCCGGCCGTCGGCACGAAACGCGCCAGGAAGCGCGTGGCCTCGGGAGTAGCGATCCGCCCAAGGGCCACCAGGGCCGCCTCCGCGGCGTCCGGCTCGCTCACCAACGCGATGAGGGGCTCCACCGCAGCCCGCTCGCGTCGCGCGCCCAGGGAGGAGATGACTCCCGCCTGGGCAGTGCCCGTGAGCCTAGGCAGGGCCGCCATCAGTGCCTGCCCAGCGCTTCCATCGGGGATCGCTTCGAGGGCCGTGCGGGCGTAGGCGGCGAGTTGCTCGTCGGCCAGCAGAGTCGCGAGGGCCGGCACGGCCTCGGGGCTCCCCAGGATCGCCAACTCCTGGCAGGCCCGAGCCTTCTCGAAGTTCCCCGCATCCGACCTCAGTACGGCGATGTGGTCGCGAACGCTACCCGCCTGGGCCCACGCGGGCGCGACGATGAGTGCCGCCAGGGATGCTAGAGCGATTGCGAACTGCCGATTCCGTGTCATCGTCGTTTCCTCGATCCATGGAGGTCGTGCTACTCGCGCAGAAACCTCGTGGCGCCCCTTCAGAGGTGCCACGGGGGACGCATCGCGCGCGAACGCATCCGATTCGCCTCGTCATCGTTGATGAAGGTCGCCGTTTCGGGATCCATCGTCAGCTTCCGGCCCAGCAGCCACGAGTGGGCGGCCGCGTAAGAGGCCGTGTGAGATTGCCTCATGACCTCGGCATTGGCGTTGGGGAGGGCGCCGGTCTTGATGCAGTCGAGGAAGTTCCGGGAGTGGCTGGCGGACTCCGTCCCCACCAACCGGGGCACGGGCTCCAACTCGGACCTGAGGGACTCGGGCGAGACGGCGATCTCGCCGCTGTCGCCGGTCTCCACCCAGCCCTCATCGCCCTCGAACCGCACGGGACAGGTACCTCGGGAGGTGCCGTAATGCGGGTCACGGTTGCCGAAAGGCTCTTGCAGGAAGTCCACGATGAGCGTTACGCCGTTCGCGTAGCGCAAGGTGATGTTGTCCTCGTGGGTCTCGTATTCGATCGGCAGGGTGTCGTCGGTCTGGTTTGCCCACTGGCATAGGTCGATGGTGTGGGCGCACCAGTCCAGCAGTCGCGGACCCGAGTCGAAGTCGAAATGGCCGCGCCAGCCGCCGTTCACATAGGCGCTGTTGTAGGGCCGCCACGGAGCAGGACCGAGCCAGAGATCCCAGTCGATGGTATCGCGGTCCGGTAGCGGTTCCTCGGGCAGCCAGTCGTAGGTGACGCTGGGATAGTAGCTCGAGGCGTGAAGGGTGTGGATCCGACCCAGCTTCCCGCTGTGGGCGAGATCGACCGCCGCCTTGAAGTTGGCGATGCTCCGTCGTTGAGTGCCCGCCTGGAAGACCCGGCCGTACCGCCGCGCCGTGTCGGCCACAGCCTCGCATTCGGCAATGGTCAGGCTGCACGGCTTCTCGCTGTAGACGTCCTTGCCCGCCTTCATCGCCATGATGGAGCCGAGGCCGTGCCACCGGTCGCCCGTGGCGATGAGTACCGCGTCGATGTCATCCCGGGCGAGCAACTCCCGCATATCCCGGTAGGCGGCGCAGCCGTCGGTTCCGTAGTGCCCGTCGATGCGCGCTTTGATGGACTCCCTCCGGTCCGCCCGCACGTCGCAGGTGGCCACGAACTGCACATCGGGCTCATCCAAGAAGGGGCCCAGGACGTAGGAGCCGCGCGGGCCTAATCCAATCCCGCCCATCACGATCCGCTCCGACGGCGCCACAGCCCCGTCCCGGCCCAGGGCCGATGCGGGGACGATGGCCGGCAGCGCTGCCGCGCCCGCAAACGCCGCCGCCTTCTTCAGAAACTCGCGCCGGCTTCCGCCGACGCCTCGGCGTCTCGCCTTCATCACGCACATCCTTCCAGATGCCGACCCCGGACGGCCAGGCCGTCGCGGGTGTTACGGGAGTTCGTACCCCTCGCGCGGCACGCGCGAGAGCATCGCGTTGCCTTCATCGCAGTTCGTGAAGCGCTCCGCCGCCGGATCCCATCGCAGGATCTCGCCCACCCGGCCGACGTCGCGAGCGATGTTCACAAGGTAGCAGAGCGATGTCGCCCGCTGGCCGTACTCGATATCCGCGGCGCAGCGCTGCCGGCTCTTGATGCACTCGACCCAATCCAGCACATGGTAGTAGCACTCATCCATGGGGTTGGGCCCGGGGTTGTCGGGCGAGGCGATGATGTCCTCGGGATCACTCGCCAGGGCGTTACGTTCGATCTCGAGTTCGCCCGCGTCGCAGAGGAACCGGGCGCCGAGGCCGTGGAGCGTGTTGCCCTGGCGATCCCGATGGAGCCGCAGCTCCACGCCATCGGCGTAGCGCATCGTCACCTTGGCCCGCGGTCCCGCGAGGCTCATATCGTCCGAGTCGGTCCAGATGCTCTTGACCGCCACGGGCTCCTCGAGAACCACCTCGACCGGGCCCGTCTCGTCGGTCCCGAGCGCCCGCTGGATCTGGTCGTAGGCGTGGGTGCCCCAGCCCGTGACTCCAAAGGACATCCCCCCGCCGTCGTAGTCCCACCACTGCGCCCAGCCATAGTGGAGTTCGGGGTGGTAGGGCCGCAGGACGGTCTGGTTCGTCCACTCGTCCCAGAAGGTCGGGCTGGCTCCCTCGGGCAGCGGCTGCCCCGGCTTATCCTCCCAGCGAATCGGGCCCGTGAAGTTCGGCGCGATGACGGCATGGACTTTGCCCAGGGTGCCACTCTTCACCAGGTCGCTCGCCCAGTTGTTGATGGGGATGGTGCGCTGCTGGGTTCCCACCTGGGTCACCCGCCCATAGCGCCGGGCCGCATTGACCATCTCACGGCCCTCGGCGATGGTCAGGCACATGGGCTTCTCGATGTACACATCCATTCCCGCCTGCATCGCGAGAACCGTCACCCAGGCTCGGGTGTGGGTAGTGGTCTCGACCATCACCCCATCCAGGTTCTCCCGCTCGATCATCTCCAGGAAGTTCGTGTAGCGGTTCCACGTCTGGTCGCCCGCCAGGTCATTGACGAAGGAGTCCACCCGGGGCTCCAGGATGTCGCACACTGCGGCCACCCGCAACCCGGGTACCGAACGCAGAGTGTACTCCGCGAGCCAACGCGCCCGTCCGCCGAGGCCGATGATGCCCACATTGACCGTGTCATTCGCCCCAGGAGCCCCGTTCTGCCCGAGGGCCCTGGAGGGGATGATCGTCGGCAGGGCCAGGACCCCGAGACCCGCTTTGATCGCTTCGCGCCGTGTCAGCTTGCCATGTGCCATGGGATGCACGCTCCGCTTCCCGCCCCTGGGCTACCGGCCCACCGGGCGCTCGAGTTCCTTGATCCACACATTGCGGTACTCCACCCAGTAACCCTCCCCGGTATGGGAGTCCTGCAATCCGATGTGTCCGACCAGTGGCTTGTCCCTGATTGCATCCACCGCCCCCGCGTCCACATCCACCGTGCGGGTGTCATCGACGATGACGGAGATCCGAGAGCCCACACAATGGATCTCGTAGGTGCGCCAGATCTCCGGGGTCTCGTCCGGCCTCGGGTTGGCCGCCACGGTCCCGTAGAGGGTGCCCGTGCAGTGGAGGTCGTCACGCGGCGGCTGCTCGTTGGAGATCTGGCACTCGTGGCCGGTCTCCCACGGCGCCCCCTCAGTCGCCGACCGGATGAACACCCCCGAGTTCCCGCCCGGAGATACGCGCCACTCCACGTGAAGGATGAAGTCCGAGTACTGCTCCTTGGACCGCAGCCAGTCGCCGCCCAGGCCGCCCTCGCTGCGGAGCACCCCTTCCTCGGTGATGGCGAACCCCTCGGCCACGCCGACAACATCGAACTGTGAGAGGTCGGAGCCCGTGAAGAGCGGCGTCCAGCCCGCGGGCACCCCCACTTCAGGGGCCGGCGGCAGCTCGCCCGCTTCGAGCGGCTTCAGCCGGATGTTCTTGAAGAAGGCCGCCATCGCGGGGCCCTGGTGAATCTGTATCGCGAAGTGGCCCTCGGAGTAGGCGTCATCCTCGATGTCCACCGTAGTGAGGCCGTTGAGCCGAACCACGACCCGGTCGCCTTGGCAGATGATCTCGAGCTCGTTCCAGTCACCGCGACGTATCACCGTCTCCGCGAGCCCGGCCCAGCCGTCCACCATCACCCCGCGGGGGCCGCCTGCCTCGTAGAGGCATCCCCAATATGACGGGGCGCCGACCGTCCTCTCATCGGACATATCCGCTTGGTAGCCGATGGGGTCGTCGTTGGGCCCGCGCTCCGTGCGGAACTGGATCCCGCTGTTGCCTCCATCGAGCCGGCACGATGCACGGAAAACGAAGTCGTCGAAGGTCTCTTCGCTGTAGAGGTAGACGCTCGCCGGAAGGGTGCCGTCGTTGCGGCCGACGAGCATCCCGTCCTCGACGGACCAGCAATCCGGCCCCTGCCAGCCTTCCAGGCTTTGTCCGTCGAACAGCAAGCGGAAGCCGGCCTCGCGTTCGGCCTCGGTGAGTCGGTTGTCTCCGACGCCCGTGGTCTGGGCCAGGGCCGGCAATGCCATGAGCGTCGCCACTATGGCGGCGCCGAGACGCGTGTTCATGGGGTATCCTCCTGTTTGCACGTTCTGTTAGTCCTTCATTCGGGCTCCGGTCGCCCGGAGCCTTGCTTCAGACCAGAAACGGGGCATCCGCGAGTCGACCTTTCGCCTTGGAACAAGGTTCTCGAGCGTCGACGCGGAACGACTCTCTTGCGGCCGGACGTGGGTGGGGACGGCCATCCAGAGGATCACTAATGGGAGGCGAGGACACGAATGAGCGTACGCGACTTGGCGAGCAAAGCCCTGGAACAGGGCCAAGGCGTTCTTCGGTTGGCGCCCAACTGGGTGCCCCGATCCTTCTGTGTGCCCGGTCGGCGCATCAAGCTGCACCCCGACGACTACTACGCCATGGGCGGCGCACGAGGTGGAATCGACGAGCGATGGTTCGCGTCGACCACGGCCGCCGATAACGGCCCGCTCACCAGTGAGCACGAGGGCTTGAGCATGATCGTTATCGAGGAGGGCGGCCGCGTCGAGAAGTTCCTCTTGGCCGAGGCGATCAACGAACTCAAGGGGGCCATCGTCGGTGATCGCGTTTGGGACGGTCACGGCGGCTGGCCCGCCTACGCCAAGTTCTTCGACAATCAGGGCGCCCTGCCCCACCACATCCACCACAAGGATGAGCATGCGCGCCTGACCGGCCAGTTGGGCAAGCCCGAGGCTTACTACTTCCCGCCCCAGGTGAACAACCACGGTGGCGACTTCCCCTATACGTTCTTCGGCTTCGCCCCGGGCACCACCAAAGACCAGGTGCGCCAGTGCCTCCTCAACTTCACCAAGGGCGACAACAAGATCACGAACCTCGCACAGGCCTATCGGCTCGAGCCCGGCACGGGTTGGGACGTTCCTCCTGGCGTGCTCCACGCGCCTGGGAGCCTCTGCACCTATGAGCCCCAGAAAGCCTCGGACGTCTTCGGGATGTGGCAGTCTCTCACCGGCGAGTCCATCATTTCCGAGGAGCTTCTCTGGAAGAACACGCCCGAGAACCGGATGGGCGACGTGGACTTCCTGATGGAGATTCTGGACTGGGACCTCAACGTCGACCCGCTCTTCCGGGAGCATCACTTCATGCGGCCTCGGCCCGTCCGGCCCCTCGATGAGATGAAGAGCGAGGGCTATGTGGAGAACTGGATCTGCTACCGGTCGAGCGAGTTCAGCGCCAAGGAGCTGACCGTGCTCCCCGGCGCCACGGTGACCATCACGGACGCTGGCGCCTATGGCCTGATCATGATGCAGGGGCACGGCGCCATGGGGGTCTGGCCCATCGAGAGCCCGGCTATGATCCGCTACGGGCAACTCACCCATGATGAGTATTTCGTCACCGAGGCCGCGGCCAAGGCGGGAGTCGTCATCACCAACCCCTCGAAGTCGGATCCTATCGTGATGCTGAAGCACTTCGGGCCGGGTAACCCCGACCTCGTGATTGAGTAACGACTCGCCGCCTCTCGAGGGCGCGGATAGGAGAACACGGTGAAACGCAAACTGAGAGTTGCCCAGATCGGCTGCGGCTTCATGGGACGGGCCCACGCCAACGCCTACCACCAGGTGACCGGCGCTTTCGACCCGCCTATCGAGCCTTCTTTGGAGGTTATCTGCGCCACCGACGCCGCCCGGGCCCAGGCCTTCGCCCGTCGTTGGGGCTTCGCGTCCCACAGCACGAGCTGGCGGGAGGTGGTGGCCCGGGATGACATCGACCTCGTCGATATCTGCGTGCCGAACAATCTCCACGCCGAGATCGCCCTCGCCGCCGCCGAGTCAGGCAAGGCGATCCTCTGCGAGAAGCCCTTGGCTATGAACGTCGCCCAGGGGCGCGAGATGGTGGCCGCCGTCGAGAAGGCGGGTGTGGCGAACCTCGTCTCCTTCAACTACCGGCGCGTCCCCGCCGTGACCCTCGCTAAGCAGCTCATCGACGAGGGCCGGCTAGGCCGCGTCTTCCACTACCGGGCCCAGTTCCTCCAGGACTGGACCATCTCGCCCGATCTGCCCCAGGGCGGTTCCGCCGCCTGGCGGCTCGACGCCTCCGTCGCGGGGAGTGGCGTAACGGGCGATCTCCTCGCCCATTGCATCGATACGGCGCTTTGGCAGAACGGGCCGATCACCCGAGTCAACGCCATGACCGAGACCTTCATCAAACAGCGCATGCACGCCGTCACGGGCTGCGAGGAGCCCGTTCGCATCGACGACGCCTGCGTTTTCTTCTGCCGTTTCGAGAACGGATCCCTGGGCAACTTCGAGTCCACCCGTTACGCCCGGGGCCACAAGGCGCTCTTCACCTTCGAGATCAACGGCGAGCATGCGTCCATCCGCTGGGACCTCCACGATCTCCATCGCCTCGAGTGGTCCGATCACGGCGATGAGGGCGCCGTGCGTGGCTGGCGCTCCATCCACGTCACCGATGGTAGCGGCGACCATCCCTACATGGACCACTGGTGGGTGCCGGGTCTTGCCGTCGGCTACGGCGCGACCTTCGTCCACCAGCTATCCGACTTCCTGAGCGCTATCCACGAGGGCCGGAGCTGCTCGCCCACGTTCCGCGAGGCCCTCGAGACCCAGAAGGTCTGTGAGGCCGTCCTGCAGTCCGCCGACGCGGGCCAGTGGGTAGACATCGACACCGCATGAGCCGAGCGGCGGACCGCTCCCCAAGGAGGTAATGAAGTGGCAACTGCGCTGTATCCGAAGCTACACAACGCGACCTGGCCGGGGGTCGTCGGCAAGGGGTCCGACTCCGAGCCGGCCATCGGCCTGGATACCATGATGGACCTTACCACGGCCGCTGAGGTGGGAGGGGTACGCTTCGATGGCGTCGACCTCTTCCTCAGTGACCCCCACGTCTCGATCGACTCCACCGATGCCGACCTCGAGGCCCTGGCCGAGAAGGCCCGCTCCCGGGGCCTCGCCATCGGCAGCCTCGTCGCCCCCGTCTGGGGGAATGTCGGTGGCGGCTCGGCCATGGGCACCCCCGAGGAGCGCGACGCCTTCGTGACCCAGGTCCGCAAGGCTGCGCGCATCGGCAAGGCCCTCCGCGACCTCGGGGTCCGGCCCTACGGCGTCGTGCGCGTGGACTCCTCCGTCGACCCCGCCACCTGGGCCGCCGATCCCGAGGGGAATACCAAGGCCATCGCCGAGACCATCGCCCGCGCTTGCGATGCCGCTGCCGAGTTCGATGAGAAGGTCGCCGCCGAGGGTGAGGTGTGCTGGGGCGGCATGCACAACTGGAAGGACATGCTCGAACTCCTTCAGAGGGTCAACCGGCCCAACTTCGGCTTCCAGGCCGACATGGCCCACACCCTTCTGTATCTCCTCGGCACCAACGCGCCCGAGGCGCGCATCGTGCCCGAGGACTTCGACTGGAGCGATCCCGTCGCCCTCGATGAGGGCCTGCGCACCCTCACCTCCGCCCTGCGGCCCTGGACCATCGACTTCCATGTAGCCCAGAACGACGCCACCGTTCACGGCACCGGCTCCCACGACAAGACGGGCCGCCACTGCCTGCCCCTCGATCCGAACGGTAAGCTCGACATCGCGCGACATGCGGGCTACTGGCTGCGCGACGAACACGGCAAGCTCACCAAGGCCTTCCGGCACATCTGCTGGGATGGCTGCATGTTCTCGAACGACGTCATGCTCGATCCGGCGACGTGGAACCAGATCCTCGCCGCAATGATCGATGTCCGAAACGCTCACGGCTGGAGCGAGTAGTGCCGTCGAGAGTGGATCCGAACGATAGAGGAGCCGTGGCCCAGGAGCCACGGCTCCTGGTTTGTACGGAGTTCACCTTCGCGAGAGTGGATTCGTTTCGCAGAGAGGGGCCATCCGGGCCCTTGTCAAATATAACGCTCGTTTGCTAACTACCTCCAGTCGCAGGGAAGGGGCAGGCGGCCTCGAACTGCTCCGTGGGCGTCGCCTGATACCCAGAGAGGATGGGTTCCATGCTCCAGCGCCATCTCGTGGTCGCTGCCGTCATCATCATCGCTACATGCCCAGGAGGCTTCGCTATGCAGCAGGCTGATATCCCCAGCGTCGAACCCGAGGACGCCATCATGGCGGGCTCCGCCGAGGTGGCGGAGATCTCCGACTGGGTCCGCGCTTGCTTCGCGGGCGAGCGGCCCGAGGGCCCCGGCCCCCGGCTCGATATCGAGCTCCGGCAGCAGGATCACAACGTGCTGCGGTACGGCCAATCCTGCATGGAGACGCCCCTGCGGATCGGCTCCGAGTCCTTCGAGCGGGGCCTGGGCACACACGCGAACAGCGTGATCGCGGTCGCCCTGCCCGAGGGGGCGCGAGCCTTCTCGGCTCAGGTAGGCGTGGACAACAACTACGACACGGCGGGTGCGAGAGGCACGGTTCGCTTCATCGTCGAGGTGGATGGCGCAGAACTCTTCAGGACCGAGGTGCTCCGGGGGGGCGACGCGCCGGTGCCCCTGCGCGTGGATCTGCCCGAGGGCGCGCGGGAGATGGTCCTCAAGGTGGACGCCACGGAGGATGGCGCGGCCTACGATCAGGCCGACTGGGCCGACGCGCGTCTGGAGATGGCCGGAGGCGAGGCCCTGTTCCTCGATGAGAACCAGCTTGATCCCTTCCTGCGGCTCGCCGGCCCGCCCCTCAGCTTCACCTACGGCGGCATCCCCTCGGCCGAGCTACTGGGCCGTTGGGACCGGTTCTCCACCTCGCGCGAACTGGAGGACCGTACCGAGCACTCCGTCACCTGGACCGACCCCGAAACCGGCCTAGCAGTCACGGCGGTCGCCGCCGCCTTCAAGCGCTACCCGGCGGCTGAGTGGGTCCTGAGCTTCGAGAACCGCGGGGAGGCCGACACCCCGCTCATCGAGGGTATCCAGGCCATGGACCTCCAGATCCGGACGGGCAACTCCAAGCGCGCTGCCGTCGTCTCCGGCCTCCGGGGCGACGTGTGCGGCGCCGAATCCTTCGTGCCCTTCGCGCAGGCCATGAACATCGGGGAGGCCCTAAGCCAGGCCCCCGAGGGGGGCCGGCCCTCGAACGGCGCATTCCCCTTCTGGGACCTCTCCTATGGCGACGAGGGCCTCGCCGTCGCCCTGGGCTGGTCCGGCCAGTGGTCGGCTACCTTCGACCGGACCGCGCCGGGGCCGATGCGCCTCCGCGGGGGGATGGAACTGACCCGCCTCAGCCTTCGGCCGGGCGAGGGAATCCGCAGCCCCAGGGTCCTCGTCATGTCCTGGCGCGGCGACCGCATCGACGCCCTCAATCGCTGGCGTCGACTGCTGCTGTTCCACTATGTGCCGAGGGTGGATGGTCTGCCCATCCGCCTCCCCTTCGCCCTGCAGTGCTTCGACCGGTACAGTTGGACGAGGCCCGAGTGGGCCACCGAGAAGGGCCAGATCGCCGCGGCGGAGACCGCCGCCTCGCTGGGTTTCGACGCCCACTGGCTCGATGCCGCGTGGTTCCCCGGTGGGTTCCCCAACGGGGTGGGCAACTGGACGCCGAAGCCCGAGGAGTTCCCCGCGGGCCTGAAGCCTATCGGCGACGCATGCCGCCGTCTCGGCCTGTCCTTCGTGCTCTGGTATGAGCCCGAGCGGGTGGCGCCGGGGAGCGCCATCGCCACGGAGCATCCCGCCTTCGTCCACGGAGGCGAGCAGGGCGGGCTGTTCCGTCTCGATGACCCCGAAGCTCGCCGCTGGCTCACGGAGCTTCTCTCGAACCAGATCGAGGAGTTCGGCATCGGCATCTACCGGAACGACTTCAATCTCGATCCCCTCCCCTACTGGCGCGCGAACGACGAGCCGGGGCGCGAGGGGATGACCGAGATCCGCTATGTCGAAGGCCACTACGCGATGTGGGATGAGCTCCTCGCCCGCCACCCGGGGTTGCGGATCGACAACTGCGCAAGCGGCGGCCGCCGCATCGACCTCGAGACGATCATGCGCTCCGTGCCCCTGTGGCGGAGCGACACGAGCTGCTCGCCGGGCCATCCCGACTGGAACCAGAGCCAGAGCGCGGGCCTGTGCCAGTACCTGCCGCTGCACACCGCGTGCGGCTGGACGCCTGACCCCTACGACTTCCGCAGTTCGGCCACGGGGGGCGCTATCGCCCAGTGGGACTACATGGCGCCCGACTTCCCTGCCGACCTCGCGCGGGAGACCCTGGCGGAGGCGCGGGCAAACGCCCCCTACTGGTATGGCGACTTCACCCCGCTGGCGTTGGCTAATACCGACCCTGACCACTGGGGCGCGTACCAGTTGCACCGGGCGGACCTGGACGCAGGCATCGTCCTCGCCTTCCGGCGGCCCTCGTCGAGCTATCTGAGCCTTCAGGCCCGTCTCCGTGGCCTCGACCCGGAGGGCGTGTACCGGCTGGAGTTGATCGATGATCAGCGAGAGGTGACACATCAGGAGGCGACGGGCGCGGACCTGATGGCGGGCTACGAGCTGCGCATCGCCGCGCCGGGATCGAGCTTGCTCATCCGCTACGCGCGAGTGGACGCGGAGTAGCCGGCGCGCCGCGCAGGCCACTCCAGGCGGCTCAGCTCAGCTTTCGAGCAGGTTGTTGGTGATGATCTTGCGCGCGTCGGGGAGGCTCTCGTCTCGGATCGGCTCCTCGCCCGCGATGACGTTGCCTGTGATCTGGATGAGGTCGGCACCCTCCTCGATCAGCACCGCGGGCGCGCCGGCGCCCATCAGGTGGCTGTTGGTGATGGACACCCGGGCCGCGCCCGGCCCGAGATGCACAGCGGGCGCGCCGTCCACCACTTGCAGGTTGGTTACACAGAGATGGTTCCGGGGATGGGGTTCAGAGAAGGAGCAGTAAAGCCCCGTGGTGGTCACGCCCGGCATACAGCGAACCTGCACGTTGTTGACGAAGGCGCCGTAGTAGACCGACCCGGCCGAGAGGCGGATGCCATAGCCCGCCGGATCGTTGACGAGGATCTGGCAGTCGCTTATGGAGACGCCGCAGGCGGCATCGAAGAGGAACCCGAAGGGCACGTTCTCGACCCAGCACTGGCTGAACATGAGCGTCAAGGAGTGGGCGGGCCCCGCGGGCGCGGCGCCGCTTGCCTCCGCCCTGGCGAGCTGGTGCACGAAGGTGCGGCCGCCGATCATGAAGCACCGGCTCATCATGACGCCGTCGACGCGGCCGAACTCGAAGCCGACGCGGTTGTCTCGGTACCAGTCTCCCTTGGAGCCATCGCCCCCCACGAACCAGTGCACGTTCTCGATCCGCACGATGTCCAGCGGGCCATCCAGGTGCACCCCAACGGAGTGGACGAAGCCCGATAGGTTGCGTAGGAGCGCCTGCCCCGTGTTGGCCGCGGCGCCGGGCGGGGTCGATACCCCCACCCACGCGCCGCCGAAGACAACATCCTCGACCGAGGGGTTGATGCCCGTGAGTTCGACGGCGGGCGGGTACTCGATGGGCGCGCTGTTGTCCAGGTTGTTCGGGTAGAGGATGCTGAGGCCCTTGACGCAGGAGAGGTGGCTGAGGACGACGGCGCTGAAGCCGGGCTCGGGCACGATGAGCCGTGTGGAGGGGTTCTCCCAACGGACACCCTCGCCGAGGAGGGTAGTGTGCGGCGGCACGGCGAGGGAGGCGGACAGCCGGTACGTGCCAGTGGGCAGGAAGGCGACGCCGTTGCGGGTCGCGGCCGCGTCCAGCGCTGCCTGGATGGCCGCCGTGTCATCGGCCTCGCCGTCACCGACGGCCCCGAAGCCCCTCGCATCGACTACTCCCCCCATGCTGGGGTCCGGGTCCGGCTCCTGTGCGCCCACGGGCGCGAGGCTCCCCGCCGCGAGAGCCACTGCTCCCACGCCCGCGAGACGCGCCATCGCGACCCGTCGGCCGGGCGCCGCGGCCTCGTCTTGCTCGTCGGTCCCGCTCTGAGGGGCGGGGCGCCCCCCGAAGAGCCACCCGCCCAGGTCACGTAGCCGATCGTTCATGCCTCTGATCCCCTCTCGAACCGTTCCTGACCCGCGCGACCTCCACGAACCCCTCCTCTACGCACGGCGGCGCGAACTCCTTCGCCATGGCTCGGATCACGTCCTCGGGCACCCTCCGGTCTCGCCCGGCGTTATTCCTCAGGGCCTGCTCCAGGCTGCATTCGATCCACACGCAGCGGCACGGCGTGTCGTGGTTGGCTGCGAGCTTGATCCACTGCCGGCGCGCATCGCGGGTCACGTTCGTGGCGTCGACGACGACGTCCTGACCGCGGGCCAGGGCCGCGTCCACCCGTGCCCGGGCCAGCGCGAAGACCTGGCTGTTGCGCTCCTGTCGCCGCGGGTCGCCCGTCAGCTCCTCACGAATGTCATCGGAGCAGACAACGAGGTCATCGGGCCGGTTCCTGAGGCGCCACGTCGTCTTCCCGCTTCCCGGTATCCCGCAGAGAACCGTCAGCATCAAGCCCCTCCGATGCCGCCAATACGCGGAGAGGCCCGCCCTTCCCTGCCACCAGTGCCCCTTCGGATGGCACAGGCGAGGCCGAGCGCCTTCCTGGCAGCGAATGCGTACACCCCTGTCTACCGGTCCTTCACTCGGTGCCCGCGAGCACCTCGACCAGCTTCGCCACCACCTCAAGGCCGTGCTGGAGGTCCCTCATGCCGCTCCGCTCGCGGGCCACAGCCTTGCAGACATAGGCGGCTCCGCTGCGCGAACGCGCCTCTCTCGCTGCGCCCAAGCTCGGTGAAGTCCCGGAAGGCTCTCGGCTTCCTGCGGTCGCTGCGGGGACCAGGGGGCCACAGCCCCCGGGACCCCAACTGCTGTAAGTGGTAGAGCCGCTAAATTGCAAGTGGTTATCAAAGAGCCCTGGCGACGCGAAACCCGACGTAGCGATAGTGAAGCGCCGGAACGAAGCTGAAACGGGAATCGGCCCGGCAGACGTTCCGGCCGGCGCCCCACGAGCCACCGCGCACAACACGCCAGTCGCCGGATGGGGGCTGCGTCAGGTCGCCTTTCGAGTAACGTCTGTACGCGTCGCCGTCATACTAGTCCGCGCACCACTCCCATACGTTCCCCGACATGTGAAACAACCCATAAGGGCTGCGACCTTGCGGGTACTCCCAGATGCCGCACGTCGCCCCCGTGTTCTCCGCGTTCCTGCACCTCGACACGTCCCATCCATTGCCCCACGGGTACTCCCGACCGTCCGTGCCTCGAGCCCCCTTCTCCCACTGAAGCTCCGTCGGTAACGACAGATCCGCCCACTCGCAATACGCCACCGCGTCCTCCCAACTCACGCACACCACTGGATGGTCCGACATCGACGGATCCGCATGGGCTGCACTCAGACCACGCGTGCTGCGCCTCGTCGCCTCCACGAACCTCGAATACTGCGCGTTCGTCACCGGATGTGCCGCGAGGTGGTAACCCGGCAGCGAAGCGCGAAACTGTGGCCGCTCCTCGTCAAAGCCCCTCCCCTTCGGCGAGCCGAAGATCGCCTCGCCCGCGGGGATCGGTACCAGGATGCTGCCGTCCTTCTCGTTCACGTACGTCCCCTCCGGGAACGTGATTCCCTCCGGCGGCGGATGCGCCGCACTGCTCAGATCATACGTCCGGCCCGCCGCAGGGGAAGCAAGACGCGATGGCGTTGACTGACTCGGCTCTCGCGCCGGTCTCGGCGTAGCGACCGGCCCGGCCACTGCCGCTCGCAGAGGGAGGCGACTGGGTTGTCTCGCGACCAACGGAACACCGGCCTCGGCGGCGCCGCCTTTGGCCGATGACACGGCGGCCAGCATCTCGGCGGCCGAGGGCCAGCGATCCTCCACCTCCGGCTCCAATGCCCGCAGGATGGCGTCCTCCAGAAACTCCGGTACCGACGGGTTCAGAGCGCTCGGATCCTTCACCCGGCCCCGCGGCACACGATCAGTGAGCATCTCATACAGCAGAACGCCCACCGAGTACACGTCAGACCGCTCCTCCTCTCGACCCTCCTCCTGCTCCGGCGCCATGTACCGCAGCGTCCCCGCAACCGACGTGTCCGACCCTTTGGCCGGGACGCTACGGCTGCGGCGCATCAAGCTAGGAGCTCGTGTCGCGGAGACAGCTCGGAGTGTGAAGCTCTCCCTCGCGGGCAACTACCCTCGGGCGCGCGACTGGATCCGCTTGGCTGGCGCCCTTGGGGCGGTGATCGGCTGAACTCGGCGCGCACAACCCAAGACCCGGACCAAGCCGCCGACGGCGAGCCATCCCTCCACGCCCGCCACTTGCTGCCGAACCGACCAACACCAACGCAACGGACAAGCGACCGCTGTCCAGCCAGCAAGCACACCACAAACTAGCATTCATGAATAGTGCGGGCTAGAGTACTCGGCAGGTGGACGCGCGTTCCACTGCGTCGACATAGGGCGTCAGGAACGGGATGTCCCCAAGGAGTGCACGTGTGGCGGGAAACTCCACCAGAAGACGTCGCACGCACCTGAGGCAGTAACGCCGACGAGCCGCCTCGTCGCAGCGCAGTCGCTGCTTCGTTCCCCACAGGTGCGTGATTCGGCGCTGCCGCTCTCGGATATCCTGGTCCTCCGGCAAGAGGCATCCTACGGCGGAGCCAAGCTTGGCGGCGCACTCCCCGAGTAGACGCTGCTCTGCAAACACCATGTGAGTGACAGTGTCGCTGGCCTGCGGCCAGTTTCCATGCATGAAGCGGAGTGACTCCGACGTGTACAACCGCCGGAGATCGTCACTGCCGAAGTAGGCGAAGGCAGTGTTACACGCTGGCTGTCGCCAGGACCACTCCGAGTCGAATGAGTAGCCTCGAGGCTTCTGGAGTGTGCCGGGTGCTACGTAAGGGTAACGGTCTGACGCCTCGAGGTGAGCGACAACCAGGTTAGGACGGCTGTCGAGTTCGCACAAGTGCTCCCACACAATGAGGTCGGTGTCAACGAGGGCGCAGGGCGCAGACTCGTGCGCAAGAGCGAGGATCTTGCCAGCCGCCCAGAACTGAACCGGGTCGATGTCGGGAACCCCACGTTCGAACGCCACGCTTGTGATGCCGCCATCCCACAATTCCAGGAGCCCGTGTGCATTGCAGAACTCCGCCGCACTCGCGTCCGCGTGCAGGCGGATCATCCCATTGCATCGGCGCCAGAGCAGCGCCGATAGGGCCATCGTGAGTACTTCAAAGTCCTCCATGGCAACTGACGCGCCCCCGCACGCATGCCGCGGGGCAAACCAGAGCGTGTGTACGGCGGATGTGCGAGACACTAGAGCGCCTCCAGTCCGTACCCGCCGCCAACTGAGCCTCCGTCATCGGAAGGGCTCAGAAGCAAAGCGCGACTCAAGCCCCCCCACGCATCGACCACAGCAGCCAGCCATTGACACGCCGATGTGCCTTCCCAAGGGTCATCGGCAAAACTCCGCACTGCGCGAGCCAGACATCTGGCAAGACGCGCGCGGGACCCTGGGGTTCGCTCAGACACCGCAAGCCGCAGGCGGACACCAATAGCCTCATCCCACCGCCCATCCCTCTCCAGACCCCATGCAACCGCGCCCTCCAGCGCCGCGTTGGGCGTCTCCTCGGGCCCATGGCTGCTGACGGCTTGGCCACTATGATCCTTGAAGCCGCCACGCAGTTCGGCGCGTACTAGTTCCCTGCGGCGCGCGCCGCGAGTGGCCAGAAGCCTCTCGCGGCGACTCGGGCAGACCGCAAGCCGGTCAACGCATTGCAGGCGATCAGCGGCCGCATCTTCTACTTCGCTAGGTTCCTCAGCATCCGGGCTCTCCTGTTCCTCGGCCTCCAGTTGGTGCTCGCTCGCCAGGAGGACGCTCTGAGCAAAGCTGCACGTGACAGAGAGAGGCGTGGGCACGGCACAGAGTGCGACAAGCGCCTGAGTGGCACCCACGAGGTCGTCCTGTGCCACAGCCGCATAGCCCTCCTCAAGGTAGCCAGTGCGTACAGTTGACGCAAGTTGCTCAACCATCGAAGGTTCCGCCCATAGAGAGCGAAGCTCGTGGATCATGTTGCTAGCATCTTCCAGCCTCCGCTGACGGACAGCCTCTGCACAGGCCGACCCGAGCGCCAGGACCAGCCTGTCCAGGGCCGAGCGGCTCGGCACCGAGTCCATGAACAGCAGAGAGAGACTCAGTTCCTCCGAACGGCGCCCCCATTCCAGCAGGCACGCTGTACGGTCATGCGACTTGGGCGGATCACGAAGCTCTAGAAGGTCCGTAAGAGACCAGTCACCAATCAGGCACTCGATGGCTCTCTCCCGGACCCGCCTCGCTTCGGTCGCCAGGCCTACCGCGAGATCCGCGCCGGCTGGAATGCTTCGGAGGCCCTCCAGCGCCTTCTCCAGGTTGGGCTGCCCGGGCGACTGCATTGCCGCTCTGCTCCTCTCCACCCAAAGTCGGACCCGCGTAGCAACCACGGCCCCTGCCACGCCTGGACAAGCCGCCTCGTCACCGACAAGGCTCCGGAGATCAGCGAGGCATCGCTCCACACGCTCCAAGGCCAGCAACGACGCCGCAGTCTCTGCCTGGGCGAGCAGTAGCTTCTCTGCTTTGCCCACCTCGCGCTCGAGTTGTGCCATCAGGTCGTCAACGAGCGGCGACGGCGCTCCGAGGTGCGCAAGCTCATCAATCTGCACTCGGGCACTTCGGAGGTCTCCTGCTGCAAGGGCATCGTGCGCCTCCTGGGCGGTACGCACGACGCTTAGGCGCGCTTCCCAACCGGGGAGCAGTTCGTCGGGACAGCCCCAGGCCCGCAGCGCTTCCACCACCGCCTCCGCCGACGCCAGGTCCCGCCGGTCTAGAGCCTGCCCGAAGCCCTGAGTTAGCGCCCCAACGGCCCTCCTGCGGAGCTCTTCTGCATCTGCTTCCAGCTCGTTGGCTAGGCTTCGACCACCCGGCAGACAGCGGAGGTGCTCGAGCGCCTCGGGTAGCCTCGCCTGCCCAGGTGACGCCATCGCCTCCCGAACCCGCGCGACCGCCAGCCGCAGCCGAGCCTCCGCCACTGCCACTTCCGCCCCCCGGCCGATAGTCTGGCTGTCCGCTACCTGGCGGAGGCGTACCAGCTCCTCCTCAACCTCGACCAACACCGACTCGGAAGTGGCCTCCATCGCTTGCTCCACGAGCACTTCGCTCGACGCTTCCGTCGCATCACGGAGTCGGCTCGTTAGGTCGTCGACGAGATCTGGCGGCCCAGCCAAGTCCTCAAACTCATCGATGCTCTTGCGGGCCAAGGCTAGATCACCGGCGGCGAGCGCGTCTAAGGCCCTCTCCCGCAGCGCGGACTGGTGCGCCAACCGCAGCCCAGCACACAGCCCCTCGGTGAGTGCGCTCGGGGCTTCCAACTCCTCAAGCTCGCTCAGCAGCGACGCGGCTCGCTCCACATCGCCGGACTCCAGATACGCTTTCCCCGCACACGCCATGGACTCCAGAAACTCGGCGATGGACTCCGGCGTCCTTTCCGAGGATGCCAAGGACCGACAGAGCGCCAGGGCCTCCCCGTGCCGGCCCTGGGCCGTGCAGCACTCGGCCAGCGCCCGGCCCGCCTCGGCGTCGGACACGGGATCGGTCACACTCTCCCGAAGTAGCCGCTCCGCCTGAGATGGATTGGACGTCACTAGGAGCAGCCCCAGCTCGCGCCGAGCTGACGCGTCAGCGGGGTCGATTCGGAGCAGGCGGCGCAGGTGGGTCTCCCGTTCTACCGCCACGCCGCCCTGCCGAGAGTCCCCCCCCTTCACCGCATTCCCGGCACCGGACGCTGACGTGTCGCCGCCGGCCGCTGCGGTCTCGGCCCGCGCCTCCTCCAATAGGCGGCGCGCCACCTCCGTCGAAAGGCCTAACTCTCGACGAAGACGCTCCACCTCAATCCGCTCATCCGAGCTCACCGTGCCATCCGCCAAGGCCGCACGCAGCGCCTTGCGCATCCGCTCCTCCGGTGACTCCGGCGTCGCTGGCTCCCCCACCACCATCCAGCTCTCCGCCGGCGCCACCCCTAACGCCTCAGCCATCTCGCCCGCTGACTGGTAGCGACGGTCAGGACGCATCTGCAGCGCCCGAAGAACCGCGTCATTCACCTCCGGGCTGACTGCGGGGTTCTCCGCCGCCGGCGGATCGAACACGCCCACAGGACGCTCACCCACCAGCAGCTCGTACAGTAGCACCCCGACGCTGTAGACGTCCGAACGAGCATCCTCAGCGCCCTCCATCTGCTCCGGCGCCATGTACGCCAATGTACCTGCGACTGACTTGTCCCCGCGCTCCAACTCCGGGTAATTCAATCGCACCAGGGAGATCTCCGCCTCCGTCATCTTGCCCAGACCGAAGTCTCCCAGCTTCGTCAGCCCATCCCCGCTCAGCAGGATGTTCTCCGGCTTGATGTCCCGGTGCAAGATCCCCTTGCCGTGGGCGTGGTCCAAAGCGCCCAGCACCGAGCACGCGATCCCCACCGCGTCCTCAACAGCCAGCACGCCCTCCCGAACCATCCGAGCACGCAGAGACTCACCCTCCACGTACTCCATGATGAGCGCCGGCGCCTCTGGGTCGAGGGACACATCCCAAACCTTCACGATGTTCGGGTGGTCGAGCTGGGCCAGGGTCGCGGCTTCATCCCGGAGTTGGGCCAGCTTGTGCGGCTCCACGAACTTCAGCGCCACGCGGCGGCCGAGCGTACGATCGTCCGCCAGCCATACCGTGCCGAAAGCGCCCTTCCCCAGGTGCTCACCCAAAGCGTAGCGACCCAGAACCACCTGACCCGGCTTCAGCGAACCTGATGCACTCATCGAACCCACCTCCCAACATAGTCCCCAGCCTCTTCGTCAGCACCCTACACGCGTCCTGCAGAACTGCGCGCCGCACGTGCACGCACACTCAGAAGCCCACGGTCCGGCTCGCCATGCTCCAGATCGTCGATGGGTTACATGATCTCGCTAGGCAGCAGCAGGCCGTCGAAGACGGGTATGGACGTCCGCACGACCGCCAGGCTGTTGCCCACCCGCATGGGCTCCCAGGTCCTCAGGTCGAAGACGAAGAGCGTCGAATAGTAGGCATGCGTGTCGTCGATGACGGCGAGATACGGGGGAATCACCCGCATGGTCTTGGGCCGCCGCATCTGCGCGACGCCCGTGATGGACCTCAGCACCCTGAAGTCCTTCGTCAGAACATCGATGGCCTCGGGCCGCCCCGCGAAGATCACGGTGTCATCGGCCATGTCGACCACGCAGAGGCCCTGGTAGTCCCCGTCTCTCGTCATGTCCGGCGCCGCGCTGCCCTCATACCATCCTAGGAGGGCACCCTCGGCGGTGACCGCGACCCGCATCGTCTCTTGCCTGATGACGGCCGCGGCCCTTATGCGTGAGCCATCGCCCACAAGCGAGCGGGTTACCTCGACGAACGGTGGCGGCGCGATCCGGTACTCGGCGCCGCACGCGAAGCAAAGGGAGCCCTCCCAATCGGTGTGGAGCGCGCCGGGTCCCATCGCTGGATCATCCATCGAGCCGCACGCCAATACCTGCTGAGGCTCTCCTGTCCCGCTGGGAAACCGCCATATCCCGAACTGCCGGTGGCTGCTCAGGAACCCACCGCCCGCCGGGAGAGGCGCTACGCCAGAGAAGCCGTGAGAGCGCCCCAGATCGTAGGTGTCCGGCAGGGGCCGGTCGCGAAGGTCGCATGTCGCGATGTCCAGGTCGTAGAAACCGTAGCGGTAGCCCAGGAGCAGATGGGCCTTGCCGCTCTCCCCAGCGCTCCATCCGAGGGTGCCAATGCTCCGGTCAGTCACCATGTACGGCATTGGTCCCTCGCCGTGGCCAAGGTCCCAGCACATGAGGCCCCGGCCCGAGGTATACACAAGTTGGGGCCGCGTCGGGTCCGCCTGGGATAGGTTGTCCAGTGCGGCCATGGGCTCATCGGCGGGTTCCAGCCTCGGCTTCGGGCCAGGAAAGCCCGGGAGTTCGGCTGATGCGAGCTGCTGTCCCAACCGGGCAAGCGTCTCCGGGGATACCGAGACGCCCCCCGGATCGATCACATAGTAGTTCACGTGCACGTGTGTCTCGCCGTGGTGCACGTAGTTGCCGGAGCCCTGTATTAGAGTCGAGTCGTCGCCCTGAGCCGCGACAACCTTCTGGACCCCATCCACATTGGCTTGCGCGGCCGAGGCGCAAGGACCCGCGCTCTGCTCGATGGTCGAGTGATCGCCCTGGACGGCGGTAATGCGCTGGCCCGACTCCGACGTTGCGCGGGGCCGCAACTCCGACGGTTCGGGAGCCTCGGAACAGACAGCGGGCCGGGGCGATAGTGGCACTGGACGGGAGGCCTCGTCCCACTCACTGCATCCGCACTCGGGACAGATCAGCGCTGATTCGTCGATGCTCTCCTTACCGCAGTTGGCGCACGACTTGTCCAATGTCAGCTCGCCTTCCCTCAGAGACGCTCCCCGCAGTTGTCGCAGTGCTTGTTGCCAGGGTCATTCTCGGCTCGGCAGTGGGGGCACACGAGAACGGGCCTGGAGGACGAACTGCCTCCCGACGGCGCTGCCCCCGCGCCCGGCTGTGCCACGCCGGCACCGGGGAGCACCACCGTGCCACCCGCCTGGGCCGCTGCGATACCCATCTCCTTCACAGCCTGGAGGGCCTCGGTCTGCTGGCGCGCAGCCCTCTCCGCGGCATCCTGGTGCGCGGCGCTAAGCTCCGCCGAGTGGGATCGCTCCGACTCGACGAGCCGCTCCATCAGGTTGGCTCGCTCCTCCGCGGACTTCGTGCCGGCCATGGCCTCGTACTTCGCCCTGATGGCCGCGGCCGCTTCGGGTGAGCCCGCCGTGTTCAGGGCGAGTAGCTGCTCCTCGGACATACCCGCGATGATCTCGTCGTGGCGGATCTGCTGAAGCAGGGAGGCGCGCTCGCCATCGTCCATCACGGCGATGAGCTGCTCGATGGGCATGCCACGCATGGCCTCTATGATGGAGAGATGCTCCTGATGCTGCCTCGCCGCCGTCTGCTCCGCCCGCTCGTGCTCCTTGCTCTTCAGCTCGTCCTGGTGCCGTTCGTCCGCCTGCCGGCGCTCCTGTTCCACGCGGGCCCGTTCCTGCTGGATCCGGGTGAGGCCCTCCATCTCCTTGAGGTCCTGGTCGAACTCATCGGCTCGAATAGTCTGGCTAACGCCGTGGTCGGCCAGCCGGTCCTCACGCCCGTCGACCGTCGTCGTCCGGTCGCGCCGCCGCTCCTCCTCCCAGTCCTCCGTGCCCTCCACGCGCTCCTCGCGCCGCCGCCGCTGCGCCTCCTCGTAGCGGGTACGGTCCTCCTTCATCTCCGCCTCGATCTGGGTCTCGCGCTTGAGGATCTCGTGGTTGAGATCTCTGAGGCTGAGCTCCTGCTCCCCGGCCTGGACCACCCCCAACCGGGTGAGGTCCGCCTGGAGCCGCCGCACGTCGGCGTCGATCAGCTCCACGTTATGGTCGGACTGAAGCAGGGCCACCTCCTGAGCCTGCCGCATGCTCAGCAACTGGAGGGCATGCTGCCTCGCGATCCCGTGGTCCTCGTTGCCCTCATCCAGGGCACGCCGAACGGCGTCAACCTCGTCCTGTCGGAGGTACCCCTCCTTCTCCACCTCGGCCAAGAAGTTCAGCTCGTCCTGCTTGGCTCGCTCGCTGCCCATGCGGTCGCGGATCACCATGCGGCGCATGCGCTCTCGGGTGCCTATCCTGCGCTCCAGGGCATCCGCCTCGGCGTCGTGCCGGCGGCCCTCCTGCGCCGAGCTGCGCACATAGCGGGCATAGCTGCCCTCCTCGGCCTCAATCTCGTCATCGGCCGCCATCTCCTCGAGCCGACGTCGCTCCCGGACCTCGTCCAACTGATCCAGGCCCTCATGGGTCACCGCAGTGAGGGTCAGAGAAGGCACCGTCAGGCCAGTTCCCGCGGCGCGCAAATCGAGCCGGCTCGCCATGTCTCGCTCCAGAGACGCCAGCACGCTGGCGTCTCTGCGCAGCTGCTCTGTGGTGACCCCTGCCAGAGCCTGGGCGACAGTGGCCCGCAACTGGCCGAAGACGAGGCGGCGCAGGTCGCCCACGCCATAGGAGTCACCGGCGCCCATGGCCGCCTTGTAGAACACCATCTCATTCTGCACCCGCACGCGCAGCTCACACTCGACATCCACGCTGAACGCGTCGGCGGTGCGAACCTGCCCGAGCTTGAAGGGGACGAGGACGCTCCCCTGGTGGATCACCACGGCCACCATGGTCTTGGTCGCGCCCAGGGAGGTGATCCGGCTGAGTAGCCCCCCCATGTCCACGTTGCCACCCTCGACGACGCCCTTGAACTCGCCCTTGATGAACAGCAGCGCTCGCTGGTTGGGGCTGATCCGTAGCGGCCGCCGTAGCCAGCCCGGTACGTCGTCGACGTGGTACACCCGAGCCAGCTCGGTGTCCGATACGCCCCAACTCAGGACCTGATCGTCCAGCGGGCTGCCGCAGTTGCCGCAGAAGCTGGCGCCAGGTCGGGCTTCCTGTCCGCACCCGTTGCAGATAGCCATGCTCATCCCCCTGTTGACTTCGACGCCGATGGAAGGCTAGACGCCCCGGCGTGACAGCCCACTCGGCTTGCCACGCTGGCGGAGCATCTCGTACTCGGACCCCTCGGCGAGTTGCTCGAAAACGCGGATGGCCGCTTCTCGCGCGCATCCCAGCTCACTGATTGCTTCGTCAAGGCCGATGCCCGACCTGCCGGCCATCAGCGCCTCTATATCCCGCGCAAGCGCCGCGTCGGTCTCCCCCTCCGTCAGAAGGGGGAACAGGTCGCTAAGCTCGTCGGCCCGGGTGTCATGCTCGTTCCAACAGGCGTCGCCGAGGTGCGGGCCGCACAGCACCACCCGAAGTCCTGGCAGCGCCAGACCTCTGCCGGGCCCGTCGCCCGCGATCAGCTCCCTGGCGTCCGCGGCCCACCCCGTCGGCGAGACGATGCACAGCAGATGGAAGTACCGACCCTCCCGCGCTTGGTCCGAGAGGTCCGCCAGCATCGGCGCCACTTCCTCCGCGCCGATCGGCTCCCAGTCGGAGCCCTGGTCGCCATAACGCTCCGTTCGGAGGTAGCTCCGTGCCTCCACGAGCAGTTTCAGTTGCTCCCGGCCCAGGCCGGACCAGCGCCGAGGCGCGTACTCGTACCAATCGCCTCGGTTCGCCGGGACCGCAGGGCTGTCCCCGGCGCCCGGACTCCCCTGGGGGCCGCGAGCGTGTTGGCCCCAACGGGCGGTGGGGGCCTCCCATCCCGGGAGCTTCACCACATCGCCCCTAGGGAGAAGGATCCTCCGCGGCCGAGCCATGGCATCCCCGAAGCGCCCCAGGAAGCTCTCGACGGCGAGCCTGGCACGGGCCGAGTCAATGAGCTGAGAGCCGGGGGGCGGGGGAACTGCCCGCTTCCATGCCCGGCGCTCATACCACTGGGGGGCGCCGGCGAGCGGGAGGTCGGGGCTGGGGCGCGCGGCCCGTTGCACCTCGGCGCCGCCCCCACGCCGCCAGCCGCGTGGGCGAGCGAGCAGGTGCTGCCCACAGAACTCCTGGCCCAGGTCGACGCAGGCCGCGCAGAGGGTGGCATCGCATCCCGCCTCGGCGCAGACAACTCCGGTGGTGGAGTCCTCTATGCGCGCCCCGCAGAAGCCACAGAAGGCTTGGGTCGGCTCTTCGTCCGAGGCCCGGCGCCCCTCGGTACGGCGCACGGCGGCGTGGCTCGGGCACAGCCTGCTCCCCACCGCCAGGCAGTCAACGCAGAGGCGCGCCTGGCAACCGGTAGCGCCACACTCGGCGCTATCGACGGCCGTCACCGGCCACTTGCCGCAGGTCGCACAAGCGCCCAGGGGATGGCTGCCCACCGGCTCGGCCCGTGGGGCCAAGCTGTGAGCCTGGCACTTCTCGGCCCCGTCGATCATAACGCAGCAGAAGCAGAGCGGCGCCCCGCACTCCTGGCAAGCCCCGCGCACTCCAGACGGTGTTCGGATGGGGCGTCCACACAGGCTGCACTGAGTCATGCTCCATCGCTCCTCTACCCTTGGGTGATAGGGAGGTAGACACAGGGAGGGGCTGTGACTCACCGAATGCCATCCTGCGCCACACCACAACAAACTTCGCCGGGTACGCCGCTGCCTCCTGTCCGGCAGTTCTGCAGGACGCGTGTAGGGTGCTGACGAAGAGGCTGGGGACTATGTTGGGAGGTGGGTTCGATGAGTGCATCAGGTTCGCTGAAGCCGGGTCAGGTGGTTCTGGGTCGCTACGCTTTGGGTGAGCACCTGGGGAAGGGCGCTTTCGGCACGGTATGGCTGGCGGACGATCGTACGCTCGGTCGTCGCGTGGCGCTGAAGTTCGTGG
>Ga0209613_1000600_pt1 | contig 39157 bp, 30 predicted proteins | sample BioC13SIPDNA_2_FD_185747 | JGI IMG/M metagenome (GOLD analysis project Ga0209613, IMG submission 185747) | Anaerobic biogas reactor microbial communites from Washington, USA - Biogas_R2_A C13 SIP DNA (SPAdes) (version 2) | ecosystem: Engineered > Bioreactor > Anaerobic > Unclassified | place...
GCTGGCCTCGGCGCGTTCGGCAGATTCCTTGCGCTTCGCCGCGCCTTCTGAACTGTAACGGTATTTCGCATCGCCATACCACGAACTGGTGTCTTCATCCCACGTGTACATTGCTTCTCCTTATTTGTAGGTAAATGGTAGACGGTAGACAGTATACGGTAGACGGGGGGGATTCTCCCCTGTCTACAGTCTACTGTCTACTTACAATTGTGTCTAGCGCCAACGTCTCCAGGCCAAACTCGCGGCGGAAGCGGTCGTCGAGTTGCCGTTCCTGGATGTAAAGGGCGATTTCCGGCGGGACCAAGGTCTGCCAATCGCCGCCGCGCGCCATTTCGCGGCGCACCATCGCGCCGTCCACGGCTATTCTATGCGCTTCTGCGACCAATGCAACCGGCTTGATGAGGGGGTAATCTTCGATAAGCAGATGGGCTACGTAGGGGTTGGCGGTGACGTAGGCATCCAGCGGGCCGAACAGGTCGAGGATCATCAACCGCCAGCGCGGGCCGTCGTCCAGATCGGGCACGGGGATGAGCGTATAGTTGTCGTATCCGGCGAGAGCGAGGTTGAGCATCTCGGTGGTCTCATCCAGCGTGAAGGGATTGCGTGCGTTGTAACGGTTCGCGCTGCCGATCCCGATGAGCGCGTGCCCGGCCTGCTCGCACAGTGCGTGGAGCACGGGTAGATGTCCCAGGTGGACGGGCTTCCACCGGGCGACCATACCGATGCGGTTGAAAGGTTTTGTGTTCATTGGACAAGGGCTACTGGTTCAATCCGAGATAGTACGCCTGTCGTTCTTCGGGAAGTTGCATCCACTGATCATTGCGGACCTTTTTCACGATCATTTCGAGGTCTTTATGATACTTTTCCACTTCCATTCCAAGCGCTTTCAAGAACAGCAGTTTTTCCAGTGAGATGATCAGATACTCGCCTGCGTCCACTGCACCATAGGACAGGTGGGTGTAATCGAAGAGACAGATGCTCTTCCAGATCTCGAACTCGTACACACAGACGCCCAGGTCGCCCCACAGGTCCCGCAGATACTCCGGGTATTGCTGCGCGAGCCGCTCGTAATCTTCGGCGATGATGACGAAGTCGATGTCACGCCCGGCCTGACGCAGCCCGTAATACTCCATTGCCATGCCGCCGATGAGCAGCGGCTTGGTGAGAAAGGTGAAGTTCAGTTTGGATAAGTCGATGTGCATCAGATCTCCCTGATAAGACGATTTTCGGACAGCCGTTGAACGAGTATAATACAGGCGTATGAATTATCAAATTTTCGTCGCCAGCGCGCCGGGGTTGGAAGATATCACGGCGCGCGAAATAGCCGAGTTGGACCTGGCGCGAGGCGGGGCGGCGCAGGTACTCCCTGGTGGAGTGGAGTTCTCCGGCGATCTGGAAACCGTCTACCGCGCCAATCTGCTGCTGCGGACGGCAAGCCGGGTGTTGGCGCGCCTCAGCACGTTCTACGCGACCGACTTCTCCGAGCTGCGCACAAAAGCGAGCCGCCTGCCCTGGGAGCGCTATCTGCGCCCCGAACAACCTGTGTCCATCCGGGCAACCTGCCACCAATCAAAGCTCTATCACTCGGACGCCGTTATTGAGCGTGTGCTAGGAGCCATCGGGGATCGCCTGGGCGTCTCTGTGATGTTGGACGCTGCGATTGACGATGCCGTCGCAGACGACGGAGATGCGGACCGGCCCGCGCAGCTCGCTGTCGTTCGCCTGTTCAAAAATCGCTGTACCGTCAGCGTCGATAGCTCCGGCACACTCCTGCACCGGCGTGGCTACCGGCTGGCGACGGCCAAAGCGCCGCTGCGCGAGACGTTGGCGGCAGGGCTGGTGCTGGCCTCCGGGTGGGACGGGCGCGCGCCGCTGCTCGATCCCTTCTGCGGTTCCGGGACGATCCCCATCGAGGCGGCGCTGTGGGCGCGGAACATCGCGCCGGGCAAAGCGCGGAACTTCGCCTTTATGACGTGGCCTGACTTCACGCCGGATGTGTGGGAATCAACGCTGGCTGCGGCAATTGCGGCAGAACGTCCCGATGCGCCTCTCATTCTGGCCTCCGACCGGGACGCCGGAGCGATTCGCGCAGCGGAAGCCAACGCTGCGCGCGCGGGCGTCGCGGATGATATCGCCTTCACCTGCCAGGCTGTGTCGGCTATCGCGCCGCCGCCGGAGCCGGGCTGGATCGTCGCCAATCCACCCTATGGCGTGCGGGTGAGCGAGAACAAGGATTTGCGTAACCTTTACGCGCAGTTCGGCAACGTCCTGCGCGCGCAGTGTCCGGGGTGGCGCGTGACCTTCCTGTGCGGCAGCCTTCCCCTCATCGGACAGACGCGCCTGCCCGTGGAGACAACCTGCGTGTGGACAAACGGCGGCTTGCGTGTGCGGGTGGCGCAGGGGCTTGTCCATAGTTGATTTTAGCGCCGAAATGCGGTATAGTGAAAGTCAGGAGGCCGTGATGACCACAATTTCGATGATCGTTGAACCTTTTGTCCGGCGGGGATTGTTTGCCAGTCCAGAGCAAGCGGTGACAGAAATGGCCCGCGAATATATGTTGCGCCAGATCGAACATTATCGTAGCAGCATTGAAGCCTTGCAGGCTAAATACGGCATGACTTACGAGCAGTTCGAGGCATATCTTCAATCCCGCTCGGCGACTTTGTTGCGCCAGCCACATCCGGCCCTCAACCAGGCGATCATGGCCGAAGAAGAAGATGCCCTGGACTGGAAAATTGCTCGCGAGATGTTACAAAGCTGGTTAGGCCTGCAGGCCGAATCATGATGAGAACGTTGAGCGATTGGCTAGAGTTTGTAATCACTACCTTACAAACCTGGCCGCATTGCCATAGTGTGCGTATTCTGGAGACACAGCAGTTCTCTGAGCGACAGTTTGCGCTCAAAGTGCGCGCCACGCTGACCCCCGGCGGGACTCTGCAAGTAAGGCTGTATCGAAATGGGGCGCACACCGATTATGCGTATCACGTCATTGATGCTGAACACTCTATGCGTTGGGATAACAAAGAGCATTTTCCTACCTTGCGATCACATCCTCCTCATTTTCACGCGGCTAATGGGCAAGTGGAGACCTCTCCTCTGACTGGTAATCCAGATCACGATCTGCCGTTGGTGCTGAATGATCTGGAACAATTTGCAGGCGGCTAATTTTATCTATTTTGACAACGACGTGCTTGAAATTCTCAAGCGATAAGGTTTTTCCACGCAATTCAACACGTGACGTGAAACAATCCGATGACCGCGCCTGTGGCGTTGTTCCAGGCTGCAATCGCCGTGGGCGTTGGCAATACTTCCACTCGGCACACTTTGCGCGTGAAATACGCCTTCGCTTCTGGCGAAAGTGTGACCAGGCCGCTTTGCCCGGCGCCAATGATGAGACATTCGGCGCCCTCCTCATAGACGTATTTCGCCTCGTCCAACGAGATGACGTGGGACGTGCCATATAGCGCTTTGGACAGCTTTTTCTTGCGCTTTTCCACATCGCCATTGAGCCGGATTACGATGTCGTGCTCGATTTTCTCACCTTCGATAGTGATCGAGCCAAACTTGGTGCTATCAATTTTGGGTTTCATTTTCTTGCCCCCTATCTCTTTTCCCACGCCATCCCCGGATAATACCGGTAGCCGCCTACCGCCTCGATGAGCGGCGCGCCCGCGCTATCCAGCACCGGTGCGTCGTTCCAGGTTTCGACGACGATGCGGCGTTCGAAGCTGCTCAAATGCGTGAACAATGCCTTGAGCGCACGTTGGAGCGTTCCGTCGTCCACACCGGGCGCGGCGGTTATGGCTGCGCCGGTGTTCGCGGCGACGAGTGCCGGCAGTCCGCGCACCTGCACCACCCACGTCGAGGGGATGCGGGTGAAGGTGAGTGCGTCGCTACCCTCGCGGGATAGGCCGTGAAGATTGGCCGGATCGCAGGCATTCAGGACGACCGGTTCGGCATCGTTCGTTGTGTCTCGGAGCGCGCGCAGTTGTTCCACCACCTCCGGCAGCGCGAATTGCGCCCCCGAAAGCCCCTGCACGAAGTAGCCGCGCCGCACTTCGCCGCGCATCTCCTGCCGTTGGAGTTCCTGGTAGATCAAGTTCCAGTCCCACGCACCGGCCTCGTTCTCCAGACACTCGTGCGTGACGATGCCGTAGCGCGCCAGCAACTGCCGCGCCTGCCGGGCCGCCCGCTCGCCGGCCGAGACCGGCTTGCCCATGATGCTAAACCGCTGCACGAGCGTCCAACGTCCCACCCAACGTTGCGGCGCAGCTTGCGCTTGCGTCGTTTGCGCGACCCGCTGGCGCACGCGCTGTCGCGCCGACCTGTAACGCGCCTGGGCCGGTTTGTAGCCGACCGGTCGCGCGTCCAGCCCCAGTTCAGCGCGCCGCCGAGCCAGGTCGGCCTCGAGCGAGCTGTACTGGCGCGGCACTTGCGCCTGCGGCTTTCCCTCCTCCACGATCTGGCGCATCGCTTCCAGGCTGTCGTTCGTGACCAGTCCCGCCATCACCAACTCGATAAGCGCCGCCTCGACAGCCTTCTCCTTAAGCCCTAATGCTTCTCCAATATCGTTGAAGAACACCGCACCCTCGGACTTGAGAAATTCATACACAGCCTCAACGGACTTATCGTTTCCGTTAAAATCCGTTGAATCCGTTGACAGGAAAACGTTCCCCTCACCCCGGAACAAGAACCGCACCCGTCCATAGCGCGGATCGGCCCCGCCCGACCCGATCCACACCAGTTCGCCGCTCTGGCAGAGTGCGTCGAGGTCGGCCGGATAGTAGTGCGGCATGCGCAGCGGCAGCACATCGCGCTCCCAGATGCGACCTACCACCGGCAGCGCGCGCAGTTGTTGGAGAAGTTTGACGAGCGTGCCTTCTCCTGTCAGGTGTTCGGCGGGGTGAACGTGCTGCCAGCGTGTCAGAAAATCGGCGTAGGTGGTGAAGGGGACGGGCTGCACTTCTTTGCGCAGGATGGTGAGCGTCCGGCGGTGAATCTGCTCCAGCGCGCGGCGATCTACGAACTCAGCTTCAGGAGCCGGAACGCCTTCGACTTGCGGCGTGAAATGCCCGTGGACGACTTCCCGCGCAGCGATGAGGCGGTCCAGTTCCGTCTCCAGCCAGTCCACCGGGAAAGTGTACCGCGCGCGGATCGCGTCCAGCGTCACCGGGCCGGCGTAGGCGAGGAAACGCTCCAAAATTCGGCGGGATGCCTCAACGGATTCAACGGAAGTATGATCCGTTAAAATCCGTTGAGAGGTTTCTTCAAATGCGCTCTTGTACTCTGTTTCGTATTCCGTGAACACCCAGCGGAATTCGGGTTTCGTCGCCGTTGGGATGTCCATACCGGTCACGCGCCCGATGCCGGTCAGGTGGGCGATCCAGCTTGAGGGATCGACCAGCGTGCGCTGCGCCACTTCGGACGGCGAGAGGTCGCCCATCTGTTGCAGGAGGACGGCGAGTTCTTCGGCGGTGCGCGCCAGGGCGGTGGGGGCGGTATGTTGCAGTTGCCCGCGCACGGCGTCGATGGCCTCAGGGCGCAGCAGTTCGTCGAGCGCCACGTCCTTGAGCAGGTCTTGCAGCAGGTCGCGGTTGACCGTCAACAGTTGCAATTGTTGCTCGGCTTTGGGCGCGTCCCACTCGTACATACGGGTGCTGATGAAGTTGAACATCAGGCTTTCCGCCACAGGTGAAGGCGTGCGCGATTCCATCACAGTCACGGTGATGTCTCCCCGCTGGATGCCGCCCAAGACTTCCTCGAGGTGCGGCAGGTCGAGCACGTCCTGCAGGCAATCGCGGTACGTTTCGACGACGATGGGGAAGTCGTCGAAGGGGCGCACGACTTGCAGCAGCTCCTTGGCGCGCAGCCGTTGCAGCCAGAACGGCGTGCGTTTGCCGCGTCCGACACCCGGCAGGAGCAGCGCGCGCGCCGCGTTCTGCCGGAAGCGCGCGCCGAATACCGCCGACTCCGGCAGTTCGCGCAGGATGCGCTCGCGGGCCTCCGCCGGCCCCATGGCGGTGACAACATCCAGCGGGAATTCGGCTTCGCTGTCGAGCAGACGCAGCAAAATGCCGTCGTCGTTGGTCTCGACTTCGATGTTGATACCTGCGCGTTCGCGCAGCGCGCCCGCCAGCGCCAGCCCCCACGGGCCATTGACACGTCCGCCAAACGGCGAGTGGACGACCATGCGCGGGTCGCCGAGGGGATCGGTGAAGACTTCCACCAAAATGCTGCGGTCGGTGGCGAGCGCGCCGGTCTGGTCGAGCTGGCTGGCGAGATAGTCGAGCGTGTTCCAGGCCGAATTCGTGTCCAGGGCGTAGGTTTCCTGGAGCCAGGACAAGAGATTCACCACGGCGACACGGAGATCACGGAGATTTTGTTGATCTTTCTCTGTGTCCTCTGTGTCTCTGCGGTAAGCATCCAGAATGTCTTTGAACGGCGTGTCGTCGGGCAGACCCAGGTCGCGGCGCAGGGTTTCCAGCCTCTCGGCGATGGCGCGGCGGAAGGCGCCGACGCGCTGGCCGAGTTCGTAGGGCCGCCAGGGATAGTCGCCGCGCCAGAACGGCATCCGGGGGATCGCGCCGGGCGCTTCGGTCACGGTGACGCGGTTTTCGTCGATGTCCAGCACGCGCCACACCTGCGAGCCGAGCATCATTGTGTCGCCGATGCGCGTCTCGAAGACGAATTCCTCGTCCAGTTCGCCGAGTTTGGTCTTGCCGTCGGGCAGGTACGCGCCGAACGCGCCCGTGTTGGGAATGGTGCCGCCGTTGCTCAATGCCAACAGCCGCGAGCCTGGGAGCGGAGCCAGCTTGTTGTTGACGCGATCCCAGTCCAGCCGGGCGCGCAGCTCGCGGTACGCCTGGCTTGGATAGCGCCCGGCGAGCATCTCCAGCGTCGTCTGGAACGCGCGCGCGGTGAGGTCCGTGTAGGCATAAGCCTGGCGCACCAGGGAGAAGAGCGCGTCGGCGTCCCACGGCTCCACCGAAACCATGGCGACGATGTGCTGCGCGAGCACGTCCAGCGGGTGGCGCGGCGTGTGCGTCGGTTCGACCGCGCCGCGCAGCATCCCGCCGGCGATGGCCGCCGCCTCGACGACGTCCTCGCGGTGGGTGGGGAAGATGCGACCCACGCTCGTCTGCCCGACGAGGTGCCCGGAGCGGCCCACGCGCTGCAACCCCTGCGCCACCGACTTGGGGCTTTGCAGTTGCACGACGAGGCCTACCGTACCGATGTCGATGCCGAGTTCCAGCGACGATGTACCCACCAGCGCGGGCAGTTCCCCGGCCTTGAGCTGCCGTTCGATTTCCAGGCGCGTTTCCTTCGAGACGCTGCCGTGGTGGACGCGGACCGGGCCAACGCGCGTCCCGTCGCCGGTCGCCATTAGCCCGATCCCGGTGGCTGCGCCGTCCTTGATGAGGCCGGTAGCCTCGCCGACAGATTCGGCGGCCCATTGTTCGTTGAGATAGTCGCCCGCGCGCTCGGCCAGACGGCGGTTGTTGGTGAAGATGAGTGTGGTGGTATGTGCGCGGATCAAGTCGAGTACACGCGGGATAATCGAAGGCCACACCGACTCGCCCGGCAGATTGCGGAAGTCCTCCACCACGGTCACGACCTTGAGATCGAGAGCCTTCTGGTACGCGGCGTTGATGATGGTGACGCGGCGAGGGTGCAAGATGCAGGACGCAGGATGCAAGGTGCAGGATGCAGGATTTTTGTCTTCTGCCTCTTGCTCCTTGCCCCCTGCTTCTTTCCACTCATACCCGCCCAAAAACCGCGCGGCTTCGTCCAGCGGCTCGATGGTGGCGGAGAGGCCGATGCGCTGGATGGGAGCGTCGGCGAGGTGTTGGAGGCGTTCGAGGCTGAGGGCGAGGTGGACGCCGCGCTTGTTCCCGGCGAGGGTATGGATTTCATCCACGATCACGGTGTGGACGGTGCGGAACATCTCCCGCGCTTTGGGGCTGGAGAGCAGCAGGTAGAGCGATTCCGGCGTGGTGATCAGGATGTGCGGCGGCTCGCGGAGCATCGCCTGCCGGTCGCGCTGCGGGGTATCGCCGGAGCGCACCGCTACGCGGATGTGCGGCAGGTCGAGGTCCATGTCGTCAGCTTTGACGCGAATCCCCGCCAGCGGCACGCGCAGGTTGCGGTGGATGTCGTTGTTTAGCGCCTTCAGCGGGGAGATGTAGACGAGGCGAATCCCCTCTTCGATTTTCGATTTTTGATTTTTGATTTTCGATTGGGCAGGCAGTAAGGAGTAGGGAGTAGGAAGTAAAGAGTCTTCCGCTGATTCGCTGATTTGTTGATTCGCCGATTCGCCCAACTCCCGGAAAAGCTGGTCAATCCCCCACAGGAAGGCGGTGAGGGTTTTGCCGGAGCCGGTGGGCGCAAGGATGAGGGTATGCTCGCCGCGCTGGATGGCGGGCCAGCCCTGCGCCTGCGGCGGCGTCGGCGCGCCAAAGGTTTCCGCGAACCAGTCGCGGACGGGGGGGAGGAAGGCGGACAGGATGGTTTCGGCTGTGCTTTCTGACATTGTGGCGCTCCTTGAAAAATAACTTGCTATCAACGCTTAAGGCGGATTACAATCCGCCGTCCTCGCTGCGCCGGATTGTGATCCGGCGTAAGCATTTTCGGTGTCGTCGGTTGGGTGGATGCTTATGTTGTTTGGCCTGTGGCGCTCGTTCGTTGCCAAGTTTCATGGTAAATATAGCACAAATGTTCTTGTTGTCAATGCAAGATTGAATCCTGAATTCGCAACGAGGCGTGAAGCTAAAACATCGCGCTGAAAGGGTAAAGCCTTGGCGGGCTGGAGAAAGTCATAGGGTGCGGCGGGGGTCATTGGCCTCCCGCCGCACTTATGCTAAGTTCACGGCTTCACATAATAGAACCCCGCCACGCCGTTCTTTTCGCCGACGATCAGCATGTGTAGGCCGCCCGCCGCGGCGGTGAAGTAGGCGCCGGGCGAGCCGGTGTACCCGCGCTCGCTCAGGTAGTTGGCGACGGTCTGCGCCGGGCTGAGCACGCCACCCGTCTCTGTGCGCATCTTGAGCACATAGTTGTCAGTGTAGACGTAGCGGATCAAGGGACTGTCCGCCGCTGCGCCTACGTAGGCCCAGCCCGCTTGTCCCGATAGATTCTCTGCTACACTCAGCGGCCCGGCCCACGCGCCGTCTTTCCACACGTAGCGGTAGGCGCGCGAGTGTGGTGAGGGCCCGGGCCACATAAAGTGGTCGCAGGCCAATACGAAGCTATCATCTCCACCAGAGTAGGCCAGCTGGATGGAGTGATCGTACTCCGGCATCTCGTAGAGCTCGTGGGCGGCCTGGCGCTGCGGGAAGCGACCCGGCTCGGTCCCGTAGGCCGTGCGCGCGACGATGGGATCGCCGTCGGAGGATTGCGCCCAGTGCTGGAACCACGCCAGCATCGTCTGACCATCCGGCGCGGCCGCGATGGACGAATACTGGGTGTCTTGATCGTTGATCTTGCGCAGCGGCGCACTCCAGGCCCCGCCGTCTGCGGCGGCGCTATCCCAATAGGCATGCCACGCCTTGTAGCGCAGCGAATACCAGTCGCTGCTGATGCGCACCCAATGCGCCTCTTGCCACACCAGGTAGGCATACCCCGTCTCCTCGGCGACGGCCAGGCTCGGCCAGGCGATCCCGCCAGACGGATGGTGATAGTTCGGCAGGTAGTAATATCTCGGCCGCGCGACGATCGCGGGTGCAGAGACGACGCCATTGACGACGGTGTGGTGGACGATGCCGTCGTCGTTGGCGTAGGCCAGATGCACGCGCCCGTGGACGTTGTCCACGGCAATTTTCGGCTCGCGCCCGCCCCAATAGCTGAGGGTTTGGTAGGGCGTCCAGGTGACGCCGTTGTTGGAGCTGCTGTAAAAGACGTAGGAGTTGAAGGCGTCATTGAGCTTTCCCGTCCACAGCGCGTGGACGCGCCCGGTAGCGTCTATCGCCAGCGCCATCTCATTGACGGCTTCCGGGTAGCCCCCGATGTTTCCCGCGACTAGCGGTTTCATCGCCGGGGCGGTTCCGCCCGACCCGGCGCACAGGCCGGCCAACTCCTGCGGACAGATGCGCATACTCACGTCCTCCACGTAAGCGCCTTCGGGACGCGAATCCCCTGCATTTGCCTGGAAAGCGACTTGCACACACACGCTTTCTTGACCCAACACGTTGCCCAGCGTGGGGACGTTCGTCAGATCGAGCGTCAGGTCTTCCCACCCGTTCGTCACACCGGTGCGACAGACCCCGTAATAGTCCCCGAGGGGGCCGCCGTACTCATGCTGGCAGTTTTCCCCTTCAATGACGGCGACTTTGAGACAGACCTCGTCGTCCGGCGCCAGGTTGGTCCACACTTTGGCGCTGTATTCGCCTTTGGAGACGTATTTGAGGTTGATCGGCATGGCCTGGTACATGATGGTTCCCAACGTGTAAGCATCGGGATAGGGCGCGCCACAGGGCAGCAGTTCGCCGTCATCGCCGCCGCCATAGGCCCAGGCGCTTTGTTCCCCGCTGTAGGCCCGGCACTTGCGGATGTCCCAGAAGTACGTGCCGAAACCGCCCGGTGGCGGGTCGCCTTCCTTATGTCCCCAGAAGTAGCCGAGCCAGCCGACGGTGTCGGATTCGAAGCCGTCGGTGAACCTGGTGATCCACGCATTGCGCGTCGCGGCGGCTGCGCTGCCATAGTTGCGCAACACCACCGGCAGGTAGAGCGTGTGCGGCCAGCCGATGGCGGCCTCGAAGGTGTCCTGCACTGCGTAAACGCCATCACTGGCGCGGACGGTGACGTTTGTGTATCCTTGCCAATACGCTTTTGGGACGACACGCACGATGCCAGAGGTCTGCAAGGTGACGCTCATATTCGGGTTGGAGTTAAGCATCACTGTGTAGCTGAGCTGTCCGCTGGATAGGGTGGTATGCTGCGCGTAATCGCGGACGTTGAAGGTATCCAACGCGCTTGTCCCCGGGATGAGCAGCACGTCGGGCAGGCCGCCGAAGCGCAGCGGGGCCGGAAAGCGGTCAACGGAATAGGCGAAGGTGCGGTAAGCGTCCTGCCGAGACGTGGCCGCCAGCGTTGTGCTTTGGATCGTGCCACTGATGTGCGCCAACGTCAGCCCCGTGAGCGTGTACGGGCCGTCCACGCCGCGCCCGCCGATGGCCGCGCCGTCGAAGGCCAGGTCGAGAAAGTGTGCGCTGGCCGCCAGCGTGGAGGTGACGTAGGCCGAGGTGAACTCGTCGCCGGCTACGTCCGCCAGCCCACCGCGCAACACATAGTCGCCGGTCGCCGTGACCTGCACGCCCACGCGGATGACGAGCTGGTCGTACAGGCCGTCGCCGTTCTCGTCCCGCCCCCAATCCGCGAAACTGCCGGTGAAGGCCAGCGTCGAGGTCGTATTGCCGGTGGTGAAGGCCCAATTGAAGTCACCGGCGGTGGTATAACCGCCCGTGCTGGCAATGCCACCTTTGAGCGTGGCAATGTAGAGCGTGTCGGTCAGCAGATCGGTGGCCGGCGCGAAGGTCGCGGTGCGCGCGGCGGCATCGTAGCTCACTATGCCGCTTACCGGCGTCCCGGCTGCGGTCGCCAACCGGAAGGTGTTCGTGTCGAGCGTACTCGGGTTCAAGTCACGATCCCACGCGACGGCCAACATGACGTTGCTTGGGACGCGCATCGCGCCCTCGTGGGGCGAGACAACCACGGGCGATGGCGGGGCGGTATCCGGTGTGGTGGTGAAGGTCCAGGTGCGCGCGACAGGTAGATTCTCACCGTTCACGCCCAGGATGCCGGTGGTCAGCGTCGCTGTGTAGCGCGTGGCGTAGGCCAGAGGAACGGCGGGGCTGAAGGTCGCCTCGCGGGTTGTGGCGTTGTAGGAAATCACGCCGGTCACAGCGCCGAAAGGCCCGCCGGCGAGGGTGAACGTTGTACTGTGGATGCTCGTCGGGTTCATTGGATCGCGGAAGCCGGCCTCCAGCGACGACCAGATGTTGACGTTATCCGCGTCGTCGGGCGGATCTACGTAGCCGACGAGCAGCGGGTTGTCGATGGTGAAGGGGCCGGCGACGGCGGTGGCCGTGCGCAGGCCGTCGCTGGCGGCGACGCGGATGAGCGCGCCGGTGGTGTTGGGCAGCGCGATGGTTTCCAGCGTGTAGGCCGGTGTCGTCAGGTTGAGGGCGTATGCCTCCCAGGTCGCGCCGTTGTCGGTGGAGATATCCACGGCAAAGTAGTGCGCGCTGGCCGAGGCTGCCCAGGCGAGCGTTTGCGGGCCTTGCCAGACGCCGGACGGCGCCTGGATGGTCACGGTGGGCGGGTCGGCGGCGGGCGTGATTTCGGCCAACACGGCGGCATCGGCGGTGCGGCGGATCTGGACCTTGGCCGTAGCCGCCGGATAGGGCGCGGCGAAGGTGAAGACCGCCGGGCCGTCATCCGCCGTCAGCGCTTCTCCGGCATAGCGCAGCGTGGTGTTGACGGTGAAGGACCGTGTATAGCCTACAATCTCCTGCTGCGCGGCGTCGAGAAAGACGAGTTGGTAGGGGCCGGGCAGCGGCGGAACGTAGTCGCCCGCGTCCATCTGATACCACGGCAACAGCGTCACCGCGCCGCTGGTCGGGCTGATGACGCCGTCCACCAGCAGCAAGGGATCGGCCGATTGCGCGAAGGTGGGTTGCACGAGCTGTTGCGCCTTCGCGCTATAGTGATCCATGATCCATTGTTGTATCACTACATAGTGCTGGTCGGTGATCCACAAAGCGACGTCACCGATCTCTTCCGGTTCCGCCGTCATAAAATCGGTGTAACCCTGTTCCGCATTCTTGATACCGCCCGCGACGACATCGAAGCCGGTCCCGCTGGGGCCTTCGTAGTGCACGTCGATGTGCGCCAGGTGGCCCACTTCGTGCGCGGTCACGTAGCGTTTGGCAAGGGTGTTGCTGTCGTTCCGTACCAGCGCGCCGGTCGGCGCAGATTCGCGCTGCGTGTTGCCGGGGGTGTTGAGCCAGTCTCTGGACGCTATGCCTACCATCGCCCAGCAGCCGGGTGTGCGCACGCAGAGGGCGTGCATCTCGCGCAGCAGATAGAGTTCCTCCGAATAAAAGGGCGCCCAGGGTTTCACCGTCCAATCAACGAGCAGGCCCGTGGTGGTAGGGGAGTAATAGGCCATCGCGCTGGGCGCGGGAGGCCAATTCACATCAGGGACGGGGTACAGCGCGCGCATCCCGCGCAGGTTGTTGCGGATCAACTCGCTCAGGTCAACCGTGCCGGTCTTCCCATAGTCCGGTCCAACGCCGACGGCGCGCATATAGATGGGGAAGATGTTTTCCGCTGCGGCGGCGGTGCTGGCATACCCTCTAAAGGGATGGCTTTTGCCCCGGCTGTCCTTCACCCACACGGTAAACTCGAAATTGTACATGCCGGTATCTGTCGGCGTGAACCCGAAATAGTCGAAACTGTCCAGCAAGAGGCGCTTTTCGCGCAGGTTATAGCTCTCTTCCTTGAACGTAAACTCGCGGTATTCGCGTTTGTGGCGTGCCGTCTCGGGGGTCAGTTCAGGTCTCCACTGATCCCCATCGCTCCAACGGTATGTCGTCGACGTTGCCCCGTCGGGTGACAACCAGGACACAACGACGTCCTCTACTTGCACGTCAGGCGCGATGCTCTTCCAGAAAACGCCTTCGTGCGCGTCCCAGCGGATGAAGGCGCGCAGCACGGTAGGTTTGTTGACGATGAGCGCCATATCCTCTAAAACCTGCACCGGTTTGACGGTGACTTGCAGATCAGGCAGCGTCCAGAAGGTCCACAGTTGTCCATCCGCCAACGGACCGCCGCTGAGGTCCTGCACCCACTCGTCGTGACTGTAGGCTGAGGCGTCGTTTTCGCCCCATACCTGCGCTACGTAGCGGACGCCAGGCAGGAGTTCCGCAGCAGGTACGAAGGCGAATTCCAATTCCGAGATGGGTTCGACTTCCCCCTCTACAAAGACTTTATTGGCGTCTTCGTCAAAATAGTAGACCTGGAATGTTTCTTTGCTGACAGTGGTGGGGGAAACCAGCGTGGTGAACTTGACGCGGATTTCGGAATCCTGTGCCTTCTTGCCCTGGTCAGGCCAGACGTTGCGCGCGTCCGGTGCGGGCGAAACCTCCTTGACGCTCAACCTGACCCGCGCGCGCAGCTTGATGCTGAACAGATCGTAACAGGTACAGGCGCAGTCCCACAGTTCCGGTAAGGGACAAAAGTCAGACTGCCGGAACCAGATATTGTTCTCGCCGTCGATCAGCTCGGTGGAGTCGAAGGGCACTTCTTGTTCGACCAGGACTGTCTCAGAGGAGTCCGTCGGGGTGGCGCCAATAGCGCCGATGATATTCCACCCGCTAGGAAAGTAGCCCTCCCGAAAATCCTCCGGCCCCGGCATGCGGTTGAGCGACACGCCCCAGGTGGGATCGATGTAGAGTGGATCGCCTTCTGCCGAATAGCGGTAGGCCCTATGGGCAAAGGTGAAGATCAACGTCGTTTCGCTCAACTCGGTGGGGTCCTGTGCGCCCAGATTGAAAGGCCAACGGAGCCGCGAAAACTGCACGCACCAATTGGTTTCCTGCCAGTTATCGTAGGTCCAAATGGTGTAGCCGTTCTCGTCCACTACGATCGAAGTGGGGTCGCCCTGGTAACCGGGAGCGGTCAATCGAAGATCTGTAACACCATCCTCGCTCTCCGTCAGCGAGGTGAGGGTAGTGTGTGTGGTCGCAGCCTGGATCTCGGTTGGGGCGGCAGGTTCGAGCGGTGCCTGGACGAAAGCCGAACGCGCGGTCGCGCCGGGCCGCAGCGCCAGCCCGCCCACGATGATGCAGCAAACGCTCGCTATGATCCACACCGGACGTCTTGGATTGTTCATCAGAGTATCTCCTTACAACACATTCCATTGCTTCACTGCCGTTGCACCAGGGGCAGGAAGACAAACTGGTTGAACACGATACCTTCGATGGCGATGGTATGCACGGCCTGCGCCGGCGACTCCCCGATGGTAGCCGTGATGGTGATGGTTTTCGCGCCCGGCGTGAGCCAGGTGAGAGTGACGCTGTCGGATTGGTACTGATTCGGGTGTGTCACCATAGGTTGATCGGTCGCTTCCCAGGTCCAGGTGACGGGAAGAGTGTACAGCGTCACCTCGGCGTCGAAAGTATAGGCGTGATTCGTCTGGCCTAGCGCCGGGCCGCTCACGGTGACGTCGTAGACGAGCGCCGCGCGTGTGGCGCTGGCGGACGCGCTGCCGTCCGTGGCGGTGAGCGTGATCCGCTTTTCGCCCGGTGTGTTCCAGGTGAACGTCACGTTATCCGTTGCGGTCAGGCTGGGATGGGTGACCGTAAGCTGATCCGCGGCCTTCCAGGTGTAGGTGATCGGCTGGCCGGTGTAGGCCGGCCAGATCAGTGTTCCGCTAAAGACCGCGCTGTTTCCCACGCCCACGGTCCACGGCCCGCTCGTCGCTACGTTGGGAACGCCGTCGGCGCGCAGCCAGCCCATATCCTGGAAGATACCCAACGTCACCGGGCCGGGGTGGCGGGTGGCGCCGCTGTAGTAAACGGGGGTCATCAGCGAGTTCTCGGTGTATTGGTAGGTCGCCTCATCGAGGTGGGAGAGGCTGCTGGCGCTCCAATAGCCCGGCGCATAGAGTTTGGCCGCCGTCCCGCTATTGGCGACGATGGTATTGGCCCCGCCGAAATTGGCATCGCTCCTGAGGCGCGCGGCCAGCTCGCGGGGGTCAGGAGTGAGGTAGCTGAGCAGCACGACGCCCTCGCTGTCCACCGCAAGCTGGTCGTAGGGGGTGGGGCAATACATGAGGCAAAAGCCGACGTTATAGCGTTCGTACATGTTGCCGATAAAGCCCAGGCCATGGGCCAGCTCGTGCAACGCTATCGTGACAAAATCCTGGCCTGACGAGAGAGAGTGCATGCGCAGCGTCGGCGTCAGCTCGAACGACCACGCGATGTTTGCGTTGAATTCCAGCGTAATGTCTTCGATACCCGGCAGATGATCGCGGCCGCTGAGCGCGTTTGCCAACGCAATGGGGTAATTTGTCCTCGCAAACGGCGCGTTGGGGAAATCCATCCCATACGCCATGGGCCCGCCGCAGCCCAGCGCGTTGCTTCCACAAGGATTGGGCTTCCAGCAGGCCGTCACCTCGATGGGCACGGTGGACGAAATCCACGTTCCCCAGAGCGACGCGGCGTAGTCGAGCGCGGTCACCGCTTCGGCGGGCGGCGTCTCACAGCTTGGCGGCACACCCCACGTGATATTGAAGGTTGCGCCGCCGGTCGGCGTCGCTGGCGCGGCAACAACAACGACTGGCGCTATCCAGCCGCCGGTCGCTAATAAGAGCAGTATGACCACGAATCCACGTGACAATGTCGTCCAATAGTGGAATTCCTTGTCCTCGACAGCGCCAACAACACGCCGCCCGTGACGCCACATGCGCGACTTCAGGTTGTTCATCGTGCTTCCTCCCACAATATAAGGCGTTTCCTAATGACGGATTTCCGTCCCTGTATCTTATGTCAAGTATAACACCGTTTTTTTGTTACGACAAGTGCGAGAGGTCACGGTGTATGAAATCAGCGCCGAGGCGCAGAGCTTCGGCGCTGATTGTGGCGATTTTTCTTCTATCAAACCTTCGGCGTGATCGGCAACCAGAACTCGCAGTAGTAGTCGGGGCCGCTCTCGCCGGGATAGTAGACTTCCATTTCCGGCGCGAGGGCGTGGACGTAGTCCGAGGCCGGCAGCCACTCCATAAAGGCGAACATCTCGGCCTCGACGATGGATTCCGGGACTGTGCCGTGACATTCGAAGACAGCCCACTGCGAAGCGGGAACCTCGTAGTGCTCCAGGTCGGGGTGGGTGACGCCCGGCGGGACTTCGACGGCGACCATATAGTAGAATTCGCGGTTGGTGGGGTCGGCTTCGACGCGCGAGATACCCAACGTTTGGCCGTTGGTCTGCGGGCCGAGTTTCCAGCCGGTGAGGGCCTCGAAGATGGGGAACACGCCTGCCGCTTTGCACTGTTCCCAGACGCGGTCGAAGTCATCCTGCTCGGCGATCCAACCCTTTTTGCCGACGACGTCGAAAGCGGGGCGTTCGATGATGCGATAGTTAATCATGTGTTTTCTCCTGGATGAATTGCATTGCCGCCGCGATGTCCTCAGCGATCATCGTGCGTTTGGTCTTTTCGATGCCGAAGCTCGGCCCGGCCTGAAGATACGAGGGGAAAGCCCGCCTGCCTCGGAAATAGTACGCCGGCCCGCGCAGTTTGTACGTCGAACCGGCGGGGATGACGCGGGGTTCTCCGGCGCGTTTGGCGATGGCGTTGACGGCCTTGATCGCTACGTCGCCCATCAGCAGGAACGCTTTCACGTTGGGGAACAACGCCAACTCCTGTTCCAACAGTGTGGAGCAAGTATTCACCGTGGACGTTTTGATCCCGTAGCCCGTTTTACCGCACTTGACCGCCATGGTGAGGTAGACGCCCAGGTCGAGGATGTCGCGGATAGACGCGACCTTGATCCCCGCGTCGTTGAAGGCCATCACCGTGGTCTGCTGAAAGAACGGGTCGCCGTCCGTATAGTAATAGTCGGCGGGATTTTCCGGCGCGGCCTCGGAGATAAGGATGACGGAGATCGCTTTAGGGTCGATCTCGATGTCGGGCACACGGTAACACTCGTGGCGCACGTCGGCGCAGGGAAACGTTTTGCATTGGACACAGTCATTGACATGCATGGATTTCTCCTTTCACAAGGTCTCACTCTGGCTGCGATTTCTCAAAGCGTTGCCGGACCTCTTCTAGTGTAGGGGTTTCCACCTGTTGGTAAAATGTGAGATGAAATCCATTGAGGTCTTGAATGGACAGGGTTTTCCCGCCCCATAACTGGGCTTCCGGCGCGGGCCCGGCGTAAATACCGTTTTCGACGGCTGTGGCGTAGACGGCGTCCACATCATCGACAGCCAGGAAGATCGTGAAGTTCGAGTGGTCGGAGCCGTAGTCGCCGGGTTGTCCCGCGAACCGGCTCAAGTTGATCACGGTGGACAGTTCTTATCCCTGTTCGACATCCTTGGTGACGTCGCGGGTGACACTGCCAAAGAGGCAATATCCATCTTTGTCAAAGGTGTCCATATGCCCGCGCCATCCCAGCCGCTCATACCAGGCCGTTGTTTCCTCGATGGAGGGCACGGTGAGAATAACTTCGATTTTTTGAATGGTGTACATTGGGTTCCCTTTCTATGCGCTGATTTGGCACTCCGGGCAGAAGTAGATGCTGCCGCCCAGGAAAGCCGCTTTTTCGATGGGCGCGCCGCAGTTGGGACACGGTTCGCCCACGGTTTTGCTGTAGAGGATGCGTTGGTAGCCGCCGGGCTGCCCGTACAGGTCGACTTCGTCGTGGCGGCCGCCTTGCTCGACGATGTGGCGCAGCGTCGTGCGGACGCTGTCGTAGAGCGCGCGGCGTTCCGCTTCGCTCGTTTCGACGGCGCGGCGGCGGGGATGCAGCCGGGCGTGGAAGAGGATGTCTTGCAGGCAGCCGTTCCCCAATCCCCACAGACCCGGCTCGCTGACTATGAAATACTTGAGGCTAGTTTTGCTCTCCGGCGGCAACGGCGCGAACAACGATTGGAAATAGTCCCACGTGAAGGCGTCATCCAGCGGGGTGATGCGATCTTCCCGGACGTGTTGGTGCCGGCCTGCCTCCGCACGTGGCAACAGAAGGGTATTACCCCATCCGGAGATGGCGACGGTGAGGTACGCGCCGTCGTCGAAGTGGAGGAAGAGCTGGTGCTTTTTGGGCAGCGTGCTTTCGTCGGTATGGAGGAGGATGCGCTCGCCGCCGCAGCCGAGGACCAACGTGTGATCCGCGCCGATCTCGGTGAGGATGGACATGCCGTGCGCCGTGGTCCCGCCGATGGTCTGGCCCGCGAAGATCGCCGCGTACTCCTCGGACGTGCCGCTGGAGAAGGCGAACTTGTGCGGCGCGTTGCCCCGGTCGCCGGAGACGATGCGCTTACCTTTGAGCGCGGCGTCCATTTGTCGCGCGATGACGATGGCTTCAGGGAGTTCGATCATAGAATCCTCCTTTACTGGATTTCCATGTATAGCCCGATGATGTTGTTCGGCGAGGCGTCACTCTCGAAGTGGTAGTACCACTCGCGGCACTCCGGGCCTTGCGTCAGGCCGGCGTCTTTGATGGCTTGCATCAGCGCACCGTAGGCGTCGCTGATGTGGGCCAGGCCGCCCCAATAAAGCAGCGCCGCGCAGCGATAGGACGGCAACGTCATCACCTGCGCTTCGCCCGCAGGCTGCGTTCCCGCTTTTACCGGGACGCCGACTTCCATCAGGTACATTTCCGGCGCGCCGGTGGGGTAGTAGCGGATGATGACGGGCGCGCCGTCGCCGACATGGGCTTCGGCTTGCGCTGCTTCAAGCAGCGGGATCAAGCGGTCCAGTTCCTTGTCCAGATCTGTCATTGCCGTCGGCGGGCACACGACGTAGAAGAACGGCTGTTCGGGCATAGTTTGCAGGCGCATTTGGCCGATGAGGTAGTCTGTATTGGTTGTCATTGTATGATCTCCTTGGTATTATTTAGATTGATTAACGCCCGGTACATCCGGCGTGATGCGGCGCACCTGGTTGAGCAGGCCCAGGGTGTTCGGCCCGTAGAATTCGCCGTTGAGCGGGTTGACGGTGCCGCGCACGTTGTACATCAGCCCCAGGTTGGCGACGCGCTGTTCCGGCGTGACGATCATTGCGCTTTCGTCCATCGCCACGTGCTGCACGTGCCCCACGAACAAGTGCCACACACTACCTTCGTGCAGCGGGCGATGCCACGTCAGCTTGCACTCTACATTGATCGCGCACTCGGCGATACGCGGGGCCTGGACGGTCTGCGCGGGTTCGATGGTGAAGCCGGCGTCGATGATCTCGTCGTTATCCGACCCGTTGCAGGCGATGGTGGCGGAGCATTGCGGCAACAGTTCCGCCGAGGGGAAGTTGAGGCACCATTCACCTTCGCGCAGGATGTTGGCGTAGGTGTGCGTGAAGTCGAGTAGCGCCAGCAGCGACGAGTAATGCTCGCCTTCACCTACCAGGAATCCCCAGGAATGCAGGTTGGCGTTCGCCGCGCCGTTGGCCTTGCGCGTGGTGACGAGAAAGATGGGGTTGGGCACGGTGATGACGTATTCCAGCCAGGAAAAAACGCTATACTTGCCCGGCCAGTCCTCGGTCAGATAGGGCGGTTGGGTGATACCGATTTCGTGTTTCATTCCGCTATCCTTTCAATGAGTCGTTCACTATGCGTCACGGCTTCCTGCTCTTTGTCACGAATTTGCGGGATAGCCTCGGCATACGCCCGGCGCATAGCGGGGATAGCAATCGCTTTCATCGTCTCTCACCCTTGATGAGCGACCAGTGGGTGTGGGCAATCTTCCATTGATGATCGCTTCGCACGAAGACCTCAGTGCAGTTCCAGGGTGTCCTGTTCGAAACGGAACCGTCTGGCTTCAGCCATGTGGACAAGAAACGGTATGTCAACACCGCCATTGCCCCGCAAACCTGAACCCTCGGATCGATGAAATCCATAACATCGTAGAAAATCTTCCCCTCCCGTCGCGCATACTCAGCCTTCAGGGTCTCCAGGCCGTTGATTCGCTGGGGTGTTCCCGTATCGAAGTACGTCACCTCCGGAGCGCTGATGTCGCTGAATCCCCAGGGATCGCCCTTACACCATCGCGCCATCGCCGCTGATTCAAGCGCCATGACTTCGCCCAATACTCCCTCATATTCCTTGGGGGATAACTGCACCGGAACAGGGATTTCTATACTCTCCGGGAGCTTGTGCAGAACATAGGACCAATGAGAGTGAACGATTTTCCACTGCCCGCTCCGTCGAAAGTACACTTCTGTCGTATTCCAGGGAAACTGGCTGACGATCGTTCCCTCCGGTGTGTGGACTGAAGAGCGATAGTTGTATGACAATATCGCCGCATCTCCAACGATGACAACCTTGGGGTCAATAAATTCCGAACCCTGGTAATGAACTTTTCCTTCGAGTTGCTTCAGATAGGTTGTGTATTCTTCAAGGCCAATGATAGGCCTGGTCAAACCGGGGTCCACATAAGTTACATCCTCGGCGCTGATTTCTGCCCAGCCCAGAGGATCCCCATTGCGCCATCGTTCCATGGCCTGCTTCTCAAGAGAGAGGATACTATCTTTCATCATTTCTACCCCTTGTCCTCATAATAGATTCAATGACTGTGTCAGTCGCCCATCATGATCTTGAAGCGACAATTCTCATCCCCCTGGATGACGGAGCCAAGCAGTTCAACCTCGACCGGCCGCTCAAGGAGCGTTTCAAACAGTTGCCGATACCAGCCGCAGGAGCAATAGCAGTAGGTGGCCGAGAATGGCTCTTTCGTCTGGCTCACCGATCCGCAGTAGCAGCGCTCATACATCGCGTGGATGACGTTCCCTTCGCGGCGCAAGTGTCCGCCGCCGAGGTGCGACTGGTTCAACCGCGCCAGCAGGTCGTCCAGATCGGAGGCAGCTTTAGCGAGTTTGCGCGCTTTGTCGAGGATGCTCGCGCCGATGCACTGCCGCCCGCAGGCTTGCATGATCGCCTGGCGGGTGGGTTCATCCACAGCTTGATCCAGCACATCCACGACGCCTTTGACGCAGCGCGCTCTTTGCAGCGGCGTCGTCAGCGTGTCGTAGTCGCCGCAGGCTTGCGCCAGGATTTCTGCCGTCGTCTCAGGCACGCGCCCCGCGATGTTCTCCTGAAAAACGTGTGGTCTGAACGGCATTACCGTCCTCCTTCCTTGGGAATCACGAATCATGAATCATGATTCATGATTCGTAATTCATAATTCGCAATCTTTACCACTCCGCCGGCGGGTGGAAGTTGGCGTCTCCTTCGTACAGGGCGCGGATAGCAGCGAAGTCGTCCGCCAGCGTCAGCGCGGCGACGCGATCCATCAGCGCGTAGGTGGGTTCGACTTGTTCCGGCGCCAGCTCGGTCATGTAGCCCCAACCGCCGTCCCACGGCAGAATCTCGACTTTGCTGAACGCGAGGAAGTCGCGCAGCAGGTCGCCGCGCACGAACTCGATGCCGTGCCACTCGAAGATGCCGAAGTCGTCGGGGTTGGCCGCGCCGCTGCGACAGAGCTGCCACGCATCCCCGCCGACAACAAAACGGTTGCGGGGCGTGTCCAGCGGGTCGAAGTCCAGCTTGAGCGCCTCTTGCATCATCGCATCGAGTTGCGCGTCCACCAGCACCCACCGCACCTGTTCCGCGTTCCAATACTCGACAACCCAGTGATCCTCGTAGTGTCCGGGGATGAAGTACGTGCCGAAGCCGCAGCGCGCCCGCGCAGGGACGCCCTGGTGGCGTAGGATGGCCGTCATCATCACGGAGAAGTCGCGGCAGTTGCCGACGAGCTTGCGCTCGTGCGGGCGCGCGTCGGTGAGTGGGCGGTCGTCCAGTTCCAGGATGCGCGCCAGTTGCTTCTCCACGGTGCGCAGGTTCACCTCGGCCTTGCGCTCGTCGGTCAGTTCCAGGCCGTAGCTGCCCGCCCAGAAGATGTGCACCATCACGCCTTGCAGCGTCTTCACCAGGGACGGAATGTCGGTGGGCAGGCCGTCGAACAGATGGGCGTAAGGGCCGGGATCGGTCATTGGGCCAGGTTGGGCGTAGTACGTCAACATATCGTTCGTCATTGTTCAGTCTCCTTGTCTATAGTCTAAAGTTCTAAGTTGAGAGGATGTCCAAGAGCTATATGTCAGAAGTGCGGTATTTGTGACTCAAGCAGGCATACAGCGTCGCCCATTTGTTCGGTTGTCCCTTCTCGCCGGGATCGAAAAATGTTGCCGGATGCCAATCCAGGATGGTGCGCCCATTTTCATCCCGCTTGCTTTCGAGGATGTCCCACGCGGATTGCATCCGCTTGTCCTGCCCGTAACCCATGCGGCTCAAGGCGTAGAGCGGCTCCAGCAGGTTGCCGCCGATTTTGAAAGGAAAGCTGGTATGCACCAGTTCGTCACGCACCAGTTTCTCCGGTTGTCTCGTGCGATACAAGACGCGGCGGCGCAGGAAGTAATCCACCAACTGGCGACAGCGCGACGTCTCCCACAATTCGGACAGGACGGCGAAAGCCATCAGCGCCTTGATGCTGCCCCGGATGCAGCTTTTTGTCTTCGCCGTGAATGAAGGCCGGTCGCACAGATAGCCGCCATCGAAGCGCTCGTCGGCCAGCAGCACGGCGATGCGTTCCTGGATGCGCGGGTCGTCGCGATAGCCGAGCATAACGAAGGTGCGCAGGTTGTAGGCGTACAGGCACGATTGGTGGTTGCGGGTGTCCGGTGGAATCTGCCAGCGTGCCGGGTTCGGGACATCGGGCTGCGTCAGGCTCAGGTAACGCTCGACGGCCCGTGCGATCCGCTCGTCCTGCCGGTCCAATCCCAATTCGGCCAGGAACGCCAGGACGAAATGCGTGGACGAGGATGAATAATCGACGCCGGCGCCTTTTCCCTTGTCCAGCCAATAGCCATCGGGGTGCATTTTGGCGAAAATCTTCTTGACCGGTTTGCTGTTGGGGATTTGCGCTTTGGTTTGCTGAACCTGGGGATCGTCGGGAGCAACGTCCAACAGCTCGGTCAGCGTGCGATAACGCACTGACGGGTTGTCTTCTTCCAACAGCCAATCCAGTATACCCGCTGCTAAAGCCATGTGACCTCCTTAATCGAACATTATCTCCGAAGTTGGTTTCACTGTGATGTGTCTGGCGCTCAGTTTCTCATTCCATTCCTCAATCAGCTTTGCGGCATCTTTGCTGAAGCTGCTGTGACCATCTTGAACCAAAATCACGTCGAGGCCCGCCTCCTGCGCGCCGATACTCGTGGCTTTCACACATCCATGCGTGACGAGGCCGGTGACGACCACGGTATCGACATGGAGCGAGCGCAGCGTTTCTCCCAAAGGGCATAGCCTACAAGTTAAGCACATTAACAGTTTGTCAAGAGTGCCGTCGCCTCAAATTTGACAATTGAGGTAAACTGGGCGGCATGGACAAAGCCAAACAAAAATCTACCACAAGCAGTGTACGGCATACGCGAGCCATCCAACGGGATCGTAGCAAGCGGACAACGGCAGCCCCAACGCCACAACAGATGCAAGAGCGCTTACTGGAGATCGTGCATCCGGCCACGCTAGCGCAAGTCAACTTCTTCTACGACCTGGGATTGCGCGAACGTAGCCTCGGACTATTCGTGATGCTGGCTCTAGTGTTGGAAATGATCTGGCGACAGATCGGTAGTATCAGCGAACTGACGCGGATAATCCAGCGCGAAGCGGTGCTGTGGGCCACACCACGCCAAGTAAGCCAACAAGCTCTATCCGAGCGGCTGCGGACACTGCCCGCCGAGTTGTTTTTCAAGGTCCTGATGGAAATCTTGCCCCGGCTGCAACAACGGTGGCAACAACGCCAACGCCCATTGCCGGAAGAGATTGCCTGGGCCGTAGCGCATTACACGGCCGTGCAGATCGTCGATGGGTCTACACTGGACGCCCTGGTGCGCAAGGTCGGCTTGCTCCGCGATTTACCACAGAATCCACTCGCAGGCAAAATCACCGGCTTGCTGCATTTGGGATCGCGTTTACCGGCTCACATTTGGTATGATGCCGATCCCCAAGCGCACGATCAACGCTTTTGGCCGCGCATTTTGGCTGTTCTCCAAGCCGGGTCACTGTTGCTGATGGATATGGGCTACGTCAACTTCACAGTCTTCGCCCAATTGACGGCCCAGTCGGTCACCTTCATCACCCGCGCCAAGAGCAATCTGGCCTATAGCGTCGAGCGCGTGTTATGCCGCACCGCCGCTGTCCATGATTCCATCGTCTGGATTGGCAAAGGTGAGACTCGCCAACGTATTCGTCTGGTCGAAGTGCTCTATCGCGGCCGCTGGTATCGCTATCTCAGCAACGAACTCGATCCTGAACGTTTGCCGATCGCCTATCTCGTGGCTCTGTATTGGCAACGCTGGCGCATTGAAGATGCCTATGCCGTCGCCAAACGCTTGTTAGGCCTGGCCTACTTCTGGTGCGGCTCGCAAAACGCTGTCGAATTGCAGTTATGGGCCTCCTGGTTGCTGTATGCCGTGTTAGTGGATTTGACCGACGCCGTCGCTGAAGCGCTTACCCAACCTTTCGCAGCTCTTTCAATGGAAATGGTATATCGTAGCCTGTATTTCTTTACCGGCGCTTACCAACGCGGTGAAGCGACAGATGTCGTGGCCTACTTCGCCGCTGATGCCAAGTCCCTGGGTATCCTCAAACGCAAACGTAAAACTGCTCAACCCTCTCCCTTGCTCATTATCCCAGCTCTCTTGACAGATTCTTCAAACCCTTAACTTGTGACTTATGCGTTTAGTGCTTATGTCAATTTTGGCTGGCGGTTAAAAATTCACGAGTTACGAATCACAGATAACTGTTCCTGATCGTAATTCGCTATTTGCCATTCTCAGGAGGTAACTTATGTACGGTTATAGTGGCAAGATTTTGCACATCGACCTGACCACACGGAAGACCTGGGTGGAAACCAAACCCGAAGCATGGTACAAGGTTTACATCGGTGGCGTTTCTATGGCGGCGCGGCTGCTGTGGGAGAACATCAAGCCGGGCTGCGAACCGCTTTCGCCGGACAACCCCATCTGTATCGCCAACGGCATCTTCGCTGGGACACCGGTGCCGGTGGGCGGAAAGTACGGTCTGGCTTCCAAATCACCGTTGACCGGCTTCATGGGCGACAGCCTCTCCGGCAGTTGGTTCCCCGTCGCGCTCAAGCGCACCGGGTGGGACGGCATCGTCATTCACGGGGCCAGCGCGGAGTGGGTCAACGTATTCATCGACGATGGCCGGGTGATGTTCCGCGACGCGCGCAAGCTGCTGGGCAAGGGTACCTTCGAGACCGAGGAGGCCATCCGCGAGGAATTGCTGGATGACCAGGTGCGCTCTGCGACCATCGGCCCGGCCGGTGAGAATCTGGTGCGGTTTGCCAACGTCACCAACGACGGGCGGCAAGCCGGCCGCACGGGACACGGGGCGGTATGGGGATCGAAGAAGCTCAAGGCCGTCTCCGTGCGCGGTACGAAGGGCGTCGTCGTAGCCGACCCGGATACGCTGATGAAGATGTCGTTCGACATCACCGAGCAGGCGCAAGGGCCGTACACGGTCAAATACCGCATGTTGGGCACGGCAACCAACGTCCTCAATATGAACAAACTGGGGTTGCTGCCGACGCGCAACTATCAACAGGGCACCTTCGAGATGGCCGAACAGGTTAGCGGCGAGTACCTCGAAGAGCACTTTAAAGTCAAGAAGATTGCATGCGCGCAATGTCCCATTGCCTGCGAGCAGGTTTCGGCGGCCACGCAGGGGATGTATGCCGGTGCGATGACGGGTATCGAGTACGAATGCCTCTATGCTAACGGTCCGAATCTGGGCATTGGCGATTTAAATGCCGTCATTAAGCTGATCGACGTCGCCGACCGGGGCGGGCAGGATGCGATGAGCCAGGGCGTGACGATTTCCTGGGCGATGGAATCCTTCGAGCGTGGCGTGTTCACGAAGGAGGATTTCAAGTGCGCCAAGTACCCCGACGGCTTCGAACCGAACTTTGGCAACGGCGAAGCTGCCGTCGCGTTGGCCGAAATGATCCGCGACCGTGAAGGCATCGGCGATCTGCTGGCCGAAGGCACGCGCATCGCCAGCCAGCGCGTGGACGCCGACCGCGGGACGGAGTCCTACAAATGGGCGATGCACATCAAGGGTCTGGAAAATCCTGGCTACGATGCGCGTGGTCTCAAGACATTCTCGGTGGGATTGGCGACAGGGACGCGCGGCGGCTGTCACAACCGGTCTGCCGCCTACGACCCCGATATCCAAGGCGAAGTGGATCGCTTCAGCATCGATGAGACGCGCGGGCGTTTGGCGGCGGAAAATGAAGAATATGCTGCCGTCTACGACTCGCTGCCGCTGTGCAAGTTCATCCGCCGCTGCTTCACCGGCAAGGCCGATCGCGCCGGCGCATGGCCGGCGATTGCAGCGCTCATCAACGCGACCACCGGTTGGAACTTCGACTACGACGCCGTGGACCTCATCGGCGTGCGCGCGCACACGATCAAGAAAGCGTTCAACATCCGCGAAGGCTGGACGCGGGCCGATGATCATCTGCCCTACCGCTGGCATCACGATCCGATGAAAGAGGGCGCGTCTGCTGGGCATGTCGTCACCGAGGAGGAGCTGGAATACCTCAAGGACCTCTACTATGAGGCTAAAGGCTGGACAAAAGAAGGCCTGATCCCCAAAGCGAAGCTAATCGAATTGGGGATGGAGGACGTGGCGAAAGAGATTGGGGTCTAAAGGAGTCAACCATGGTAACTTCAACATCCAGATATGCCTATATCGCGTGTGACGCGACGAAGTGCGTCGGCTGCCAGTTGTGCGAATACATCTGTTCTTACACCAAGACGGGCGAGTACAATTCCTATCGCAGCCGTATCCGCACCGTGCGCGTGGATGAAATCCTGATCACCGCGGTGGCGTGCCGCACGTGCGAAGATGCGCCGTGCGTCATTGCCTGTACGCGCGACGCGCTGACGCAAGACCCGGAGACGGGCCTTATCAGTGTGAACGCCGAACGCTGCGACGGCTGCGCCTGGTGTATCGAGGCGTGCGACTTCGGCGCGATCTCGATCAACCCGGCGACCAAGATGGTCGAAATCTGCGATCAATGCCAGGACGAAGAGGACGGCCCGCAGTGCGTGAAGTGGTGTCCAAAAGACGCGCTCGAGTTGACGACTCCTGACCAACGTGCGCAAAAAGCGCGGCACAAGTTGATTCACGAAGAGGTACAGGGGCCGAGATAAGGGAGCTTTATGGCCGAAAACGACAACAACAACGAAGAACTACGCATCGGCGTCTACGTCTGTCACTGTGGGTCGAATATTGCCAGTGTGGTGACGGTTCCCGACGTGGTGGAATACGCCGCGACATTGCCCAATGTAGTGGTGGCGAAAGAGCACAAATATATGTGCTCAGATCCAGGGCAGAGCATGATCAAGCAGGACATCCGCCAGTACAAACTCAACCGCCTGGTGGTGGGCGCGTGTACGGTCTCGATGCACGAGCCGACCTTCCGTGCAGTTCTCGCCGAGGAGGGCGTCAATCCCTTCTTTTTCGAGATGGCCAACATCCGCGAGCACTCCTCGTGGGTTCACGCGCACGAGAAGCCGGAGGCGACGCTGAAGGCTAAAGAACTTGTCGCAGCGGCGGTGGCCAAGGTGAGTTTTAGCCGTCCGCTGGATATGTTCGAGGTGCCGGTGACGCGCAAAGCGCTTGTCGTCGGCGGCGGGATTGCCGGCATCAGCGCTGCGCTCGATCTGGCCGATATGCATATCCCCACATATCTGGTCGATAAGTCGCCGTCCATCGGCGGGCGAATGGCGCAGCTCGACAAAACCTTCCCCACGATGGACTGCTCCATCTGCATCGAAGCGCCGAAGATGGTGGATGTGGGCAAGAGTAAGTATATCGACCTGATGACGTATTCCGAAGTCAAGGAGGTTGAGGGTTACATCGGGAACTTCAAAGTCAAGGTGGAGCACAAGCCGCGTTACGTGCTCGAAGACCGCTGCACCGGCTGCGGCCTGTGCTCTGACGTCTGTCCCATTTCCGTGCCCAACTTCGAGTTCGAGGAGGGGCTGGGGCCGCGCAAGGCGATCTACGTGCCGCTGGTGCAGGCCGTCCCGGCGATCTTCACCATTGACATGGACGCCTGCATCGAGTGTTTCAAGTGCGTCGAAGCGTGTGGCAGCTTGCAGGCGATCAGCTTCTTCCGGGAGCCGGAAATCGAGGAACTGGAAGTAGGGACGATCATTGTGGCAACTGGGCTGGATATGTGGGACCCCACGCCGCTAGAAGAATACGGCTTTGGCGTCTACGATAACGTAGCGACAATGATGGAGATCGAGCGCTTGCATTGCGCCGGTGGACCGACGGTGGGCGAGTTCGTTCGTCCTTCCGATGGCACAACGCCCAAGACGCTCGGCCTGATCCAGTGTGTCGGCTCGCGCGACAAACGCTACAACGAGTACTGCTCCGGCTTCTGCTGCATGTACACGATCAAGAACGCGATGCTGCTCAAGTGGCTCTACCCGGACATGGATATCACGATCTTCCGTATCGACATCCGCACACCGGGCAAGACCTACGAGGAGTTCTACGAGCGCGCGCGGCAGGCCGGGATTCACTTCGTCCAAGGCCGACCCGCCGAAATACGCGAGGACCCGGTGACGAAAAACCTGATTGTCCATGTTCATAACGCCGCACTCGACCGGCAGATGGAATATGAGTTCGAGATGGTCGGGTTGGCGACGGCGGCGATCCCGTCAGAGGGTGTCGATGAACTTGCACGCGCGTTGACCGTCCCACTGGATACGGCCGGCTGGTTCCTGGAATCGCACCCCAAGCTCAAGCCGATCGACTCTTCGACCGAAGGCATTTTTCTGGCCGGGTCGGCGCAAGGGCCGAAGGATATCCCGCAGAGTGTGGCGCAAGGCAGCGCCGCCGCCGGGCGCGCTGCGCGCGTGCTCAACGCCGGCAAATGGGAGATTGACCCCATTGTTGCCTACGTGGATCCAACACGCTGCCTCAACACGAATCCCAAGAGCAAGTGCACGATGTGCGCGCAGGCATGTCCTTACGGCGCGGTCATCAACCTGCCAGGAACGGGCCAGCCGAGCCAAATCATCCCGGCAAAGTGCCATGGCTGCGGAACGTGCGTGGCCGAATGTCCGGCCAATGCGATCACGCAGTGGCACTTCACCGATGGACAAATCCTGGCGCAGGTCCATTCTTTACTGGCCGGCAAGCCCGAAGAGAAGGTGTTGGCCTTCACCTGTCGCTGGTGCAGCGGCCTGGGCGCCGATAACGCCGGCGTGAGCCATTTCCAATATCCGGCGAATACTCGCAATATTATGGTGATGTGCTCCGGGCGTGTGGATCCGGATTTTGTGATGGAAGCGTTCAAATTGGGGGCGGGTGCGGTGTTGGTCTCGGGCTGCCACGTGCAAGACTGTCATTACATCACCGGCCGGCAAAAGGCCGATGTGCGTTTGGAGAAAGTGAAGACACAGTTGGAGCGGATGGGCATGACGCCAGAACGCTTCCGCACCGAGGAAGTCTCCGCTACCGAAGGAGCGAAGTGGGCGCGCATTATGACCGAGATGAGCGAAACTGTCAAAGGGCTTGGCCCGAACGGAGTGCGCGCCGAGAAGGAAAAGATGCTGCCGCAACTGGAACGCCAACTGCGGCGCGTTCGCGAGGGCCTGGACGTCTCGCGCGTGCTGGATATCTTCGAAGCGCGGTTGCAGGGTGTGAAGACGGAGATTCAACAGGCGTATGAGAGGGAAAAACTATGACCTCTGAAATGCATCCTTTTCTCGTTGAAGTGATGAACTTGCGGGGTGGCAAGGACGTGCTGGAATGTTACCAGTGCGGTACGTGCTCCGCCTCGTGTCCGGCGCTGCAAGACATGGTCCACGGCCCGCGCCGCATTATGTACATGATCCAGAACGGCATGGAGGAAGAAGTGCTCTCCAACCCCGATATCTGGCGTTGCGTCTCGTGCTATTCCTGCATGAATCGCTGCCCACGCGGGATCGAAATCACAGTGCTGTTTTCCGAATTGCGCCGCTTGGCAATCCAGAAGGGTTATGTGGAAGATAACGAGGCGCAGTTTGGGCAAGTGTTCACCGTGACAGCGGCGCAGCACGGGCGGATGTTCGAGCCGGAACTGCTCACGCGCTACTACCTGCGTACCTGGGATGTCAAGGGTATGCTAGGGATGATCGGCCCGGGCCTGAAGATGCTGTTGAAGGGTAAGGTGAACTTCACCCCGCAGAACATTGCTGCATCTCAGGAGTTGCGGGATGCGGGTGTTGTCCCGACGGTCGACGACTTCCCCCGCAGGAAATTCAACGACCGCATCGTTTCCCTTATGATTGCGGTGTTGGGATTTTTTGCCGCCATCGGTAGACTATTCTCGGGCAGCAAGAAGGAGGCGCTCCATGGATAAAGCTTATGCCTACTATCCCGGTTGCAGCCTGGACTCCACAGCGAAAGAATACGACATGTCAGTACGCGCTGTCTTTGCCAAACTGGACATCGAATTGCACGAGCTGGAGAACTGGACCTGCTGTGGTGCAACCCATTCTGCCATCTACAACGCCGATTCGCGCTTTCTGCTCTCGCTGCGTAACCTGGCACTGGCCGAAATGCAGGGCTATGACACCGTCATCGCTCCGTGCAGTGCCTGCTACAAGAATTTACGCCGCGCAGCCAAACTCGCCGAGGCTGACAAGACAATCTGTACCCGTGTCAACGACGAGATGGAAGAGAAGTTCAGTTGCTCGGGCAAGGTTGAAGTCCTGCACCCGCTGTATCTCATTCTGCGCGATTACGGCCTGGATACTCTGAAGAAGCGTGTGATGCGCCCGTTGACCGGCATGAAAATCGCCAGCTACTATGGCTGTCTACTCACTCGCCCGGTGGATCAGTTTGACAGTGCGGAACGTCCAACCGGACTGGATCGCTTAGTGCGGGCGTTGGGTGCTGAGCCGGTGGACTACGACTACAAGGCAAAGTGCTGCGGTGGCGCGCTGGCGCTTTCCCACGGGGGAACGACTGCGCGTATGGCCGGCGATGTCCTGGCATCGGCTAAAGAACGTGGTGCGGAAGCGGTGACGCTGGCATGTCCCATGTGTCACATGGCGCTTGACCTGTACCAATCAAAGGCCGAGAAGATCGTCCAACGTGATTTAGACTTACCAGTGGTGTTCTTCACACAGTTGATGGGCCTGGCGCTCGGCCTTGATCTTGCACAATTGGGCTTAAAGCGACACATCGTTCCGACGGCATCGTTGGTGGCGCGGCTTTGAGCATAACCCGAAGGAGACAAGTGTGAAACGTGGAACAACCTTGAAACATCGCACTGAAACATCGCTCACCTTAGAGCGGAAGATGGTCACGCACCATGACGTCTTGACCTGGGATCTGGACCGCTGCGTAGGGTGCCAGATCGGGCCAAAGGTATGTCCGAAAGAAGCCATCAGCCACATCGACGGTGTGGTCGAAAACGGCCGCATGGTGACGAAGTTGCTGGTGGACGTCGATCCCGACAAGTGCATCTTCTGCGGCATGTGCGTCGAAATGTGCCCGATGCGCGCGATTACCTTGACGCTCAATGACGAACCGTACAATCCCGTTATCGAATACGAGACGTTCCCCAAGCTGATGAAATCCACCAGATTCAACAAGGACGCGTTCGATTTTAGCCTGAAGGATTTCGTCATCGAAAATTGCTCCGCGAACGTCATCAGCTACGATGCGGAACAAGACACGATGAAGGTGGATCAAGAGCGCTGCATCCGCTGCCGCCAGTGTGAGGTCGCCAGTAATGGCGCTTTTGAAGTGCAACAGCCCTGGCAGGGCACGGTGCTGCTGCGCCGCGAGCTGTGTGTCGAAGGCTGCCTGGCCTGCGCCGACGTCTGCCCGACGCGCGCGCTGCACATCGATGAGCACGGACAACTGGTTCACGCCGATTACTTCTGCATCAAGTGTGGCGCGTGTATGCAAATCTGCCCGATCAAGGCGGAGTGGGAGGAGTACGACATCCATTTCGAATCGCAGGGGGTTATCTACACGCGCACGCATCGTCGGATGACGAACGCCGACGAACTGCCGGTGCTCGTCGAGCGCTGGCGCGTGCGGCACACACCGGTCGAAAGCGCCGCGTGGCTTGAAGCCCTGGCAAAGCTCGCCGATGACAAGGCCAGCCAGGTCGAAATCGACCGCAAACGCGCGGTGCACCGCAAGGACTTGATCCTTGCATTGCAGGGTGGAAAGTCCCACGTAAAAGATCAAGAATAAGCTCTGTGCTAACTGGTTTTGCGCCCCGCGCACATCATCGCGGGGCGCGGAATTTTACTATCGGGACTTGCGCAATGCGTAAATCCTAATGACAAGACTTCACACATTTGCGTTGATTTTGGGAGGGGATGAAGTGCAATTTCGTGAACTGAGTGCTGTTGTGCCGGATGTGCTTGAGTTTGCAGGTGCCGAAACGCCGATCACTGGCATCACCGACGATTCCAGGAAAGTGCAACCGGGCTTTTTGTTCGTCGCGGTGCGGGGCGTGTCTGTGGATGGCCACCGTTTTATCCCGGCGGCTTTGGCTGCTGGCGCGGTTGCCGTTGTGGGTGAAGAACCTGCCGCCATCCTGAATTTGCCCGCCGGATTCCCCTATCTGCGCATGCCCGACACGCGCCGGACGTTGGGCTGGTTGCACGCGGCCTGGCACGGCTTCCCATCGCGTCATCTGGCGCTGACCGGCATCACCGGCACCGACGGAAAAACGACGACGACGAACCTCCTCTACGCGATCCTGCGCACTGCCGGGCGCGAGACGGGGATGATCAGCACCGTCAACGCGCGGATCGGCGCGCTGAACCTGGACACCGGCCTGCATACCACTACGCCGCATCCCGCCGACGTTCAGCGTTATCTGGCCGACATGGTCACCGCGGGTGCGACGCATGCCGTTTTGGAGACGACGTCGGAAGGGCTGGCGCAGCAGCGACTCGCCGGGTGTGACTTCGACGTGGCGGTCGTCACCAATATCACGCACGAGCACGTGACCTCTCACGGCACATGGGAAGCTTACCGCGAGGCGAAAGCCACGCTCTTTCGCGGCTTGGCGACGGCGGCGCGCAAACCCGATGTACCAAAGGTCACCGTGCTCAATCGCGATGATCCCGGTTCCTTCGACTACCTCCGTGCGATTCCCGTTGAGCAACAGATGGTCTACGGCATCGAGACGCCAGACGCCGATGTGACGGCGACGGATATCGCCTACACGCCGCAAGGCATTCGCGCCGTGCTGCGCAGTCCGTGGGGGATGGCAGGCATTGTTTCGCCGCTGGTGGGCGCGTTCAACGCAAGCAATATCCTGGCGGCGGCGGCTGCCGCGCTGGCGCTCGGAACGCCGTTGGATGCGGTGGTCGAAGGGGTTGCAGGGATGCACGGCATATCGGGCCGCATGGAGCGCATCGACGAGGGCCAGCTATTCACCGCGATTGTGGACTTTGCACACACACCGAATGCATTACGCGTGGCGTTGATAGCGGCGCGGCAGTGGGTGGCAGGGCAGGGGCGCGTCATCGTGGCCTTTGGCTCTGCCGGGCTGCGTGACCGCGAGAAGCGCCGTATGATGGGCGAAGTCGCCGGAGAATTGGCCGACCTCATCGTGCTAACCGCCGAAGACCCGCGCACAGAACCCCTGGATGACATCCTCGCGGAGATGGCGGACGGCGTGATGCGCTATCCGCGTGTGGAAGGCGTGGACTTCTGGCGCGTGCCGGATCGCGGCGCTGCGCTGTTGCACGCCGTCAGGCTGGCGCGGCCCAGCGACATCGTCCTCGCATGTGGCAAGGGACACGAGCAGAGCATGTGCTTCGGCACGGTTGAATATCCCTGGGACGACCGGGAGGCACTGCGCCGCGCCCTCCACGGCGAAACACTGGACACGTTGCCAACTCATTTGGCTGAAAGCTGATCGTTGTTTTGGAGCGACTGATGCGGATTGCGCTTTTGCACGACTGGCTGAATCAATATGGCGGGGCGGAGCGGGTGTTGGAACTCCTGGTCGCGCAGTTTCCCGGCGCGCCGGTCTATACGAGCATGTACTGGCGCGAGAAAATGCCCGCCGCGTATCAGACCTGGGACATCCGCACCACCTGGATGGATCGCCTGCCGGGCGTCTACCGGCGACACCAGTGGTATTTTCCCCTGTATGCATTGGCCTTCGCCACGCTCGATCTGCGTCAGGGCTACGACGTCATCCTCAGCAACAAGAGCGGCTTCTGCCACGGTGCCCGCGCGGGCGCGACGCCGCAGGTGTGCTACTGTCTCGCGCCCACGCGCTACGTGTGGGAGTTCGATGCGTACGCGGCCCGCGAGAACGTGCCGGGCGCGCTCAGGGCGCTGCTCAAACCGGTGGTCGCGTTGCTGAAGCGTTGGGATTATCGCGTTGCCCAACGCCCGACGACGCACTTCGTCGCCATCTCGACCGAAATTCAAGAGCGCGTCCGGCGCTACTACCAACGCGAGTCGAGCATCATCTACCCGCCGGTGGACGTGGAGCGCTTCTGCCCGGCCCCGCAGCACGAGGATTATTACCTGATCGTTTCGCGGCTGATTCCCTACAAGCGCATCGATTTGGCCGTGGAAGCCTTCAACCGGCTCGGCCTGCCGCTGCGGATCGTGGGCAGTGGCCGCGACTGTGAGGCGTTGGAGGCGCTGGCGAAGCCAAATATCACATTTATGGGCTATGTCCCTGATGAGGATTTACCGGGTTTATTGGCACGGTGCAAAGCGTTTATCTTTCCAGGACGCGAGGATTTCGGAATTGCGCCGTTGGAGGCACAGGCTTCTGGACGTCCGGTGATCGCCTACGGGGCAGGGGGGGCACTGGATTCGATTATCGAGGGCGAGACGGGGGTATTTTTCCGCGAAGCGACGCCGGAATCCCTCGTGCAGGCTGTGCTGTCCTTCGACGCGGATCGCGTGGACCCGTTGGCCTGTCGCGCCAACGCCGAACGGTTCTCCGTTCCCCGCTTTCAGCAAGAGTTGCTGGCAACCCTCACGCGCGTTTTAGCATGAACGAATCGGCGAGTGAGCAAATCGGCAACTGTGTCTGATTACTCTTTACTCGCAACTCGTAACTCACCATGGCATCGCCTGCACTTCCCACTCCGGGCGTTTCGTCCACCAGGGCAGGATGCCATAGGATTCCGAGATAGCTTCCGTGGTGTATATCTCTTCCATACACTGGTACCAACTCATCCCTTCGGTCTTCTGGAAATGCCACCACTCGATATCGAAGTACGAGGATCGCCAGTTGGACAACGCGTTGCGCCGTTCCCATCCATAGTCGGCGGCGATGGTGGTGAAGTCCACATAGTAGCCTTCGGGGATTTTGGCCTTTAACTCGCCACCCTGGACCGTCGCCAGCCCGCCCTTAGAACGCGCAGAGAGGTCCCAGGGGGCGACGCGTATTGGCTCGCCCAGACTGCCATCTTGCACCTTCGCTTTGATGTACACGCGCCAGTAAGTGACTCCGCCGATGTCCTCGCGGACCAATTCTATCTGCCCGTTGCTGAGAAATCCCTGATTGATGTCCACCGCGCGCCCGCAGACATGCCAGGAGATGCGTCCCTGTCCGGGACGGGGGGTGTGATTCATCGAGCGTGATGAGTCGCCGAGGATGGCTAGATAATCCCACCCAGTTTGTGCTTCTATTGTTTTACGCATTGCATTGTAGCTGTCGTTGACTTTATCGCTTAGTTTTTCGGCCGTATCGCTGTAGTTGACATTGGGCAGGCTGACCAGTTGATATTTTTCGGGATTTGCCGAAAGCAGAAGTTCGGTATAGAGTCTGGATTCTTCCTCGCCCATACGTTGCACCAGTCGCGCTTCTAGCTCCGAATTGAGGGGTGTCAGCGTCCAGGACGGGGTATCCATCCAGTCGATGGTGCTGTAGCCTTCCTGGGCCAGCCCCCAGCCGGTTGTATCTGCCGCAATCAGGTACGACGTCGTTTGTTGCCGGAAGATGAAGGCCAGCGCGCGACCATCAGGCGACCACGTGGGCTGCCCGCCTACGCCGAAGAGGCTGGGGCGCAACATCCCTGTCTCCAGGGCTTCCTTGTCGAAGGGAATCTTCCAGATCGTTTCGTTGCCGGGTACACCGGCGGAGTAGACGAGATAGCGTCCGTCGGGCGACCACGCGGCATAATCTTCATTCTGGTCAGGTGTGTTGGTCACGTTGACGGTGGTCCCATCATCCAGGGAGATGACGTACAAATCCTTGTTGCTGTTGCGATATGCGGTAAACGCGATATGCCGACCGTCGCTGGCCCAGGCCGGTGAATATTCCGGAGCGCGGTCGGAGGTCAACCGCTGGCTGTCGCCGCTTTCCACATTGAGGATGTAGATGTCGAAATTCCCGTCCACATAAGCTTCGTAGGCCAGCCATTTTCCATCGGGCGACCACGACGGTGAGGCTTGGTAGTCCGGCGTGCGTGTGAGCCGGATCACGGTTCCGGCGGTCATCTCGATGAGATAGAGGTCCCAACTGCCGCCGCGTTGTGAGGCGAACGCAAGATGCCGTCCATCTGGCGACCAGACCGGATTGCGGTCCTCGCCGGGGTCAAAAGTAAGCTGCAGGAGATTGCCGGTGTTCTGCGAGAGGAGGTAGATGTCACTATTGCCATTGTGTCGCATTGTAAAGGCTAGCGTGCCGCCGCTGCCCACCGGCGTGGGGGTGATCGGCGGTGCGCCGGGGACCGGCGTGGGGATGTACCACGTGGTGCCTGGCGTGGCGGTGACGATGATCGTGCGTTCGACTTCGCGCTCGATCGGGGTGGGGGTGTAATTGATGAGGATCAGTACGCCAACGAGCAGGATAATCCAGACGATCAGCGGAATCTTGATCTGCCGGGGTTTGAATAGCCAACTCAATATTCGTTTTAGTGCCTTGATGAGTGCCACAATAATCTTCTCCCGCCTATAAAATAGCCGACAATGGGAGAATGTCAACTCTCCGCACAAGAAAAACCGGGCAAGTTGGTGAAGACTTGCCCGGTCAACCGACAATCTGCGTTAATCTGCTTCCATCTCCGCCTCGGCTTTGGCTGCGCGACGTGCGCGTTGTCTGGCGGCTAAACGGGCCAGAAGAATGCCGAAAAAGTAAAGCACGACGAACGGTCCCGTCACCAGGAGCATTGTGAACATGTCTGTAGTTGGTGTGACCACGGCGGCAAAGATCGCGGCGACAAAGACGACCAATCGCCAGCCCTGACTGAGCTGTTTCGGTGTCACGATGCCCAAAAGGGCAATCATATAAATCACCAGAGGCGTCTGGAAGATAATGCCCATCCATAACAGGAGCATTGAGACAAACGAAAGATATTTTTCCAGGGAATACTGCGGAGTAATCACTGTGCCGAAGAAACCCATCAAGACGGGCATACTGAGCGGAACCAGAATCTGTAGCGTGAATAGCGCCCCGAGGACGAAGAACACAAAGATGGCGGGGATAATGAAAAGGATAGTCTTCCGCTCATTGATGAACAGCCCCGGTGCGATAAAGGCATAGATTTGATATAGCAGGTAGGGGAGAGAGGCACCAAACCCGAGTATCAATGCGATCTTAAAATACGTCATTGGTGCTTCGGTTGGACTGAGCGCGACGACGAGGGCCCCGCCAAGGGGTTTGACGAGCCACGCGACGACGTAATCGACGACGAGTGAAGCGATGAGGGTCATCACGATGACGGCGACAACAGCATGGAAAAGCCGTTTGCGCATTTCAGTGATGTGATCCAGGAGGGTCATTTCATTTTCTGTGGCCATTTTATGCATCCTCGCCAGCGATTGTGGTTTCTGCGGCTTGGGCTTTTTCACCGTCTGTTATCGGAAGCGTGCTATCCGAAAGACCGACTTCCGTGACCGGTTCCGCCTGCTGCTTCGCGCTGTCGATATTTGGCAAGGCTGTGACTTCCTCTTGGGAGATGGGAACAGTCTGCGGCGGGCTTGCGGTTGTGACTGCTTCAATTGCCTTTGGAATTTCCCCGAAACTGGTTTCTACAGTTGACTTCACATCTTCCAACGATGTTTCGATTTCCGCCACCGTGGCTTTGGTCTCTTCGATATCCGCATCTATCGATGCTTTGATTTCTGCGACTGTAGCCTTGGTGTCTGCGATATCTGCCTCTACTGATGCCTTGATGTCTGAAACTGCACTGATTGTGTCATTGAGATCAGCAGTTGCCACCTCTGTGACCTCTTCCAGAGTTTTTTGCACTTCTGTAACCGTTTCCCGGGTTTCCCTGATGGTTTCCTGAATCTCTTCGGGAATGATATCATCGTCGAACTCACCTTTAAGGCCTGAAGAAACCTGCGCCCACATTTGTTGTAGCTTGCGGACGTATCCTCCGATTGTTCGCATGATTTTGAGA
>Ga0209613_1000611_pt1 | contig 38852 bp, 20 predicted proteins | sample BioC13SIPDNA_2_FD_185747 | JGI IMG/M metagenome (GOLD analysis project Ga0209613, IMG submission 185747) | Anaerobic biogas reactor microbial communites from Washington, USA - Biogas_R2_A C13 SIP DNA (SPAdes) (version 2) | ecosystem: Engineered > Bioreactor > Anaerobic > Unclassified | place...
TTATCCTCGTCGCGCTCATCCCCGCCGCCCTAAATCGACCAAATTTATGACGAAAATTTCCGCCAAAAAAGCGAAACAGAAAAAAGAAAATCCACTGCCCGAAACGCCAAAGTGAGTGCCATTGGGCGCTAGCCGCCGGTTCCGGACGCCACCGGCGGCTAGCGCCGGGCCGCTCACCCATCGCGCCCCCAATATTTAGATCGGACGCCGCACTAGTTGCAGAGGCCGGCATTGTCGGAAAGAGCCGGGCTTCTTGGTTCATGGCCACCAATCACGGCGTAAAGATGGGGCAACTGGGAAAAGATGCGCGATAATGCGTGTTTGGACGGGACGGGGAAACCGATTGTAGTTGCTTTTCCAACGGTGCCGATTCTAGGGAAAAATCCGTTGCAGATGTTCCATCGAAATTCGGCTTCTCTCAAACCGTGGGGTAAACGACATGCTGCGTTCGACCAGGGCTCGCTCGACCGCGATCACGCTGGCGGCGTTCGTGCTGTCGCTGAGCGGATGCACTGGTCTGCACGAGTACATCCACAACGGTTTCAAGGTCGGGCCGAGTTACTGTCTGCCGGTGGGGGAAACGGCCGAACGGTGGATCGATGACGCGGATGGTCGATTGCGGGAAGACCTAGCGGATTTAAGTTGCTGGTGGAGCGTGTTTCAGGACCCCGTGCTGGACGAACTGATCGCCAACGCGCAGGTCCAAAACCTCTCTCTCCGCGAAGCCGGCTTCCGCGTGCTGCGATCCCGAGCCCAACTCGGGATCACACGCGGCAACTTGTTTCCGCAATCGCAGTATGCATCGGGAAGCTTCCGACGCGCGAACACACCTGTCGGTCCTCCGAGCCCGATTACCGCTTATGTTGGTCCGGGAAACCCGCTTCCAGAGGGAACATATGATTTCATCCTGACGAGTGAAGGCAACTTCGTGGACCAGTGGAGCGATGGTTTCAGCCTGGGCTGGGAACTCGATTTTTGGGGGCGATACCGCCGCGCGGTCGCGTCGGCGGAACACACCCTGGAAGCATCGGCCGCCGGGTACGACGAAGTACTGGTCACGCTCTTGGGTGACATCGCCGCCACCTACGTTCACATCCGTACCCTCCAGACACGCATTGAATTTGTGCAGCAGAACATCGCCGAGCAGCGGAAGATCGTCAGGATTATCCGGCAACTGCACGAGATCGGAGATCCGCGGCCGGAACGCCGCCTCCAACAGCCGCGGCAATATCATGTCGAGCAGATTAAGAGCATTCTGGCCCAGACCGAGTCCGCCGTCCCGCAACTGCAAATCGAACTCCGGCTGGCCTGCAACCGGCTGTGTGTGTTGCTGGGCATCCCGCCTCGAGACGTGCTGCAGGAAATCCGCCCTGGTCCGATTCCGACCGCTCCGAGAGAGATCGTCGTAGGCATCCCGGCCGACCTGCTGCGCCGGCGGCCGGATATCCGCCGCGCGGAGCGTCAGGTTGCGGCGCAAGCGGAGCAAATCGGGATCGCCACGGCGGAATTCTACCCCAGCATCACGATTTCCGGCACGCTGGGTTATTCGTCTCCGGAATTCGATCAGCTGTTCAATGCCTCCCGGGCATTCAATTCGAACGCAGGTCCTTCATTTCGCTGGAACATCCTGAATTACGGGAGGATACTCAATAACGTCCGCGCGCAGGATGCCCACTTCCGCGAGTTGCTGGCGAATTACCAGAACATGGTCCTACAGGCGAATGCCGAAGTGGAAAGCGGCCTGGTGCGGTTCCTGCGGGCCCAAGAGCGGGCCGCGGGCCTCGACCGAAGCGTCGCCCACATGCAACGAGCGGTGGCGGGAATCGAGGCCGCCAGGGAACTGCGCGGAGCCGACGCAAACCAAATCTCGATCATCACGCAAACGAAAGTCCAGCAGCAAGACCTCCAGGCCCAGGCACACGGCGAAGTCGCCCAGGGCTTGATCCAAGTGTACCGGGCGTTGGGCGGCGGCTGGGAAGTCCAAGTGATCTCCAGCGAGGCGATACCGATGGAACCGTCTCTGCCGGATATGCCGGCTGCCGAGACGTTACCCGCGCCCGCCGAAGCCGTGCCTTCGCCCACGGATCGGTAGGCTCGCCTCGCGGATGAGTCAAGATTCTCGGTTTTCGCGGACGCGGCTTGCGTCTGAGCCGGGAGAAACTAGACTGGAAGTAGCGTTTGTTCTCGGAACACGCGGCAGCGTCAGGCACGCCACGAGAGCCGTCGCGCCCCGTGCAGTTCGCCGCTGCTCCGTCCCTTGGCGCGACGGATCTGCAGGACCTCTTGCGCATGGCTCATTACGCACTGATCTGCCCCGACGACGCGGGACATCTGTTGTCCGACGGTCCGCTGGGCGTGGAACTGATGCGCCGCGGGCATCGCGTGACGATGGTCTCGGGTTCGCGGGCGGTAGCGATCGCACGGCAGTTGGGTCTCCCCCTGTTCGAATTGAACACGGACGGCATCCGCAAGCGATTGTCGGTGCCGATGTGGCTCGCCTTTTCTCTGGCCGGCTCGGGCTGGATGATTGCTTTGAGGAATTGGTTTCGCTGGCGGGCCGAGGTCGCCCTCCGGCTGCTTCCGCCGGCCTTGGACGAGTTGCAGCCGGATGGCATCGTCATCGACCACACGATTGTCGCCGCGGGGAGTGTCGCGGAGCGGCTGGGGTTGCCCTTTGTCACGGTGTGTTCGGGAACGATGTGGCATGAAGAGGATGCCGTTCCGCCGCCGTATACGCATCTCCCGTACGCGGAAGACGGCCGGGCACTGCGGCGAAATCGTTGCGCGTACGCCGCTTGGCATTGGTTTATGCGGCCGACCCTGGCGGCCGTCAATCGCCGTCGCCGGGCGTGGCGTCTTTCCCCTTTCCGGAACCCCAACGATTCGATGTCGCCGTTGGCCCAAGTGTCGCAGCTGTGTCCCGAATTCGATTTTCCCCGCCGCGAGCTTCCGGACGTTTTCCATTACATCGGCTCGCTGGCCAGCAACCGCGAGGTCCTTAACGATCCGGCGTTTCCCTGGGATTGGTTGGACGGGCGGCCCCTGATTTTCGCCTCGTTGGGCAGCATGGTCAACGCTGCCGAACTGTCGGTTCTGCGGACGATCCTGGCGGCCTGCGCCGGCCTGGAGGCGCAGCTCGTTTTCAGCCTGGGGAAGTGGAACGACCAAAAAGCCTCGTTGCGCGAGCGGGTAGGCCCGGCCCCGGAGAATGTGCTCCTGGTCGACTTCGCGCCCCAGTTGGCGCTGCTGGAAAAAGCACGCCTGCTGATCACGCACGCGGGCTTGAACACGGTGCTGGAAGCGATTTGCCGCAGCGTGCCCATGGTGGCGATTCCCAAGCGGGGAGATACGCCGGGCATAGGCTCCCGGATCGAGCGGTCGGGCGTAGGGCTGCGAACGTCGAGCCACGCCACGGCCGCGGAGGTGCGGCAGTTGATCGACCGGGTGCTGACCGAAGACTCATTCCGGCAGCGGGCCCGGGCCGTCGGGGAGGCGATCCTCGCGGCCGGTGGCGCGAGCCGCGCCGCGGAGATCGTGGAGGAGGCGTTGACGACCGGCCGCCCGGTCCGGGGCCGAAGAGATGTCAAAGAAGCACCCTGCGACGCGTTCTCGACGTGCACGCCGCAAAGTGCGATCGCCCCGACAACGACGTGAAGCGCGACCAAGGAGCAGGCGAGTGCTACCGAACTTCATCGTAATTGGGGCGCCGAAGTGCGGCACGACGACGCTGTGCCACCTGCTTGCCCAGCACCCAGACGTGTTCATGTGTACCCCCAAGGAGCCGGCGTTCTTTTCGCGCGAGGAAATCTACCAAAGGGGCCTCGCCTGGTATGAATCGCTTTTTGAACCCGGGCGTGACAAAAAACTGAGGGGAGAAGGGACCACGGGGTACACGGGTTCCCTGTCGGACGTCGTGGCCTCATCGCGAATTGCACAACATCTCCCCGATGCCCGGCTGATCTATTGCGTGCGGCATCCCATACGGCGGATCGAATCGATCTGGATGGACTACGCGTCGTACGGTGCGTTTGGCTCGCGCCAAGGCGGAAAAGTGCGCATCTTTCGGGATTTTTGCCGTTCGGTGCGTGCCAACCCAGCCTTCGTCGACACGAGCTGTTACTGGGCAAGGTTAAGCGTGTACCGGGAAAAATTTCCGGATCGCCAGATCCACGTTGTGTTTTTGGAAGACCTTGAGGCACAGCCCCAGATCATCTTGTCCGGCTGCTTTCGGTTTCTCGGCGGTGATCCCGGGATCGAAATACCGGATGCGGAGAAGCGACTGAACGTCAGTTCCAGGAAGAGCGTCCCGACTCCTTTGGGTGTGCTCCTCCGATGCCTCCCTAACTCGAACCCCGCCAGAGCCGTGCGGCGTTTTCTGACGTCGGTTGTCCCAGCGGCAGTCGAGAAACCGCTGTCCCGTCCTTCCTGGGAGGCGGACCTCCGTGATCGCGTCGTTGACAAGCTGCGCGATGACACCAAGGCGTTCCTTTCTTATTGTGGCAAGCCGCCCGATTTCTGGGACCTGTGCCAGTGAGTGCTTACCAGGAGACGCCCGCTTTGCTGTACATCCACAAGGACAAAATCTACCGTCTGGATCGTTGGTGCCGGCGTTTCGCGGAGCAGGCGGCGCAGGCGGGGATTCCTTTCCGCACGGTTGATCTCCTCCGACGCGACTACCGCGATCTGCCGATGACGGCGAGCGACGGCCTGATCGGCCGCTTTGGCCATCACCCTCGTGACCTGCGCCGGATGCGTCCCGTCTATGCAGCGCTGGACGACTACTGTGGCGGCCGGATCTACCCGCGGTTTCACACGTATTCCTTCTACGACGACAAGCGGAGGCAGATGGAACTGCTCCAGTCGAAGCAGTACCCGGCGCCGCGGACGGCGTTCGTCGCGTCGCGCGACGACGTCGATCGGTTCCTCGATGAGACGGGGCTGCGGTTCCCCCTGGTGGCGAAGAAGACTTTCGGCGCGTCTGCCAGCCGCGTGCGTCTGGCCCGCAGCCGCGAGGAAGTCCTGCTGCCCGGCATTCTCCAGGAGTTCTGCCCGAACAACGACGGCGACCTGCGGATGGTCGTCATCGGCAACCGGGTGATGGGATTTCGCCGCAACAATCGCCCGGGCGATTTTCGCGCCTCCGGCTCCGGCTTGAAAGAGTACCTGGACGATCTCGACCTCGAGTGCGTCCGGCTGGCCCACCGGATCTCCGTTGAGAACGGCTTTGAGTCGATGGCCTACGACTTCGTGCGCGACGGCGAGGGACGCTGGGTCGTGCTCGAATTCTCCTACTGCTTCGGCCCAGGCCCTCGCAAATGCCGCTACTACTACGAACTGCCCAGCGGCGAAAAAAAAGACAAGACCGGGGTCTACCCGGAGGATTTTATCCTGGCCGATTTTCTCGAAAGATATCCGCAAATTAAAAGCCGCGGAATCAACGAGACGCCTCGAAATACGACCATCCTCACCCTGTGCAAGAACGCGTATTTGTTCTTGACGAAGCAAACCCGGCCGCGAGGCTGATCGCAGGCCGCCTGCAGAGCAGCCCTATTCCAGAACGCTACGGCCATGGGCAGCGCAACCATCGGCACGTGGGCAGGAAGAAATGAACGAACGCTCTATGACGGCCTCCTCCGCCTCGCCCACTGCTTCCAGAGGAAGTCTGCCACCTCGAGAAGCTGCAACCTGGAGAGCAGGCCTCGTACCGTCTTGTTTGCAAGCCATGTCCGCGTCCAATTGCCGTAACGCTTGAGTGCCGCGTCCGTGAATCTGAATCTCATGCCCTCCTCGATCGCCGACCTGCACGGATTGCACGCCCCACAAGGTTCGCCGTTGACCGGTGTGAAGCAGAACCAAGTCTTGTGCATCGTCTGCTCGAATCCCAGTTGCCGGAAGCCTTCGACCAACTCGAGTTTCGTCTTGTCGATCACCGGGAAGCGGAACGCGCCAAACACGCGAATCAAGTCTTGGCTCGAGCGATCCTTGTCGATCACGCAGTACGGATCATTCAGGACCTCGTGTTCGAGTTTCAGGGCGCCGTATTTCAAAATGCAATTCAGAGCCTTGCTGCTTTCCGCTTTCTCCAGGCAAAGTTCGAGCCCCGCGACCGTTTTGGCGAAACGGGCCAGGCAGTCGTACTGCGAGCCGATTTCCGTGGCTCTCCGCAGCCTCCGATGGGCGGCGGTGATCTCCCTGTCAGGACCAATGTCCTCCAAACGCACTGTTATAAGGGGCAAGATCGTACACACGGTGTCGGGGTGCTCCTGGATGTCTCGGGCAACTGCTGCGATGCTGTTTAGCTCCCGTTGTTTAGATCGCCGGTTGCCCGACAGGTAGTACGGCTGAATGCACACCTGCCGCCGTGAGAGCTGGACCATTCGATTGCTGGAATCAAATCCACCCGTCCAAAGGACGCGGATCACAGTACGTTGTGACATTTCATTTACTCCGATTCCCCGCGTGCTTCAACATGAACACGGGCCCTTGGTCGGGCCGTCATGACGTGCATAGAATCGCTGGCTATCTGGCTACTGACTGAAGTTTTGCAAATTGCAGAATCGTGGTTACGAACGGCAGCTGTCAAACCACCTATACGAGTCAAATTCTTACCAAAAAACCGCCACAAAATACCTCATGTTGTTTATTTGAGCGTGCCACGTAGCGGCTACGGATCTCAAATTTGCAAAACTTCAGTACTGATATCCAAACCGGCGTGCAAGCCGCCGGGCAATGACAGCATAGGCCAACTTTCGGCAAGGCGTCATCGAACCTTGCCAACGCTCATCGAGGCGAATCTGAATCCCCTGGTCATAGTCCAGTTTACGAGGGCTTCCGCCAATATCATGCATCACAACGGGATTCCCCTCCAGCATCCGCGGTTCGTAGGCGATCCCAATGAAGCTGCAGATGGCTCGGAGATGCTGCTCAGGTTTCGAGCAGAGATCCTCGTAACGCAATAGGAAATACTCCTCGGCGCCCAATTGGCGCCCGAGGACGAGGAACCGCCGGTTCTCCCGCACCCAATACAAGCAGGCGCCGCTGAAGCTGCCTTTGGCGCCGTTCTCGCGGGCCCTTCGAACGAGACTATCGGCGTTGCCTCGCGGATCGCGCAGCAGATGAACGATTCGAATCGCCCAATCGCTTGGTTTGAAGTGGATGAGCGCCAAAGCTTGCTCCACCCGCTTGGAGGTGTCCACGACAACCTGGCGTCCCGAAGTTTCGCAAGCCTTGTCGAGAATTCGGTAGCACGTGTCCGCTGCCTGGCGAGCGTTGACGCTCCGGGCGAGTTCGCGCCGCAGGTCCTTGGCGATCCGAGCTTCACCAGCCACGCAGTACCATGGGTAAGCCAGGTTGCGCCGAACGCTGGAAGTGCCCGATCGGACCCTGGTCAGGGCTGTCCGGTCTGTCAGTCCCGCAGCGTCAAGGACCGCCCGCCAGAATGGGCAATCGGACACTTTCTCGCGGCAGGAACAGCGATAGTCGTAGATGCGGCCATAAGCTCCCTGGTTGAGGTAGCTGTGCAGATGATGGAATTCACCAACCATTGACAGCCCGGAATGGATCCCCAGAAGGCTCCCCAAGAGTGTCGATCCCGACCGATTCGTCGAGGCGATGTACACTAACGTCTTGGCAGGCAGTTGCATGATAGTCTAGTTCACCGATCCTAGCTGAATGGCAGCCTCGTCCCCGCTTTGATCGTCATGCTGAGCGGCGCCCGTTTGAAAGAGACTGGGAGCGCCGATGATCAGGAAATTCGGGAGCATCGGCCTCCTCCTCGGCGCTCAGGTATCCTCTTTCGTACGAGTCCGCCACAGGTCAGCGTGCCGCGGGCCACGGCGTACATCATTCGCCGCCGCCAACTGCGGGCGATCTTCCGCCAGTCCGGACCGGCGCAGGCAGCATCCGCTGGCGACACGACACCATGTTTCCGTTTGAGCTGTTCGTAGATGCAGCGCGGATCGTAGACCGCGTCGGGACACAGGCCTTCGCGGCGCCATTTTGAATTCCAGAGATGAATGCTGTAAGCGTTTCTTGGGACCTGTCGCGCGCGCACCAGACGCCAGGTCTGCCAGTGATCGATGGGATAGAAGGCGTGCGGATCGAGGATCCGCACGGGGATGTTCACTTCGGCAAGCGCTTCCGCAACGAGACGAGGGCCGATTTTGCCCCAATAGAGTTGGGCGCGATCTGCCGTCCGCGCATGTTCCCAACAGAACTCGATGATCGGACTGCCCGCGGGTGCCTTGATCAACCCCGCGGCCACGTGCCATTCGCCCAGTGGTTCCCGCTCGTACCCCAGAACGTAATCGTTGGAGAAATCGAGCGGTCTCAGGCAAACGGCATCCAAATCCGCCCACCAACCGCCTCGCTCCAACAGCAGTTTGTACCGAAAGCAGTTGGAAAAAGCGGAGAAGCTCCCCTTTCCGTAGCCGCTCTGATAGCAGAAGATCTCTTGTTCGGGCAAGATCTCGATGCCTGGCTTGACGACGGTTCCGGCCGGGACGTCTTGCACGTCTTCGTAGGTGTAGAGGTGGAAAACGTGACCGTGATCCAAGAACGACCGGATCGTCAACTGCTCCATCACGGACAGTCGCGAGCCGATCCACAGGGATTGTATTGGCATATCGAGCACTTGTGAACCTCTGTCGGGCGAATGCCCGTCTTGTTCAAGGTCAGTGGGTATCGGGCCTCATTCATACCGCAGCGCATCGATCGGATTCAGCCGCGAGGCTTTCCAGGCGGGGTAGTAACCGAAGGTGATGCCGACGGTCACGGAGACGAGGACGGCCACGGCCGCGGCGCCGGGGGACGTCTGGGAGGGCCAGCCCATCATGGCGCCCACGAGGATCGAACCGCCGCGTCCCACGGCGATGCCGATGAAGCCGCCCATCAGGCAGAGCACCACGGCCTCGACCAGGAACTGCCGCAGAATGTCCCGGGCGTCGGCGCCGACCGCCATCCGCAGGCCGATTTCCCGCGTCCGTTCGGTCACGGACACGAGCATGATATTCATGATCCCGACGCCGCCGACGATCAGCGAGACGGCGGCAATGGATACGCCCAGCCCGGAGAGCATCTGGATCGTCCGCTCCAGCGCGTGGGAGACCTCGGCCATGTCGTAAATCCGGAAATCGGCTTCGTCATCCTCCAAGCGATGCCGATCCTGGAGCAACCGCGTGATTTGGGAACTGGCCGCGGCCAGGGCTTCCGGAGAACTCGCCTTGACCATAATCTGTTGAATGCTCTCGCTACGGGTCCACGGCCTGATGCCGGGCAGCCGTTCGGCCAGCGTCGGTCCCGGCAAGGAACGTTCCAGGCCCCTCAGACGCACGGTGGCCGGAGTCCCGGCCGTCCCGCTCAACCGATACTGCACCGTCGTCCAAGGTGCCAGCAGGATGTCGTCCTGATCGGTTCCCAACAGGTTCGCGCCCTTCTCGCTCAGGACGCCGATTACCGTAAAGGGAACGTTTTTGACGCGGATCTCCTTGCCGACAGGATTGCGGTCGCCGAACAGCTCCCGCACGACCGTCTTGCCGAGCAAGCAGACTTTGCTGCCGCTGAGCACTTCGCGGTCGGTAAACGGCCGGCCCAGATCCAGTTGAGCCCAGTTCCGGATTTTCAAAAAGGCCGCTGTGCTGCCGGTCATGTAGATGGGGTTCCAGCTGCGGTTGCCGTAAACGATTTGTCCGCGCGCGGTGACGACCGGCGCCGTGCTGATGACCGCCGGGCACTCGCGTTCGATGGCGACCGCATCCTCGGGCGTGAGCCGATTGACCCGATCGCCGAATCCTGCCGTTCCGCGCGGACTTCCGGGGCTGACGACCAAGGTGTTGGCGCCCATGTTGGTGACGGTCACCTGGATGGCCTCGGAAGCGCCTTGGCTCATTTCCATCATCGTAATCACGGCGGCCACGCCGATGATCACCCCCAGCATCGTGAGCAGCGTCCGCATGACGTTCCGCCGCAATGCCTGCAGGGCGATGCGCACGGCGCCGGCGGCCACGCGGAGATCGTTGCGGGCGCGCCGCAAGGGGCGGGCCGCAGTCCGGCTGTCCGCGGCCGCAGCCGAGCCTGCCTGGACCGCCTGGCCGGTGCGGACGTCTTCCACGATCCGGCCGTCGACCAGGCGAATCACGCGGTCCGCGCAGCGGGCCACCTCGGCATCGTGGGTCACCAGCAGGATGGTGATCCCCTGCTCGGTGTTCAAGCGGCGGAACAGCTCCAGGATCTCCTTGCCGGTCCGGGAGTCGAGGTTCCCGGTCGGTTCGTCGGCCAAGAGCATCCGCGGCTGGTTGATCAGTGCCCGCGAGATGGCCACTCGCTGCTGTTCGCCGCCGGACAAGCGGGACGGGGTGTGGTCCAACCGCGACTCGAGCCCCACCATCGCCAGCAGTTCCCGGCTGCGCTGCGAGACGCGGCGCAGCGGCCGGCTGTCCGCCGCGTAAGCCGCGGGCATGCGCACGTTGTCCAGCGCCGTGGCCCGCGGGAGGAGATTAAAGCTCTGAAACACAAAGCCGATGCGGCTGCTGCGGAGCTGCGCCAGTTGCGTGCGGGAGAGCCTAGTCACTTCGAGTTCGTCAAAGCGGTACGAGCCCGCCGTGGGCCGGTCGAGGCAGCCCAGCAGATTCATCAGCGTCGTTTTGCCGGAACCGGAAGCCCCCATCAGGGCCACGAACTCGCCCGGCTCGATCGACAGCGAGACGTCTTTCAGGACGGGCAAGTCCACGTCGCCGATGTGATAGGTCTTGTCGATGTGTTGCAGTTCGATCAACGGCATGGAGGATCACCACGGGCTGGTCGGCGGGATATGCGCGCCCTGCGCCGGTTAATTCTTCTTCTTGGGATTGGTGATTTGGTCGATAAAGCTGGACACGAAATCCGGCTTGGCCTTCCGCGGAGCATTGACGACCACGGCGGCGTTCTCCGCGAGGTCCCCGCCGGTGACTTCGGTCATGATGCCGTCCGTGAGGCCGGTCTGAAGCGTCACGGGGCGCACCAAACCGTCCTTCGCGATCACCCAGACCGTCGGCCCTTCGGCTTCGACGCGCGGTTCCGAGTCGTCCTCCAGGCTGGTGTCATCTTCTTCCTGTTTCCGCGTCTTGTCCGCCGTAGGCTGTGTCAGGCCGGCGCGGGACGTCGGCGAAACTTGCTCCCACGTCGGTTGCCAGCGGAGGGCCTGGTTGGGAACCAGCAGGACGCCGGAGCGGCGGGCGACCTCGAACTGCAGTTTGGCGGTCATGTAGGGCAGCAGCACGCCATCCGTATTCTCCACGTCGATCACCACGCCGTAGGTCACGACGTTCTGCATCAGACTGGCGTTCAGGCGGATCTGGGAGACCTTGCCCGTAAACGTCCGCTCCCGGTAGGCGTCCACTTGGAAGGTGACTTTTTGCCCGATATGAATATCGCCGATGTCGGCCTCGTTCACCGCCGCCCAGACCAGCATCTGCCGCAGGTCCTTGGCCAGCAGGAACAGGCTGGGCGCATTCAACCCGGCCACCACGGTCTGGCCGACATTCACGCGGCGGTCGATGACGACGCCGTCGACCGGGGCCTTGATGGTGGTATAGCCCAGATTGATATCCGCCTGCCGCGCGGCAACCCTGGCTTGCTCCCGCCTGGCTTCCGCCATCGCCAAGTCGGCCTTGGCGATTTCGAACTCGGCCTGGATTCCCTCCTCCTCGCCGACCGATATGGTGTCCCGCAACTGCTCGGCGCGGCGCACGTCCCGCTCCGCCTGGTCGCGGCGTACGGTGGCGCGTTTGACTTCCGCTTCGGCCAGCTTCAACAAGGCTTGCGTTCTGTCCAGTTCGGCACGGTGCGGCAGGTCGTCCAGTTGGGCCAAGACGTCACCCGCCTTCACCTCCGAGCGGTAATCGACGGTCTTCCCCGGCCGGTTGGCGTCGGGGCCGAAGCTTCTGATGCTGCCCACGATCTGGGCGCCGACGTCGACGGTCTCGAGCGGTTCGACGGTGCCGGTAGCGCTCACCGCGATCAGCAAGTCGCCGCGCGCGACCGGCAGCGTCCGGAATTCCGGAGGTTCGCGCAAGCCGCCGGGCCACAGCGAGAAAGAGACGATTCCCGCCACCGCGGCGAGGATGAGCAGGCTCAGTATCGTTTTCATGGGATTCACCTGGCGCTTGCCTTATGCCACTGGAGCGGCTTGCTCCGCCTGTAACTCGTGCAGAAAAGCCTCGACGACCTGGCCTTCTTCGAGTTTAACCACGCGGTCCGCACATGCAAAGTAACGATCGTCATGGGTGATCGCGATCACGGTCTTGCCACGGCGTTTCAGTTCGGGCAACAAACGCAGATAGAAGACCCGGCGGAACACCGGATCCTGGTCCGCCGCCCATTCGTCAAACAGATAGACCGGCCGGTCCTCCAGGTAGGCCGTCAGCAGGGCCAGCCGCTTGCGCTGGCCGCGCGACAGCTGCGTTGTGGAAAACGTCCCGCCGGTCACCGTCACGACTTTGTCGAGTTCCAACTGGCGGAGGTACTCTCCGGCTCGTTGGTCCAGATCGGCGGCCTCCAGGCCCCACAGGGTGTCAAACACCGCGGCATTGTCGAACACCACGGAGAACAGTTGCCGGTAGCCCTCGCGCGTGCCGTCGGAGAGCGGCTGGCCGTCCAGGAAGATCTGGCCCGAGTCCGGCCAGTAGAGACCCGTCAGCAGCTTGGCCAAGGTCGTCTTGCCGCTGCCGTTTCCGCCGATCACGAACACGATTTCACCGGCTCGGATCGTCAAGTCCAACGGGCCCAGCGTGAAACCATTCGCTTGACCTTCGCGCCGGTAGGCGTGCGTCACGCCTCGGAACTCCAACTCGTCCCAAGGCGGGACGGGGACCAATTCGGTGTTTTCCCCGGCCGCTTCATCGAGCATCAAGCCCAGACGTTCGATTTTGGCGATAGAATTCGTCGCCCAATTCCAAACCGGCAGCCAGGCTACCATCTGTTCCAGCGGCGACATCAGGTACATGATGGTTAAGGCATACCCCGTCAGCGTGGGTGCGTCGATAGGCTGGAATCGCGGCCAGGCGAACAAGAGCAGACCGATGCCGATGAAAAACGACAAGCGGCCGCCGATGATCGCCCCTTGAAGCAAGCAGTCCGCAAGGAATTGGCTCTCCCGCACCAGGCTGTCCGCCCGCTCGACCTGCTCGTCGAACACCCGCCGCCGACGGTGGTGCATCTTCAGTTCCTTGATTCCTTCGATCAAGCTGCGAATCTGCTTCAACATGCCGTCTTGCGCCTCACGGGCCCGAGTGACGTACTTCTTGGCACGGCGGGCGGAGTAACGATAGCTGGACACGCCCAGCAGAGCAAACCCGACGGAAGCCAGCATCAGGCTTGGCGACAGCCATCCCAGATAGACGGTGCCGCACGCCAGGATGACGAGATTGACGCCCAGGGAGGGGACTCCGTTCATGGCCCGCGCGATCGTCGTGACGTCGCCGGTCAACGACGCCAGCAGGCGATGGGAGCCGATTTCCTCCAGGTGTTGAAGCGGGGCGTCCAGGATGCGGCGGCACAGTCCCACGCGGATCCGCGAGATGCTCATTTGCGAGAGCCGCGCGAGGAGCACTTGAGAACCAATCCGTGTCACCAGGATGACGACGCACAGGGCGGCGAACAGCAGGATCATCGCCGGTGTCGAGGCTTCGGGGGCGCGCAGCGTGCGGAGCATGAGCGCCACCAGTCCGACGCTGGCCACGCCGCTCACGGCGCCCACCCCACCGGCCAGCAACACGATCTGCCACGAAGCGCGTAAGAGAAACAGCAGTACTCGCATGAACGTTGGGCCTCAGCTTTCCTGGTCCTGATGTTGCCGCAGGTAGTCCTCCAATCGCTGGGCCAACATGGCGACCTGCGGTTGCCGCAACATGCTGTAGTGATTGCCGGGGACCTGCTCGACGTGCAGTTGCGGGCAGACCGACCGCCAGCGCCGCTCGGCGAATCGGCGCCGCGAGCCGGCTCGAAACAGCACCGCGGGGCCCGCGTACGGCTGGGGGCGGTACTGGGCGGCCGCGGACAGTTGGGCCCGGCACACGGCCGCCAAACGCCGGATTTCCGGCAGGCCGATCCCGTGGACCGAGTGGGCTTGCTCGGCGATCCGTTCCCACTGCCGGTCCAGCGGCAGCCGCTTGAATTCCGCGACCCGCAAACCCAAGTGCGGAGCGAGCCAGCGAAGCGCGGCTTGTTCATCAAGCCGCCGTCCTGCAAAGTCGCTGAGCGACAGATAGGAATCCAACAGGGCCACCAGGGCCACCGTTTCGCCGGCTGCGGCCAGTTGCCGCGCCGCTTCCAACGCGGTCAGCCCGCCCAACGACCAGCCGCTCAGCAGGTAAGGACCGTGCGGCTGCACCGCCTGCACTTCCCGGACATAGTGCGCCGCCATGATTTCGACGGACTCGTGCGGCGTCTGGCCGGCATCCAGCCCCAGCGCCTGCAACCCGTACACGGGCCGCCCGGCGGCCAAAGCCTCCGCCAGTGGCCGGAAGACCACGGCGTGTCCTCCCAGACCGTGCAGACAGAACAGGGGCGTCGCCGAACCACCGCTTCGCAAAGGCACCAACGACCGGCTGCCGTTGAACGAAGGCAGGCCGGAGGTGGACATCTCGTTGATCCAGAACGGCAGCACTTCGCCCACCGGGCCGCTGTGCTGCAGGGCCGAGATCCGGGCAGCCAGATCGCCCAGTCGCGGCGCCGTAAACAAGGTGACCAGCGGCAGCTCGACGGAGAACGCCGCCCGGACGCGCGACACCAGACGCAACGCCAGCAGCGAGTTTCCCCCCAAATCGAAAAAGTCGTCCCCGACCCCAACCTGCTCGACGTCCAAAATCTCGCGCCAGATTCCCGCCAATTGCCGTTCGGCGGCAGTCTGCGGCGCGATGAATTCGCATGCCGTCCCAGCCAGGCTCCAGTCTGGCGCCGGCAATCGCTGGCGATCGATCTTGCCGCTGGCCGTCGTCGGCATGTCGTCCAGCGGGAAAAACGCCGAGGGGACCATGTACTCGGGCAGCCGTTGCGCCAGGAACTCCCGCAACTCGCCGCCGTCCAGCGCCACGTCTCCCGCGCCGATCGTGTAGGCCACCAGCCGCAAATCACCGGAGGTCCGCTCGCGAGCGACGACCGCCGCCTGGGCCGCCGCCGGATGCTCGCGCAGCACCTGTTCGATCTCCCCAGGCTCGACCCGGTACCCGCGGATTTTCACCTGCTGGTCCGCGCGGCCGAGGAACTCCAACTGGCCGTCGGCTCGCCAACGGGCGCGGTCTCCGGTCCGATAGAGCCGGCCGCCGGGCTGATCGGCGAACCGATCCGCTACAAACCGTTCTGCGTCTTGTTGCGGATTCACGTAGCCGCGTGCGACCCCGTCGCCGCCGATGTACAGCTCGCCCGCGACTCCCGGCGGCGCCGGCTGCCGGAGCGAGTCCAGCACGTAGACGCGGACGTTGGGAAACGGTCGGCCGATCGGAACCTGGGCGTGATCGGGCAACTCGCCGACGTCTCCTTCGAAGTAGGTGCTGTCGATCGTGGTTTCCGTTAGTCCATAGGAGTTGACCAACCGCGTTCGAGGACCGAAGACCTGCTGGGCAGACCGATGGTCGGCTGCATACCAGGCATCCGATCCGGCGATCACCAGCCGGATGTCGTCGAGCGTTTGGCGGCTTTCCTGCAGGTACTCCACCAGATTCCGCAGAACCAGCGGCACGAATTCTGCGCCGTCGATCTGTTCCCGGCGGATCAGGGCCGACAGTCGGCCCGCATCCAGCAGGATCTCCTTCCGGCAGAGCACCAATTTGCCGCCGGAACCCAGCGCCCTGACGAGATCGCCCGCGAAGACATCGAATCCGAAACTGGCCATCTGCAGGTGAGACCGCACGTCATCGGCCAGCCGATAAGCGGATTCCCAGCCGTAGTAAGCGTTCAGCAGATTGCCCTGCGTCACCATGACCCCCTTGGGCCGGCCGGTGGAACCGGAGGTGTACAGGACATAGGCCAGATGGTCTGCCGTGGCGGCTCCGGCGACGTTCTCCCGGCCTTGGCGGGCGATTTCGTCCGCAGCCGGTCCGTCCACCAGGATCCGCCTTGCGTCGCCGAGATTCAACTGGCTGCTCAAGGCTGAATCCGTGAGTACCAGCGACACTTGGGCATCCTGCAAGACGTACTGGATGCGCTCTTCGGCAGTGCGGAGATGAGTCGGATCGAGCGGCACGTAAGCGCCGCCGGCTTTCATCACGGCCAGCACCGCCCGGATCAACTCCGGCGAACGGTCCAGGCAAGTTCCCACGCGCACTTCCGGCCCGACACCCTGCCGCTGCAGATAGTGGGCCAGTTGATTGGCCCGTTCGTTCAGTTGGCCGTAGCTCCAACGTTGTTCGTCCAGGACCACGGCGATGGCGTCCGGCTGCTGCGCGGCGTGCGTCTCGAACAGGTGATGCACCAGGCGGCTGCGGTCGTACTCACGGGCCGTATCGTTCCCGCGGACGATGATCGCCCGCTGCTGATCCTCGGTCAGCAGCGGCAGCGCGGAAATTCTCTGATCCGGCGCTCCCACCGCGGCGGCGACGAGCACCTGGAACTGTTGCACCATGCGATCGATGGTTTCCGGGCGGAACAGGTCGGTGCTGAAGTTCAAGCCGCCTTGGAATCCGTCGGCGCGGTCGAACAATTCCAGCGTCAAGTCGAAGTTCGCCGACGGCGGGGCCGGGCTGTCGTCCAGGAGCGTGATCTCCAGTCCGACGTCGGGCGGCTGGGGCAAGGGAAGATTCTGCAGCGCGAACATCACCTGGAACAACGGGTTGCGGCTCAAGTCGCGAGCCGGCTTGACGGCGTCGACGACCTGGTCCAGCGTCATCTCTTGACGCTCGAAGGCGTCCAGGCCGATCTGTCGGGCGCGAGCGACGATTTGGCGGAAACTGGGATCGTCCGTCAGGTTGGCCCGCAACACGACCACGTTCACGAAATAGCCGATCAGAGCTTGCGTCTCCGGCCGGCCGCGGTTGGCCACCGGCACCCCGACGGCAAAGTCGTCCTGGCCGCTGTAACGATTCAGCAGGACTTGAAACGCGGCCAGCAGGACCATGAACGGCGTCACGCCCTCGCGGCCGCAGAAGTCCCGCACCGCCGTGCTGGTCTCCGGCGACAGCACACACGGACGCGTCGAGCCGCGCGTGGTGCGGATGGAAGGACGTGGGAAGTCCGTCGGCAACTCCAGCGGCGGGACGCCCGCCAATTGCTCGCGCCAATAGCTCCGCAGCCGCTCGAGTCGTTCGCCGCGCAGCCACTGGCGATGCCAGGCCGCAAAGTCGACGTATTGAATCGGCAGTTCCGGAAGCTGGACGGTGCGTCCCGCGGCAAAAGCCGGATAGAGGATTCCCAACTCGCCCAGCAACACGCCCATCGACCAGCCGTCGTGGATGATGTGGTGCGTACAGGCCACCGCGGCGTAGTCGTTCTCACCCCGCCGAAACAGGGCGATGCGAACCAGCGGACCGCGCTGCAAATCGATCGGTTTCCCCATTTCCTCCGCGATTCGGCGGCGCAGTTCGCCTTCCCGTTCCGGGGCGGGCAGGTGGGAGAGATCGATGGCCATCGCGGAATCGGGCACCTCGGGCGCGATTTCCTGAACGGGGGCTCCGTCCCGCTCGGGGAACGTAGTCCGCAAGACTTCGTGCCGGTGGCCAATCTCGCGCAAGGCACGCTCCAGCGCGGGAACGTTGAGTGGCCCTCTGACGTTCAAAGCCAGATACAGCATGTAGGTCGGACGATCCGGCTCCAAGCGGTCGAGGAACCACAACGCCTCCTGATTCAACGACAGCGGCAATTCGCCGTCCCGTGGAATCGGGACGATGGCGTGGAACGCGGACGCACCGGCGTCCCGCTGGGCCGCCTCGATGGCGGTTGCCAAAGCGGCGATCGTCGGCGTTTCAAAGAGTTCGCGGAGCGGCAGCGCGACGTGGAACTGCTGGCCGATCCGCGACATCGCCTGCGCGGCCAACAACGAGTGGCCGCCCAATTGCAGGAAACTGTCGTGGATGCCGATCCCGTCGATGCCCAGGAGTTCGGACCAGGCCTGCGCGAGGATCCGTTCCGTCTCCGTCCGCGGCGCGACGTAGGGCGAGGTCAAGTCGGGACGCGGCCGCCGCTGCTCGCCGGCGGACGGCACGCCGTGCTCGCCCGCCAACGGCTGGACCGCTGAGAGTTCGCCGGGTCCGATGGCCGCGTCGGGCCCCAGATTGGCCCAGCTTTTGCGCAAAGCCCACAGCCGCTGCCGTTGCCAGGGATAAGTCGGCAGACGCACGCAGCGCCCGTCGGCCGGAGCCAGCCGCTCCCAAGCCAAGTCGACGCCGGCCGCATACAGCCGAGCCACGGTCCGCATGAGCGCCGTCTGCTCCCCGGCCGGCCCACGGAACGACGCCAGCGCGAACCGGTCGCCGTCTGCGCCCGCGTCCGAATCGCCGCAGGCCGCCGTCAAGCTGGCCGGGCCAAGTTCCAAGTACCCATCCACGTCCGAGGAACGCAGCGATTGCCACACGTCGGCGGGGACCGCCATCGGCTGCCGGCACGCTTGCCAATGTGCCGGGCCCAGGTCCGGGCCGGCATGACGTTGACCGTCGCGGAGCGACACGAAGGGCAACGAGGCTGGTTTGGTTTGGACTTCATCCGGCGAGTTGGCGCGGACAGCGGCCGCCAGGCGGAGGGCGTCGTCGGCGCTCAAGATCCCTGCGGTGCAAGCCGCCGCCAATTCGCCCCAGCCCTGCCCGGCAACGAGGGCTGGCGTCAGACCCACGCTCCGCCACCAAGCGGTCAGCAGCAATTGCCCGGCGACCAACGCCGGCCCCGCCGTGGCTGGGTCTGCCCACGTTGCGGCCTCTTGCCAGATCCTGGCCAGTTCGCCGCCTACCGCGCGACTCCAGGCGGCGTCCAGCTGCTGGACGGTGGCCGGCACCGCGGACGCCAATTCGCTCAAGCGGGTCAGGTACGGGTTCCAGCCGTCCGTCCGGTCTCCGTACAGCAGCGCCACGCGCAGGTCGCGCCCGTACGGCTTGCGGCCGCAGAACACATCCGTAGGTTGGCTCTCCGAGCCGACCTTGGCTGGCTCGGAGAGCCAACCTACGTTGCCAGGCCGGTCGGAGTGCGGACTTCCCGCGACGTATTGCTCCAGCAACGTCGCCGCCTCGGCGTTGGAGTCGGCCAGCAGGATCAGCCGGCAGTCGTGATGGTCTCGGCGCCGAGCGGCCGTGAAGCACACATCGGACCACGCCGGCGGATCGCCTTGCAGGAACTGCAGATAGCGTTCGGCCAAGGCGAGACGCGCCCGCTCGGTTCGCGCCGACAGGGGCAGCAAAGCCGGCCGTTGAGTTTTGCGATCCGCTGTCGTCTGGGGCGCGGCCGGAGCTTGCTCCAGCACCACGTGGGCATTGCTACCGCCGAACCCGAGCGCGCTGACGCCCGCCAGCCGGGGGTGGTCTGCCGCAGGCCAAGACGCCAGCCGCTGCTGGACTTCCAGCGGCAACTGATCGAAGGGAATGTCGGGATTCGGAGTGCGGAAATGCAGGCTGGGCGGCCGTTGCGCTTGCTGCACGGCCAGCGCCGCTTTCATCAGGCTGGCGATGCCCGCGGCCGCTTCCAGGTGCCCGAAATTGGTTTTGACGGAGCCGATCGCGCAGCGGCTGCCGGCGCGCCGACCCTCCGCCAGCACGCGGCCCAAGGCCAGCGCTTCGATGGCGTCGCCGAGCCGGGTGCCTGTGCCCTGCGTCTCGACGTACTGAACCTGCCCCGGCGACACGCCGGCCCGCTGGTAGGCTTCGCGCAGCACTTGTTCTTGTGCCGGGCGGCTGGGAGCCGTCATGCCGTTGCTGGTGCCGTTCTGATTCACGGCGCTGCCCCGGATCACGGCGTAGATGGGGTCCTGATCCCGCAGGGCGGCCGACAGGGGCTTGAGCGCGACCAGCCCGGCGCCGTCGCCCCGGACGTAGCCCGAAGCGGCCGCGTCGAAGGCCCGCACGCGTCCGTCGCTGGCACAGAAGCCGGCCTTGGTCAAATTCACGGTTCCGATCGGCGAAAGCAGCAGGCTGGTGCCGCCAGCCAGCGCCGCCTCGCACTCGCCCTGGCGGATGCTTTGGCAAGCCAAGTGGACGGCGACCAAGGATGACGAACAGGCCGTGTCCAGGACCAGGCTGGGGCCTTGGAACCCCAAGCAGAAGGACAGCCGGTTCGCGGCCAGGCAGAGCGAGGTGCCCGCCGCGACGTAGGCGTCGGTCTGGGATACGTCGCTCGTCAGTAGCACCGCGTAGTCGCTGAGCGAGATCCCGACGAACACGCCCACTTTCGTGCCCCGCAGCCGCGAGGGGGGCAGCCCGGCATCTTCCAGCGCCTCCCAGCCCAGTTCGAGCATCAGCCGGTGTTGCGGATCCAGCCGCGCCGCCTCGCGGTCCGAGATGCCGAAGAAGTGGTTGTCGAACTCGTCGATCCGGTCCAGGTATCCGCCCCAGCGGGTATTCATCTTGCCGGGTGCCGCCGGGTCCGGGTCGTACCAGGCGTCCGCGTCCCAACGGTCCGGCGGCGTCTGGCGAATCGCATCCACGCCGTCGCAGAGCAGCCGCCAGTAGGAACGCGGGTCCGTGACCTCGCCCGGAAAGCGGCATGCCATGCCGACAATGGCGATGGGTTCCGAGAGCCGGCGCTGGAGTGCTTCCAGGCGGTCCTGGGTTTCCTTCAGAGCGAACATGGCGCGCTGCAAGGGCGTCATCTTCGCCAGCCGTTCGTCAAGCTTGGCCATCGTACTACGGTTCCGCGATTCTTTGTCCTGCTGCGATCGATCTCGTTGGACGTGCATTCCTGCCCGTCTGCGCCGTGGCGGGCAGCACGGCCCGCGTTTGTTTGCCGCCTAAGGCCGCACGATTACGGCTGCAGCCCCGCCCGTTCGGCCTCGCCGCCAGGCGACGACACACCGGCCAGATCCACCTGACCTTCTGCTCCGGTTTGCAGGCGGCCCAGTTGCTGTTCGACCATCGCATTGATCTCTTCGTCCGACATCCCTTCGACCTCGTCCGCCGTCTGCTCGCGGTCCGCTTCCCCGGCCGGGGTTTCCCCGGCTGCCGGCGGTCCCGCTGGGCCCGCTTCCAAGTGCAGCAGCTCGCGCACGATGTAACCCGCCAGGCTCTCCAGCGTCGGGTAATCGAACAACAACGTGGGATTCAAATGGTGACCGATCGCCCGCTGCACCCGGTTGGCGAACTCCACCCCGGTTAGCGAGTCGAACCCCAATTCGTTCAACGGCCGCCGGGCGTCCGGCAGATGGTTTTCGTCCATCGCCAAGACCTGGGCCGCCTGCTGACGCATGTACATGGTCGCGACTTCCACGCGTTCGGCCGGGGTCACCGTCTTCAGCTTCTCCGCCAGCACGGGCGGCCCGCTGGCTTTGGCGCCGTGGGCGGCACGCGTCTGGCGGGCCAGATCGCCAAGCCAAGCCGGCTCGGCGCCCACGGGGATGCGCTCGAAGAACTTCGCCCAGTTCACCGGCAGCACGCCGACCTGGGTCGCATCCTCCAGCAACAGCTCCTCCAGCGTGTGCAGTCCCCGGTCCAGCTCGATCCAGCCGAAGCCCGCCTCCGACCAGCGGCTGCCCTGCGTCTCGCGCAGCCGGGCGGCCATGCCGACCTCGGCCCACGAGCCCCAGTTGACGCTCAAGCCCGGCCGCTGCTCCGCCCGCCGGTGATGGGCCAGCGCGTCCAGGAAGGCGTTGGCCGCCGCATAGTTGCCCTGTCCCGGAGAACCCAACAGCGAAGCCGCCGAGGAGAACAGGACGAAATGATCCAGCGCCGCGTCCGCCGTCAACTCGTGCAGGTGCCAGGCGCCCAGCACCTTGGCCCCCAGCACGCGGTCGAACCGTTCGCGCGTCTGCTCGCGTAACACGCCGTCGTCCAGGACGCCGGCTAGGTGAAAGATGCCGCGCAGGGGCGGCAAGTCCTGGCCGATTGCAGAGAGCAACTCGGCCACGTCGTCACGGCGGGAAACATCGCAGCGGCGGACCGTCACGCGGACTCCCGCCTTTTCAATCTCCTGCAACTCGGCAGCCGCCTCGTCCGACGGCGCAGACCGCCCGACCAAAACCAGGTTCCGCGCGCCGTGCTCAGCCAGCCAGCGAGCCACCTTCAGCCCCAGGCCGCCCAGCCCGCCGGTCACCAGGTAGGAGCCGTCCTCGCGGAGCCAGAACGTCTGCTCGAATCCCGTCAGCGTCTCCGCCTCAATGACCACCTTGCCGATGTGCTCGGCCCGCGCCATGTGCCGCAGGGCGTCGACGACGCGCCGAATCGGGAACTTGCGCAAGGGCAGCGGCTGCAAACGTTGATCCTCGAATAGCGGCACGACCTCCCGCATCAGCTCGCGGACCAGATCCGCCTGCTGCGCCATCATCTGGTCCAAGGCAATGGCGTGAAACGTCACGCCCGGCCGGAAAGCATCTACCCGCGTCTGGTCCCACAAGTCCGTCTTGCCCAACTCCAAAAACCGGCCGCCAGCCCGCAGCACGGACAGGCTGCTGGCGATCGTCTCACCGGTCAGCGAGTTGAGCACCAGATCGACGCCCTGGCCCCCGGTCGCTTGCAGAATCTGGTCCGCAAAGTCCAGCGATCGCGAGTTCATCACGTGCTGGATGCCCAATGACTGCAGGTACTCGCGCTTCCGCGGATTGCCCGCGGTCGCAAAGATCTCCGCACCGGCTTGCCGCGCCAGTTGGATGGCTGCCAGGCCCACGCCGCCGGAGGCCGCATGGATCAACACGCGGTCTCCCGCTTTCATTCCGCCCAGCCGGCACAGGGCGTAATAGGCCGACAGGAACGCAATCGGGACTGAGGCCGCTTCCTCGAAGCTCAACGCAGCCGGTTTGGGCATGACGAATTCGGACAGCGTGAACGCATAACTGGCAAAACTGGCGGGAGCCAAGGCCATCACCGCGTCGCCGGGCTTCACGTGCTCGACCCCTTCTCCGACCGCGACAACCTCGCCCGCGCATTCGCCGCCCAACGGTCCCGGGTCACCGGGGTACAAGTCCATGACATTCAGCACGTCGCGGAAATTCAGCCCCGTGGCGCGGACCTGGATCTCGACTTGCCCCGGTCCCGGCGACATCCGCGGGACTGGGTTCAACTCGACCTGATCCAGCTGGCCGCGGGAGATGATCTCCAGACGATACGGCTGGCCGCGGGGAACCTGTAATTCGCCCGCCGCCCCGTGATGGGCCGAACGCAGCCGCGTGACGAACCGTTCGCCGCCGCGGAACGCGACTTGGTCCTCGCGGCCGGCAAACCAAATTTCCTCGGCCAACTGGTCGGCTTCCTCCGCCGCGTGCGCGGCATCGAGATCGATCCGCGTGCAGGCCAGTTCCGGTTGCTCGGAGGCGATCACGCGGCCCAGACCCCATACGGGCGATTGGACCAGCGCCACCGGCTGCGCGGCGTCGCCAACGGCCTGGGCGCCTCGCGTCACGATCCAAAGCCGCGGCGGCTGGGCCATGTGCGCCTCGGAGACCGCCTGCACCACATCCAGCACGCCACCCCAGCCATAGTTGCGGGCGGCGCCGAAATCCGGGGCCTCGCCGCGCGCCTGCCCGTTCACGTCCAGCCCGCTCAAATAGACGATGCCGCGCGCCGGCGCGGCGACATCCGCCAGGTACTCGCGCACCGCGGCCCGCCGGCTTTCAGCTTCTCCGGCGGAAATGACCTGGCAGGTTTGGGCCTTCATTTCTAACCGCTGAGCCAACGCCGCTCCCAGACCGTCCTGGGAATCAAAGATCAGCCAGCGCCCCAGTTGGGCGGCCACCCCGTCGACCGTGTCGATCTGCGCGGGCTGCGTCTGCCACGCCAGTTCGTACGTCCAGTCCTGGACCGGTTCGGCGACTAAACGGGCCAGCCAGTCGCGCGGGACGCGCCGCAGCCGCAGCCCCTCAATTTCTATCAAGACGCGTCCCTCCGGGTCGGTCAACACGATGTTGCCGGTCGCCACATCGCGTTGCAGCGACGTGATCGTCGCCAGGAACCAAGCCGGCTTTTCGACGCGATCGTGTAACCGCAACCGCTGCAGCGTCATCGGGACGTAGGCATCGATGCCAGCGCCGGCGTCGGGCAGCGCGGCCCCCAACAATTGGAAGGCACTGTCCAGCAAGCCGGGATGGACGTGGTAGCCGGCCGCATGATCGCTGTCCCGCGGTTCGCGCAGCACTGCCAAGGCATCCTGCTCGTGGCACCAGTGCAGTTTGGCCCAGCAGAACGAAGGGCCGGGCTCCAAGCCCGACTTGCGCAACGCCTCCATCCGCCAGGCGTCGTCAAACGGCGGATCGGTGAACCGCGCCCGCTGTGCGGCGATGTCGATGGCTTGCGGCGTCACCGTGGCCGGAGCCTCCAGCCTGCCCACCGCGTGCGTCGTGAACGACGGCTCGGCCTCGGTCCCGTCGCCGTCCAGGCTCACAATCCGAAAAGCCGCCGCCTGGTCGCCGTCGGGCGTCAGAATCGTTTGCACGGTTTTCGCCCGTTTGTCCAGCAGCAACGGTTCCACGAGGGCAATCTCGCACACATCCCAAGCCTTGCCGTACGCCGCCACCGAGGCCGCCAACGCCATCTCTACGTAGGCCGCTCCCGGCATGATGGCGACGCCCTGGATCTTGTGGTCCGCCAGAATCGGCGGCCGATTCGCGGCTAACGGCGATTCGAACACGTGATCCGAGACCGCCGCCGCCAAACGGCGGCCCAGCAGCGGGTGCAGCGAACGCCCGCCGCGGACTGCAGACACGCTGACCTCCAGGTTCTGCTCGGCCGACTTTGCCCAGTAGCGTTTCCGTTGGAACGGATACGTGGGCAGTTCCTGGCGCCGCCGCGGGTAGTCCCGGTCGAATCCGATCCAGTCGATCGGCGCGCCGGCAACATACAGTTCGGCCAGGCTTTCCAACATCGTCTGCCAGTCGTCGCGGCCCGGACGCAGGGAGGGCAGCCAGCGCAACGATTCGCGGCTCAGGCAGCGCTGGCCCATGCCGATCAGCGTGGGACTGGGGCCGATTTCCAGGAAAACGTCACAGCCGCAATCCGCCAGCGTCTGCATACTGGCGACAAACTGGACGGGCGAGCGCGCGTGGCGGACCCAGTAGCCGGGGTCGGCGTACGTCCCCTCATCCGCGACTTGCCCCGTCAAGTTCGAGACCAGCTTGATCTGAGGCGGCTGGCTGGGCAGCGAGGCCGCGAAATCGCCCAGCGGGCCCAGGATCGGATCCAGCAGAGACGAATGGAAGGCGTGCGACGTGACCAGCGTCTTGGATTTGAAGCCTCGTGATTCCAAGGCCGCGAGCACCTCGCGAACCGCGGCGTCCGCTCCCGAAATGACGACGCTCTGAGGACCGTTAAAGGCCGCGATGCAGACCTCCGTCCCGGCAGCGTCCAGGTGTTCCGCGACCTGCTCCGGCGAAGCAAAGACGGCCGCCATCAGCCCGCCGGCGGGCAGGGACTGCATCAGCCTGGCCCGCTCCGCGATCAATCGCAGGCCATCTTCCAGTTCGTAGACGCCGGCGATGCAGGCGGCGGCGAACTCGCCGACGCTGTGTCCCATCACCACCGCCGGCTCGACGCCCCAGCTGCGCCACAGCGAGGCCAAAGCATACTCCAAGGCAAACATCACGGGCTGCGTATAGCCCGTTTGGTCCAACAACGAACCGGCCTGCGGGTCCAGCAACGACTGCAGCGGCCGGTCCAAGATACGGTCCAAGCACGCCGCGCAGCGATTCAGCGCCTGGCGGAACGTGGGCTGCGTTTCGTACAAAACTCGTCCCATCCCCGCGTACTGAGCCCCCTGGCCCGTGAACAGGAAGGCAATTTGCGGCTCATGGTTGTGTTCGATCACGCCGCGCCGCACGCCTGCCGGCAGCGGCTCCGACGTCACCCCTGACAGCTTCTCCCGCATGGCGGCAACCGAATCCGCCACCAGAGCGGCGCGATGCGTAAAGTGCGTCCGGCCCGTGTTGGCCGTAAAGGCCAGTTCCGCGAGCGCATCTTCCGGTTGCTCGCTCAAGAATGCCTTGTAGCGATCCGCCAGTTGATCCAAAGCTTCCGCCGACCGGGCAGACATCGTCCAGATGTGCCGCGGTCGCTCCGGCCGACCGGCTTTGGTTGACGTTTTCGCGCTCGGTGGCGGTGCTTCTTCCAGAATGATATGACCGTTGGTCCCGCCAAAGCCGAACGAGCTCGCGCCTGCCCGCCGTGGCGTGCCGTCGGTGGTCCAAGGGGTCAGTTGCGTGGGAATCACAATCGGCGAATTCTCGATCGCCAAGAGCGGGTTGAGATTCCGCAGGTGCAGGTGCGGCGGCACCTGCCCGTGCCGCAGCATCAGAATGATCTTGATCAGGCTGGCGATGCCCGCCGCGCTCTCCAAGTGCCCGATGTTCGTCTTGACGGACCCCAGCATCAGCGGTGACGCCGGGTTGCGGTCACTGCACAACGCAGAGATGAGGGCTTCGATCTCGATCGGATCGCCCAACCGGGTGCCGGTCCCGTGCGCTTCGATGTAGCCGATGTCCTGAGGCGTCAAGCCGGCGTCGCGCAGGGCCGCGTGAAGTACGGCCTCCTGGGCGGGGCCGTTCGGTGCCGACAGCCCGTTGCTGCGCCCATCGTGGTTGACCGCCGTCCCGCGCACCACCGCCAGGATGCGATTGCCGTCCGCCAGGGCGTCGCGGAGACGCTTGAGGACGATCAGGCCGCAGCCTTCGCCCCGGACGTAGCCGTCGGCGGATGCGTCGAACGCCTTGCAGCGGCCGTCCGGCGACATCATGTGCGCTTTGCTTAACGCCATCGTCATCATGGGATGGAGCATCAGATTGACGCCTCCCGCCAGCGCCAAATCCGACTCGCCTTCGCGGAGACTTCGGCAGGCCAAATGCACGGTGACCAACGAGGACGAACAAGCGGTATCCAACGCGACGCTGGGCCCACGCAAGTTCAAGACGTACGACAACCGGTTCGCGGTGATCGCATGGCTGAGCCCGGTTCCCGAGAACATGTCCATGTCGGTCAGATCGTTGAACTGCACCAGACCGTAATCGTTGCTGATCACCCCGACATAGACGCCCGTGCGCGATTCGGCCAGCGAGAGCGGCGGAATTCCCGCGTTCTCCAACGCCTCCCAGGCGACCTCCAGCAACACCCGCTGTTGGGGATCAACTCGAATCGCCTCCCGCGGTGAGATGCCGAAGAAATCCGCGTCGAACTCGTCGACCCGATCCAGGAATCCACCCCAGCGAGTGCTCATCTTTCCCGGCGCCGAGGTGTCCGGATCGTAATAGTCATCCAGACTCCAACGGTCGCTGGGAATCTCTCGGATCGCATCGACGCCGCCGCTCAACAGGGACCAAAACGCGGATGGATTCTCCGCGCCAGGGAAACGGCAGCCCATCCCCACAACGGCAATCGGCTCCGAACGTGCCCGTTCGTACCGCGCCAGTTTGGCCTGGGCTTGCTTCAAGAGGTACACCGCGTTTTGCAGGGGCGTCAGGCCTTCTGTCGAGCTTTCCGTGGTCATTAGACCTCCCGTCTTGCGAGGTGCATTTGTAGATTCAACCTCAGTGGGGCGCGGCGTCCTCCAAAGTGAAGCGACCGCCGAGTGTCCGACGCGTTGCTTGCTCGCGTGATCCAAAGCATCCCCAAGCTACATCGATTCATGAAGGCAACTGGTTGCTCGTTTATGGGCAATCATGTCCGACTTTCCCGGCTCGCGGATGCCGCGGGAAAGATATAAGCAAATGCCCACAAAGACGTTGCGTCACCAAGGCCGCTGCCGTAACCATGTTGCCCAAATCCCACTGTTATCAGGCGGTAATGAAGTATGGTTAACATGAATCGGCTTGGCAACCTTTTCACCCACGCCGATAGCCCAATCTGTGCCACTCGCAGAACGCCAGATCGTAGATGCAAAACGGTCGCTACAACCGGCGTAGACCGGAAGAACGAGACAAGCGGAAGCACGAGAGAAAACGGGCTGATGGAAAGAAGGCCCGGCTGGTGGAGCACGGCGTTGCCTGGGACGCGGCGCTGGCCTCGGGGGCCAGCAACCCCATCAACCCACCGGCTCCCGGTCGCGCTTCTCCATCGGTTGGCTCTGGCGCGCCAGTTCCTGGCTGATAAACGCCACCATGTCCTCTTCGCTCAATTGCTGCACATCCCTCAGCAAACGATCGGGATCGAAGTCGTCCTCCAGCGATGTGACCGCGGGGGTAGGACTGGGGGACTTCATCGTTTGGGCAGCGGGGCTGGCCAGCCAATTCGCCAGCGACGCGATGTTGGGGTAGTTGTAGATCGCCGTGGGCGAGAGACGGCGGTCGAGCCAGGTCTGCAAGTCGGCCGCGACTTCCATCGCGTCCAACGAACCCATGCCCATTTCCAGGAACGGTCTGGTCACTTGGACTTGCGACGTTGATAAGGACATTCTGGCGGCGATCCGCTGGACCAGCCAATCCTCGATTTCCTTCGCCGTGGGCGCGTACACGGTGCCGCGACACTTGGAGATCAGCGGATGGGGATGGCCGTTGGTGATCTGTGCCGTCCACCGGGCATGGACTTCCAACGCGTCCCGCAAGAACAAATCGCGGCAAGCGGCTCGCCGGCGCTTGCCGCTCGTCGTCTTGGGAACGATCCCCGCCTTGGCCAACACGATCGAGTACAGTTCGACTTCAAAGGCCGCGGCAATCGCCTGGCGAACCGCTTGAAACGCCGCTTCGCTGTCCAAGGTTCGGGTTCGCGGTTCGATTTCCTGGACGACGATCAGCCTTTCTTCGTCGGCAATTTCCGCGGAAAAGGCAGCACAATGTCCGGCTCGGAAGCTGGGGTGCGCCCCCTCGACGGTCAGCTCAATATCTTCGGGATAGTAGTTGCGGCCGCGGATGATGATCAGATCCTTGAGTCGTCCCGTTACGAACAACTGCCCGTCGCGCAGAACGCCCAAGTCCCCGGTCCGCAAAAACGGTCCCTCTCTGGTGTCGGCCAGGCGCGCGCCGAAGACGTCGGCCGTGGCTCCAGGATTGTCAAAGTACCCGGCGGCCACGCTGTCGCCCTGCACCCAGATTTCGCCGATCCGCCCGTCCGGGCAGGCCCGGCAGCCCTCGGGTTCGACGATCACCACGTGCTGGCCGGTTAGACTCCTGCCACATCCGACAAGACTGCGGGCGTTCGTGTCGTCACGAGACGTTTCCTGAACCACATCTTGTGCCAGCGCGGCAGCGGCGGCGTGAATCACCGTCGGGGCCACGCCGCGCGGACCGCCGGAAACCATCAAGGTCGCCTCGGCCAGTCCGTAGCAGGGGAAGAACGCTTCGGTGCGGAATCCGCACGGGGCGAAGGCCTCCGCAAACTGCTCCAGCGTGTGGGGCCTGATCCGCTCGGCGCCGGTGAAGGCCACCTCCCAACTGCTCAGGTCCAACCGCACGCGCTCCGCCTGGGTCACCTTCCGGCTGCACAGGTTGAAGGCAAAGTCCGGACCGCCGCTGATCGTGGCCCGCGTGCGCGAGATGGTCTCCAGCCACAGCGCGGGACGCTGCAAGAAGGAGGCCGGCGCCAGCAGCGTGCTCGTCCCGCCACAGTAGACCGGCTGGATGACGCCGCCAATCAGCCCCATGTCATGGTACAACGGCAACCAGAACGCGGCGCTGCTTTGCACCGAGGTGCCGAATGCCTCTTGAATTAGCGCGGCGTTCGAGAGCACGTTTTCGTGGCTCAGGATCACGCCCTTGGGCGTTGACGTCGAGCCCGACGTGTACTGCAGGAAAGCGGTCTGCTGCGGACCGATCTGCGGATCGCGCCAATCACCAAGCCGCTGCGTGGGCACCCGGTCGGATGCAATCCAGGGCAACTGCAGCTGAAGGGACAAGTCGGCGGTGGAGGTCGCCCCGGCTTCATCCTGCTCCGCGGTACCCAAAATCAGCAACGGCTTGGAGGCCCTGCAAATCGCCTGAACCGCCGCCACCGGACGGCGGCGGCCCGGCTGCGCCACCGGTACGGCAACGACCCCTGCGTACAGGCACCCGAAGAACGCCTCCACGAATTCCAGCCCTGACGCGAACGACAGCAGCACCCGGTCGCCCGGTACGGTCCGCGTCTGCAATTCAGCCGCGATCCCCATCGCGCGGCGGTGCAAGTCGCAGTAAGTCAAAATGAGTTCGTCCCGCCCAGCCCCGGGCAGAAATCGGAACGCAACCTTCTCGCCCAGCGTGGCCGCCTGGTTGTGCAACAAATCCACCAGCGTGGACATGGTGCTTTGTCGCTTGACGTCGCTTTTGGGCTGGCATCGTTGGGTGGGTGCTTGGCTCATGTGCTGCATGGTCGCCCTGCCACAGACCGTATCGCGGCTTCCAATTGCTCGACATCCTCTGAGTCGCTAAAACAACACCAAACGTCTAGCACGCTCGGAGTGTTGTGCAAGAGTTATCTTAATCGTTCGGTGACAATTTGGGAAGAGTATGATAACTGAGAGAGCCAAGTTATCCAGTACTGTCTCGTAGGATTGTGCCGTTCTAGCGGACAGACGGCCCCAATCCCAATGGAAGGGACTTTGCCAAGCCGGGAAGATGGTGCTAAACCCTTATGATTTTTGGACTTTTGTAGGGGAAAACCCACCCAAACCGCAAGACCGGTATAAGCAGCCCGGTGCGATGCCTTGACTGACGACGGAAGATGGACGCAAATCCCGGCTCGAAACGGCAGCAAGAGGCACCGATGACTGCCCAACGACATGACGCCCTTGACAACGGCCGCACGGACGGACGTGCAACAGTCTGGCGACGACCGCCGCGTGAGTTGATGCTGCCAGTCGGCCAAGTCCACGTCTGGCGAGCTGAGGTCGCGCAGCACACTTCCGCACTCACAGATCTAAGTTCAATCCTCTCGCCTGCCGAGCAGGAGCGGGCGAACCGATTCTACTTCGTCGCCGACCGCGAGCGATTCGTGGTCGCTCACGGTTTGCTGCGGGTGCTGCTCGGGCGTTACCTTCGGGAAGCGCCTCAGATGCTTCGATTCTCGGACAATCCTCACGGCAAACCGGCGCTGGCGCCGTCGAGCGACCAAGCGGGCCTCCGCTTCAACTTGTCCCATTCCCAGGGACTCGTGATGTATGCCGTCGCCAGGGGACGCGAAGTCGGAGTCGACGTAGAGCAGATCCGCTTGGTGGCCGATTTCGAGCGAATTGCCGAGCAGTTCTTTTCACCTGCCGAACGGAAAGAATTGAGGACGCTGCGCACTGAGTGCAAGTTGGACGGTTTCTTCGGGCTGTGGACGTTGAAGGAAGCCTACGTGAAAGCGTGGGGCCAGGGCCTCTCCGTTCCCTTGCATGACTTCAGCGTCTCTCTGCAGCCGGATGCTTCGGGCAACTTTTTTTTGACGCCCGGAGGCGATGACCGACAGTGCGCTGACTGGTCCTTGCGTCGATTGACGCCGGGGCCGGGCTATGTCGGGGCACTGGCCGTCGAGGGACACGACTGGGAACTGAACCTTTGGGAACTCCACGACGGATTTAACCCAGGAGGGATGAGGGATGAGGGATGAGGGATGTCTGCGTGAGCCGCTGCGGATAGGGAATCCCGGTCGGGCGAATCGGCCGCGTCTGGCGAATCGCGCTCTGCTCCCAGGGCCTTGACGGCACTCGCCTTGACCGTTCGACAAGTGCCATCCTGCGAGCGAGTTTCTACAAGGAGCTGAAAGCATGTCTGCAGCGAAAGGTGCCCCACACGCAACTGTCCAGCAGCACCTTCATCAGGCCGACCCCACCAGCAGAGGCTCAAACCGCTCCTTTCCGACCACCCGACGCGCGTAGACCAAGCACGCTTGGATATCAGCCCGTTCGAGCCAAGGATACCCCTCCAGAACCGTTTCTGGCGTATCGCCCGCCGCGAGCATCCCCAGCACGTGTTCGACGGCCAGTCGCCGCCCGCGGATGATGGGCTTGCCCCCGAAGATCTCCGGATTCACGGTAATTCGCTCAAGCAATCTTTCTTCGTCTGTCATCCCACTGCTCCAAACGTTGTTCTGGGCTAAGTGCCACACCGGCAACTGCAACAATCTCGAACGCTGCCTAAAACCCCCACCCTTTCTTCCGTGCCAACACGCCGTCCACCCAACGTTTTTCGTCGGTATCTTTAGGGTACAGCGCCGACAGCGATTGGGCCAGCTTCCAGAAGCGGGCGTCCGCACCGGCGCCGTCTTCGACCAAGAACCGCTTGATCGCCTCAGTACGGCCGGCAGCGAACAGGATCATGGCCTGATGCACTCGGTCGAGCACCGTCTCGCCCAGTGGCGGCCCCTTCATCTCGGACCAGCCGCCCTCGGCGGCTTCGGTTTCGTCGAGTTCCGCGAACAGCGTCTTCTGTGGGGACTTCTTCTTTCGCCGCGTCGCCGCGGGCGCAGCCTCGTCCTTCCCGAACAGGTGCCGTGTCCGGTCCGCCACTGCCCGCAGCCGTGCCTTGTCGCCCTTGACCTCGACCACCGACTCGATCTGCTCCAGGTGGACGCCCAGCCCCTGCGCGATCTTCCTTGCGGCGTCGTATTCGAGCGTGAAGCCTCCCGCGCCCGCCGTGCCGCTACCAGAAGATTCCTCGTCGTCGCCCTCCCCCGGTTCGGCTTCGTCATCGGCGGTGGAGGTGTCCCCGTTTCAATGCGGTTCTTCGACTCCTTCGTCAACGTCGCGGAACTCAGAGTTGAGGCCAATTTCTTGGTAAACGCCTCGAATCCATGTTCGTCCAGCGATTCCACTGGATTCGGGACTGGGTTCGTGACATGCACGAGGATTCTGCGGTTGTCACTGCGGCGAACAACAAGACACCGTTTGTCGATCTGCAGCAGCCGTGGTTCGTACTCGAAGCGAAGGGCATCCAAGAGCGGCTCCAACTCGTCGTGAGCGATGATCGCGGCCGACATGAAGTCCACGGACTCAAAAACACCTTCTGCAAAGGTGGTGTATTCGTCGGATGCTGCAAATCGTTCTTCGTGCGGCTTGTCAACGGCGTGCGCCACGTCGGTCGATAGCGTAAAGGAGCCGAATGTCGCGACCTTACGAATGGTGCTACCGCCGCTTACTCGGAGCGTGGCACTGAAAGCACCGGCGGGCCGATTGAGCAGCTGAAGCATGAAATCGAGATTCTCTGTGAACGTGCGTCCATCGTTCGCCAGAAATTTGCCGTGCCATTTGAATAGCTCGCGGAGCGTCCAGCCTCGTGCAACCAAATCGCTGAGAATGGCCCTTGTAAGCAGTTCGATCTGATCCACGTCTTTTTGTTCAGTCGCCAGCCTCAGTCGCTCGCAAAGGACGGGGAAGTAGCGAGACTCCAAAGCGGCTGCCAGATCGGCGGCTGCGAACCGCAGATTGCGCGATTTCGTCTCGTTATCCGGCTTGTCTTTCTTTTGGCTGCTGCCAGAAAGTGCAGGTGGTTCCTTCAAAAGTGGGGCTACAATTGCGTAGCTCTTGGCGAATTCAGATGCCACAACGGGGTCGCTCTGCAAGAGGGAGAGTGCCTCTTCGCAAATGCCGCAGAATTCGGGCTCATCCAAGCGGCCGCTTTCCAATTCGTCACAAAGTTCTCGCAAGATCGTGCGGGCATTCAGGCATCTGACGCGGTGCGAATCGAGCGACCGCTCGTGCGTAAAGCCATACCAGCAATCGAGAAACAGCATTTCATGCGGCTCGAATGGTGCAGCTGGCAACCGATCTGATGGAATCACCCACATCGGAACCCCACTTGATTTTTTTCTCTTCCCGCTCGATACTTACTGTCGTTGGTTCAAAAGAAACGGGGGTAAAGGGTCCTCGGGAGAAACCGCAAGGTTCACCGAGCCAAACACCCCCTTACTTTTTGCGCTATCCACTTCCCCGAATCAATTCCGGTCCAATCCGGTAGTGTTCAACCGCCATCACGGGCTGCCAGCCTAGCCGGATCGGGTCCTGCACCGCGTGCAGCTGCGGCGTGCCGGCGCAGTTGAACACCGCGTACAGCCAGTAGTCGTTCTTCAATCGCGTGGCAGTCCGGTATTCGTTGTCGCTCAGGGCGATGACGCCCACGCCCGCCCGGCCTTTCACCTCGATGAATCGGACTTCGATGAAAGTCTTCGGATCTTCCAAATGGGGGCGGCGGGAGATCAGGTCGAAGCCCCGATTCTCCGTCTCGACGCTTTCGACCACCCAACCGCGGGCTTCTTCGTGCCTGATGGCCTCGCGCACGGCGATGCGTTCGATTTCATCGTCCCGGATCATGGGGGCCAACTGCGGATTGGTCCGCTCCGGATGCGGCACGATCCAGGCCCGGCCGAGATGCGTGATGTCGGCCACGGCGCAGTGACGCTCCAACTCCAACTCGCGTTGGCGTGTTTCGCGCCGGCTGTTCAGGTCGTCCAGGTGCTGTTCGGCTTGGGCGATCAGGCCATCGAGCCCTTGGACCGTCTGGCCCTCGACTTGCCGGTTGCAGTATTCGGCCAACTGGAGGTTCTGCCGGTCAATCAGAGCGTCCAGACTGACTTGTACGTGCCGGGCGATGCGTTCGACCTCGGCCGCCCGTTCCTTGCCTGCCCGCTCGCCCCACGACTGAAGCACCCGCTCATACAGGAACTGTTCGACGAGTTGCCGGCCAGGCAACGGGAAATCGTCGCTCGGTCCAGCAGTACCGGACGGGGCCGGCGTGATGGCGTGGAAGTAAGTCGGCTCGCGCACGGCCATTTGGCCCGTCGCTAAGGTCTCGATGCCAAACAGCCGACGATGGAGCGTGTTGGACCGTCCGTCTTTGATCGAGGCTGCGAAAACGTCCAGCACAGCCGGTTCGGTTCGATGCAAGTCGTAGAACACGGCCCCGCGCCGGAGATCGTCGTCCGCCCGCTGCAACACGTCGGCCCGCACGGCCTCGAACAACGGATGCCCCGGCGTAACCCATTCGACGTTGGGATCAGCTTTCAGCAGCTCCTTGTCGAAGATGATCCGGGCGTATTCCCTGCCCAGCCGGCCGAATCGGTGTTCCTGAGCGTTGCCGATGGGAAGCAGGTTCTTGGGCACCTTGCCCACGCGGTACACGTGAGCGGAAAAGGGGACAGGTCCAATTTGTGCGCAGCACCCTCCGGGCCGTTCCGGCAAATTGGACCTGTCCCCTTTTCCGCTCACCGGTTTGGGATTCAGCCCGCTCTCCGGCGCCGCCTCGACAAAGAACTGCTCGACGACTTCGGGGACCAACCGGCGTTCTTTGGCCTCCGCGCTGCGCCCGACGATCGCGGACAGGTTCAGTTCCCTCTTGGCCAGTCCCTCCAAGGCGGATTCCGTGATGGCCCGGAAGCGATCCGGGCTCACGTCGCGGACGATGCGGTCCTGGATCTTGTGCTCGTCCGTCTGGCGGGCGTACATCTCGCGCAGCAGTTTTTCCAGCAGGTTCGCCGGGAACACTTCGCCCACCACATCGAAGACCTGATCGGTGCCCAGTTCCTTGCGGATTTCCGCCAGCCGTTCCAGCAGTTTGCGCAGCACGCGGCCTTCGCGGGTGTTCTGGGCCACGAAATTGAAGACCAGGCAGTCCTTCTCTTGGCCGTAGCGGTGGATGCGGCCGACTCGCTGTTCCAGCCGCACGGGGTTCCAGGGGATGTCGAAGTTCACCATCAGCCAGCAGAATTGCAGGTTGATGCCTTCGCCGGCCGCCTCCGTGGCAACCAAGACCTGAGCGCTGTCGCGGAATTCCCGCTCCGCATAGATGCGACTGCCCGGCGTGTCCCGGTCGCCGATCTTCATGCCGCCGTGAATCTGCGTCACGGTCAGGCCCCACTCACGGAGTTTGCCCAAGGGACGGCCGTCCTTGCCGTCGGCAGCCAGGTAGTCCAGCGTGTCCTTGTGCTCGGTGAACACCAGCAGCTTCATCTGCGGGTCCGAGAAGATGCCTTCTTCCGTCAGGACCGACCGCAGCTTGTTCAGCTTCGACTGGACATCCCGGCCTTGAATCTGCTGCGCGTGTTCGATCAGCCGCGCCAGTTCGGCGATTTCCTCCCGCAAGATCGCCGGATCGTAAGACAGCACCTCGTCCTCAAGTTGGTTGATGATCTCCTGCTGCTCTTCTTCGTCCAAGTCCTCAAAGTCGTCCGGGATGCGGCGTTCGATCTGCTCGCGGCGGTACTTTTCAGGATCGGCCAGGATCTTCTGGCGACGGTCTCGCATCCGTTCCAGGCTGCGGCGCACAGCGTAGACCGACGACGCCATCCGGCGCTGGAGCATGGCCATCGTAAACCCGACCGCCCGGCCGCGAGCCGACTGGTCGCCCGCGGCGGCGATCGACTGATCCTCGACGTATCGCGTCAACTCGTCGTAGAAGTCGAGTTCCTCGCCGTCCAGGTCGAAGGCGACACTGCGGACTTCGCGCTTGGTGAACAGCTTCTTGACTTCGCCTGTTTCCGGGTCGGGAAACGTGACCAGCGCTTCCTTGGTCCGGCGCAGGTAGAACGGGGCATCCTGCTCGCGCATCGCCTGTTGCAGGCTCTCGATGCTGCCGTACACGTCGGCGTCCAGCAGGGCCAGGAACCGCCGAAAGTGCTCCGGGTCGCCCTTGTGCGGCGTGGCGGTCATCAGCAAGTAGTGGTCGGTCATCTTGGACAGTTCACGCCCGAGCCGGTAGGCGTAGGTCGTATGATCCTCGGAGCGGGCGCTCATTTTGTGCGATTCATCGACAATGACCAGGTCCCAGCGAGAACGGAGCAGGCTTTCGCGGGCATCCTCGACAATCGACACCCAGGACACAGACGTGATGACCTGATCGTGTTCCTGCCACGGATTTTGGCCGTAGTTCGCCCGCAGTGTGGCCCCCCGAATGATCTCGAACTTCTCGCGGAACTTGTCGGCCATCTCCCGCTGCCACTGAAACGTCAGGTTCGCGGGCGCGACGATCAGCACCCGTTTGACCAGCCCCCGCGCCTTCAGTTCCTTGTGAGTCAGCCCGCCCATGATCGTCTTGCCGGAGCCCGGATCATCGGCCAGGAGAAACCGGATACGGGGCAATCGCAAGAAGTAGTTGTAGACCGCATCCAACTGGTGTGGCAGCGGATCGACGCGGGCGATCGACAGCGAAAAGAACGGATCGTACTCGTAGGCCAGCCCCAGCCGATGCGCCTCGATGCCCAGCCGGAACAGCCGCGCGTCCCCGTCGAACGGCTCGCGCTGCGCGGACACCGCCAGCATGGCCAGTTGCTGCGGGTTCAGAACCGGATCATACGTCTGCCCGCTCCGCCGCCCGCGCCCGATCACCTTCAGCGACTGCCCCATCGGCACGACGGCAAGCACCTCGATCGACTCCGGCAGTGTCGGTCCGCTCACGATACTGCCGGGCGTGATGTTGGGCGTGGGCATTCCAGTCTCCGCGTTCCACGGGCCGGCCTGCGGGGCATCCGTCACGATTGTCGGGTAAGATACGAACGCCCCGCAAACCGATTTCAGCCGTGCGGTTAGCTAGACCGCACGGCACCCAAGGCCGTAACCTACCCCCCACCGAATCGGTTTTCAACCAGCCTGGCCGGGAAACGGACGGAATTGTCCCCTGGTTACCACAGACTGGATTAACTTATCCCCAATACCCGGACCCTGCCCCGCCAATTCGCCCCCAGCCTCGCCCCGACTTTGCCCCTTCCGCCCGCACGTGGCGCTTGCCGCAGAGTGCTAAATCGCGTCCGAACGGCCTGGACGGGCAAAATGCCATGCTTTCGGCGCGGAGGCGTTATTGCGGCCCAGAATCAGCGTGGACGCCGGGAGGCGGGATTCGCTCCCCTGCGCACGGCAACCCGCAATCATCCCAGCCGTTTCCGCGGCCTTTCGCCTGACGCCGCTATTCAGCCCCACCGCGCCCTGACGAATTCCCTTCCACCGCAACGATGTGGCAGGTCTGGGCTTCGCCGTCGAAATGCAGTTCGACCCGGCCAGCGTCGAGCTGACGCAGAACCGTCTCGATGCGCCGCTCGACCGGCGAATGGTCCGTGCCGTCGCGGGTGACAAATTCCGCGACAACGGCCCGCAGCGTCGCGGGTGACAGCAGCGAGTGGGGGATGCGCATGGCGGCATTATACAGCGATTCTCGCCGGCTTGGGTCAGGGACGATCCGGTCGGGCACCTGCCGCCGCTTCTGGTGCGTCAGTTCGTCCAGAAGAACTCGCAGCCGCTTCGGCTCCGTTTGGCGAACCGCAACAAGCGCCCGTCGTCCCTCCGACTCTCAGTAATCTGACCTTGACCTCGACCAATTCAGCCAGTCACGGCGTCGAACGTCACGGACGGGGCTGCCACTTTTTTAGGCAGTCGCGAGCCGCAAGCTGGCTGAGCCGCGATCCGGCATCCGGACGCCCACACGATCGGCCCCGCCTGTGAGCGTAGCCTGGCCGCGATCCGGCAGGTGCTGGCCACGGGGTTGGCCGACTACGACGGCCCCAGGCATTCGGACGCCCACAGGATCGGCACCGCCTGTGAGCGTCAGCCGTCTGGCCGCGATCCCGTAGGGGCTGGCCACGGGGTTGCGGCCATGCTGGTCCGAGCCACCGAGTAGCTTGTGGGACACAGTGTCCCACAAGCTACTCCGGCATGCTGCCCGGCCCCGCCTGTGAGCGTAGCCGCTTGGACGCGATCCGGCAGGTGCCGCCCGCTGCCCACGTCCCCAGGCATCCGGACGCCCACACGATCGGCACCGCCTGTGAGCGTCAGCCGCTGGCCGCGATCCGGCAGCCGCGTCCCTGTGGCCAGCGTGGCAACGTGGGTGCCGCCTGTCGCCATATCCAGCATTACCCGCTTCAACGTCTCAAAACCTGCCCGTTCATCGCAGCTGGCGATAATCATGCCTT